>Ga0208789_1000272_pt1 | contig 61917 bp, 49 predicted proteins | sample Methanotroph_Enr_FD_187368 | JGI IMG/M metagenome (GOLD analysis project Ga0208789, IMG submission 187368) | Enriched soil microbial communities from Old Woman Creek wetland in Ohio, USA - Methanotroph_Enrichment_5 (SPAdes) (version 2) | ecosystem: Environmental > Terrestrial > Soil > Wetlands... | reverse complement strand
CGGACTGGGAGAAGCCGAGGATCGAGGTCCATCCCGATAAGGTGACCTTCCTCTACCCCCGGATCTGGAGCTGGGGCTCGCACCGGGTCCGCATCCTGCTGCGGGCCGGCATGGCGGGGACCTACCGCCTCCGTCCCGCCAAGCTGAGCCTCATGTCCAACGAGGCCCAGTGGGCCACTTGCGACGGCCTGGATCTCCGGGTCGAGGAAGGAGGCCGGTGATGCGACGCCTGCTGAAGACCTCCCTTCTGTTCGGCGCGGCCTGGGCCCTGGGGTTCGGGGCGCAGCCCGCCCCCACCCCGAAGGCCTACACGCCGGATCCAAGGCAGTGGCGGCTGGAGGTGGATCCGGCCCTGGGCGGTTGGTCCGGGGAGGCCAAGGTCTCCCTGCGGATCAAGCTGGTGGACCCCCGCGACCCCGATCCTCCCAAGGCCGACCCGCAGCGGCGCACCGACGACGAGGACACCGACGAGGTCCCGGACCGGGATACCCGGACCGCAGAGCAGCTCCGGCAGGCGCGGCTGGCCCGGGAGGAGGCCGCCCGGCGGAACACCTGGCGCCAGCGCACCCTGCGGGTGTGGTTCAACGGTTCGGCACAGACCTGGTCCGTCCGGGTGGGCTCGCCCTTCGAGACGGAGCTCACCTCTCAGAACGGCGAGAACCGGCTGGAGATCCTGGAACCGGACTCGGGCCTGCGGGTGGTCCGCAGCTGGTGGGTCTCCACGGCCCGCACCCGCCTGCGGATCGTGAGCCTCCAGGCCTCCGGCGAGTGGGCCAGCGGCAGCCTCCAGGTGGTGGAGCCGGATGGCCTGGTGGCCGAGTCCGGCCGACGCACGGCCTCGGGCGGCATGCTGCGCTGGTCCGGCGAGTACACCCACGACACGCCGCCGCCGGGGACCTACACCCTGCGGTGGATCGGCGGCTGGAGGGGCGGACGTCCCGCACGGCTGCGGGTGGAGGCGGTGCTGGACGGCGGCACCGACCGGGAGCGCCGCTGGACCTTCGAACGCCTCATCCTGCCCGGCGCCGGGCCTGTCACCCTGGGGACCGTCGATGTGGAGCCCTAGGGCCATCCTGTTTCTCGTCCTGGGCACCCTGCTGGCGGCCCAGGAACCGGCTGCCCCTGCCTGGAAGCCGGGGGCCCTCCGACCTGGCGAAGGGCTGGCCGTCAGCCTCGAGGGGGGACCGGCCCAGTCCTTCGGCGAGGCCTCGAAGGAGGCTCCCATGGGCAGCCTGGCCAAGCTGGTCTGGCTGAAGCTGGAGGGCATCGAGTGGTCCACCCGTGACGTCCGCTTCCGCTGCACGGGGACCCTGGGTCCCTATCATTGCTGGAAGCTGGACGGCCACGGGAAGGTGGACCTGCGCAAAGCCCTCCAGGAGAGCTGCAATCTTGCTTTCCTCTACTGGGCCGGGGAATCCATGGCCCGCTGGCACGAGGACTACGGCGATGCCGCGGCCCGTCTGCGCATGGAGGAGGCCTTCGCGCCCTTCCTGGGGAACCGGCTCCCGCCTGGGGACACGCTGCCGATCCTCACGCCGGCGTGGGTGGGCGATGGGGACCTGCTCCGTACGAGCCCGAAGGCCATGCTCGACTGGCTCATGGATCCGGACCGGGCTGAAGTGCTGGACTACGCGCATCGCTATCTCTCCGGCTTCTTCTCGGAATTCGGCGACCTGCTGGGCAAGGAGGGCTGGTGGTTCAAGACCGGCACCGCGCCGGTGCCCGGCGAACCCGGCGCCACCTCGGCCTGGGTGGCCGCCGGGCGAGGCGGCACGCTGGCGGTGCTGCACATCCCCAGGGGACGCGGCAAGGGCGAGGCCATGACCCGATTCCGGGAGGTCATGGGGATCCGGTGATCGTTCTCGCCGCGGCCCAGCCCGCCTTCACTCCGCCCCGGTTCGCGGGGGATCCTGAGGTCCGTGGCCCGGTGGAGGCGGCCCTCGGCGCGGCCTTCGCGGACACGGCGGGCTACGGCCCCTGGCCCGGCGGGGCCTGGGCGGTGCGGGTCCACGGCGCTGCGGATGCGTTCGAGAAGGCCACCGGCGCGACCCCGGCCCGGGCGGCGCAATGGATCGGGGACACCCTGCACCTCCGTCCCTGGGAGCAGCTCAGGCGGCGGGATCTGGGCGCCGTCCTCCGCCACGAGCTGGTCCACCGGCGTCTGGCGGGGGCCCGGCTGCGCCGCTGGGCGGAGGAGGCTCGCTGCCTCCATGCGGAGGCCCATCGCCGTCCCCCGGCGCGCTGGCCCGTCCCGCCATCTGCTGGCCTGCAGGACCGCCTGGACCGGGCTCTGGCCGGCGGCACCACCCGGGAGCAGGCCTGGGCCTACCGCTGGCTCCGGGCCTGGCTGCGGGGGGATCCCCTGCCGGCCCCGCCCCAGGCGGAGGCGCGCAAGGACGGCGCCTGGACCAGGGAAAGTCTCTCCCTGGGCGGGGATTCCCCTGCGGAGGTCACCGTGGCCTGGCCCCCGGAGCGGCTCCGCGGGCCCATGGTGGTGAACGGACATCCATTGTCCGATATTATCGGTCGCCAGTGGCGCTTCGAGGGCACTGTCCGCTTCGGCGCCGGGTTCCCCGTGGGAACCCTTCGGGGCCAGGTGCGGATCCGGGCGGGACGCCGGGGCTGGCTGCTGCGGTGGACGGCTCCCGCGATGGAATGGGTGGCCGCCGCCACCGAGGGCGAACTCGGGGCCGATGCACCCTTCGAGGCCCGGCGGGCGCTGGCCGCGGTGCTCGTGCGCTGGCTCGCGGCCCATCGCCACGCGCACCCCGGGGGCGTCCTGTGCCCCCTCACCCACTGCGCGGTGGTGCGGGGCAGCGCCTCCGCCGAGACGGAGCGCGCGGTGGCCACGGCGCCGGACCTGGCAGTGGATCCCCGCTGGGCCTTCTTCACCGGTTCCTCCGGGGGGCAGAGTCTCAGCCCCCGCGCGGTCTGGGGCGAGGGACCCGCCGAGGCGGGCACGCCGGCGGAGGTGCCTGGGGATCGTTGGGCCACCTGGACCCGGACCCTGACGGCGCCGCAAGTGGCGGCCCTCAAGCGCGACGTGGCCCCCGGATTGCACCCGGGCCAGACCGGGCTCCGCCTGGGCGCATCCGGCCCCTATCCGGTGGAGGCCCTTCGGCTGGCGGCGGGGCGTCGCTTCGGCTGGACCGCCTGGCCCAGCAACGCCTGCGTGGCGGAACCCCTGCCGGATGGCGGCCTGCGCCTTCGGGGCCGTGGCTGGGGCCACAACGTGGGCCTCTGCCTGGCCACCGCCCGCTTCCGGGCAGCCCAGGGCGCCACCGCCGAGCAGATCCTGGCCGAGGCCTTCCCGGCTTCCTGGCGGGTCGCGCCATGACCTGGTGGGTGTACCTGCTCCGCTGTGCCGACGACACGCTCTACTGCGGCATCGCCCTGGATGTGGCGGCGCGGCTGACGCAGCACGAGGCGGGGAAGGGGGCGAAGTACACCCGGGGGCGGGCCCCGCTGGCACTGGTCTACACCGAGGCCTGTGCCTCCAAGGCCGAGGCGCTGCGGCGGGAGCGGGCGATCAAGCGGCTGCGGCGGGCCGACAAGCTCAGGCTGTGCGCCCCTTCGCCATCTCGGCCAGCAGCCCGCTGACGGCGGCCTTCGGATCCGCGGCCTTGAAGACGGCATTGCCGGCCACGAGGCAATCGGCGCCCGCACGGACGAGGTCCGCGGCGTTCTTCAGGCTGACGCCGCCGTCCACCTCGATGAGGAAGGGGATGCCGCGCTCGGTGCGGAGGGCATCCAGCCGCTTCACCTTGTCCAGCACACGGGGGATGAAACTCTGGCCGCCGAAGCCGGGGTTCACGCTCATCAGCAGCACGAAGTCGAAATCGCCGACCAGGTCCACCAGCGTCTCCACGGGGGTGCCGGGGTTCAGCACCACGCCTGCCTTCGCGCCGGCCTGGCGGATGGCGGCCAGGGTGCGGTGCAGGTGGGGATCGGCCTCCTGGTGGACGCTCACCCAGTCCGCACCCGCCTTCACGAACTCAACGGCATAGCGCAGGGGCTCCACGATCATCAGGTGGCAGTCCAGGGGCAGGGCGGTGGCCTTGCGCAGACCCTCGACCACAGGCAGGCCGATGGTGATGTTCGGCACGAAGCGGCCGTCCATGACATCCACATGGACCACCTGGGCGCCCGTGGACTCGAGCAGCTTCAGCTCCTCGCCCAGTCGTGCGAAGTCGGCGGAGAGCAGGGAAGGGGCGAGGAGGGGCGAGTCGGGGCGGAGGCTCATGTCCCCAGTATCGCCGAGGACGCGGCTTCCCTCCCACCCCGGATCGCTCCCGGGTGAACATCCCGTGGTCCGAGGCGCCCAGGCAATCTGCCGGCCGGCCCTGGACCGGCCAGCCCCGCCGGGCTGGTCCGGGGACACGCACGTTGGCCTGCCCGGGCGTGGCGTTTATGCTGGGCGGGACCCCATCCCCACCCCTCCTGCCGCGGATCCGACCCCCATGCTCAATCGCCTCTTCAAGCTCGAGGAGCATCGCACCACCCCGTTGCGTGAGTTCCAGGCCGGCCTGACCACCTTCGCCGCCATGGCCTACATCCTCGCGGTGAATCCCGCCATCCTCGCCAACACCGGCATGGACAAGGGCGCGGTCGTGACCGTCACGGCGCTGGTCGCGGCGCTCGCCACCCTGCTCATGGCGATGCTGACCAACTATCCCATCGCGCTCGCGCCTGGCATGGGCATCAACGCCTTCTTCACGTTCACGATCTGCCTGGGCAAGGGTGTGCCCTGGTCAGAAGCCCTCGGCATGGTCTTCCTCAACGGGATCCTGTTCCTCGTCCTGTCCCTGTCAGGCCTCCGCGAGAGGCTCATCGCCGCCCTCTCGCCGTCCATGAAGACCGCGATCACCTGCGGCATCGGCCTGTTCATCGCGTTCATCGGCCTGAAGAACGGCGGCGTGATCATCCCTCATCCATCCACGCTCGTCGCGGCCGGAGACTTCTCCTCCGGGCCCGTCGCCCTCTGCCTGGGGGGCGTCCTGCTGACCATCGTCCTCGTCGCCCGGCGCGTGCCCGGGGCGATCGTCCTGGGCGTGCTCCTCATCACCCTCGCGGGCATGATGGTTCCCGATGGCCACGGAGGCACCGTCACGCATTGGCGGGAACTCAGGCCCCCGGCGGACATGTCCGTGGTCCAGTGGCTCCGCCCCCACTCGCCCGCTCCGGTGTTCCTGAAGCTGACTTTTCATTTCCTGAAGAGCTGGTCGGCCTTCTCCGCCGCGCTGCCGCTGGTCCTCACCCTGCTCCTGGTCGACCTGTTCGACAATCTGGGCACCCTCATCAGCGTCACGAAACGAGCCGGGTTGCTTTCGCCGGACGGCACCCTTCCCCGGGCCGGCCGGGCGCTGGTCGCCGACTCCCTGGCCACCCTGGCCAGCGCGCTCTTCGGCACTTCCACTGTGGTGAGCTACATCGAATCGGCCTCCGGAGTCGAGGCCGGCGGCCGCACGGGCCTCACCGCGGTCACCACCGCGATCCTCTTCCTCCTGGCCCTGTTCTTCACGCCCATGATCCTGGCGGTGCCACCCGTTGCGACGGCCCCCGCGCTGGTGGTGGTCGGCATCTTCATGATGCAGTCGGTCGTCGAGATCCCCATGGCCGACTTCGAGACCGCCGCCCCTGCCATCCTCACGATCCTCTCGATCCCGATGACCTTCAGCATCGCCGAGGGGATCGGGCTGGGGCTGATCGCCGCCGCCCTCCTCGCCCTGGGCCTTGGCAAGCCGAAATCCCTCTCCACCATGGGCTACGTGGTGGCCGCCGTGTTCTTCCTGCAGTTCTTCCGGATCTGGCCCTTCGGCGGCTGAAGCAGGCCGGGGCTCAGTTGCCCAGGGCCACCTCGACTCCATTCACCCACAGCCGCCCGGGCTTCAGCTTCCGGAGGGCCTCGGGGGTGAGGGTCCCGATGGGGGCCTGGACCCACAGCAGGTCGGCCACGGCCCCCTTCTGCAGGATGCCGAGATCCTTCGCATGGCCCAGGGCGCGGGCGTTGCCGGCGGTGTAGGCGCGAAGGGCCTCGGCGCGGGTGAGGCGCTGGTCGGGGAGGAAGCCCCCGGGTGGGTCGCCCGCGGGATCCTGGCGGGTCTCGGCGGCGGCCAGGCCCAGGAAGGGGTTGGCGTCCTCCACGGGCGCATCGCTGCCGAAGGCCAGCAGGGCGCCGCCGTTCACGAGGCCGCGCCAGGGGAAGGCCTCCTGCACCCGGTCCGGCCCCAGCCGGGCAGGGGTCCAGGCGTGGTCTGCCGTGCAGTGGATGGGCTGCACGCTGGCCACGATGCCCAGCTTCCCGAAACGGGGCACGTCCTCCGGTGCGACGATCTGGGCGTGCTCGATGCGGGGCGGCAGGGTGCGGGGCCGGCCGGCCTTGCGCTCGGCGGCGGCCAGGAGGTCCAGGGCGGCACGGTTGGCGGCGTCGCCGATGGCGTGGATGGCGGGCTGGTAGCCGGCGCGCAGGGTGATGGTGGCGTCCGCCTGGACCTTGGCAGGGTCCGTCACCCAGAGGCCCTGGGTGGAGGGGTCGTCCGTGTAGGGGGCCAGCAGCCGCGCACCGCGGCTGCCCAGGGCGCCGTCCATGTAGAACTTCACGCCCTGGACCTGGAAGAAGGAGAGCGTCTTCGCGCGCCGCTGTTTCAGCTCCCGGATCATCAGCTCATGGTCGTGGCTGAGGTAGGCGAAGACCCGGATGGGCAGGGCGTGGGCGGCGGCCAGCCGCCGGTAGGCGGCAAGGACGGGGGCGCCGATGCCCATGTCCGCCACGGCGGTGAAGCCGTCGTTCCGCAGGGACTTCAGTCCGGCCAGCAGCTGGTCGTCCAGCTCCGCCGGCGTGGGCGGGGGGACGAGCTTCTCCACCAGGGCCATGGCCCCGTCCAGCAGGATGCCGTTGGGGCGCCCGTAGGCATCCTTCAGGATGCGGCCGCCCTCGGGATCTGGCGTATGGTCGTCGATGCCGGCGAGGGCCAGGGCCGCCGTGTTCACCCAGGCTGCGTGTCCATCCACCCGCGTGAGGAAGGCGGGCCGGGTTCCCGTGAGGATGTCAAGATCCAGGGCCTTCGGGAAGGCGCGGGTGGGCCAGCGATTCTGGTCCCAACCCCGGCCGATCAGCCAGCCGCCGGGGTGCGTCGCGGACCAGGCGCGGATGCGCGTCAGGGCCGTGGGCAGGTCCTGGACGCCGACGAGATCCAGCTCCCGTGCCAGGGCGCCGAGGCCCGCGACGTGCGCGTGGCCTTCGATGAAGCCAGGCAGGAGAGTGCCGCCGGGCAGGACGACGCGGGCGGCCCTGGGGTTGGCCTTGGCCAACCAATCCGCGGGGCCCACGGCGACAATCTTGCCGGCCCGGGTCACCACGGCTAGGCCGGTTCTGGTTCCCTGGCCGGTCCAGAGGTCGGCGCCGGAGATGATCTGCGTGGGGGCGGGCGGTGGAGGCGGCAGCGGCATGGCAGGCTCGTGGGATGGGATGAAGGGGCAGTGTAGCGCGGTGCTCCGCGTGGACGGTAAGGTGGAACCGTCGGAGGATTCATGTACCAGAAGGATTTCCTGGACCAGGTTCGGACCCAGCTGGAGGTCCGCGAGGACCCCGCCAAGCTGCGCGAGCGGACCTTCGAGACGAGCTCCGGCATCCCGTTGAAGAACAGCTACACGCCGGCCGACGTGGCCGACCTGGATGTGCTGCGCGACCTGGGTGCGCCCGGCCGCTACCCCTTCACGCGGCACGTGCAGGCCACCGGCTACCGCGGGCGCCTCTGGACCATGCGCCAGTACGCGGGTTTCGCCACAGCCGAGGAGAGCAACGCCCGCTACCGCTACCTGCTGGAGCAGGGCACCACGGGCCTTTCGGTGGCCTTCGACCTGCCCACCCAGATCGGGATGGACCCGGACCATCCCATGGCCTTCGGCGAGGTGGGCAAGGTGGGCGTCTCCATCAGCTCCATCCACGACATGCGGACGCTGTTCGCGAACATCCCCCTGGACAAGGTCACCACCAGCATGACCATCAACGCCCCGGCCGCGGTGCTGCTGGCCCTCTACCTGGCGGTGGCGGAGGAGCAGGGCGTCTCCTGGCAGCAGGTGGGCGGCACCATCCAGAACGACATCCTCAAGGAATACATGGCCCGGGGCACCTACATCTTCCCGCCCCGCCAGAGCCTGCGGCTCATCACAGACATCTTCGCCTTCTGTGCCGACCAGGTGCCCAACTGGAACACCATCTCCATCAGCGGCTACCACATCCGCGAGGCCGGCTGCACCGCGGCCCAGGAGATCGCCTTCACCCTGGGCGACGGCATCGCCTACGTGCAGGCCGCCCTCGACGCCGGGCTGAAGCTGGAGGCCTTTGCCCCGCGCCTCAGCTTCTTCTTCAACGCCCATAACCAGTTCTTCGAGGAGGTGGCCAAGTTCCGCGCCGCCCGCCGCCTCTGGGCCCGAATCATGAAGGAGCGTTTCAAGACGGACGATCCCAAGAGCCAGATGCTGCGCTTCCACACGCAGACCGCCGGCAGCACCCTCACGGCCCAGCAGCCCGACAACAACATCGTGCGCACCACCGTTCAGGCCATGGCGGCCGTATGCGGCGGCACCCAGAGCCTGCACACCAACAGCCGGGACGAGGCCCTGGCTCTGCCCACGGAGGCCAGCGCCCGCATTGCGCTCCGCACCCAGCAGATCCTCGCCTATGAGAGCCGCGTGGCGGACGTGGTGGATCCCTTCGCCGGGAGCTACCTCATCGAGTCCCTCACGGACGAGCTGGAGAGCCGCGCCAAGGCCTTGCTCGGGCGGGTGGACGAGCTGGGCGGCATGGTCAGCGCCATCGAGAAGGGGTTCCCCCAGCGTGAGATCCAGAATGCCGCCTACGCCTACCAGAAGGCCGTGGAGAAGGGCGAGCAGGTGGTGGTGGGAGTCAACCGGTTCACCCTGGAGAACGAGGCCCAGCCGGAACTTCTGCGGGTGGACGAGGCCCTGGGTGGGCAGCGGCGGGCGCAGGTCGCCGTCATTCGGGCGAACCGCGACAACGGGGCGGTGAAGCAGCGCCTGACCGAACTTGAACAGGCCGCTCGGGGCACCGGGAACCTCATGCCGCCCATCCTGGCCGCCGTGAAGGCCGAGGCCACGGTTGGCGAGGTTTGCGACGCGCTGCGGGGCGTCTTCGGGGAATATCAGGAACAGCTCGTCTTATGAGGCATGTGGGCCAACGACCCTGAGTCTCTTAATCGTTCTTTTCCATGTCAAAACAAGAAGTGCCGCGGCTGATAGCCACGGTCATTCGTGATTTAGATCAACCAGTCCAGTGGAACAACCGCGCTAGTGTGATAGTTGACTCGCGAGGCTGTTATGCGACTGCTGCTGGCCGGATTCTTCACCTGCTTCCTCCTCACGGCAGGCGCGCCTTCCCCCAAGGACTGCGCCGGTTGCCATGACGTGGACCTGGCGAAATTCGAGAAGACTCCCCACGCGAGCATGGGTTGCACGGGGTGCCACAGCGGCATCACCCGGCTTCCCCACGCCGGGAAGCCCGCCCCTGTGGACTGCAGGAACTGCCATTCGGACGAGGTGAAGGCCTACGGCGGCAGCGTCCACGGCATGGCGAAGAAGAACGGCATGCCCGACGCGGCCACCTGCGTCTCCTGCCACGGTCCGGCCCACGAGATCCTGCCCAGCAGCGATCCGGCCTCGAAGGTGGCCAAGAAGAACCTGCCGGATACCTGCGGGTCGTGCCACTCGAATCCCGACTTCATGGCGAAGCACAAGATCCCCTTCGCGAAACCGGTCGAGGCCTACCGTCTCAGCCTGCATGGCCGGGAGGTCGCCAAGGGCAATGACGCGGCTGCCTCCTGTTCCGACTGCCACGGAAGCCATGGCATCCTCTCGGCCACCGATCCCAGGGCGAAGGTCAACCATGCGAACGTGATGGAGACCTGCGGTTCCTGCCATGCCGCAATCAAGACCGCCTACGCCCAGAGCGTGCATGGCGTGGCCGTGGCCCGGGGGGCCGCGGATGCGCCCACCTGCACCGATTGCCATGGGGAACACGCGATCCTCGCGCCCTCGGAGGCGGGCTCCCTGGTCAACCCGGCCCGGGTGTCCACGGTGACCTGCGGCCGCTGCCACGCCGACGAGCGACTGGCCCGGCGGTACGACCTGCCCACGGCAAACGTGGCCTCGTTCGAGGACAGCTTCCACGGCCTCGCGATCCGGGGCGGGCAGGCCACTGCGGCCAACTGCGCCTCCTGTCACGGTGTGCACGACATCCTGCCCTCCAGCGATCTCCGCTCCACGATCAACCCGAAGAACCTGGGAAGGACCTGTGGCCAGTGCCATGCCGGGGTGGGCGACAGGCTGGCCACCGCACGGATCCATCTCCGCGATCAGGGGACCCAGGAACATCCCGTGGTGAAGTGGATCCGGCTCGCCTACTACCTGCTCATCCCCCTGACCATCGGGTTCATGCTCCTTCATAACGGGCTGGACTTCTTCCGCAAGCTCATCCACCGGAAGCCTCATCACGGCACCGGCGAAGAGCTGTTGCGCATGAACTTCAAGTTCCGCCTCGCCCACTGGATGGTGATGGCGAGCTTCATCACCCTGGTGTTCACCGGATTCGCGCTCAAGTTCCCCGAATCGGGCTGGGTCAAGGTCTGCCAGGCCTGCGGCCTGAGCGCCATCGCCAGGGCCTACATCCACCGGATCGCGGCCATCCTCATCACCTTCGCCACGGTGTACCACGTGATCCACATGGCCGTCGTGCGACGGGACCGGATGATCCTGAAGGAGCTGCTCCCCAATTGGCAGGATGCCAAGGACATGTTCAACATGCTCCGGTACAACCTGGGCTTGACGAAGCATCGTCCGACCTTTGGCGTGTTCGGCTATCCGGAGAAGATGGAGTACTGGGCCTTCATGTGGGGCACCATCGTCATGGCCGTGACCGGATTCCTGCTCTGGGCCGAGAACTGGACGCTGCGCCACTTCGCCAAGTGGGTGATCGATGCGGCCACGGCGGCCCACTGGTACGAGGCGATCCTCGCCACGCTGTCCATCCTGGTCTGGCACTGGTACCTGGTGATCTTCGACCCCGATGTCTATCCGATGGACATGGCCTGGCTGACGGGGAAGGTCTCCGCCGACCATCTGCGGGAGACGCGGCCGGAGTACTACCGGAGGCTCGCCGAGGCCTCCGCGCAGAAGGAGGCTGGCCAGGAGGCCCCTCCCGACACGCCTCCAGCCCACTGAATCCAAGGCGTTGGAGCCCGGTCCCGTTGACCCCTCCTCCGTCCGCGCCGACTTCCCCCACCCCCGTCCCACCCTCGCAGCCGGAGAATGACCATGAATCCCATTGAGCACCCGGGCCCGCAGGGCCATCTGCCCTCGGGACACCCCAAGCGCCGCCGGTTCTGGCTGGTCGCCGCCGCCCTGGCGGCCTTCAGCCTCTTTGTACCGGTCCCTGCTGCTGCGGCCACCGGAAAACCCGCGCAGGAGAGCTGTCTCGATTGCCATGGCGACAAGGATTTCGCCAAGGACGGCCCCAATGGAACCACCGTGTCGCTCTTCGTGGACGCTGCGAGGTTCGGCAAGGCTGTGCACGCTTCCCTCACCTGCCGGAGCTGTCATGCGGAGCTGAACAAGGAACACCCGGGCGACGGCAATCCGCCGCCGAAGGTGAACTGCGGAAGCTGCCACACCGAGGAAGCCAAGATCTACCAGGGCAGCATCCATGGCATGAGCAAGGCCATGGGCGCCTCCGCCGCGGCCAGTTGCGTCGACTGCCACGGGAACCACTACATCGTTCCGGTGAACCAGCCCGATTCACCGGTCTACAAGATGAACCTTCCCGTCACCTGCGCGAGATGCCACGCCAACAAGAACCTCACCGAGGAATACAAGATGAAGTACCCCGCGGTGGGCTCCCAGTACCAGGAGAGCATCCACGGCCAGGCCCTGCTGAAGAAGGGGCTCATCGTGGCGCCGAGCTGCAACGACTGCCACGGGGTGCATGACATCAAGCGCAGCGTGGACCGGAGCTCGCCCATCAACCATGCCAACGTCGCCAAGACCTGCGGCAAGTGCCATGTCACGGTCGAGGCCATCTACAACAAGAGCATCCACGGCCAGCTGCTCGCCAAGGGTGATCCCCGCGGCCCCGTCTGCATCCAGTGCCACTCGGCCCACCAGATCGAGACGCCCGTGAACGGCCACTTCAAGGCCAACAGCGACCTGGTGTGCGGCAAATGCCATGCGGACCGTCTCGAGCACTACCGCGACACCTACCACGGGAAGGCCATGGCCCTGGGCAAGGCGAACAACGCAAGCGACGTGGCCGCCTGCTACGACTGCCACGGGCACCACGACGTGCTCCCGGTGTCGGACCCCAACTCACGCCTGTCGAAGGCCAACATCGTCAACACCTGTCGCAGGTGCCACGCGAATGCCTCGGCCAGCTTCGCCAAGTACGAGCCCCACGCTGATCCCATGGACCGCAAACACGATCCGGTCCTGCATTACGTCTTCCTGGTCATGACCACCCTGCTGGTCTTCACCTTCACCCTGTTCGGTCTGCACACCCTCCTGTGGCTGTTCCGGTCCATCTGGCTGTATCGCCACGACTCGAAACAATTCCGCGAGGCCAAGGCGAACATCGAGAAGGACGAGGAGCAGTTCACCCGCTTCCAGCCCTTCGAGCGTTTCCTCCACATCCTGGTGGTCACCAGCTTCCTGCTGCTCGTGCTGACCGGCATGCCGCTGAAGTTCTACTACACCCACTGGGCCAAGACGCTCTTCGGCGTGATGGGCGGTCCGGGCGTGGCCCGCACCCTGCACCACTTCGGCGCGGTCATCACCTTCGTCTACTTCACCCTGCATGTGACGGATACGCTGGCCAATTTCTGGAGGCATCGCGGCTTCCTCCGCGATCCGGAGACCGGGAAGGTCCGTCTGGCCCGCATCTGGAAGGCCATGACCCATCCCGATTCCATGATTCCCTCCAAGCAGGATCTGGAGGACCTGGTGGCCCACAACAAGTGGTTCTTCGGCAAGGGCGAGCGGCCTCAGTTCGACCGCTGGACCTACTGGGAGAAGTTCGACTACCTGGCGGTGTTCTGGGGCGTGTTCGCCATCGGCCTTTCGGGCCTGATCATGTGGTTCCCGGAGTTCTTCAGCCGGTTCATGCCGGGCTGGATGATCAACGTGTCCCTCATCGTCCACTCGGACGAGGCCCTGCTGGCCGCTGGGTTCATCTTCACCGTCCACTTCTTCAACACGCACTTCCGGCTGGAGAAGTTCCCGATGGACACCGTGATCTTCTCGGGTCGCATTGCCAAGTCCGAGATGCTCCACGAGCGGAAGCGCTGGTATGACCGCCTGCTGAAGGAAGGCCGCCTGGATGCCTTCCGCGTCAAGGACGAGTGGGAGGCATGGAAGGGGATCGCCCGCACCTTCGGGTACATCTTCTTCGGATTGGGCATCGTGCTGCTCTTCCTGATCATCTATGCCATGGTGTCGCGCCTGGCCCACTGATGTGCGCATGCAGAACAAAGGGCGCCGGCTGTTGCCGGCGCCCTTTGTTCTGCATGGCCCGTCCTCAGCGCCAAGATGATGAAATTTGAGTCTCAATCGTAAATAGAGTCATCCGTTGATTTACTGTCATGCCGGTGTCATGATCCCCCCTGACACCCTTCGGGTCGACAATCCTGCGTCCCCCGAAGGTACTGGCAAGGATTCTGCTCCCCTTCCCCAGAGCCCCGGATCCCATCGGGGCGCCTCAACCCCAAGGAGATTCCATGCGTCGCCTCACGCTGCTCACCGCCGCCCTCATCCTCGCCCTGGCTCCGGCTGCCATGGCCAAGCCCACCACCGTGAAGGGGGCGAAGTGCACCGCCTGCCACGTGGGCGCTCCCAAGGACAAGAAGTTCAACGCCGAAGCGACGAAGATGGTCGCGAAGTACAAGGAAGCCCAGTGCAAGGACTGCCACGGCTGGGCCGAGGGCAAGCTGACCGTCACCAAGAAGAAGTAGGGATCCACACCCGCCAACGGAAAAGGGCGCCGAGGGCGCCCTTTTCCGTTGGTCCCCCGGTTCCTACAGTCCCAGCAGGGACCTGGCCTCGGCCTCGAGCCGATCCAGGAGGGCGGTGTCGGTGCGGCTCTGGAGATAGACCTTCAGCTTCGGCTCGGTGCCGCTGGGGCGGAAGGCGGCGAAGGCGCCGCTTTCGAGGCGGAATTTCAGCACGTTGCTGTGGGGGATGGGCAGGGCGCGATCCCGCTGGTCCGGGCGATCCAGGATGACCTCCGTGCGGCCCTCGCCGTGCCACTCGCCCGCCTGGAAGTCCTCCCAGGCGACGACGTTTTCGCCGCCGAGGGTGGCGAGGCCGGCGGCGCGGATGCGCTCCATGGCCTCGGCGAAACGCTTGGCCCCGCCAGGGCGTGGATCCTCCAGGTTCACCAGGCGGTTGTGGAAGGTGCCCACCCGTGCCATGAGGGCCTCCACGGCCTGGAAGAGGCTCAGACCCTTGGCCTTGAAGTGGCCGGCCATCTCGCCCACGACGAGGGCGGCCGTGACGCCATCCTTGTCCCGCAGGCTGGGCGGCAGGAGCATCCCGTAGCTCTCCTCGGCTCCGAAGGCGTAGGGTTCACCCAGGGCTTCGAGGCGGTCCATGCAGACGGCGATGTTCTTGAATCCAGTGAGGGTCCACATCACGGGAAGCCGGTGGTGCCGGGCCACCTCAGCCATGAAGTCGGAAGTCACCACCGTGCTGACCACGACGCCCTTCCGGCCCTTCTGGGTGCAGAGGTAGTCCAGGGTGAGGGCGGCCAGGTCGTTACCCGACATCAGCTCCCAGGCCCCGTTGCGCTTCGCCACGACGCCGATGCGATCCGCATCGGGATCGTTGGCCAGGACGACCTCGGCGCCCAGGCGCTCCGCCTCCTCCAGGGGGGCCCGGTAGGCCGCCAGTTCCTCGGGGTTGGGACGGGGGGCCGTGGGGAAGGTGCCGTCCTGGATCCCCTGGCTGGGGCTCAGGATGAGGGGCAGGCCCGCCCGCTCGAAAAGGGCGGGCACGAAGGCGCCGCCGGTGCCATGGAAGGGTGTGAAGAGGATACGGGCGGCCTCGAAGGGCTGGGGATGCTGGAGCAGGCCCAGGCCCATGGCCAGGTAGGCGGCATCTACCTCCGCAGGGATGGGGAGGATGCGGCCTTCGGGCACTTTCGGCGGTTGGGGCACCAGGGGGAGGCGGGCCATCTCGGCCTCGATCTCCACGTCCCACGGATCCACCACTTGGCCGCCGAGGTCGTTGTAGGCCTTGAAGCCGTTGTATTCCTTCGGATTGTGGCTGGCGGTGACGATGGCGCCGCAGCCGGCCTGCAGGCGTTTCATGGCGAAGCACAGGAAGGGCGTGGGCAGGGGGCGGTCGCCGAGGAACACCTGGTAGCCCGCGGCGGCCAGCACCTCGGCGCAGGCCTTCCCGAAGGCCTGGGAATTGAGGCGGGTATCGAAGCCCACCACGGCGATCTTCTTCCCGGGAGCCCGGTGCGTGGTGACGGTGGCCAGGGCCATGGACACGCGGCGGATGTTGGGCAAATTCATGCGGCGCAGCCCGGCGGCCATGAAGCCGCGCAGGCCGCCCGTTCCGAAGGCCAGAGGCTCGGAGAAGCGGTCCTCCACCTCCGCGAGGGCCTTGACGTCGCCTCCTTCGGCGGCGGTCACGAGGGATTCCAGCTCGGCCCGGAGCTCGGGCTCAAGGTGGGGAGAGGACAGGTATTCGCGGGCGGACTGAAGGCTCATGGAGAATCCCGGCACAGAAGACACCAGAATCGCAGATTGGCGGCCCCGCGGAAACTAGTGCTTCAGGGCCACCACCTGCACCACGGCGCCGGGGCCATGGTGGTACGGGCCTTCGTGGACTTCACGCACCAGCTCCCGGCCGAGTTCCAGGTCGAGACCCGGCAGCAGCTCCCGCAGCTCCGCCAGCGTGCAGAGCAGGTCGGGCTCCTTCGGCCCGCCGGTGCCGTAGGCGAGCTGGTCCGGCGAATAGGATTCCAGGATGAGGACGCCACCCGGCGCCAGGACCTCAGCGCAGCGCGGGTAGAGCCGCCGCCGGAGGGCCAAGGGCACATGGCAGAAGATGGAGATGATGCCGCTCCAGGGACCGGGGCCCGGGTCGAACTCGGCGAGGTCGGCCACGACCGTGGTCAGGGCCACGCCGCGGGAGGCCGCCAACTCGCCGGCCCGGGCCAGGCCCACGGTGGACTGGTCCACGGCGGTGACGGCATGGCCCAGTCCCGCGAGGAACACGGCGTTGCGGCCCTGGCCTTCGCCCAGGCCCAATACAGGGCCGGCAGGAATGCGGGACGCCATCTCCCGTAGGAAATTATTGGGCTCCGCGCCATAGGTCAGCTCGGACTCGGCGTAGCGTTCGTCCCAGAAGCCCGCGCTCATCAGGCACCTCCCAGGGCGATGTCCTCCAGCAGGATGCTGAGGCCCGCGCTGCTGCCGTACCAGCGGAGGTCGCTGCCCAGCGCTGCGATGCGGGTGAGGAAGTCGCGGAGGTTGCCGGCGAAGGTGAGCTTGTCCACGGGTTCGGCCAGCACGCCGTCGCGGATGCGGATGCCGCTGGCGCCCACGCTGAGGTCGCCGCTCACAGGGTCCACGGTGTGCAGGCCCATGATCTCCGTGATGAGCACGCCGTTTTCGGCCATCCGGTAGAGGGCGTCCGGGGCCGTCTGTCCGGCCATGGGGAAGAGGTTGAAGGTGGTGGCGCCGGGTTGGCTTCCCAGGCCGCGCCCCGCATTGGCGGTGGGAGCGACGCCCATTTCCGCGGCGGTCTTGAGGGTGTGCAGGTAGGTCCGCAGCACGCCGCCCTCGATGAGCACGTTGCGACGGGTGGGCAGGCCCTCGGCATCCCAGGGCTCAGTACCCAGCGCCGGGCATCCAGGGGCCTCCGCGAGCCGGCCGTCGTCCACGAGCGTGAGGAGAGGGGATGCGATGGATTCGCCCACCTTCCCCGCGAAGAGGCTGCGTTGCTTGAGCACCGACTCGGCATCCAGCATGCCGGCCACGATGCCCAGCAGGTCCACGGCGACCTCGGGATGGAGCACCACGGGATACTTGCCTGCAGGCAGGCGTTGCGGGTTCAGCTTCCGCTCCCCCTTGAGAGCTGCCTCGGCGCCGATGGCGGCGAGGTCCAGGGAAGGCCGCCGGGCCACGTCCCAGTGCCAGGCGGCCTGACGGTCCCCGCCTTCGGCCACGGCCAGCTCGATGGCGGCGGAGCAGCTGGAGCCCAGGTCTGCGGCCCGCACCCCCTTCTGGGTGAGGAGGAGGCTGGCGCCGCCTCCGTCGCTCCAGGAGGACTCCCGTACGGCGGAAACCTTCGAGGAAGCCTTCCTGGCCTCGGCTTCGAGGGCGAGGGCCCGCTCGATGCGCTGCTCAGGCGTGAGGGCATCCACAGCCGGATCGAACCGGGTGGGAAGATCGTCGGTGCCCGAAGGCTCCGCCTGCCGGAGCCACGGGTCCTCGTCGCCCAGGGCGCTCAGTTCCCAGGCCTGGGCGAAGAGGTCGCGGAAGTCGGCCGCTGTCAGGTCCGTGGTGGTGGCCAGGCCCGAGCGCACCCCTTTGGACCCCCCGCGGAGGACCCGCACGCCGAGCCCGCCGCGCTTGGAGGCGCTGAGGTCCTCCAGGGCGCCGTTCTGCACCTTGGCCTTGCGGGAGCGGGAGACAGAGATGAAGGCCTCGGCGCCCTCCGCGCCCAGACGCATGGCGTGGGCGATACCGTCCTGGAGACGGGTCTCGAGGGATTCGGGGATGAAGGAGCGGAAGGGATCAGTCATGTCAGGCATCACTTTCAGATCACGCTGGGCAGGGGTTCGGCGGTGCCGCCGACGACGAGGGCGGGGCAGAGGATGGTGGGCAGGGCGTCGCTCACGGGCACACCCTGACCGTCCTTGCCGCAGGTGCCGATGTCGAAGTGGTGGAGGTCGCTGCCGATGCGGGTGAGCTGCTTCAGCACCTCGGGACCGCAGCCGCTGAGGGTGGCGTTCTTCACGGGGTACATCCGCTCGCCCCGCTCAACCCAGTAGCCCTCGGTGACCTGGAACACGAAGTTGCCCGTCACCGTGTCCACCTGCCCGCCGCCCATGTGGGTGACCAGCAGGCCCCGATCCAGGTCCTTCAGGATGGCCTCGGGGGCCTCGTTGCCGGCGGCCAGGAAGGTGTTCCGCATGCGGGGGATGGGCAGGTGCCGATAGCTCTCCCGGCGGCCGTTGCCCGTGGGCTCGACATCCATCTTCCGGGCCGTCTTCCGGGACTGGAGATAGGCCTTGAGGACGCCGTTCTCGATGAGCACCACGCGGCTGACGGGGTTGCCCTCGTCGTCGATGGCCTGGCTTCCGCGCTTGTGGGGCAGCGTGCCGTCGTCGACGATCGTGACGCCCTCTGCCGCCACCTTCTCGCCCAGCTTGCCGGCGAAGGCGGACATGCCCGCCAGGGCCAGATCGGCCTCCAGCCCGTGCCCACAGGCCTCGTGGATCATGGTGCCGCCCGCGGAACTGCTCAGAACCACGGGGAAGGTTCCCGCCGGGGCGGGCTGGGCGTCGAGGGCCTGCACGGCCAGGCGCACGGCCTCCTTCACGGTGCGGGCCACCGCCTCTTCCGTGAACAGCTCGAAGCCCCGGGTCTCGCCCAGGGCCTGGTAGCCGGTCTGGAGTTGCTGGCCGTCGCCGGCGGTGACGTTCAGGCGGAGGACGCCCTGGGTACGGTGGTCCTCGGTGGCGCGGGCCATCCAGCCGCTGCCCTCTGGCTCCGCCGAGGCGATCCACACACGCTGGGTGCTGTCGCCGTAGCCTGCGGAGACCTGCTTGAGGGCGCCGGGGCGGAGCGTCTCCGCGTACTCACGGGCCAGGGCCTCGGCCCGGCGCACGAGGGCCACCTTCTCGGGAAGGGGTACGCCGGCGGGATCCACGGCCACGGGGCTGGGCGTGGGGAAGGTCTCGGTCACGAGACCCGGAAGCTCTGCGGGAGCGCCCTTGCCCGGCGCGGCAAGAGTGTGGGCCGCCTCCAGCAGCTCGTCGTAGGCGGGGGCGATGAGGTCGGCGAAGCGCGTGGTCTCGCCCTCCATGAGGCGCAGACTGGCGCCGAAGGTCTCGGAGGCCAGCACGTCCTCCATGCGGCCGTCGTCCATGCTGAGGGCGTGGGCCCTGCGGCGTTCCACGAACACCTCCGCGTAGTCCCCGCCCCGGGCGAGCAGGGCGGCAAGGACCGCATGGAGCTGGTCGGGCGTGAAGGGTGCGGGCATCGGGGTTCTCCAGGTCCGCGCGCGGCGGACCTTCCAGTCTGCCAGAAGGGCGGTCTCGGCCTCGTCCAGGATTCCGGACAGATCGCGGCCATCGTTGAGGATCACGCGGTCCGCATGGAGGGCCCGTTCGGGCGCGCCGGCCTGGGCGCGCAACCGCGCTCGCGCGGCCGTGGGATCCATCCCGTCGCGGGCCGCCAGGCGAGCGATGCGCAGTTCCTCCGGCGCGTCCACGGTCCAGAAGGCATCGAAGTGGTGGGATCGCCCCCGTTCCACCCAGAGGGCGGCGTCCAGCACGGCACCGCGGGTGCCAGGGGGCAAGGCGGCCAGCCGGGCCGTGAGCAGGGCCTCGATGCGCGGGTGCAGGATGGCGTTGAGCCGGTGCCGCGCGGCGGCGTCCGCGAATACTCGCTCTCCGAGGCGGGCGCGGTCGAGGCCTCCCCGGGGATCCAGCACGGAGGGACCGAACGCACGCACCACCTCCGCCAGACCCTCGCTGCCTGGAAGGACCACCTCCCGGGCCAGGGCGTCCGCATCGATCACGACCCAGCCGCGGGATGCCAGCAGGGAGGCCACGAAGCTCTTGCCCGCCGCGATGCCGCCGGAGAGGCCGAGGAGGGGGAAGGGCGAGGGGTGCATCCGGGGAGTCCTCCGCCCCGATTGTGACCGGATCGATCAGTTCCGCGTCACGGTGAGGGTGTAATCCTCGCCCTGGATGTGGTTCTCCGTGGTGTCCACGACGATGTAGACGGTGTTCGGGGCCGCCTTGGGATTCTTGTACGAAGCCTCGGGGTTGCCGGTGGGGATGCGGTTCTGGAGCATGCCTTCCTCGAGGTTGCCCCAGCGGTTGAGGACCTTGACCTGGAACCAGGCCTCGTGGGGGCCGTGGAGGCGGACCTTGAAGCCGGAGCCGGGCGGGACCTCCAGGCGATAGGCCCTCCAGCCGCTGACGTCACCGATGTGGTCCTTCACGCGGAAGGAGCCTGCCGGAAGGGCCACGGCGGGGATGTTGACGCCGCGGCGGGCGCGGGCGCGGATGGAGGCATCCATTCCCCCGGAACCTGGCCCGCGGCTGGGATCCGGGTAGTGGGGGACCATGGGGCCGGGAACGCCCGGCAGGGTCTTGGCATCCAGTTCAGGGAGTTCCTGGGGAGGCGTGGCGGCCTGGGCGGGGGCGAGGAGCAGCAGGGAAACGATGGGGAGCATGGGGTCCTCCGATCCGGACCCCAATATGGGAGACGTGGGCCCTGGATCAAGGGATGGGCGGAGCCTGTTCAAGGTTCCCCGGGCCCTCTACACTGGGATCTTGCACGTCATCACCCCCGAGGCCTCATGAAAGACGCGTCCCCCGAACAGGCCATGGATCTGTCCCAGCTCGAGAAGCCGGTCCTCGAACTGGAGGCCCAGATCCAGGCCATGGCGATGGATCCCTCCCACGCCCGGGAGCGGGAGAAGCTGGAGAAGAAGCTCGACAAGCTCAAGGCCGAACTCTTCTCCAATCTTACCGACTGGCAGCGGGCTCAGCTGGCCCGCCACCCCAAGCGGCCCTACACCCTGGACTACCTGGAGCGGATCTGCGAGCGGTTCGAGGAGCTGCACGGCGACCGCCGGTTCGGCGACGACGCCGCCATCGTGGCCGGAATGGGCTGGATCGACGGCAATGCCGTGATGATCATCGGTCAGCAGAAGGGCCGCGACACCAAGCAGAAGATCCTCCGGAACTTCGGCATGCCCAAGCCCGAGGGCTACCGCAAGGCCCTGCGGCTGATGAAGCTGGCGGAGAAATTCAAGCGGCCCGTCCTCTGTCTCATTGACACCCCGGGCGCCTATCCCGGTGTGGATGCGGAGGAGCGGGGCCAGGCGGAAGCCATCGCCCGCAACCTGCTGGAGATGGCCAAGCTCGAGGTTCCCGTCGTGGCGGTGGTCATCGGCGAGGGCGGCAGCGGCGGGGCCCTGGCCCTGGGCGTGGCGGACCGTGTGCTCATGATGGAGAACGCCATCTACTCCGTGATCTCCCCCGAAGGCTGTGCCTCGATCCTCTGGAAGGACGCCACCCAGGCCCCGAAGGCCGCTGCGGCGCTGAAGCTCACGGCCCCGCACCTGCTGGAGCTGGGCGTGATCGACGGCATCGTGAAGGAGCCCCTTGGGGGCGCCCATTCCGATTTCGATGCGGCCGCCCAGTCCCTGAAGGATGCCATCATCGACGCCTTCTCCGAGCTGGCTGAGTTGCCCGCAGACGAGCTGGTGGAGGAGCGGTACCAGAAGTTCGCCCGCATGGGCTCGGTCGGCTGATGGGCCCGAAGCCCTGGCGCCTCCGCCGGGACATCCCGGCGGGTGCCGCGCCCTGGAAGGCCCTCGCGGCTGCCTGGGATCTGGATCCCCGTTTGGCCCGGCTGGCGTGGCTGCGGGGCCTGGACCATCCGGAGGACTTGGCCTGGCGCCTGGACGCGGGTTGGGGACGCAGTACGGATCCCCACCTGCTGCCGGGTGTGGACGCCGCCGTGGCGCGGATCCGCCGGGCCATCGATGCCGGAGAGCGCATCGTGGTCTACGGCGACTATGACGTGGACGGCGTCACGTCGACGGCCCTGCTGATGCGGGTCCTGGAGAAGCTCGGAGCCGACGCGAGCTTCTTCATCCCCAACCGCTTCTCCGACGGCTACGGTCTGCATCTCGACTGCATCCAGGAGTTGAAGACCGAGCGGGATCCGGGCCTGCTGATCTCCGTGGACTGCGGTGTACGGAGCGTGGAGGAAGTGGCCGCCAGCGTGGAACTGGGGCTGGACTGGGTCATCACGGACCACCATGCCCTGGGGGCGGAGCTGCCCGGAGCCTGCGCGGTGGTGCATCCGCATCTGGGGGACTACGCGAACCGCTACCTGGCGGGGGTGGGCGTGGCCTTCAAGCTGGCCCAGGCCCTCCTGGGCGCGGTGCCCGCGCCGAAGGCCGGGGATGCCTCCTTCCTGGACGGCCTGCTCAAGCTCGTGGCCATCGGCACCGTGGCGGACATGATGCCCCTCGCGGGAGAGAACGCCCTGCTGGTCCGGCGCGGGCTGGCCTCGCTGGGGGAGAAGAACGGGCCGGGGCTCGCCGCCCTCGTGCGGGCCGCCCGCAAGGAGGGACCCCTCGGCGCCCAGGACATCGCCTTCGGCCTCGCGCCCCGGCTGAATGCCGTGGGCCGCATGGGGGGCGCCGAGGATGCGGTGCGCCTGCTGCTGACACGGGATGCGGCCGAGGCGGAGCGCCTCATGGCCCGGGTGGAGGCCCTCAACCAGGAGCGCCGCCGCATCCAGCGGGAGCTCTCCGCGCGCCTGGATCCACCCGGGCCCGACGCCTTCGACCTGGCCCTGGATCCCACGGCCCACAAGGGCGTCATCGGCATCGTGGCGGGCCAACGGATGCGCCAGAGCGGCAGGCCGGCGGGCGTCTGCACCGTGGTGGACGGCGTGGCCCACTGCAGCCTCCGCGCGCCGGAGGGCTACGATCTCGGCGAACTGCTGGCCCTGGCCCAGCCTTTCATCCTGGGCGGAGGCGGCCACCGCGCAGCGGCCGGCCTCAGCTTCGAGGCCGCGCGGCTGCCCTTCGTGCGCCAGGTCCTCCAGCGGGGCGCGGGCCTCCAGGCCGCGGACCGGGAGATCCCCCCGCTTCTGGTGGATGGAGGCCCTGGGGATCTGCCCGAGGATGGGGACCTGGCCCGCCTCGAACCCTACGGACAGGGTTTCGCGCCCCCGCTGGCCCGCCTGTCGGGCATCCTGTCCGCCGGCCCCGATGTCTTCGGGGAGGACCACTGGAAGCTCCGTCTCACCGGCGTCCCGGATCCGCTGACCTGGTTCGCGGGAACGGAACGGCCGAGCCTGTCGGGGCCCGGATCCCTCCTTCACCTGGCGGCCACGCCCCAGGCCAGTCTCCGTTGGGGGCGGTCATGGCTGGTGGAGGCGGGGCTGGCCGCGGCGGAGGCCCGACCTTGATCTCCCTGACCCTGCCCCCGTCCCGGCATCCCCTCTGGTGGGGCCTCGGCGCGGCGCTGCTGGCCGTGGTGCTGGGCCTCACCACCCGGTTCATGCTCGTCAGCCCCCGGGGGCTTCCAGGCGGGCGGGACGGGGGCGATCCCCTGTTCTCGGAGCGGAGCCGGGGCAGCCTGGGCACCCTCACCGAGCAGCAGGGCCCCAATCGCATGGTCCTCGACTACAAGACCATCGCCGGATCCGAGGAGGATCTTCGGCTCGAGGAGGTCACCGGGCGCCTGGAGGAATCGACTGGCCTCTGGCGCATGACCTCGCCGACGGCCCTCCGGCGCGAGGGCGTGTGGACCCTGCTGGCGCCCATGGACCTGAAGGTGATCAAACCCGGGACCTCGGAGGTCCTGGGCCAGGGCCACATTGATGGCACGGCGCCGGCGCTCCGATGGACCGGGGGGCTCTGGGAGGGTCTCTCTCCGCTGCACTGGGAATCCCTCCAGGGTTCCGGCCAGGGCCAGTGGGACCTGCCGGCTGGCTGGCGGCGGGAGTTGGATGGCCGGATCTGGGTGGACAAGGGCCCCGTCGTCTGGCGCGCCCCGAAGGGAGGACCGGCCGCGCCCACCCTCCTGGGCATGGAATCGGAACGTCTCTGGGCCACTCCCGGCTTCGAAACAGGCCGCCTGGAGCAGGTCCGGGCCCAGCTTTCAGAAGGATCCCTGCGAGCGCATGTCGCGGATCTTTCTCCCACCATCATCTCCTGGCCCGCGCCCCTGGCCTTCGAACGGAATGACGGCTGGCAGGGCCAGGCCCAGGGTGGAACCGCGCCCCGGCCCGCGCCCGGCGCGAGCTTCCAGCAGGTGGAACTGCGCTCCTTCGAGGCCCACCGCGCCCTGCCCAACGGGGAGGAACGGCTGTCGGCGGCCGGGGTCCGCTGGACGCCCGCCGGGCTGAGGCTGGAGGGAAGCGTGGTTTGGGACCAGCCTCTGGACGGCCAGCGCCTCACGCTCAAGGCTCCGCGGGTGTTCATCCGCGAGGCCGCGGGCCAGGACCTGCCGGCCACCCTTCCCGTGGGCCAGGCGGCCGCGGAGGGCCAGGCGGTGCTCTTCTGGGGCTCCAGGAGCCTCACCTCCCCGCGGATCCAGGTCCAGCGGGCCACCCGGCGGTGGCACCTGGAGGCGCCCGTGCTGGGCCGCAGCGAGGACGGCACCTTCAGCAGCGGGGCCGGCAGCGGCGATCCCCGGGCCTGGACCTTCGAGGGGCCGGTCCAGGTGAACCTGGCCACCGGGGGCAGCCTGAGGGGCGGCCAGCTGGTCTGGGAGAATGCCCGCTGGACCCTTACCGGCCGGCCTGCGGCCTGGTCTCGCCTTCGGGAACGGCTCTCGGGCCCCCGCATCCTTCGGCAGGGGGATGTGGTCTCCTTTCCCGAGGGACTCAACGGCACCCTGGCCGCCGCTGATGGCGACGTGTTCCTGCGTGCCGAGCGGGGCCAGAGCGAGGCCCAGCGGGTGGTCCTCTCCGGCGGGGTGGAGTGCCGGGGGCAGGGCTGGAACCTGGCTGCCCAGGCCATCACCGTGACGGTGGGTCCGGATCGCACCGTGAAGCTCATCCAGGCGCAAGGGGCGGTCTCCCTCCGGGGCCGCCTGGGCGAAGGGCAGGGGGAGGCCCTGGAGCTGGAGCCGGGGCCCCGGATCGTGCGGTGGCAGGGACGGGTCCGGGGCAAGGGCGCCGGGCCTTCGTGGTAAGGATGGAAGTGTGATCGACCCCCAGACCCCCTGCCTCGAGGCCACGAACCTCCAGAAACGCTACGGCGACCGCACCGTCGTGCGGGACGTGAGCCTTTGTGTGGGCACAGGGGAAGTGGTGGGTCTGCTGGGCCCCAACGGCGCGGGCAAGACCACGACCTTCTACATGGTGGTAGGCGTGGAGGCCCCGGACCGGGGCAGCATCCGCTGGCTGGGAAAGGACGTGACCGAGGCCCCCATGCATCGCCGGGCGCGGCTGGGCATCGGCTACCTGGCCCAGGAGTCCAGCGTCTTCCGGGGGCTGACGGTCTGGGAAAACCTCATGGCCCTGGCTGAGCTCCAGCCCATCCCCAAGAACGAGCAGCAGGAGCGTTGTGCACGCCTCCTGGCGGACTTCCACCTGGAGAAGGTGCGGGATACTCTCGGCATGAGCCTCTCCGGTGGGGAACGCAGGCGCTGCGAATTGGCCCGGGCCCTGGTGACCGAACCGCGCATCATGCTCCTGGACGAACCCTTCGCCGGGGTGGATCCCAAGTCCGTGCTGGAGATCCAGGGTCTCATCGCGGACCTGAAGGCCCGGGGGATCGGCGTTCTCATCACGGATCACAATGTCCGGGAGACCTTGCAGATCGCCGATCGCGCCTATATCTTGGCGGATGGAATGATCATGAAGCATGGCCTGCCCAGCGAGATCGCCGAGGACCCGGACATCCGGCGGGTCTACCTGGGCGATCGTTTCAGGCTCGACTGATGGCCACCGGTCCGTTCCTCTCCCAACGCCTGGCCCAGAGCCAGACCCTGGCCCTGACACCGGCCATGCAGCTGAAGCTGAAGCTCTGGCAGATGAACCTCCAGGAACTCTCCCAGACCGTCGAGCGGGAGCTGGAGGACAACCCGTTGCTGGAACTGGCCGAGGATTCCGATGAGGTACCCACGCTCGAGGCCATCGAGGAGGGGCGGGATTCGGACGTGACCGAGGGGGCCTCGGAGCAGATGGCCGATGGGGTGGAGCTGCCCGAGGGCGTGGATACCGTGGACCTCGGGCCGCTGCTGGATGCCGCCGGCGAGATGAATCCCGAAGGCGACCTGGAGAAGTTCACCGAGGAGGGCGTGGCCCAGGTCCAGGAGACGGACATGGGGGCGGAGAACAGCTGGGACACGGATATCCCGCGCACCAGCAGTCTCCCCGAGGAGGACCGCATGTCCTGGGAGGATCGGCTCAGCGCCACCGAATCCCTCCAGGACCATCTCATCAGCCAGCTCTACGAGACGCTGGAGCACGAGGATCCCCGGGCCGCCCTGGTGGAGCGCCTCATCGATCGCCTCGATCCCAAGGGGTTCCTGCGCCTGGATCCGGACCATCCCTCCGTGGAGACTTCGGCGGCGGCCCTGGCCGCGGACCTGGGGGTCACCGAGGAGGCCCTCCGGAGGGCTCTCGACGTCCTGCAGGAGTTCGACCCCTCCGGCGTGGGCTGCTTCACGGTGCAGGAGTGCCTCCTGCTGCAGTTGCGCCATGCCGGGGCCGAGCCCGACGACCTGGCGGTGCGCATCATCCAGGACCACTCCGAACTGCTGGGTCAGCGGGACAGCGTCAAACTCCGGCGCGTCCTGGGCTGCTGTGACGAGGAGCTGGCCGTCGCCATGGAGCAGCTCAAGCACCTGAACCCCTCGCCGGGCCGGGCCTTCGATCCCGAAGGGGAGCGGGTTGTGAAGCCCGATGTGGTGGTCATCAAGGGCGAGGACGGGAACTGGAAGATCTACCTCAACGACGAGGGGCTTCCCCGCCTGAAGGTCAACGGAGACTACCAGCGGTTCCTCGCCTCTACCGATGTCAAGGCCGACAAGGACTTCATCCGCGAGCGGTTCCGCAGCGCCCGCGACTTCATCCGGGGTGTGGAGGACCGCAACCGCACTGTCCTGCGCGTCGCCGCCCAGATCGTGGAACTGCAGAAGGCCTTCCTAGAGCACGGCATCGAGCAGCTGCGGCCCATGGTGCTGCGGGACGTGGCCGAGGCCACGGGCTTCCACGAGAGCACCATCAGCCGCGTGGTGAAATCCAAGACCATCCACACCCCGCAGGGACTCTACGACCTGAACTACTTCTTCTCGGCCCGCCCGAAGGATTCCGACGTCTCGGCCACCGTGGTCAAGCACCGCATCAAGGCGTACATTCAAGCGGAGGATGTGGCCAAGCCCCTCTCCGACGAGGCCATCGCGGGCCTGCTGGAGCGGGACGGGATCAAGGTCGCCCGCCGCACCGTCAACAAGTACCGCGAGGAGTTGAAGATTCCTCCAGCATCCCAGCGCCGGCGCCGATGAGCCCGCCATGGGCGTGGCCCATGGCATCCGCCCTGATCCCGCGCCCCCGCTTTTCCGGGCCGACCGGCCCGCTTTGAGGAGTGCCCCATGAAGGTCAACTACACCGGCCGCCACGTGGAGCTCACGGAGCCCCTGAAGACGCATACGAAGGAGCGGTTGGACAAGATGGCCAGTTACCTGGACGACATCATCGATGTCCACGTGATCCTGGGCGTCGAGAAGCACCGGCACATGGCCGAGATCACCCTCAAGACCCGCGCGAGCGCCTTCGTGGCCTCCGCGACGACGGACGACATGTACCAGAGCATCAACCAGGCTGCGGACAAGCTGGAGGCGCAGGCCCACAAGCTCCAGAGCAAGCGGAACACCCGCCCCCATGAGAGCGTCAAGGCCGTGCCCGTAGAAGACTAGCACTCCGATCGTTTACCTTGCAAAGGCGGCCTCCGGGGCCGCCTTTGCCGTCCAAGGCCGAGATCCAGAGCTCCCCCGACCACGCTATCCTTAAGGACTCCGGAGTCTGTCATGCCCGATCCAACCCACCTCTACGCCCCGAAGACCACCACCGAGCCCACCCAGATCTGCGAAAAGTGCCGCAGCCCCTACACTCTGGAACACTTCCAGCACGGGATCGAAGGCCAGGACTGCGTCTGCCGCCGCTGTCTCCAGGCCATGGGCTACCAGGTCTAGGCCCGACATGCCCACGACCACCACGGACGCGATCATCGAGGGGGTCCTCCAGGGCCGCCGCGTCAGCGAGGATGAGGCCCTCCAGCTTCTGGAGCAGGCGGATCTGCCCGACCTGGCGGTGGCCGCCACGGCCGTGCGGGACCGGCATAACGACCCCACCCGCGTCAGCTACGTCATCGACCGCAACGTCAATTACACCGACGTCTGCAACGTCTACTGCACCTTCTGCGCCTTCTACCACAAGCCCGGCGACACCCGCGGCTACGTGCTGACGAAGGAGCAGCTCAGGCAGAAGGCCGAGGAGACGAAGGCCATCGGCGGCACGGGCTTCCTGCTGCAGGGCGGCGTGAACCCGGACCTGCCCTGGGACTACTACCTGGACCTGGTCAGCTACCTGCACCGCGATCTGGGCATCTGGGTCCACGGCTTCTCGCCCGTGGAGATCCAGATGATGGCGAAGCTCAGCGGCCAGAGCCTCGGCAAGACCATCGCCGACCTGCGCGATGCGGGCCTGGGCTCCATCCCCGGCGGCGGTGCGGAGATCCTGGTGGACCGCATCCGCAAGAAGATCGCGCCCCTGAAGGGCGGCCGCGAGAAGTGGCTGGAAGTCATGGAGGCCGCCCACGAGGTGGGCGTGAAGACCACCGGCACCATGATGTTCGGCATCACCGAGACGATGGCCGAACGCATCGACCACTTCCGCGTCCTGCGGGAGCAGCAGGACCGGGCCCTGGCCCGGAACAATGGTGGCGGCTACACCGCCTTCGCCGCCTGGCCGTTCCAGAGCGGCCATACCGTGTGGGAGGGCAAGGTCCCGAAGCCCACGGACGCGGAGTATCTTCGCACCATCGCCGTGGCCCGCATCTACCTGGACAACTTCGCCCACATCCAGAGCAGCTGGGTCACCATGGGCCGAAAGACCGGCCAGGTGGCCCTGCACTTCGGCTGCGACGACATGGGCAGCCTCATGCTCGAGGAGAACGTCGTCAGCGCCGCCGGCACCTGCTACAGCGTCAACAACGACGAGATGAACCGCATGATCCGCGCCGCCGGCTACGTGCCCTGGCAGCGGGACAACGTCTATGGGCCCGTGCGAGGCTGATCCAGGAAAGGGCTGGTCTCGGAAGACCCGGAAAGTTCAGTCCGCCTGCTTCCGTGTCTTCCGGCTTGTTTTCGCGCCTTCCGCGACCAGCCTGCTTTGGAAGCCTCAGCTCTGTTCGTTCCGCACGCCGCTGACGACGTGGCCGGTGGGGCCCACGCGGGAGGCGGTGTCGCAGTAGCCGGTCTGGTCGTCGAAGAAGAAGTCGGGTTCGAATTCACGGAGGAAGTCGGCCTTTTCCAGGCCGCCCAGGAACATGGCCTCGTCCACCTGGATGTTCCAGGCCATGAGGGTGCGGATGGCCCGCTCGTGGGCGGGGGCGCTGCGGGCGGTGACGAGGGCGGTGCGCAGGCGCATGGGCGCGTCCGGGGCCTGGGTCTGGAGCCGCTGCAGGGCCTCCAGCAGGGGCTTGAAGGGCCCCGGGGGCAGAGGCACGGCCGCCCGTTCGATCTCGTGGGCCTGGAAGGCCTTCAATCCTTCTTGATGGTAGACGCGCTCCGCCTCGTCGCTGAAGAGCACCGCGTCGCCGTCGAAGGCGATGCGGATCTCCTCCGGATGCCGGTCCGCGGCCACGGCGCTGTCGGGGTACACCCGTGCCGCCGCGAAGCCCGCGGCCAGGGCCGCGCGCACATCCTGCTCCCGGGCGGAGAGGAAGAGGTTGGCGCCCAGGGAGGTCAGGTATGGATAAGGATCCCGGCCCCGGGTGAACACGCCGCGTTCCAACTGCAGATGGGCGGCCTGTGCGCTGCGGAACACCCGCAGGCCGCTCACGGGATCGTTCCGGGAGAGGACGACCACCGCCACCTGGTCGTTCCCGGGCGTGTTGAAGGACTGCAGCTTCTGCACCAGCGGGAAGGCCACGCCGGGCTTCGCGGGCATCTCCAGGCGGGAGAGTTGCAGTTCCATGTAGGCCCGGTCGTCCGTTTCTTCGAAGACCCGGTTCTCCTCCTCGAAATCGAAGAGGGCCCGGCTGGAGATCGCGACGACGAGCTTGCCTTCGAGGGTCTTGGGCATGGGACCAGGGTACCCTGATCGCCATGCCGCGCCTCTACTTCGACGCCAACGCCTCGGTGCCGCCCCATCCGTCGGCGGTGGAGGCCGTGGGCCGGGCCATGGCGGAGGATTGGGCCAATCCCACCAGCACCCATCGGGAGGGGCAGCGGGCGCGGCACCGGCTGGAGGAGGCCCGGCGGGAGATTGCCCTGTCCCTGGGGGTGGCGCCGGGGGAACTGGTCTTCTGCGCCAGCGCCACCGAGGCCCTGCATCTGCTGTTCCGGGGTCTCCAGCCGGCCCTCGGGGAACGTCCTGTGGCCGTCTTTCCCGGCGAGCACAGCGCCTGCCTGAACCCCCTGAGGGACTGGACCCAGGTGGCCTGGCTGCCGGATATTCCCCCTGACTGCGCGACGGTGGTGCAGATGGCGGCGAACAACGAGACCGGCATCCTCTACGCCATGCCCCAGGTGCCGGGCGCCGTGCGGGTGAAGGACTGCGCTCAGGCCTGGGGCAAGGTGCCCATGGATCTCTCGGACTGCGACATGGCTGTGTTCAGCGGCCACAAGATGGGCGGCCCGCGGGGTGCGGCCCTGCTGTGGCTGCGGCCGGGCCTGCCCTGGGAGCCGGTCATGGAAGGCCCCCAGGAGCGGCGCCGACGCGGCGGCACGGAGGACCTGCCGGCCATCCTGGGCCTGGCGGCAGCGGTGCGGCACTTGACGGAGCGTCAATCGCTGAATGCGTCGTTGGTCACACTTCGGGACGGCCTGGAAGCCGAGATCCTGGGCTGGAACCGGGGCGTCGAGGTCATCGGCAAGGGCCTCCCGCGCCTGCCGAACACCAGCGCCCTCCTGTTTCGCGGTCGGAACGGCGAGGCCCTGCAGGTGGCCCTCGACATGGCCGGGTTCGCCGTGAGCACGGGAAGCGCCTGCCACAGCGGAGCGGTGAAACCGAGCCACGCAATCACGATGCTTGGGTATTCTTCGGATGAGGCGCGGTCGGTGGTGCGGTTGTCGTTCCTTCCGGATGCGCGCCCAGCCGAGGTGGAAGCCCTTGCGGCGGCCCTCAAGCGACTGACCTGAGCCAGCCCCGGAACCCCGGGGTCGGGGAGCGATCATGTTCCAGCACAGCCTCCAGTTCCTGGCCCACAATCCCCTGCTGCTGCTCTTCGCGGTGGTGGCCCTGGGCTATCCCATCAGCAAGATCCGCGTCGCCGGGGCCTCCTTCGGCATCGCCAGCATCCTCTTCGCGGGCATCGCCCTGGGGGCCCTGGTCATCCGGCCGGACCTGGATCCGGCCCTCAAGAAGGACCTCTCCCGGGAGATGAAGCTGATCTACGAGCTGGGCCTGGCGGTCTTCGTCTACGCCATGGGCCTCTCCATCGCCCACAGCTTCTGGGCGGCCTTCAGTCGGGAGGGCATCAAGAAGAACGCCGTGGTGTTCATCGTGATGGTGGCTTCCACCGGCGCCGTGGTGCTGCTGGCACGGGCCCTGGGCTTCAACGCCCGCTACGCGGCAGGCCTCCTCACAGGCAGCTTCACGAACATGCCGGCCCTGGCGGGCGTGGTGGACCGGGTGAAGTCCATGCCGGGCATGGGCCCGCTGGAGATCGCCCAGCCCACGGTGGCCTCGGCCATCGCCTATCCCATCGGCGTGCTGGTACCCATGCTCATCCTGCTGATCAGCCCACGTCTCTTCCGCGTCAACCTGAAGGAGGAGGCTGACGGCCTGACGGAGTACCGCACGGGCCATCACCACCTGGAGGCTTGGACGGTGCGGGTGACGAAACCCGAGGCCGAATCGCTCCGCAAGCACGACATCTGCACCACCCATGGATGCCGCGTGGTGCTGGGCCGCGTGCTGCGCAAGGCCGAGCTGCTGCTGCCGGGGCCGGACTTCCGCCTGCAGATGGACGACCTGGTGACCGTGGTGGGTTCGCCGGAAGACCTCGACCGAGTGGCCGGGCTGCTGGGTGAGCGCAGCCATGTGGAGCTGGACCGGGACCAGAGCGCCCTGGATGCCACTCGGATCTTCGTGTCGAGACCCGAGGTGGTGGGCGTGCCCCTGGGCCGGTTGGATCTCGTGACGAAGTACCAGGCCATCATCACCCGCGTGCGGCGCGGCGACCTGTGGTTCGTCCCGGATGGCGACACGGTGCTGGAGCTGGGCGACCGGGTCCGGGTGACCACCCGGCGGGACAACATCGAGGCCATCGAATCCCTCTTCGGCGACAGCTACCAGGCCCTCAGCGACGTGAGTTTCCTCACCTTCGCCATGGGATTGGCGGCGGGCCTCGTGCTGGGCGAGGTCCCGATCCCGCTGGGCGGCGGCATGATGTTCAAGCTGGGCTTCGCCGGCGGGCCCCTGGCCATCGCCCTGCTCCTCGGCCGCTTCCACCGGGTGGGCTCCCTGGTCTGGAACTTCCCCTACGGCGCCAACCACACCATCCGGCAGTTCGGGCTGGTGCTCTTCTCCGCGGCCATCGGCCTGATCTCCGGCGAGGGCTTCCGGACCATCGTGTCGAACAATCCGGGGGTGCTGCCGCTGTTCCTGGGCTCGGCGCTCTTCATCTGCCTGCTGGCGGACGGCCTGACGATGGTCGTGGGCCACAAACTGTTCCGCATCCCGCTGAACGTGATGTTCGGCATCGTGGCGGGCACGCACACCCAGCCCGTGGTGCTGGGCTACGCCAGCCACCAGACCGGCAACGAACTGCCCAATGTGGGCTTCGCCACGGTCTATCCCCTGGCCACCATCCTCAAGATCGTGCTGGCCCAGCTGCTGCTGGGGCTCGTGGCCTGAGCCGGGCGTTTCGTTCGCGGCTTTTCGTGGCTTCCGTGACCAGCAACGCCTTGGAATGGAGGCCGATCACCGTAGGGCCGGCACCGGCTTCCCATCGGGGGGCTCGGTCCAGCGGATGCCCAGCCACTGGGCCACCGTGGGGGCGATGTTCCAGGCGGGCACGGGGTCCAGGGGCCCGCGGCCGTCCCCCAGCACCACCAGCCACGCCCACATGGGGCGGGCCTCCGGGGGGTAGGCGTGGGCGCCGGCGCGACCGTGGCGCTCCGTGGCCTCCTCACGGCTGTCGCGGGCCTGGGAGAGCCAGGTGCCCAGGGGGGCCAGCACCACCAGGTCGCCCACCCGGGTGCTGCCGCCCAGGTGGTAGCGGACGGGCACGGCCTCCCGCGTCCACACGGTGAGGCCCGCCTTGCGGAGCCGCGCCTGGGCGCGGTCCCGGTCGGCGGGATCCTTGAGGTAGACGTAGGCGCTGCCGCCATGGGAGATCAGGTCCACGGGGATCCCATCCAGCACGGAGGGGAGGTGGACCCGCCGTTTCATGGCGGTCATGCCGTGGTCGGCGGTGAGGAGGACGCGGAGGCCTGGATGGTCCGCCAGCAGCCGCGTGAGCCAGGGGGCCAGCTCGTCATCCAGCCGCTTCAGCTTGGCCTTCACCTCGGGACTGGCGGGGCCGTGCAGGTGGCCCTCCTCGTCGGTGCCGGAGAGGTAGGCCATCACCAGCTGCGCGCCGTCCGCCAGGGCCGACTCGCACCAGGCCATCCCCTCGGCGTCCGGGTGGTCTAGGCGGAAGGGCTGCATGCGCCAGGGGGAGACGCCCTGCCAGGGGCCCGTGGCCCCCACCCAGTGGTAGACGGCCGTGCGCACGCCGCTGCGGGTGGCGGCCACCCAGAGGGGCTCGCGCTGGAGGCTCTCGGCGTGGGAGGCGGCCCGGACGAGATGGTGGTCCGAGGGCTCGATGTAGGCGTTGGCCACCACGCCGTGGTGCTCGGGCCAGCAGCCCGTGGCCAGGGTCACGTGGCCGTTGAAGGTCGTGGCGGGGAAGGGGGGCAGCACGGCGCCGCGGCGCCCGGCCTCCGCCAGGGCCCACATCCGCGGCATGGTGTCCGGCCGGAACTCGTCGGCGCCCAGACCATCCTCGCTGATGACGAGCACCGGCCCGGGTCCCGGTACCGGAGGCTGGGCTGCGGGGACCCGGATGGAGATGAACAGGAGGGAGGCGAGAAGGACGGCGGCGCGCATCGCCCCAGGGTACCCTGGATCCATGGACACTCCACGCTGGCCCTACCCGCTGCTCCGCCTCAAGCCCGGCAAAGAGGCCCTGCTTTCCAAGCGGCACCCCTGGATCTACAGCGGAGCCCAGGCGGCTCCGGCCCAGGCCTCCGTCGTGCGGGTGGCGGACGACTCGGGCAGCGTCCTGGGCGTGGGTACCGCCAGCGGCACGAATCCCCTGGCGGCACGGATCTTCCGTTTCGAAGACGCCCCGCTGGACCAGGCCTTCTTCCGGGCCCGCCTGGAATCGGCCCTGGCCCTGCGCAAGACCCTGGGCCTCTGGGATCCGCAGGGCGGCTGCCGCTGGGTCTTCGGTGAGGGGGACGGCCTGCCGGGCCTGGTGGTGGACCGCTACGCCCACGCCCTCGTGCTCCAGGTGGGCACGGCGGGGCTGGAGGCCCTGCGGGACGCCTGGTGGCCCGTGCTGTGGGAGATCGCCAAGCGCGAGGGCCTCACGGCCTTCGTGGAGCGCAGCCAGTCCGGCCGCCGCGAAGAGGGGCTGGATCCCGTGAACCGTCTGCTGAAGGGCAGCCTGGCCGGGCCCGTGACGGTGCACGAGGGCGCGGCGAAACTCACCGTGGACCTGCTGCGGGGCCAGAAGACAGGTTTCTTCCTGGACCAGCGGGCCCACCGGCTGCAAGTGGGCTCCCACGCGGAGGGCTGCCGGGTGCTCAACGCCTTCGGCTACACCGGCGGCTTCAGCATCCACGCGGGCCTGGGCGGCGCCACGGAGGTGGCCACCCTGGACATCAGCGCCCCGGCCCTGGACCAGGCGGAGCGCGACTGGGCCGCCAACGGCCTGGATCCCGCCGCGCACCTGCGCATGGAGGGCGATGCCTTCGAACTCATGCGCCAGCTGGAACCCGGCGCCTGGGACCGCGTGATCGTCGATCCGCCGGCCTTCGCCAAGCAGCGCAAGGACGTGGACAAGGCCTTCAAGGCCTACAAGGATGTCTTCCGCCTCGGCGCCCGCGCCACCGCCCCCGGCGGCCTGCTGTGGGTCTTCTCCTGCAGCCAGCACCTGGACCGCGCCCGCTTCCAGGAGGCCGTCTGGACCGCCCTCCTCGAGGCCGGCCGCGAGGCCCGTGTCCTGGCCCATCTCGGGCAGCCCGCCGACCATCCCTACGCCCTGAACCATCCCGAGGGGTTCTACCTCAAGGGGCTGTGGCTCAACGTGGATTAGCCAGATTCGAAAGGCCCTGCGCCTGCAGCAGGCATGCTCAGCACAAGCAAACCAGGCAAGCAGGGCAATACAACATCGTCTATGGAAGTTTCCGGGCGGTAGTCCCTTCGCACTACAAGTTTCAATATTTGACTTTTGTAACTTATTGCCTACCCTTTCCCGTGTGCTCGTGTCCGCACAGGTAAGGAGCAATCCCCATGAGTAAAGCCAAGCTCGGTGGCCAGTTCACCTTCCCCGGCACATCATTGACGGTCCAGCGGATGGGCTACGGCGCGATGCAGTTGGCCGGCCCCGGCGTGTGGGGGCCACCCAAGGATCCGGATGGGGCCATTGCCGTCCTCCGCGAGGCGGTCGCGGCCGGCGTGAACCATATCGACACGGCCGACTTCTACGGCCCGCACGTCACCAACAAGATCATCCGGAAGGCCCTTCATCCGTACCCGGAGGGCCTGGTGATCGTCACCAAGCTCGGAGGCCGCCGCCCGCCCGACAAGTCGTGGCAGCCAGCCATCTCTCCCGAGGATCTGACCGCCGGCGTCCATGACAACCTCCGCAACCTGGGCCTGGATGCGCTCGACATCGTCAACTACCGCGCGATGGGATCGATCCACGGCCCCAAGGAGGGATCGATTGCCAAACAGGTGACGGTGCTGGCCGGCCTCCAGCGCAAGGGGCTGATCCGCCACATCGGCCTGAGCAACGTCACGGCAGCCCAGGTCGCGGAGGCGCAGACGATTACTGACATCGTGTGCGTGCAAAACAACTACAACTTGGCCTGCCGCCACGACGACGCCCTGATCGAAGGCTTGGCCCGGCAGGGCATCCCATACGTGCCATTCTTCCCGCTCGGCGGATTCACGCCTCTGCAGTCGTCCACCCTGTCGGATGTCGCGACCCGGCTCGAGGCGACGCCGATGCAGGTAGCGCTGGCGTGGCTGCTGCACCGGTCGCCCAACATCCTGTTGATCCCCGGCACATCGTCGGTTGCCCACCTCCGCGAGAACTTGGCCGCCGGGCAGTTGAAGCTGTCGCCGGCGACCCTGGTGGAGCTGGACGGCATCGACAGCCCGAGGGCGATGGGGGGGCACTGATGATGGCAGGCCCTCTGCTCCCCGCTCCGGGATTACCGGAAGAGGGAGCCCACCTGTCGAGAGGCCCCCATGGCCCCCGCTGATATCCCGCTCACCCGCGAAAGGATCCTGGTCGCGGCCGAGGACGTTCTCCGCCGCTTCGGCCCGGCCAAGGCGACGGTGGTGGACGTGGCCCGGGCCCTGGGCGTGAGCCATGCGGCCGTCTACCGGCACGTGGCAAGCAAGGCCGAACTGAGGGATCTGGTCATCGGCCGGTGGCTGGAAGGGATCATGGCCCCACTGCGGGCCGTCGCCGCTCAGCCGGGCCCGGCCCCGCAGCGGTTGCGGCGGCTTTTCGACGCGCTGGTCGCCGTCAAGCGCCGCCGGGCCGTCGACGACCCGGAACTGCTCGCCGCCTACCGGACGCTGGCGGCCGGCGCCCAGTCCGCCGTCGCCACCCACGTGGACGAGTTGGTTGGGCTGGCCGCGATGGTCATCCGCGCCGGCGTGAAGGAAGGCACGTTCCGCAAGGTCAACCCAGTGGCCGCTGGCCGGGCGGTGCTGTCCGCCACGTCACGGTTCCACCACCCGGCCCACGCCGCCGAGTGGGCCGACCCGACCATCGACGCGGCGTACAACGACGTGTGGAAGCTGCTGATTGACGGGCTGTGCGTCGTGAAGGACTAGCCCAGCCGCTCCACGGCCTCGTCCATGCCCCTGGCACTCAGGGCGCCGAGGTTCAAATCGAGCAGATGGCTCAGCTTCACGTTCCCCATGGCGCCGAGCATGGAGGCCTTCAGGCGGGGAATGCTCGTCTCCATGGAGGCGAGCATCTCCTTCACCTGCTTGCGGCGGCTTTCGAGGCTGGAGCAGCCGCAGAGCGGACAGCCGCAGGGCACGATTGGGAAGCCGCGCAGCCAGGCGTAGCGCTGCAGGTCCTTCTCCTCGCAGGTGCCCAGGGGGCGGATGACGGTGTTGGCGCCGTCGTCGCTCACCAGGCGCAGGGGCATGGTGCTGAGCCGCCCCTCGAAGAAGAGGTTGATGAGCAGGGTCTCGATGAGGTCGTCCAGGTGGTGCCCCAGGGCGATCTTCGAGTAGCCGTGCTGCTTGGCGAAGGAATACAGGACGCCGCGCCGCAGCCGCGAGCAGATGATGCAGGGCAGCTCCTCGGGCTTGGTGCGCACCATCTTGTCGATGGGGGCGGGGATGATGTGGTGCGGCACGCCCAGGCGCTCGCAGGTCTCGGCGATGGGATCGGGGTTGAACTGGGGGAAGCCGGGATCCACCGTGACGGCCTCGACGGCAAAGGTCACCGGGGCCCGCTTGCGCAGCCGCTCCAGCACGTCCAGCAGGGCCCAGGAATCCTTGCCGCCGCTCACGGCCACCAGGATGCGGTCGCCGTTCTCGATCAGCTTGTAGGCCGCGTTGGTCTCGCCCACGCGGCGGGCGATCTTCCGCTCCAGCCGGGGCAGTGTCTTGAGGTCAGCCTCGGTCGGCGGCAGGGCCAGGCTGGGGAGGGCGCAGGGATTGCTCACATCACGCCGCAGGCCCGGCGCTCGCCTCGCGTAAGCTGGCCCTGCACGTCCTTCACATATTCCGGGCAGGTGCAGTCCGGGCAGGTGTTGCTGTCCGTCTCGGAGCACAGGTCCGCGAAGGTGACCTTCTCCATGAACGCGGAGATGTGATCAGACAGCCGGTTCCAGAGCATGCGGCTCATCTTCTCGTCGGCCATGAGCACCCGGTTGGCGCTCTGGGGATCCTCCTTGGCCGCGGCGTAGAAGCTGCTGTCCGTGAGGCGCAGCACCTCGCCCACGCTCACCTGGTTGCAGGGGCGGGTAAGCACGTAGCCGCCCTTGGGCCCGCGCACGCTGGCCACGATGCCGGCCTTCTTGAGCTTGTTGAAGATCTGCTCGAGGAAGGGCAGGGAGAGGTTCTGGCGCTCGGCGATGACATGCAGGGGCACCGGCTGACCGTGGCTGTGGTGGGCCAGGTCGAACAGGGCCTGCATGCTGTACCTGCCTCGGGCCGAGATCTTCACGGAAGGACTCCAAGCCAAGGCTAGTATTCCTGATCGATTGAGTCAAGTTTATCGAGCGGCTATCCTGGGCCCGAGGAGCCGCCCATGAAGTCCGCCTTCCTGCTCACCGCGACGCTGCTCGGGGCCCAGCCTGCCGTCCCGCCCCCCATGATCCCCTCTGCCAAGGCAGGGGAACTGCCCTGCGACGCGAAGGACCATCAGCCCCTCCTGCTGGGGGCGACCACCCGGAAGGCCATCCTGGAGCATCGGGCCGTCTTCCGGGACGCCATGGGACGGATCCAGCTTCCCGAAGCCCTCCGGGCCCGCTGGAAGGCGGTGAAGCAGCCCCTCACCCTGGTGGCCGTCTTCGGCTCCTGGTGTGGCGACAGCCAGCGGGAGCTGCCCGAGCTGTTGGCCCTGGAGGCCGATCCCAATCCCTTCATCGAGGTGCATTACCTCGGCGTCTACCGGGACAAGAAGCTGGATGCCTCCGCCTGGCCCAAGGGATGCGCTCCCCAGGCCGTGAATCGGGTGCCGACCTTCTACCTCTTCGCCGTACAGCCGGGCGGGAACCAGAAGCTGGTGGGCACCATCGTGGAGACGCCGCCGAAGCCGGACCAGCGGATGGCCGAGGCCGTGGTGGAACTGGCGGAGAAGGGGGCCCTGGCCTTCTAGGTGCCTGCCCAGGCCTTTCGAGCGTTCACCTGGGCAGGTTCCTGGACTCAGCCCCGGTGCCCTCCTGCCGATGGGATGGGCATGGTGCGCCTCCGTTTCCTGCTCCTCCTTCTGTGCGCGGCCCTCGCCCTCGGGGCAGTGGAACCCATCCGGGTGGGCATCAACGGCTGGACTACGCTGAATCCCCTGCTCCTGTCGCGGGACACGGACCTGGAAATGGTGGACCTGGTCTTCGATCGCCTTGTGACGCTGGATGCCCAGGGGCGATTCATTCCGGAGCTCCTGCAGGGGTGGGAAATCCGGAACGGAGGACGGGAGGTGCTGCTCCACCTGCGGCCGGGCATGACCTGGCAGGACGGCAGCCCCATTGAAGCCGAGGATCTGGTCTTCACCTGGCGGATGCTCCGGCTGCCCCAGGTCCGGGCCATCAACGACACGGTGCCCGGCGTGCGGAGCCTCGATGACCTGACGGCGGAGGGTCCCCTCACGGTCCGGATCCGCCTGGCACGGCCTCGCGGAACGCTCATGTCCGACCTCTACAATTTCATTCCCGTCCCCCGGAAGCACTACGTCATGGGGGTCCAGCCCACCGAGGCCCCCGTCAACTTCGCTCCCGTGGGGTCGGGCCCCTATCGGGTGGTAGGCCAGGGGAACCGGAACGAGGTGAAGCTGGAGCGCTGGGACGGGTATCACGGGGCCCACCCCGGGGCCTGGCCGGCCTTCGAACTGAAGAACATCGATGCATTGAAGGACGTCCGGGGACCCCTGATGGATGGGAGCCTCCACCTCTGCCCGGCGGGATCCCTCACCCATTACCTGGTGCGCCACGGGGCCATTCTGGGAGGGAAACTCCGGGCCTTCGCGGCGCCCCAGGCCGCTTTCAGTGCCTTCTTCCTCAATTGCGATCCTGCCCGCAGCCTGCTGGGCGATGTGCGCCTTCGGCAGGCCCTGGCGGAACTGGTTCCGTGGCAGGAGTTTGCGCGGGGACGCCGGTTCTTCGGGACCCGTCTCGCCACCTCCTTCTGGCCGCCGGAGGGGTGGGCCTACGATCCGACGCCGAGGCCTCTTCCCAGGCTCAGCCGGGCCAAGGCGCTCCTGGAGGAGGCCGGCTGGCGCCTGGGCGCGGACGGCGTCCGGCATGACGCCCGGGGGCGGAGCCTCGATCTGGTGGCCTACGAGGACAGCAGCGCCGGGAACCGCAGCATCACGCGTCAATTGGTGGTCCGGGCCGCCGGAGTCGGAGTCCGGATCGTGATCCGGCCGGTGTCCTTCGATGACCTGGGCCAGAAAGCGGCGGGCCACGAGGGGGACATCTGGAGCTACGGGTGGACGACCGGATTGGATCCCAACGAGGACAGCCCCCTCTTCACGCAGGAGGGGCTCCGCAGCAAGGCCAACGTCAGCGGCTACATCAATCCCGAGATCGACCGCCTGTTCGACGAAGGGCAGCACACCCTTGACCCGGAAGTCCGGAAACGCATCTACCGCCGGATCGCAGACCTGATCTGGCGGGATCGGCCCGTCATCCCCTTGACCTACAATCTGACGAGGTACATCGCGAACCCGGTCCTCAAGGGCGTGGCCTTCAATGTTCTCGGGCAGCCCTTCGGCTTCTGGCCGGGCATGCGGGCCTGGAGCCTCGAACCTTGAAGGCGGATGCCTCGACCTCACGATTCAAATCCACAAGCCGATGTTGACCGATAGGGCGTTCATGCGCCTCCGGGTCCTGCTCGTCCCCTGTCTTGCCGTCCTCCTCCAGGCTGCGGACCCCATCTCCCTCGCCCTGGACAAGCCGGTCATGAGCCTGAATCCCCTCCTTCTGGCCCGGGAGGTGGAGGTCCAGGTCGTGGACATGGTCTTCGACCGCCTGGTCACCATCGACGAGCGCGGGAACTACCTGCCCCAGATGCTTGAGAGCTGGAAGATCTCCAGGGACGGCCGGGATGTCCTGCTGAAGCTCCGGCCCGGCCTCACCTGGCAGGATGGCAGCCCTGTGGAGGCCGAGGACGTGGTGGCCACCTGGCGGATGCTCTCCCTCCCCCAGGTGCGGAAGGTGTTCGATCTGGTGGGAGTGCGGACGCTGGACAGCGTGGTGGCGGAGGACCCCCTGACAGTCCACATCCGGCTCAGGCAGGCCAGGGCAGCCATTCTGGCCGATCTCTACTCCTTCCAGCCGGTGCCCCGGAGGCTCTACCGGCTGGGAGCGGATCCCCTGAAGGATCCCCTGAACTACGCCCCCGTTGGGTCGGGACCCTACCGGGTGCTGCCGGGGGCCAACGCCCGGGAGATCCGCCTGGAACGCTGGTCCGGGTACAAGGGGCCGAACCCCGGCGTCTGGGACCAGTTCCGGTTTCGTGTCCAGCCTCCCGATCCGGCGGAGTACCTCCAGCAAGTCAAGGCCGGCGGATACCACTTCGCGGACCTGGACTGGTTCCACCACTATCTGCTGCGGCAGGGGGCCTTCGGGACCACGAACCTGGTGCCCCTTTCGGTGCCCACCGCTTCGTACGACACCTTCTGGCTGAACTGCAACGCCCGGCGCAGCCTGCTGGGGGACAAGCGGCTCCGCCGGGCCCTGGCGGAACTGGTGCCTCTGGAGTTCCTCCTGGCCCAGCGGCGCCTGCATCCCAGCCGGCTAGCCACGAGCCTCTGGTCCCCCCTCAGCTGGGCCTACGAGGCGGTCCCCCAGACCCTGCCGAAGCTGGAGAAAGCCCAGGCCATCCTGGACGAGGCCGGCTGGCACCCCGGGCCCGATGGGATGCGCCGGGATGGAAGCGGGCATCCACTGAGGCTGGTGATGTTCGCGGCCCAGGGCTACTCGAAGCTGGACGCGGCCCAGGCGTTCGCGGACCAGGCCCGGAAGGCGGGCATCGATCTGGACCTCCGGAGAGTGGGCATCGACGAGATCCTGGCCAAGGCCGCCAAGGGCGAAGGCGATGTGTGGTCCTACGGATGGAACACCAGCCTGGATCCCGATGCCGAGGCGCCCCTGTTCACCCACGAGGGAATCGTCGGGGGCACCAATATCACCGGTTACCAGAATCCCGAGGTGGACCGGCTCTTCGAGCAGGCGCGCCATGAGATGGATTTCGGCCGCCGACGCGCCCTGTATTTCCGGATCAACGGGCTGGTGCAGCGGGATTTCCCCCTGCTGCAGCTGACCTACGGTGCGGCCTACCTGGCCGTGGACCGCCGGCTCCGGGGTGTGGCCTTCGACCCGCTGGGGCAGTCCTACGGCTACGTGCCGGGACGCCGGGGCTGGACGCTGAAGAATTGACCGGAGCCGTCAGAGCCGGTCGAAGCGGATGACCTCGAGCTTGCCGGGCTTGCCCTTGGAGGTCTCGTCCTCCTGCTCGCGCGGTCGCGCCTCACGCTCGGGGCGATGTTCGCGGGGCGGGCGGGACTCGTGCCGGCGGGATTCCTGGGGCGGTTCGGGGCGGGGCGCCGGTTTGACTTCCGGCTTGGATTCGTGGCGGGGCTCATGGCGGGAGGACTCGTGCCGGGGAGCTTGGGCCGCGGCGGGCTGGCGGTCGCGGCCCATCCACACGGCGGCCACCTGCTTGACGCGGTCCTGCAGGCGGGCGGGCTCAAGCACCTGGACGCCATCCCCGAACTGCATGATCCAGCGGGCGATGGCCCGGAGGTCCGTGGCGGTGAAGGTCACGAGAGCCTGGCCGTCACCCTGCTCTTCCATGCGGAAGTGCGGAAAGGCGGGAGGGGCCTGCTTCACGGCGAAGACCCACTGCTTCATGAGGGTGGCCTTGACGGCGATGGGCTCGCCGCCCAGCCATCCGCCGATCTGGTTGGCGGGGGTGCCCTCGGCATAGGGGCCCTGGGCCGCGCGACCCACGCCTTCCACGGCGTTCACTTCGCCGAGGAGGTCCAGGCGGTGGAACCGCTCGGCGTTGTAGCGGCGGTCCCAGCCCCACACGTACCAGGCCTGGCTAAGCGCGTCGAAGGTGAGTTGGCGCGGCTCGAAGGTGCGGGGGGCGTTGGTCTCGGCATCCGCGAAGATGAACTCCAGGGCGCGTCCCTCGCGGATGGCGGCCAGGATGGTCTCGACGAAGGGATGCTGGAGACCGGCCTCCTGCGGGGTGGCCTTGGCCGCGGGCTTGGCAGCGACCTTGGGTTCGGGCTTCGCAGGAGCAGGGGCGGTCGCCGGCTCGGGTGTGGCGGTGGCCCGGGCCTTGCGCGCGGGCTTGGCTTCCGGCTCGACCTGCTTCGCGCTGGCCTTCTTCGCCACGGGTTTCTTCGGAGCCGGTTTCTCGGTCACGGACTTCGCGGGGGACGGTTTCACGGCCTTGACGGCGACGGCCTTCTTCGGGGTGGCCTTGGAGGCCTTGGACGCTTCGATGGGCTGGGTCTTCTTGCGGGGGGTCTTCGTCACGGCCATGAAGGGATGCTCCTAGGAGTCTGACCAGGTATTGGGCTGTGCCCATCATCGCCCATCCCTGCGGGGCCGGTCCACGCCCATTTCACGGGAGCGCCGGCCGCCGGACACGGCCATGCTGGTGGGATGGCCCGATCCAACCTCCGTTTTGCCGTGATCATGACGCTGCACACCTTCATCTCGGCAGGCACCTTCCTGCTGGGGAAGGCGGCCGCGGACGCCATGCCCACGCTCGTACTGGGGCTCCTGCGGTTCCTCATCGCCGGGGCGGGCTTCCTCGTCCTGGCCCGGATCCGCGGCCTGGAACTGTGGCCCCTGGCGCGGGCGGAATGGCGAGCCTACCTGTGGGTGGGTTTCCTGGGGGTGGCCCTCAACCAGGTGGCCTTCCTGGGTGGGCTGGCCTTCACGCTGCCATCCCACGCGGCGCTGCTCTATGCCTTGACGCCGACGGTGGTGCTCCTGCTGGCCTGGGCACGCGGGCAGGAGCGTCCCGGGCCGCGGAAGCTCCTGGGCCTGGTCCTGGCCTTCTCGGGCGTGGCGATCCTCCTGGCGGGACGCAAGGGCGCGGCGCTGCCTCCGCGGTGGATCCTGGGGGACCTGATGATCCTGGTGGCCGTGGTGGCCTGGGCGGGCTACACCGTCGCCAGTCGGCCCCTGGTGATGAAGCACGGGGCCCAGCGGGCCACCACCCTGTCCATCCTCTTCGGCCTGGCGGTCTTCGCGCCCCTGGGGGTCCTGGGCCTTCCGCACTTCCACCTGGCGGCGGTGCCGCCTCTGGCCTGGGTGGGGCTGGTGTACCTCGGCCTGGCCACCAGCGTGGTGTCGTACCTGCTCTGGTTCCACGCTCTCGCCATGAAGGAGCCCAGCCGAGTGGCCATTGCCACCAATGGCCAGCCGGTGGCCACGGCCCTCCTGGGCTGGATCTTCTTCGCCCAGCCCATCACGCTGCCCTTCGTGGCCGGGGCGGTGCTCGTGGCCATCGGCGTGGCCCTGGCCCAATGGTGAAGGGTCACTCCCCAGCGCCGCTTCTCGGGTGCATCCGGTCATAGAGGGCGCGGAGCCGGGACTGGTGGACATGGGTGTAGATCTGGGTCGTGCTGATGTCGGCGTGGCCGAGCATGGCCTGGACGGCGCGAAGGTCGGCACCGTGGTCAAGGAGGTGGGTGGCGAACGCGTGCCGCAGCACGTGAGGACTCACGGCCGCAGGGCGTAGGCCCGCCTTCAGGGCGTAGCCCTTGAGCAGGCGCCAGAGGTGCTGCCGCGTGAGCGCCTCGCCCCGCTGACCCACGAAGAGCTCGCCGCCCCGCGGGCGGAAGCCGGGCCGGAGGACGAGCCAGGCGCGGATCCACCGCTCGGCGCCGGCGCCGAAGGGGATCAGGCGTTCCTTCCGCCCCTTGCCTTCCACCTTGAGGAAGCCTTCGTCCAGGAAGACGGACAGGGCAGGGAGCCCGGCGAGCTCGGAGACCCGCAGGCCGGAGGCGTAGAGCAGCTCCAGCCAGGCCCGGTCCCGGACGCCGAGGGGCACGGTGGTGTCGGGAGCCGCCAGGAGGGCCTCCACCTGGCTCTCGCCCAGCGTCCGCGGCAGGATTCGGGGCGGCCTTGGTGGCTTCACCACCGCCTCGGGGCCGGCACCGCCGCCGCCCTCCATGCGGAGGAATCCGAGGAAGGCCCGGAGGCTGGAGCTCATCCGGGCCAGGCTGCGGGGGGCCTTGCCCTGGGCCTGCTGACTCACCAGGAACTTGGTGAGATGGTCGCGTTCCAGGTCCGTGGCGGCGATCCCCTCGCCGCAGGCCCAGGCGGCCAGGTGGGCGAGGTCGGACAGGTAGCCCGAGGCGGTGTTGCCGGAGAGGCCCCGCTCGACGGACAGGAAGGCGCGGAACTCCCGCAGGCTGGCGGCCCATCCGAGGGGCCAGCCATGTTCCGGTTCCTGGAGCTGTTTGGCACGGGGCATGGGCCATTCCCGCACAACCTGTGTCGGCGCGCAACCGGCCTTCGAAAGGGCGCCTAGACCCGGGGTTTGGCAATCCAGGGGGGATGTGTTACGGTTTTCGGGTTCGTCTGGAGGAGCCCACGATGGCTGATGTACGTAAGAAGGTCATTGCGATCATTGCCGAGCAGCTGGCCAAGCCCGAGGATTCGATCTCCGAATCGAGCCACTTTGTGGACGACCTCGGCGCCGACAGCCTCGACACCGTCGAGATCATCATGGCCATCGAGGAGGCTTTCAGCCTCGAGATCCCTGAGAGCGAGCAGGAGAAGATCCGCACCGTCGGTGACGCCATCGCCTACATCGAGAAGCACGCGAAGGCCTGATCGACCGTCGATGACACGTGCCGCAGCGCCCTCCGGCCTGCGGCACGTTCGTTTTTTCAGCGGAGCAGGTAGGCTTTAGGCTTCAGGATCCTGCCCGCCCGATCATGAGGTGAAGCATGAGCACCACCATCCAGCGCCGTCGCGTGGTCATCACTGGCATGGGCACCGTGAACCCCTGCGGGCTCACCGTGCCCGAGACCTGGGACAACCTCCTCGCCGGGCGGAGCGGCATCGGACCCATCGACCGTTTCGACGTGTCAGAGTTCGCCTGCAAGATCGCCGGTCAGGTGAAGGGCTTCAATCCCGATGTGGCCATCGAAAAGAAAGAACAGAAGAAGATGGACATCTTCATCCACTACGCCCTGGGCGCGGCCCATGAGGCGTGGCTGGATGCGGGGTTCGACCAGGTGGAGCTCACCAAGGCCGAGCGCGAGGTGTTCGGCACCTACATCGGGAGCGGCATCGGCGGTCTCAGCACCATCTGGGATGAGGCCAACGGCTACCGCGGCCCCCGCCGCACCAGCCCCTTCTTCATCCCCAGCCTCATCGTGAACCTGGCCAGCGGCCAGGCCAGCATCAAGTACGGCCTCCAGGGACCCAACAGTGCCGTGGCCACGGCCTGCGCCACGGGCGCCCACGCCATCGGCGATGCCTCCCGCCTCATCGCCTTCGGCTACGCGGACCGCATGATGGCCGGCGGCAGTGATTCGGTCATCAACCAGCTTGGCGTGGGCGGGTTCGCCGCCATGCGCGCCCTCAGTACCCGCAATGACGAGCCCCAGCGCGCCTCCCGCCCCTTCGACATGGACCGCGACGGGTTCGTGATGAGCGAAGGTGCCGGCATCGTCATCCTCGAGGAGTACGAGCTGGCAAAGGCCCGTGGTGCAAAGATCTACGCCGAGGTGGTGGGCTACGGCATGAGCGGCGACGCCAACCACATCACCACTCCCGCACCCGAGGGTGAGGGCGGGCAGCGCGTCATGCGGGCGGCCCTGAAGGACGCCGGCATCGCGCCCGAGCAGGTGGGCTACATCAACATGCACGGCACCAGCACGCCCGTGGGGGACAAGCTGGAGTGCATGGCCATCCAGCGGGTTTTCGGGGACCACGCCAAGCGCATCAAGGTGAGCAGCACCAAGTCCATGCATGGCCATCTGCTGGGCGCCGCCGGCGGCCTGGAGACCATCGTGGCCGCCCTGGCCGTCCAGACGGGCAAGATCCCCCCGACCATCAACGTGGACCGGCAGGACCCCGAGTGCGACCTGGACGTCACCCCCAATGTGGCGGGTACCTTCGACGCCGAGTATTCGATGAACAACGGCTTCGGATTCGGCGGCACCAACGGCTGCCTGATTCTCCGGAAGGTTTGAGACCCGGCTACCGCGTCAGGGTGTAGATCCGGTTCTCGATCTCCCGGCTGCTGAGGGCGATGAAGTTCTTGTCGAAGGTCGCGGCGACCCTGGCCGCGACCTGCTCGTCCAGGGCGTTGCGAAGGAGCCCCAGGAAGTGCGGCGGCGCCGCCAGGACCAGCTCCTCGTAGGCGTGGCGATTCAAGCCCTGTTTGAGCACCCCCGCGAGGCTGTGGGCAAAGCGCTGGGCCTCGACCACCCTGGGCTCGGCGTCCGGGCTCAGGCCGCCGTGGTGGCCCGGTGCCTCCGACCGACGGCCGGGGCGGTCGGAGATCACGTCCTGCCCATGGGCCCTGGAGCCCGGGTGGGCGAAATCCATGAGTTCCGTAAGCTCCCCTCGTCCATCGTTGGTGAAAAGGCGCGCACGACTCGCCTCGCACAAGAGAATCCACGTCCGCGAGTCCCGCATGGGCCCCTCCCGGGTGTTGTCCGCCCCCAATGGTAGGCCGGGCCCCAGGCGCGCCAAGGCCCCCGGGGGCTATCCCTTGGGTTGGGCGCCGGGCTTGAAGATGGCTGAGGCGCTGCGACGGCCATCCATGACGATGTGGAGGGGCTTCTCCAGCCGGCTGTGGACCAGGCAGCCCGAACGGAAGGCCTCCGGCTGCGTGCGGAGCCACTCCCAGTCGAGGAGGCTGGTCCCCCGCGGGTAGGGAACCGTGAAGTAGCCGATGTTCAGGGACGTCACGTTGTGGAAGAAGTGGGAGCCGAGGGAGGCATCCGCCTGGAACTGCTCCATGGCGTATTCGACGATCACCTGGGCGCAGGAGATCATCGACCAGGCGATGGGGATGCCGAGATGCCGGTCGGTGCTGCCCCAGCGCCCAGGCCCGATGAGCACGTACCTCAGGGACTGGGCCCTGAAGGTGTCGTTCAGCTTTTCCAGGGCCACCGCCAGGGCGGGAGTCTCGAACTTGTTGAAGCCCTCTGGATCGATCCAGACGATGTCGCGAAGCCCCTCGACGATGCCATTGCCTACGCACTTCTCGGAGAAAAGAAAGACGGAGGCGGGGTCCAGGTCCGCCGCCACAAGGTTCACGTCCCCGCTCTCCATGAGCTGGTGCTTGATCTGGAGCAGGCAGAAGGTGGGCTTCCCGTTCTCGGGATCGGGATCCAGGTTCACGGCGAACTCGATCTCGACGGGGGTCTCCATGGCCTCGCGGATGAGCTCCAGCAGGTATTTCAGAATCCTCGCCAAGGGGAACGAATCGTACTTCAGGATGTTCCGGAAGTTCACGATGCGGGGGCCGGGATGATCCAGGCCGTCCTGGATGCGGTCGTCGTTGGCGTCCCATACGGAGGCGCAGTGGTGGAGGGTCCCGTCCTTTTCCGCTTCCGGGATGTCCAGGCTGAGCAGGGTGGCGTCCTCGCCATGGAAGAGGTCCACGGCGGTGCGGCTCATGTCCAGGGCGTAGAACTCGCGCTGGGTGGTGCGGAGCTGCTCCCGGGGCGGGAGCATGTCCATCTCCGGGTAGGGTGGGGCAAAGCGGAAGGCCTTGCCGCCCTCGACGACGTACTTGCCGAGGCCCACAGCGATGTTGGCGATGCCGTCCTGGGGCTGGGTGTAGGCCACGGGGTAGTAGTTGAAGGATTGGGCCACGCCTGAGAGGTGGGGGTAGAAGCGGTCCCCGGAGCGCCGCCCGGCCACCTCCTGGACGAGGACGGCCATCTGCTCCTCTTCGATCTTGTAGTCGATGGCCTCGAAATAGGCGCGGGAGGCTTTGGAATACACGGAGGCGTAGACCAGCTTCACGGCCTCGGCCAGCTGGGCCACGCGGACCTCCAGGTCCGAGTCGTTGTTGGGCAGGAAGAAAGTGTTGTACAGCCCGGCGAAGGGGTGGGAGAGGCTGTCCTCGAGCAATCCGGAGGAACGCACCGCCAGGGGCACCTTCGCGTGCTTGCCCAGGAAGAGCCGGAGCTTGGCCACCAGCTCCGGCGAAAGCGCCCCCATCAGGAAGCGCCGCTTGATGGCGTCGTCCTCCTCGTCCCGCTGGAGCATGGCCCGCAGGCCGTGGCGGTTGATGAAGCCCGTGAACTCCTCGGTGCCGATGATGGCGGAGCGGGGAATACGGATGTTCGCCTCCGGCAGGAGGCTCTCCAGGTCCAGGCGCGACAGCAGGGAGTGGGTGAAGGCGACGCCGCGGCCCTTGCCGCCCATGGAACCCGCGGCCAGCCTCAGGATGTTGGGTTCGTCCCTGGGGGTGGATTCCGTGAGGGGGATCACCTTCCCTCGGGACTTCATGCGCTGGACATAGTCTCCCACGTTGATGAGGAAGGTCCGCATCTCCTCGGGGTCCTCATAGTCCTCGATGCGGAAGCCGGCCAGTACCTTGGCCACCTGCACCTCGCCGCGGGCCATGATCCAGGCCGAGAAGTGGTTGCGGGAGGCGTGGTAGACCAGGGACTCCGCCGGCACGGTCCTCAGCTTCTCCTGGAGATCCTCCATGTCCGTGGCGCGGACGATCTCCCGGCCGGCCTCGTCGCGGAAGACGAAATCGCCGAACCCCAGGTGGTCGTAGAAGAAGCTGGAGAGCTCGGCGCCCAGGGTGAAGGAGTTCTTGTTCAGGAAGCTGCTGTCGAGCGCGGTGGCCCAGGCCTCCTTGTCCGGGTCCGAGGACTGGAGCAGGGTGGGCAGGTGCGGGTTCCGCTCCTTCACGGCCCGGATCAGCTTGATGCCGGCCTCCCGGTCCAGGAGGCCGTCCTTGGGGAACTTCCGGTCCGAGATGAGGCAGAGCAGGTAGTCCTGGAACCGCTCGCAGAAGGCCATGGCCTCCTCGTACGAGGTGGCCAGGATGACCTTGGGACGGACCCGCATGGAGAGGGTGCGGCTCATCCCGTCGATGGTGTGGTCCTTGGCCAGGCGCGTGGTCTGCTTCAGGATCTCGCTGTAGAGGATGGGCAGGTACCGCGAATAGTAGCGGATGCTGTCCTCCACCAGGAGGATCACCCGGGTGAGGCCCACGGCGGTGTCGTTCACGACATTGGCCCGGTCCTCCATGAACTTCACCATGGCCATGAAGATCTCGGGATTGCCGTTCCACACGAAGATCTGGTCGTAGTGCCGCATCAGCTCCTGGCGGCGGCGGTCCATGACCCCCACCTCCACGTTGTCGTTCAGGAGCAGATAGAGGGGGATCCGGCTATCGGCCTTCCGCAGGGCCCGCGAGAGCTCGATGTGGCCCACCTGGCCCAGCCGGCTCATGACGATGATCATGTCGAAGTGGCGGCTGGAGAGCTTCTCCAGGGCCTCCTCAGCGGTGGACACGTTCGTTACCCGCGGGGGGTTGCTCATGTTGAGCTGGTAGTAGCCCTCGAAGAGGATCTCCGTCAGAAGGCCGTCCTGTTCCAGGGTGAAGGCGTCGAAGGCCGGGGCCACCAGGAGGATCTCCCGGGTCCGGAGGGGCATCAGGTCGTGGAAGATCTCCTTGTCGGACTTGTATTTGCCGAAGATCTGGTTCAGTTCGCGGCTGATCATCAGGGGGGCCTCGTCTCGACTGGAGTGTACTTCTCCGGACAGAAAAAGAGGGCCGCGAGCGGCCCCCTTTTTCTACGGATCCGAAAGGCGGGTGGGTTACACGAGCCCCTGGTCGATCATGGAGTCGGCCACCTTGAGGAAGCCGGCGATGTTGGCGCCGTTCACGTAGTTGCCGGGGGTGCCGAAGCGGGCCGCGGCGTCCGCGCAGGACTTGTGGATGTTCACCATGATCTGGTGCAGGCGGGCATCCACTTCCTCGGCGGTCCAGCCCAGACGCATGGAGTTCTGGGACATCTCCAGGCCCGAGGTGGCCACGCCGCCGGCGTTGGAGGCCTTGCCGGGGGAGAAGAGGATCTTGCCGGTGTTGGCCTGGAAGAACTCCACCGCCTCCAGAGTGCTGGGCATGTTGGCGCCCTCGATGACAGCCTTGCAGCCGCTGGCCATCAGGGCCTTGGCCTCGTCCAGGTTCAGTTCGTTCTGGATGGCGCAGGGCAGGGCGACGTCCACCTTCTGCTCCCAGGGGCGCTTGCCCGCGTGGAACTGGGCGGTCTTGAACTTCTGGGCGTAGGGCGCCACGGACATGCGGTCGATGCGGAGCATCTCCTCCATGTAGGCGATCTTCTCGCCGCTGATGCCGTCGGCATCGTAGATGTAGCCGTCGGGGCCGGAGATCGTCACCACCTTGGCGCCCAGCTGGGTGGCCTTGGTGACGGCGCCCCAGGCCACGTTCCCGAAGCCGGAGACCGCGACCTTCTTGCCCTGAATGCTGTCGCCCTTGGTCTTCAGCGCCTCCTCGGCGAAGTAGACGACGCCGTAGCCCGTGGCCTCGGGACGCACGAGACTGCCGCCCCAGTACTGGCCCTTGCCGGTGAGCACGCCGGTGAACTCGTTGGCCAGCTTCTTGTACATCCCGAACATGTAGCCGACCTCGCGGCCGCCCACGCCGATGTCGCCGGCGGGCACGTCCGTGTCCGCGCCGATGTGACGGAAGAGTTCCATCATGAAGGACTGGCAGAAACGCATCACTTCCGCGTCGGACTTGCCGTTGGGATCGAAGTTGGAGCCGCCTTTGCCGCCGCCCATGGGCAGGCCGGTGAGGCTGTTCTTGAAGATCTGCTCGAAGCCCAGGAACTTCAGGGTGTCGAGGGTGACGTTGGGATGGAAGCGGATGCCGCCCTTGTAGGGCCCGATGGCGCTGTTGAACTGCACGCGCCAGCCGTTGTGGATGCGGATCTGGCCCTTGTCGTCCACCCAGGGCACGCGGAAGGAGATCGCACGCTCGGGCTCGACCATGCGCTCGAGGATGGCGTTCTTCTTGTACTTGGGCTCCTTCTCCAGCACGGGGGCCAGGGAGTGCAGGATCTCGGTGGCAGCCTGGATGAAGAGGCTCTCCCAGGGGGCCTTCTTCTTCAGGCCCTCCAGGACTTCGTTGACGTACTGACTCATGGTTCCTCCATGAAGGAAGGTGGTGAAAGGGCGGAGCAGGGACCCGTTCAGGGGGAAGACCGGAGCGGGATGCCGAAGGGCCTGTCCATGGGCCTCGCCGGCAACGTCCATCATCCTAGACCGGACGAGATGAACTCTAGCCCCAGGGATCCGTAGCGGGGAGGGTCCTTTGCCGAGACGTGATTGGAAGCACTCCAGGGAGGGCTTTTGGGGGATCCTGTGACCTTGGTGTTTACATAGTGTCAAATTTTTTGGGGCGAGCATTCGGGGAGCCCCCCATGAGAGGCGAATTGACATCCCCGGGGCTGGTGGTTTGCTAGTCCCATGCCCCGCGCCATCCCCTTCCAGCTGCATGCCCCCTACCAGCCCGCCGGGGATCAGCCCGAGGCCATCGCCCAGCTGGTGGAGGGCCTCCAGCGGGGGGACCGCTGCCAGACCCTGCTGGGGGTGACGGGCTCCGGGAAGACCTACACGATGGCCTCGACCATCGCGCGGATCGGCCGCCCGGCGCTGATCTTCGCCCCGAACAAGACCCTGGCGGCCCAGCTCTTCAGCGAGTTCAAGCTTTTCTTCCCCGAGAACGCCGTCGAGTACTTCGTCAGCTACTACGACTACTACCAGCCCGAGGCCTACGTGCCCGAGCGGGACCTGTTCATCGAGAAGGACGCCAAGATCAACGAGGAGCTGGAGAAGCTCCGCCTCAGCGCTACCCGCTGTCTTCTGGAGCGCCGGGACACCATCGTGGTTGCCTCGGTGAGCTGCATCTACGGCCTGGGCGACCCCTCGTCGTACCTGAACCTGTCGGTGACCCTGAAGCCCGGCCAGACCATCGACCGGGCCATGCTCCTGCGCGATCTGGTGGCCATCCAGTACCAGCGGAACCATCTGAGCTTCGAGCCCGGAGTCTTCCGCGTCCGGGGGGACGTGGTGGAGGTCTACCCGGCCTACGAGGACGTGGCCTACCGCATCGAGCTATGGGGCGACGAGGTGGAACGCCTGTCGAAGATCGATCCCCTCCGCGGCGTGGTGATCGAGAAGCTGGACGAGCTCACCATCTGGCCCAAGACCCACTACGTGACCCCCGAGGACAAGCTCAAGGCCGCCATCCGCGATATCAAGGATGAGCTGGAAGCCCGGGAGGAGTTCTTCCGCGCCCAGGGGAAGATCGTCGAGCTGCAGCGCCTCCACCAGCGGATCATCTACGACGTGGAGATGATGAAGGAGATGGGCTACTGCAGCGGCATCGAGAACTACAGCCGTTTCCTGGATGGCCGGAAGCCCGGCGAACCGCCGCATACCCTGCTGGACTACTTTCCCGAGGACTTCGTGGTCTTCATGGACGAGAGCCACGTGGCCACGGGGCAGCTGCATGGCATGTACAACGGAGACCGGTCACGGAAGACCACGCTGGTTGATTTCGGCTTCCGGCTGCCCTCCGCGTTGGACAACCGGCCGCTCAAATTCGAGGAATTCGAGCGCAGGGTGAAACAGGTGGTCTTCGTGTCTGCCACGCCTGGCGACTACGAGCTGCAGCAGAGCGGGGGCGTGGTGGTGGAGCAGGTGGTTCGCCCCACGGGCCTGGTGGATCCCATGGTGGAGGTGCGCCCCGTGGGCACCCAGGTGGACGATCTGCTGGAGGAGATCCGGAAGACGGTCGCCCGGGATGAGCGGGTGCTGGTGACAGTGCTGACCAAGAAGCTGGCGGAACAGCTCACGGCCTACTACCAGGAACTGGGCGTCAAGGCCGAGTACCTGCACAGCGAGATCGACACCCTGGAGCGGGTGGAGCTGCTGAAGAACCTCCGCCGGGGCGTGTTCGACGTGCTGATCGGCATCAACCTCCTCCGCGAGGGCCTGGATCTTCCGGAGGTGAGCCTCGTGGCCATCCTGGATGCAGACAAGGAGGGCTTCCTCCGCAATACGCGCAGCCTCATCCAGACCATCGGACGGGCGGCCCGCCACGTGAACGGAAAGGCCATCCTCTACGCGGACGTGATGACGGGATCGATGAAGCAGGCCATCGAGGAGACCGGGCGCCGCCGCCAGAAGCAGCTGGCCCACAACGCCGAATACGGCATCACGCCGGAGACCGTGAAGCGGAACCTGGACGACGTGATGGGCGAGGCCCTGGCCCGGGAGTTCATCAACGTCCCCAAGGTCGAGGCCGCCGCCGAGGAACCCCTCCTCTATCTGGAGGACAAGGCCTTCGAGCGCGAAGTGGCCAAGCTGGAGAAGCGCATGAAGGACCTGGCCTCCCAGATGAAGTTCGAGGACGCGGCCGAGCTTCGCGACCGCATCCTCAAGGCGCGGCGGGAGCGGCTGATGTCGGCGGGCGATTCGCCCCTCGCGCTGGCCTCCGGTCCTGTGGAGGGCTGACGTGGCATCCGACCGCGATCCGATGGCCCGTGCCTTCCTGGGATGCCTGGGCCTGGAGTTCCTCGTGGCGGGAATCCCCTGGTGGCTGGCGCCCTACAACCGGTTCACCTTCTCTAACTCCGCGGGGCTGATCGGGACCCTGGCCTTCCTGGGCATCGCCGCCTTCGCCGCGGGCTGGACGCGGCTCGGCCTGTCGAAGGCCACCCTCGCCGCCGGGGCGGCCGTCCCCTGCGCCGTGATGGCCCGGGTGATCGCGGACACGATCCGGGATTCCACCTCCCACAACCTGTGGCCCATCGAGGTCGCCATGATGGCGGTCCTCGGGTTCGGCGCCGCCTTTGCCGCCGCCCTGGCCGGGCGGCTCCTGCGGCGGGGCCTGGGCACTCCGTAGGAACCCCGCCGAAGGCGGGGCCCTGCGGGATCATGGGGGGAATCCGGGGCCGGGGACGGGGTCAGTGGCCCGCCTCGGCGGCGCGGGCCCGCTCCGCGTGGTGATCAGAGCCCAGCAGCATGTAGAACGCGGGGACCACGAAGAGGGTGAACAGGGTGCCGATGGAGAGTCCGGTGAAGATCACCACGCCCATGTTGATGCGCCCTGCCGCGCCGGCGCCGTCCGCGATCACCAGCGGGAACACGCCCAGCACCATGGCGGCGCTGGTCATGAGGATGGGCCGGAGGCGGATGGAGGAGGCCTCCAGGATCGCGTCCAGCTTCCGGTGGCCGGATCGCTGGAGCTCGTTGGCGAACTCCACGATGAGGATGCCGTGCTTGCTGATGAGGCCCATCAACGTCACCAGGCCCACCTGGGTATAGATGTTCAGGGAGACCTTGGTGAGGCCGAGGGTCGGGAAGAAGGCCCCGATCATCGGCAGGGTGGAAATGAAGACCATGGCCCCGAACAGGGCCAGGGGCACCGAGATGAGGATGATGACGGGGTCCCGGAAGCTGTTGAACTGGGCGGACAGCGCCAGGAAGACGATGATGATGGCGAAGAACATGGTGACAAGGAAGCCGCCGGACTCCTGGACGTACTGCCGCGACACGCCGGAATAATCAGCCGTGTAGCCGGAGGGGGCCACCTCGCGCAGGGTGTCGTTCATGAACTTCAGCACCTCGGCCTGCGATTTCGCGGGGTTGTACACGCCGGAAATGGTGGCGGAATTCAGCTGCTGGAAGTGGGCGATGGACTCCGGCACCACCGAGCGGTGGAGGGAGGCGACGGTGGAGGCCGGCACGACGGCGCCCGACGGGGTCCGCACGTAGTAGTCCAGCACCTGGCTGGGGTTCTGGCGGTCCTTCTGGAGCACCTGGGGGATGACCCGGTAGGAGTGGCCGCCGATGGAGAAGTAGTTGACGTAGCCGCCGCCGAGGGCGGCGCTGAGGGAGCCGCCGACATCCTGCTGGGTGAGGCCCAGCTGCGCGGTCATGTCGCGATCCACGTTGACGGTGTACTCGGGCTTGTCGATCTTCAGGTCGGAGTCCACGAAGAAGAACATCCCGCTCTTCCGCGCCTTGTCGAGGACGGCCTGGGACACCTCAAAGAGGTTCTGGAAGGGCTGGGTGGTCTTGATGACGAACTGGAGCGGCAGGCCCTGGCTGCCGGGGAGCGGAGGTTTCTGGAAGACCACCGCGCGGGCGCCGGCGATGGAGGCGAGCTTCCGCTGGAATTCCTGCTGGATCTCGTCGGCGCTCCGGCTCCGCTCGTCCCAGGACTTCAGCAGCATGCCGCCCAGTCCCTGGTTCGGGGTGGGGACGCCGGTGAGCTGGAACATCTGCTGGTACTCCGGCGTGGCCTTGGCGATGCCGAAGGCCTGCTGCGCATAGGTCTGCATCTGCTGGGGGGTGGCGTTGGGCGGTCCCTGGAGGTTGTAGAGGACAATGCCCTGGTCCTCCTGGGGAGCCAGCTCCGACTTGGAGAACTTGAAGAGCGGGACCATGAGGACGAGCAGCAGCAGGCCCATGACCACCAGCACAGGCCAGGTGGCGAGAAGGCTTTTCAATAGGCGGTGGTAGAGGTCATGCAGCCGTTCGAATTGCCCATCGATGAATTTCACGAAGCGTCCGCTGTCCTGTTCGGGTCGGAAGAAGCGGGAGCACATCATGGGGGAGAGCGTGAGGGCCACGATGCCGGAAACCGCCACGGAGCCCGCCAGGGTGAAGGCGAACTCGGTGAAGAGGCTGCCCGTCAGGCCCCCCTGGAATCCGATCGGCACGTACACGGCCACCAGCACCACGGTCATCGCGAGGATCGGACCGCCCAGCTCGCGGGCGGCCATCAGGGAGGCCTCCAGGGGCGTCTTGCCTTCCTTCATGTGGCGGTCAGCGTTTTCCACCACGATGATGGCGTCGTCGACCACCAGGCCGATGGCCAGCACCAGCGCCAGCAGGGTCAGCAGGTTGATGGAATAGCCGAGGCCGAGCATCACGAAGAAGGTGCCCACCAGGGACAGAGGCATGGCGATCACGGGGACCGCCACGGCCCTGAAGGTGCCGAGGAAGAGGTAGATCACCACCGTGACGATCAGGAGCGCCTCGAGGAGCGTCTTGATCACCTCCGTGATGGAGGTGGTGATGAAATGGGTGGCGTCATACACCACCTTGCCGGTGAGGCCCGTGGGCAGCTGCTGCTGGATGGCGGGGAAGGCCGCCTTGACGCGCTTCGCCACGTCCAGGATGTTGGCTTCGGGCGCGACCTTGATGCCGATGAACACCGACTGCTGGCCATCGAAGGCCACGTTGAAGTTGTAGTCGTCCGCGCCCAGGACCACATTGGCCACGTCCTCGAGACGGACGAGGGCGCCCTTGTCCTGGCGGATGATGAGCCGCTTGAACTCCTCCACCGTATGCAGATCGGTATCGGCGGTGAGATCCACGCTCACCATCTGGCCCTTGGTGGTGCCCACGGCGGAAAGGTAGTTGTTGGCCGCCATGGCGCCGTAGACATCCGCCGCCGTGACGCCGTGGGCCGCCATCCGCTGGGGGTCCAGCCAGGCGCGCAGGGCGAAGTTGCGTGCGCCCAGGATCTCGGCGGTCTGCACCCCCTCGATGGAGTCGAGCTTGGGCTTCACCACGCGGGACAGGAAATCCGTGATGTTGTTGGTCGGCAGCACGTTGCTGAAGAACCCCATGTACATGGCATCCGTCGTGTCGCCGGCCTGGACCGTGATGACGGGGGCCTGGGCCTGGGGCGGAAGCTGGTTCTTCACCGCGTTGACGCGGGTCGTGATCTCGGTGAGGGCCTTGTTGGCGCTGTAGTTGAGTCGCAATGTGCAGGAGATGCTCGACACGCTGTTCACGCTGGTCGAGGACATGTAGTCGATGCCCTGGGCCTGGGCGATGGACTGCTCCAGAGGCTGCGTGATGAAGCCCGCGACGGTCTTCGCGTCGGCGCCGTAGTAGGCGGTGCTGATGGTGACGATGGCGCTTTCGGTCTTGGGGAACTGGTTGACCGGCAGGTTGAAGACGGAACGCAGCCCGAGCACGACGATCAGGAGGCTGATCACCAGGGCCACGACGGGCTTTCGGATGAAGATGTCGGTGAATTTCATCAGCCCCGCCTCACTGTTCCTGCGGCGCAGGATTCGGGTCGTTGCTGGGAGGCAGGCTGTTGTTCACGATCAGGGGGGTGCCGTTCTTCAGCTTGAGGCCGCCGCTGGTGACCACCACGTCGCCGGGCTTGAGGCCCTTGAGGATCGCGACCTGGTCGCCTCGCGTGGGGCCCGTGGTGACGAAGACCTGCTCGGCCTGGAGCGCCTCCCGGTTCCTGCCGTCCGGACCCGCGACCCCCTGCTGCTTCACCACGAAGACCGTGGCGCCATAGGGGTTGTAGGTGATGGCCGTCTGGGGCAGGGTGAGGCGTTTCTCCCGGGCGCCGACCTGCATGGTCACCCCCGCGAACATGCCGGGCAGGAGCCGGTGTCCGGCATTGCGCAGGCTCGCCTCCACCTGGATGTTGCGGGTGGTGCCGTCCACCTTGGGGTTGATGACGGTCACCCGGCCCTTGAAGACCTGCCCCGGGAAGGCGTCGAAGGCCAGTTCCACCGTCTGTCCGGTGGCCAGCGAAGAGGCGTCGCGCTGGGGCAGGTAGAAGTCTGCAAAGATCGGAGCCATCTGCTGGAGAGTGACGACCGAGGTGCCGGAATTGATGAAGGCGCCGGGGCTCGTCGAGATGATCCCGACCCGGCCCGCGAAGGGGGCGCTGAGGCGCTTCTTCGCCACGACGGCGGCGGCCTGCTGGGCCGAGGCCTCCTTCACCTTGAAGTCCGCCTGGGTGGCATCGAAGTCACCCTGGCTGATGGCGTGGATCGCCAGCTGCTCCCGGGCGCGGGCGAGGTTGACCCTGGCGAGGGCCAGTGCGGCCTGGAGCTGCTTGAGCTGGGCGGCCTCGACGGAATCGTCAAGCTGGATGAGGGTCTGCCCCTGCTGGACCGTGCCGCCGGGGGTGGCGCCGATCCGCGTCACCACGCCGGACACCTCGAAGGCCAGATCCGCCCCCTTCACCGCGCGCAGGGTTCCCACGGCGCTGAGGCCCGGCTGCCAGGTGTCGTAGGCCGCGACGGTGGTGGTGACGGTCTGGGGGGGCTCTCCCTTGGGCTGGCTCCTGATCCGGGCCGAGATGGCGGCGATCCAGACCAGGCCGATCAGCAAGGCCAGGCCGAGGATCCCGAGGATCATCACGACCATGCGCTTTCCCGTGCCCGGACCGGCTCCGGGGATGTCTAGGGTGGTCTCCATGTCCATGTGAGGCTCTCCACGCTTGTCAGCGGCAGGGTCGTCGCGAATGGTTCAGGGCTTGGTTCCCGCGGGCCGGCGCGGACCGGAGAGGCGGGATTCCCGTTGCCGCCAGCCGCCGCCGAGGGCGGCGTAGAGGGCGGCCGTGTCGGAGAGACGGGCGGCCCGGGCCCGTAGGTAGCCCAGGCGGGCCAGCTGCCACTGGCGGGTGGCGTCCAGGAGCTGCAGGTAGCTGACGGAGCCGATGCGGTACTGGGCCTTCACGAGTTCCAGCGACTTGGAGGCGGTGGCTTCCGCTTCGGACTGGGCGGCCAGCTCGTCGGCATCGTACTGGAGGGCGCTCAGGGTGTCGGACACGTTCCTGAAGGCGTTGAGGACGGAAGCGCGGTAGGTCGCCGAGGCAGCGTCCAGGCCGGCCTCCGCGGCGCGTCTCTGGGCCCGGAGGCTGCCGCCGTGGAAGATGGGTTGGAGCAGGTTCAGGCCCAGGCTCCAGCTCGTGGCGGGTTCCTTGAAAAGATCGCCGGTCGCGGTGGCGGCAGTCCCATAGGCTCCGCCCAGGGTGATCTGCGGGAGGAGGTTGGCGGTGGCGATGCCGACCTGGGCCGTCGCCGCCCACAGCTGGGCCTCGGCCGCGCGTATATCCGGCCGCTGCCGCACCAGTTCCGATGGCAGGCTCAGGGGCACGTCCGCGGGCAGCCGGAAGGCGTCCAGGTCACCTCCCCGGGCAAGACCCCCGGAGGGCATCCGGCCCATCAGCACCGCCAGCTGGTTCCGCAGGGCGGCCAGGGCCAGGCGCAGCGGGGCCAGTGTCGCCTGCACGCTGGCGAGCTGGGACTGGACGGCCAGCAGGTCCAGCCGGCTCTTCACCCCGATGGCGTATTGTTTGGCCGAAAGGTCGGCCTGTTCCTGCAGCAGCTGCACCACCTGCTCGGTGGCCAGGATCTGCTCCTGCAGGGCGGATTCCTGGAAGGTGGCCGTGGCCACATTGGAGGCCAAGCTCAGCGTGGCGCCCTCGAGGAGCCAGCGCTGGTAGTCGACCTGCGCCGCCTGCAGCTCCACCCGGCGGCGCACGCCCCCGAAAAGGTCGAGGGTGTAGGAGACGTTCACGGACGCGTTGTAGAGCGTGAAGGGTGTGCCTGTGCCCCCCGCATCCACGCTCTGTTTAAGGCGACCGGCCCCCGCGGCGGCATCGATCGAAGGGGACCAGGCGCCCTGGGCGGCCCGGAGTGTCTCCTGGGCCTGTCTGAGCGAGGCGCGCGCGGCCTCCACGGTGGGATTGTGGGCCAGGGCCGTCTCGATGCGCCGGTCGAGCTCCTCGTTGCCGAATGCCTTCCACCAGGTTTCGGACACGGGCTGGCCGCCCTGGAGCCGCTGGACACCCCCGCCGGGGACCTGGGCCGAGCCGACCTCGGCCGGCGTTGGCGCAGGGCCGTACCGGTCCACCCTGGGCGGTTCCGGCGGCCGGAACTTCGGCCCCACGGCGCAGCCCGCGAGGAGGAGGAGTCCCGCCGCCGGGAGGGCGGTGCGCAGGGTGGCCGCGGGCGTCCAGGGACGAGGGTTGTTCGATGTCAGAGGATCCATGTACCACCCAGAGAGGCCATGATAATGACGAAGGCCGTTTTTGGGAGGTTTAAACTCAGTCCTTATCTCAAAAAAAACGAGGTGCGGACGAGGTGGATGCTTACCTGAAGGTGCGCAGGCACCCTGGCCAGTGCGCTCCTGGATGGAAGGGGTAATTACCTATTTTGCGTACATCCGGATCACCTTCTCGATGGCCGACTGGCAAGCGGAGCAGAAGGGCACGCTGTCGCGGGTGAACATGATGCAGTCCTCCTGGCTCCGGTAGTAGCCGGTGGACTCGTAGTTGGCGCCCTCGAAGGCACCCACGTGGCCGCTGTGGGTGTCGGTACCCAGCAGCTTCGACTCGAAGGCCTTCTCCCGGGCGAAGAGGGCGTCCATCTCGGATTCCGGCTTATTGGCGGCCCGGATAGCGCGGCGCTCCTTCTGGACGGCATGGCTGAAGGTCTCGAACTCGGCTTTCTTCCAGGGCGTGGGAAGCGGGGTGCCCACGCTCAGTTGGGAGGCCCACTTGGGGTGTTTCGGATCCGCGGTGACATTGGGCTCCCACGGCTCGGACCGGGTGGGGCTGTTGGTCACAGCCACGTCCGAGGTGTAGTACTCGTCCGCCAGGCCGGCGAAATGGTGGCCGAACTCGTGGACGAAGACGTACGAGGCGTAGGCGTTGTCGGCAGCCACTGTGCTGAAGAGGTTGAAGATGCCGCCGCCTCCGTAGGTCTGGCCGTTCACCAGGATCTCCACGAATTCGTAGGGAGCGTAGGAGGCCGCCTCGCGCCAGGCCTTGTTGTCGAAGGTGAGGATATAGCGCTCGCTTCCGAAGGCATCGTACGTGGCGCCCAGGGGGGAGTGCCGGTGGACCCCGGTGGAAGGGCGAGAGATGCCGCTCTCCATGGCCGGCGGGCAGAGGGCCCATACGTTGAAGTCGGCGCGGTGCTCCTTGAAGGGGCTCTGGGCGAATAGCATCTCCATCAGGCGGCGAGCGTCCTTCTCGAACTTCGGCCGCTCGGCGGCGGTGTAGCCATCGCCCAGGATGAGGAAGTCCACTTTGTCGGTGGGATCGCCGGTGGTCTGGAGTGCCAGGAGGCTTCCGGGCCGGGGTGGCTCGGCCCGCT
>Ga0208789_1000271_pt1 | contig 62044 bp, 54 predicted proteins | sample Methanotroph_Enr_FD_187368 | JGI IMG/M metagenome (GOLD analysis project Ga0208789, IMG submission 187368) | Enriched soil microbial communities from Old Woman Creek wetland in Ohio, USA - Methanotroph_Enrichment_5 (SPAdes) (version 2) | ecosystem: Environmental > Terrestrial > Soil > Wetlands... | reverse complement strand
TGATCTGCCCGCCCAGAGCGTCCCGGGCGGCCTCCACGGTCTGCCCACGCCCCACCATCTCCCCGAAGGTGCGGTTGCGGCTCTGGGGTCCCGTGGCCGTGAGCAGGAGATCGCCCATGCCCGCCAAGCCCATGACCGTGGCCGGCTGGCCGCCCAGGGCCTCCACCAGACGCGCCATCTCGGCGAGGCCGCGGGTGATGAGGGCCGCGCGGGCGTTGTAGCCCAGCTTCAGGCCGTCCACCAGGCCGGCGGCGATGGCCAGGACGTTCTTCAGGGCGCCGCACAGCTCGGTGCCCACGACGTCGCGACTGAGGTAGATGCGCAGGCGGTCCGAGGCCAACTGGGCCTGCAGTTCCCGGGCGCGGCCCTCGGCCACCGTCGGCGGCAGCGCCAGCACGATGGCTGAGGGCACCCCGCGCGCAACCTCGTCGGCGAAGGTGGGTCCGGACAGGGCGCCCACGGGCACATCCAGCACTCCCGTGAGGGCCTGGGTGAGGGTCTGGTGGGTGCTCTGCAGGATGCCCTTGCTCACGTGGATGACCAGTTCCGGCGGGGCCGGGGCTTCCTTGCGGAGCCTCCGCCAGGCATCGGGGGTCGCCTGGGTGGGCATGGCCGAGATCCAGAGCGGCGCGGCGAAGGCCGCAGCCGCCTCGCCGGTGACCCGAAGGGAGTCCGGAAAGGGTGCATCCTTCAAGCGCGGGTGGCAGCGGCCCGCGGCGAGCAGGGCCACCTCCTCCGGGAAGCCGCTCCAGAGGACCACATCCGCGCCCGCCCGGGCCCAGGTGATGGCCAGGGCCGTGCCCCAGGCTCCCGAACCGAAGATGCCGATGTCCGCGCGGCTAGGCATGGGTGTCCTCTTTCTTCTTCGCGCCCCAGAGCGGCGATTCGGTGCCCTTCAAAAGCCGGGCGATGTTCTCGTGGTGCTTGGCCACCACCAGCAGGGCGATGAGGGCCCACAGGAAGATGGCCTGCCAGGGATCCTGCTCGCGGATCCCGGCCTGGAACCGCATCCCGAGCACCTCGGCCCGGTGCACGGTCTCCCGCACCCAGCCCATGGAGACCGGCAGCATGAGCGCGCCGACGATGCTGCCCAGGCTCACGTAGCGCGTGAGGGCCACGAGGAGGATGAAGATGCCGAGACTCGGCAGGACGGCCATGGCCCGGTAGGCCAGGGCCGCGCCAAGGGCGGTCGCCACGCCCTTCCCTCCCTTGAACTTCAGCCACGGAGTGAAGACATGGCCTGCCGTGGCGCAGAGGGCGATGGCCGCCTGCATGTCGAGGGGCCAGTCCGCCTGACGGGCCAGGAACACCGGCAGGAAGCCCTTGGCGATGTCCAGCAGCAGGGTGATGATCCCCAGACCCTTGCCGCCCACCCGGCTCACGTTCGTGGCGCCGATGTTGCCACTCCCATGGGCGCGCACATCCCCCTTCCCGGCCAGCTTCACCAGGAGGAGGCCGAAGGGGATGCTGCCGCAGGCAAAGGCCGCGAGGCACCCGAGAATCAGGAATGTCGGATCGGTGGATGACATGGCGGCAGTGTATCAGCGGCGGCGCGGGCCCCGGAGCCCAGCCCCTGACCCTGCCGTTCCGCCCGTTCATCCCCGGGCAGGGACCGCTCGCGGGGATGACCGTCCCCCTGCCCGGCCATTCAGCGTAGGGTGGACTCATCACAATCCATACCCTACCAGGAGGTCACGCACGATGAGACATGCCTCTTCCCTCTTCCGCCTGCTGCGGCCCTTCTTCGCCGCAGTCCTGGCCGCGCCCCTCTGCCTGGCCGCCGGTCCCGCCGCGGCCAAGGCGGCGCCGCAGTCCGCCAAGCTCCACGTCCCACCCGTGCTCGACCGGGAACTGTTCTTCGGCAACCCGGAAATCGCCGGTGCCCAGCTCTCCCCGGACGGAAAGTACATCGCCTTCCTCAAGCCCTGGAAGGACACGCGCAACGTCTGGGTGAAGAAGACCGGCGAGCCCTACACCGCTGCCCGGCTGCTGACGGCCGAGCCCAAGCGCCCCATCCCCGCCTTCTTCTGGAGCCGCGACGGCAGGGAGATCCTCTTCGTCCAGGACCATGACGGCGACGAGAATTTCAATGTCTATGCCGTGGATCCGGCCGCGAGCCCGGCCCCCGGGAAGGAGACTCCTGAGGCCCGGAACCTGACTTCGGCGAAGGGCGCCCGCGCCATGATCTACGCCCTGCCCAAGACCGATCCGGACACCATCTACGTCGGCCTCAACGACCGGGACCCCGCCTGGCACGACCTCTACCGGGTGAAGATCTCCACCGGGGAGCGAACTCTGCTCCGCAAGAACACCGAGCGCATCGCCGGCTGGGTCTTCGATCGGAAGGGCCAACTCCGCCTGGCCCTCCGCACCACCGACAAGGGCGACACCGAGATCCTGCGCGTGGACCCCGACGGTTTCACCAAGGTGTATTCCTGCAGCGTCTTCGAGAGCTGCGGCCCCATCGCCTTCCACAAGGACGGAAAACGCGTCTACCTGGAGACCAACAAGGGCGACCGGGACCTCACCCAGCTCGTGCTCTTCGATCCGGAGACCGGGAAGGAAGAACTGGTGGAGGGGGATCCCCTCAAGCGTGTGGACCTGGGCGGCACTCAGTTCTCCGAGGTCACGGAAGAGCTCATGGCCACGACCTATGAGGATGCACGCCAACGCGTCTACTTCCGTGACAAGGGGCTCGAGGCCGACTACCGCCTCCTCCAGAAGAGGCTCCCAGGCCGTGAGATCGACTTTGATTCCTCTACGGCCGACGAGCAGCTGTGGATGATCGCCACCTACAGCGACCGGGACCCCGGTTCCCGCTACCTCTTCGACCGCCGGACCAAGAAGCTGACCCTCGAATATGTCTCACGGGAGCGCCTGCCCCGGAAGGACATGGCCGCCATGAAGCCCATCCAGTACCCCTCCTCCGACGGCCTGGAGATCCCCGCCTACCTCACCCTGCCCAAGGGCGTCCCGGGGAAGAACCTCCCCCTGATCGTCTTCCCCCATGGCGGCCCCTGGGCCCGGGACAGCTGGATGTTCAACGGCTATGCCCAGTTCCTCGCCAACCGCGGCTACGCGGTGCTCCAGCCGAACTTCCGCGGCTCCACTGGATACGGGAAGAAGTTCCTCAACGCCGGCAACAAGCAGTGGGGCGACCGGATGCAGGACGATATCACCTGGGGCGTCAAGTATCTCGTGAAGCAGGGCATCGCCGACCCCAAGCGCACCGGCATCATGGGAGGTTCCTACGGCGGCTACGCCACCCTGGCGGGTGTCGCCTTCACGCCGGACCTGTACCAGGCGGCCGTCTCCATCGTCGGCCCCTCCAACCTCCTGTCGCTGCTTGAGACCATCCCTCCCTACTGGGAGGCCGGGCGCATCATCTTCCACGAACGCATGGGCGATCCCAACACACCCGATGGGAAGAAGCAGCTGGAGCGCCAGTCACCGCTGAATTCGGCCGCGAGGATCCACACCCCCCTCATGGTCGTCCAGGGTGCCAACGATCCCCGCGTGAAGAAGGCGGAATCCGAACAGATCGTCATCGCCTTGCGGGACCGCGGTTTCCCCGTCGAGTATCTCTGCGCCCCCGACGAGGGGCACGGGTTCCACCGCCCCGTGAACAACATGGCCATGATGGCCGCTGCCGAGGCTTTCTTCGCCAAGCACCTCCACGGCCGCCTTCAGGAGGGCGGCACTCCCGAAGTGGTGAAGCGGATGGCGGAGATCACAGTGGATCCGAAGACCGTGGTGCTCTCGAAGCCCGTGGACGCCGCATCCGTCACCGTGCCCAGACCCGTCGCCGACCTGACTGCCGGGACCTCCAGCTACAAGGGCACCCTCGCCGTCGGCGGCCAGATCCTTCCGGTCGCCCTCGTGCGCGAGGTGAAGGAGGAGAACGGCCAGTGGATGGTCACCGAGACCAGCAAGTTGCCCATGGGGGAGTCGGTGGAGATCACCCTCCTCGATAAGGGAACCCTGATCCCCCGCCACCAGAGCGTCAAGCAGGGACCCGTCAGCCTCGAGCTTGCCTTCAAGGACGGCAAGGCCACCGGCACCATGGCCATGGGTGGGGAGCCCAAGCCCCTCGCGGCGGATCTCGGTGGGGACACCTTCGCCCACGGCGCCGGGGCTCCGGAGGCCCTGGGAAGGCTTCCCCTGGCCGACGGCTATGCGGTCACCTACCGGGTCTTCGACCTCCAGAAGCAGAAGGGCGCCCTGAAACGCGCCCGGGTGGTCGGCGTCGAGGAGGTCACGGTCCCGGCGGGAGTGTTCAAGGCCTGGAAGGTGGAGGTCACCTCCGCCGAAGGCGAACCCGGAACCACCACCCTCTGGATTGCCCAGGAGGGCCGGAAGGTTGTCAAGACCAGCACCACCCTGCCCCAGATGGGCGGTGCGGTCCTGACCCAGGAGCTCCAGCTCTGATGACGCACGGCAGCGCGGCGGCGGGGATTCCCGCCGCCGCGTCGTGTACGGATCAGCCCTGAATGACGCGGCGGAGGAGGTCCAGCGCCCAGGAGGTGCTTCGCAGCTGCACCTCGTTGCGGTCGCCCGGAAGGTTGAGGCTTCTTGCCAAGGTCTCGCCAGGTCCCGCCAGGGCAATGTGGGCGGTACCGACGGGCGCGTTCCCCTCGGCACCGGGCCCGGCATTGCCGGTGACGGCCAGTCCCCAGTGGGCCCCCGTCCGCTCCCGGACGGCTTCCGCCAGGCGCCGGCTGGTGGCTTCGGACACCGTGCCCTCCAACGCGAGGAGTGCGGGATCCAGGCCCAGCAGTGCCGTCTTCGCCTTGGCGCTGTAGGCCGTGGCGCCGCCGAGAAAGGCCTCGCTGGCGCCGGGAATGGCCGTGAGGCGGGCCGCCAGGAGGCCGCCGGGCATGCTCTCGGCCACGGCCAGAGTCTCACCGCGGGCCTTCAGGCGGTCCAGAACGGCATCCTCCAGGTTGCCCTCCCCCACGCAGGCGAGATCCGGCCCCAAGATGGGCTCGAACTCCGCCCGGGCCCGGGCCAGGTCCTCCGGATCGTCGCCGCGGGCCAGCAACTCCACCTGGGTGAGGCTCGCCAGGATGGTCCACTCGAGTTGTCCGTGACGCTGGCGGATCTCCTGCGTCCTCTGGTCCAGGGTGCTCTCGGGCACGCCGCCCACCACCATGCGGAGCGTATGGATGGGCCGGCCCGCCAGGGGACGGAGGCGCGGGACCGCATGTTCCTCCCACATGCGCTTCATCTCGCGCGGCACACCGGGGAACATCAGGATGCGCTTTCCGGGATGCCCGGGGGGGTCCTGCCAGTAGACGCCGGGCGCCGTGCCCACCTGGTTCCGCAGTGCCTCCGCCCCCTCGGGGATGAGCGCCTGCTTGAAGTTGGCCGGAGGCGGCACCCGTTTCCGGGCTTCGTAGAAGGCCAGCATGTCGGCCCGGCTCCGGGCGTCCTCCACCAGTCCGGCGCCGAGGATTTCCGCGAAGAGCTCCTTCGTGAAGTCGTCGAAGGTCGGGCCCAGGCCGCCGGTGGTGAGGATGAGGTCCGAGCGCCCCAGCGCCTCGCGGAACAGCTCCGCCAGGTCCTCCCGGCTATCCCCCACGGCGGTCTTCCGGTGGAGGCCCAGACCCAGTTCCGCCAGCCGCTCGGCAATCCACACCGAGTTGGTGTCCAGGCGCCGCGTGGTGAGCAGCTCGGTCCCGATGGCGATGCATTCGATTCGCATGCCCTCCATCGAACCACAGCCGGCCTACTCCAGCCAGCGCTGGAGGACCCAGCGGCCCGCCCAGAGGCCGAAGCCGGTGCCCACCATGCTCAAGACCACGGCCGTCCCGATGCCGACATACATGCCCAGCCACCACCCGATCATGCTTCCCACGGTGGCACCGACGAACGCCATGAGCTTTTCCACGGAAGTCCTCCGGAGCCTTAGGATGGTGCGAAGCCCGGAGGCGTTCCCATGATCATCCACGATCTCGACGACCTGGTCCTGGAAACCGACGAGGAGGCAGGGCTCCAAGAGGTGGGCCGGCGGTTCCTGTCCCGGGGCCCCTGGACGACGGTGGCCTTCCTGGTAAAGACCCGGCCGGACCCCGAGGGACCCTGGGAAGGCCCCTTCCTCTGGCTGCACCGCTACCAGAAGGTGGCCCAGGGCTGGAAGCTGGTGAGCCGCTTCCACACCACCGAGACCGAGCAGCTGAACCGTTTCCTCGCCGCCCTGAAGGACTGGGGGCTGACGGAGCCCTGAGCCCTACTTCAACGCCGGGAGGTAGCGCTCCCGGACGATGCCCAGGTGGTGGGCGGTGTGCCCGGCACAGAAGAAGGGGAAGCACCGCGCCGAGACAGACACGCCGTTGGCGCTGCCCACGTTGGACCAGGCGGCGTCCGGAAGGCCGCGGAACAGGGCGAGGCTGCCCGTGCGGACGGCCCGCCACTCTGCCAGGAGGTCGGCGATGGGACGGTGATCGGCGTGGGCCGCGGCGGCGTAGGCATTCTCCTCGTAACCCGAGAGGGGTGTGGTGTCCCCCCGGCCGATGCGCATCCCCCGGTAGCTGAACACCCGTTCCGAATCGATCAGGTGCTGGAGCAGATCCTTGAGTGTCCACTTCCCCGGAGCGTACCGGAAGCCGGCCTGGGCCTCGTTCAGCCCCCCGAAGAGGGCCGAGACCTCACCCATCTGCGCCTGGAGAAAGGCAAGCACATCACCCTCGGGAACCGCAGTCACGTAGGGGAGGTAGGCCGGTGCAAACTCGCCTGGGGTGGGCCTGGACAGGATCATGGCGTGCTCCTTCTGGGGAATCCGGAACCTAGAACGTCATCACCTTCATGGTATTCGTCGTGCCGCTCTTCCACAGGGGCAGCCCCATGGTCATGACCACGCGGTCGAGGCTCATGAGTTCGTGCTTGGCCTGGAGGAGTTCCCGGACCACCTCCACCATCTCGTCCGTGCTGCTGACCCGGGGAATGAGCATGGAGGTGACGCCCCGGAGCAGGCCCATCCGGCGGGCGGTGTTCTCGTCCACCGTGGCCCCCAGGACCGGCGTCCGGCCCGCCAGCCGGCTCACCATGCGGGCCGTGCCGCCGCCCTCCGTGAAGGCCACGATCCACCGGGCGTTGATCTCGTCCGCCGTGCGGCAGGCCGCGAAGGCCACGGAAATGTCCGTGCGGGCCAGCACCTTCTCGGCGAACTCCTCGGGCAGGGTCTTGGCCCGCTGCTTGATGTTGGCGTCAGCCTCGGTGGCGATGCGCGCCAGCCACTGGACGGCCTCCACAGGGTACTTCCCCGTGGCGCTTTCGGCACTGAGCATCACCGCATCTGTCCCATCCCAGATGGCGTTGGCCACGTCGCTGGCCTCCGCCCGTGTGGGCTGGGGATGCTCGATCATGCTCTCCAGCATCTGGGTGGCCGTGATGACGGGCTTCAGGGCCCGGCGCGCCGCCTTGATGATCTGCTTCTGGAGCCCCGGAACGCGCTCCACGCCCAGTTCCACACCCAGGTCTCCCCGGGCCACCATGACGCCCCAGGAGACATCGAGGATCTCGTCCAGGTAGGCCAGGGCCGCCGGATGCTCGATCTTGGCGATGACCGGCTGGGTCCCGCCGAGGTGCTGGATGATGGCCTGGAGCTGCTGGATGTCCGAGGCCCGCCGCACGAAGCTCTGGGCGAAGAGGTCAACCTGATGCTCCACACCCCACCGGATGTCGACGTGATCCTTCTCGGTGAGGGGATCGACGTTCAGCGACATGCCGATGGGATGGACGCCCTTGCGGCCCTTCAGCGGACCGCCCACCAGAACCTTGGCGCGGAGAGCATCCGGGGTGACGGCCGTGATCTCAACCTCCAGGGCCGCGTCGTCCAGCAGCCAGTGCTGGCCGACCTCCGCGCCGTCGAACAGCTCGGGGTGCGGCAGGGGCGCCGCCCAGGCCAGGCCTGCGGGAGGGGTGGCGCCAGGCCGGTGGAAGGCGCCCTGGCTTCCATCCACCAGGTCGACCGGCTCGGCCAATTCGCCGATGCGCCACTTGGGCCCCTGCAGATCGAGGAACACGGGAATGGCGCGGCCCAGTTCCCGGGCGATCTCCCGCACCCGGCGGAGGCTCTCCACCCGGGTTTCGGGGTCGCCATGGCTGGCGTTCAGGCGCACCGCATCGGCCTCGCGGAGGGCTTCCCGCAACCGGTCGCCCTGCAGCATGGCAGGTCCCAAGGTCATCACGAGTTTGGTCTTGCGCGTCACGGCACACCCCACATCCACAGGCATTCCACATAGTTTTCCACAGAGCGGGCCTGCGTCTCCATGATGTCACAAGGGCTTTGCACCGGGTCACCGGAGTGCTACCTTCGATCTCCCGATTCGTTGTTGGAGAGAACCGAATGCGCGAGAAGCTGCGAAGTCTCGTGGCCGAGATGGTGCGTGGCGGCGTGCCGCTGGACATGGCCTGCCGTGAGTTCGAGCGGCTGTTCCTGGAAGAGGTCCTGGCGGCCCATGAGGGCAACCAGAGCGCCGCCGCCCGGGAGCTCGGCATCCACCGCAACACCCTGTCCAAGAAGCTGGAGGCGCCCCCGAGCCGCCTCCGGCGCGCCAGCCTGGCCAGCTAGAGGGCCGCTTCCAGAAGGGTCCGGTGAACCCGGAACCGACCGAGTCCCCAAGCCCGGCTCCGCCGGGCTTTTCCATTCCGTCGCCTCCCGGGCTTTTCCTTCGACAGGACCGCCCGGGACCGATAAAACAAGGGATCGGAGGGTGCCATGAAGAAGGTGGCGATCAACGGGCTCGGACGCATCGGGCGGCTGGCGCTCCGGCACCTCATGAAGGTCCCCCACGTGCAGGTGGTGGCCGTCAACGACCTGACCGATGCCGCCACCCTGGCCCACCTCATGAAGTACGATTCCGTCCATGGTCCCGCGGGCTTCCCCGTGGCTTCCGACGAGAACTTCCTCGTCCTGGACGGGCGCCGCATCCGCGTCTACGCCGAGAAGGATCCGCAGCTGATCCCCTTCGGCTCCCTCGGCGCCCAGATCGTGCTGGAATGCACCGGCCGCTTCACCAGGCGGGCCCAGGCCGCAGCACACCTCCAGAATGGCGTAAGCCACGTGCTCATCAGCGCCCCCGCGGCGGATGCCGACCGCACTGTCGTGATGGGCGTGAACGAGCAGAACCTGGATCTGGCGAAGGAGCGCGTCATCTCCAACGCCAGCTGCACCACGAACTGCCTGGCGCCGATGGTGAAAGTCCTCGATGACGCTTTCGGTCTGGACTATGGCTTCATGACCACCATCCACAGCTACACCAACGACCAGCGCATCCTCGACCTGCCGCACAAGGACCTGCGCCGGGCCCGCGCCGCGGCCTTGAGCATGATCCCCACCAGCACCGGCGCCGCCAAGGCCATCGGCTTCGTGCTGCCCCACCTCAAGGGCCGTCTCGATGGCATCTCCGTGCGCGTGCCCACACCGGACGTCAGCATCGTGGACCTCACCGCCTCCCTGAAGGCCGACGCCACCCTCGAATCCGTCCATGCCGCCTTCCGCCGGGCCGCCGAGGCGGGCCCCCTCGCCCCCTATCTGGAGGTGCTGGAGGCGGAACTCGTGAGCGTGGATCTGGTGGGAAACGCCGCCAGCAGCCTCTATGACCCCTTTCTCACCAAGCTTCTCGGCCCCCGCCTGGTGAAGGTCTTCGCCTGGTACGACAACGAATACGGCTACGCAGCCCGTCTGAAGGACCTCTGCGTCCACGTGCTGGAGCGGATCTAACCCATGACGCGCATCGCCCTCAACGGCCTCGGCCGCATCGGCCGCCTGGCCGTGCGGATCCTCTCCGAACGCCAGCCGGATCTCCTCTGCGCCGTCAATGACCCGGCCCCCCTCGACCAGGTGGTCCATCTCCTCCGGTACGACTCCGTGCATGGCCGCCCGGGGCTGTCCATCGACGGCGCGCAAGACGGGAACCAGGACTACCTCCTCCTCGGGGACCGGAAGGTGCCCCTTTTCCATGCCACGGACCCCGCAGCCATCCCTTTCCCCGACTGCGCAGGGCTGGTGGTGGAAGCCAGCGGCCGCTTCACACGCCGTGCCGATGCCGCGCGCCACCTGAAAGGATCGGTGACCCACGCGATCATCAGCGCCCCAAGTCCCGACGCGGATCTCACGATCATCGCCCCGGTCAACGGGGCGGAGCTGGACCCGCAGCGCCACCGGGTCGTCTCCAACGCCAGCTGCACGGCTCATGCCACCGCCCCCATGCTGTGGATCCTCGACCACGCCTTCGGCCTCGAGCACGCGGGCATGAGCACCGTCCACGTGGTGACCAACGACCAGCGCCTGCTGGACCTGCCCCACAAGGACCTGCGCCGCGCCCGGGCCGCCTTCATGAGCATCATCCCCACCACCTCCAGCGCTTTCGGGGCGCTGCACAGGGTCATGCCCACCCTGCCTGAAGGCTTCGGGGGCGTGGCTCTGCGGGTTCCCACCCTCAACGTGAATCTCGTGGACGTGGTGGCGACCGTGCGTCGGAACGTCGATGCCGAGGGAATCCGCACCGCCTTCCGCGCCGCCGCGGAGGGGCCGTGGAGGGGCCTCGTGGGCGTGGCGGAACCCCACGCCGTCAGCAGCGACTTCACGGGCCGACCCGAGAGCGTGGTCATGGATCTGGACCTGACCATGACCCTCGGCCCCCGCTTCGTGAAGGTGTTCGGTTGGCACGACAACGAGACGGGCTACGCCGCCCGGTTGTGCGACCTGGTCATGGATCTGGCCCAGCGGATCTAGGAAAGGCCGCCCGCCGCATACCCGGTGCTGAAGGCCGCCTGGAGGTTGTAGCCGCCCACTGGGCCATCGAGATCCAGGAGCTCCCCGCAGACCCGCAGGTTCTCCCAGCCCCGGACCCGCATGGTTGCGGGATCCACGGCAGCCAGGTCCACACCGCCCGCAGCGACCTCCCCGCGGGCCAGGGACACAGGCCGCGGAGCGCCCAGGGGCAGGGCCGTGGCAAAGCCCACCAGGGCCCGGCGCCCCTCCCGCGGCAGGTCCTTCAGGCGCAGGTCCAGGTCCAATCCGGCCCCGGCCAGCAGCAGATCCGCCAGCCGTTCGGGCAGGTGGCGCTGCAGCCAGCTGCCCGCCCGCAGGCGGGGATTCGTCCGGGTCTCGGCCAGGAGCCCGGCATCCACAATCTCGGGAGTCTCCGGCGTCGAGGCATAGGCCAGCCAGGCAGCCCCGGCCCGGCGGGCCCGCTCCACGGCCTGGCTCAGTTCCAGGGCAGCCGGCCCGCTGATGCCCGCCTTCGTGAAGACCAGGTCGCCGGCGAAGGCGGCGAGACGCCGTCCCTCCCGCCCGGCAGAAAGGCGCAGCTCGCCCTCCCGCAAGGCCACACCCTCCCAGGCGGGACGCGGAATTTCGAGTGGGATGGGTGCCAGGGCCGGGAACCAGGGGAGGACCGGGATCCCCAGCGACTGGAGCCAGGCCAGGACCTCGCCGCGGGTGCCGGTCTCGGGATAGCTGGCGCCCCCCGTGGCGAGGATGACCTGGTCCGCCTCAACCCGGGCCGCTTCCAGGCGGAGGCCCTCCAGGCGGGGCGCGCGGCCCAGGAGCCCCGTCGCGCGGGCCCCGGTGCGCACCTCCACTCCAGCGCGGCGCACCAGATCCTCGAAGGCCGCCACCACGGCTCCCGCGCTTCCCGGACGGTCCAGGGGAAACACCCGGCCGTTGTCGCGGACATAGGTGGCCACACCTTCCCGGTGGAGCAGGTCCAGCACCGCCCCGTTGTCGAAGGCGTGCAGTGACGGCCTGAGGAACCTCGCCTGCTCGCGCGAGAAGGCCCCGAGCAACGACTTCGCGGTCCCTTCGTGGGTGATGTTGCACTTGCCGCCGCCACTGATGCGGAGCTTCACGCCCAGGCGCCCGTTGGCCTCCAGCAGCGTCACCGCATGCCCCAGGGACGCCGCCCGCCAGGCCGCCACCAGCCCCGCCGCGCCTCCCCCGACCACGATCACGCTCGCCATGGATCCATCATGGCCTATCGGCACGGCCGCGGATTCATCACAGAGCCGCGAAGATGGGCGATCCCAGTCCTTCTTGGTGCCTTGGTGCCTTGGTGGTAATCCTTGTATCGTCCGAGCGCATTCCGGAGAGGTGCACATGCCTGATCAACCGCTGGTAGGCCTCATCTTCTTCGCCGACTTCGCTGGCTCAGACTGCAGACCCTAGGGTCGTTCGAACGACATTCCGGAGAGGTGCACATGCCTGATCAACCACTGGTAGGCCTCATTATGGGCAGCCGCTCGGACTGGGAGACCATGGAGCACGCGGCGGAGACGCTGAAGGAACTGGGGATCCCCTTCGAGGCCGAGGTGGTCAGCGCGCACCGGACACCGGACAAGCTGTTCAAGTACTGTGAACGGGCCGAGGGGCGGGGCCTCCGCGTCATCGTCGCCGGTGCGGGCGGAGCCGCCCATCTGCCTGGCATGGCCGCAGCCAAGACCGCCCTGCCCGTCCTCGGCGTTCCCGTTCAGAGCAAGGCCCTGAGCGGCCTGGATTCCCTCCTCTCCATCGTCCAGATGCCAGCGGGCATCCCGGTGGGTACCCTCGCCATCGGGAAGGCCGGGGCCGTCAACGCCGCCCTCCTGGCCGCGGCCATCCTCGCCGGCACCGATGAGGCGCTTCGGGCTCGCCTGCGCGCCTACCGCGAGGCCCAGACCCAGAAGGTGCTGCTGAACGACCGGCTGCCGTAAGGGGACATCGGCTGTCGGCAACAACCGAGAGCTACTTGGTGAAGATCCCCTTGATGAACTTCTTGAACTTGCCCTCTTCCCCGGGGGTCTTCCGGGCGCGTCCCTTCTGAAGACGCACGGGATCGGGCAGCGGTTTGTGGCGTTCCAGGGTGGCCGTCCATGGCTGGTAGCCGTCCAGCTTCAGGCGCACCACGTGGAAACCCTCGCCGGGCACCTGGAGCGCGAGGGGGCTCAGCCCCTTGGACTCCCCATCCAGGAGCACCTCGGCACCCGGGGGGTCGCTGATCACCTGGACCTCGAAGGGGGCGGGCTGGAGCCGCAGGGAGAGGTCGCGGTCCGCCGGCTGGAGGCGGTATTCCGTGGTCAGGAAGTCCGCCTTCTCCAGGCGGAGGTGATCCGCCTTTCCCTTCACCACCACCTGCCGCAGGGGCGTCCGTCCCAGCGAGGTGCCATCCAGGAAGACCTCCGCCCCGCTGGGCCGGGACTCGATGGAGAGGGTCCGGCTTGGCTCGGTCCGGATCAGGAGGAAACCGGCGAGAAGGGAGACCGCCGCGGCACCGCCGGCCCAGAGCCAGCGGAGCCGGGAGCGGGGTTCCCCTTGCCGCTCCATCCGGAGGGTGCCCGTGGCCCGCGCGGGATTGGCCAGCTGGGCCAGGAAGGCCTGGCGGACCGGCTCCTCCAGCGGCAGCGCCGCCAGCAGCTCTGCGAGGAAGCTCCGCAGGTCCGGGTACCGTGCCTCGGGATCCTTGCCCAGGGCCCGCCGGAACACCGCCACCACTGCTGGTTCAAGGTCGGCCGAGAACACCGGCGCTTCGTGGGCGATGCGGTAGAGTACCGCGCCCACGCTATCCCCGGCGAAGGGCAACGTGCCGGTCAGCATCTCGTAGGCCGTGAGGCTGAAGGCCCAGCGATCGGAGACTTCGCTGGCCCGTGCGCCCGCCAGCACCTCCGGGGCGGCATAGGCTGGGGTCCCCAGGAACGCCGCCGTGGTGGTGAAGTGTCCCTGATCCCCCCGGGCGATGCCGAAGTCCATGAGCTTGAGGCGCCCCTCCTTGGAGACCATGAAGTTCTCGGGCTTGATGTCCCGGTGGACGATGCCCAGGCCGTGGACCGCATCCAGGGCTCCGGCGGCCTGCAGGAGCAGGTCCACCGCCTCCGCGGGCGGCAGGGGTCCCCGCTTCAGGAGGGCGGCCAGCGACTCGCCTTCCACGAACTCCATGACCAGGAAGGGCCCCAGGTCCCGCTCCTCGCCCACGTCGAAGACCGTGATGGCGTTGGGGTGGTTCAGGCGGGCGGAGATCTCTGCCTCCTGCTTGAATCGCTGGAGGATCCCCGCATTCCCCGTGCCCTCGCGCACCACCTTGATGGCCAGGCCCCGCTTCAGCAGGGGGTCCTCCGCCAGGTAGACCGTCCCCATCGCCCCTGAACCCAGGGTGCCGAGGACCTTGTAGCGGCCGATGGTGGAAGGATCCAGGCTCATCTCACCTGATCATGGCAGGAGTCGTTCCAGGATGGGGACTGGCCCCTGGGCTACACTCGGGGCATGGCCGATCCAGGTTTCAGCGCCCCCCGCCCCGCCCAGCTGCGCCGCTTCGGAAGGGTGTTCTACCCCGCGGGCCTGCGGCTCCAGAAGGCCCTCTCGGCCTACGTATCCGAGGGGGACCGACCCGACCAGCTGGTGATCCTGGAGCACGACCCGGTGTTCACCCTGGGCCGGAACGCCACCCCGGCCGACATCCACGTGAGCGACGACTTCCTCGCCACGCAGGGTGTGGGCGTCCACCGGACGGATCGCGGCGGCGAGGTGACCTACCACGGCCCTGGCCAGGTCGTGGCCTACCCCATCTGCAATCTCCGCGGCGGCCGCGAGGACGTGGGCCGGCTGGTGCGCGGCCTGGAGGAGGCCATGATCCGGACCGCGGCCGATTTCGGTGTGAGGGCCGACCGCCTCAAGGGCGCACCGGGCATCTGGGTGGAAACCCCGAGGGGCCTGGAGAAGCTCGGCGCCATCGGCCTCCACCTCAGCCGCTGGATCACCACCCACGGCATCGCCTTCAACGTCCGCCCCAACCTGGCCCACTTCCGGTGGATCACCCCCTGCGGATTCACGGACAAGGGCGTGTGCAGCCTGGAATCCCTCCTGGGCGAGGCCGCCCCTGCCTGGGCAGAAGCCGCGGACCGGCTGCAGGCCCACCTGACGGAGTGCCTGGCCCTGGACCTCCTGCCCACCCGGGCCCCCAGCCGCAGCGTCTCCGCCCTCACCTGGCGCCGGGGACCGGACGGCCCCCAGATCCTCATGATGCTCCGGGTGCCTGCCCACGGCCTCTGGTGGCAGAGCGTCACCGGCATGATGGAGCCCGGCGAGACACCCCCGGAAACCGCGCACCGGGAACTGAAGGAGGAGACGGGGCTCACCGGGACGCTGGAACCCCTGAACCTATCCCACAGCTTCTGGGTGGACCCCGCCATCGTGCGATTCCCGGATCCCGAGCCCCGCTTCAACACCGAGACCTGCTTCGCCATGGAAGTGGCGGCCGACGCGGAGGTCCAGTTGGCGGAGGATGAGCATAGCGAATTCAGGTGGTGCGGGATCGACGAGGCCCTGGCCCTGATGAAATGGGAAGGCAGCAAGGCGGCGCTGATCCTGCTCCGGGCCTCCCTCGGGGCCTGAAGGGCCGCCACCACCCGGAGGCATCCGCGGAAGTGGTCACCTACCCCAAGGGCGTTGACCTGCCGTTTCAGGGCACCGCGAGCCGCGGTCTGTGATCCCTGCATCAACTGCCCCTGGTTCCTTGGGGGCCCTAGGAGCCCTTGCTACTCTGGGCTTTTGGGCCGGAGCCGCCATGTTTCCCCAGTTCACCGAAGACCAGATCGCCATCCGGGACGCCGCCCGCGAATTCGCCCAGGCCGAAATCGAGCCGGGCGCCATGGCCCGGGACGCCAGCAGCGAGTTCCCGAAGGCCATTATCCGGCAGCTGGGCGAGATGGGCTTCATGGGCATGAACGTCCCCGAGCAGTACGGTGGCGCCGGCGTCGACTACCTCAGCTACATCCTGGCCCTGGAGCAGATCGCCTACACGGACGCCTCGGTGGCCGTGACCATGAGCGTGAACAACTCCGTGGCCTGCGCGCCCATCCTCAACTTCGGCAGCGAGGCCCAGAAGCAGGCCTACCTGAAGCCCCTGGCCAGCGGTGAGATCCTTGGCGGCTTCATGCTCACGGAGCCGGACGCCGGTTCGGATGCCGCCGCCCTGAAGACCCGGGCCGTCAAGGTGGACGGCGGCTGGCAACTGAGCGGTTCCAAGGCCTGGATCACCAACGGCGGCGTGGGGAAGTACTTCGTCACCATGGCCATCAGCCACCCCGAGAAGGGCAAGAAGGGCATCAGCGCCTTTGTGCTGGACGCCGACACCCCCGGCGTCCACATGGGCAAGCCCGAGGAGAAGATGGGCCTGCGCTCCAGCAAGACCGTCATGGTCTCCCTGGAGGATGCCTTCGTGCCCGACGCCGCCCTGCTGGGCAAGGGCTGCGACGGCCTCAAGATCGCCTTCCACGGCCTCGATGGCGGCCGCATCGGCATCGCCGCCCAGGCCCTGGGCATCGCCCAGCGGGCCCTGGATGAGAGTGTGGCCTACGCCAAGACCCGGAAGACTTTCGGCAAGATCCTCGGCGAGCACCAGGCCATCCAGACCTACCTGGCGGAGATGACCGCCCGGGTGCAGGCCTCCCGGCTCCTGGTCTACAAGGCCGCCATGCTCAAGGATGCCGGCCAGCCCTGCACGCTGGAAGCCGCCACGGCCAAGCTCTTCACCACCGAGAACGCCATGTGGGTCTGCGACCGGGCCGTCCAGATCCACGGCGGCTACGGCTACTCCCGCGAGTACGTCGTCGAGCGCCTCTACCGCGACGTGCGGGTGACGAGCATCTACGAAGGCACCAGCGAGATTCAGCGCATGGTCATCGCTCGGGCCCTGCTGGCCTAGCCTCTCCCCCTGGGATCTGGGATTATTCAACACCCGATGAAATTCCCCTTGCCCTCGGCTTGCGAGGGAGGCATCCTGCTTCTCGTGGCCGATCTAAACCCGGCCCTGGACTCGGCCGTAGGCTCCCTGTCCCCGTGGCGGCTCTTTTCGATCTCCAAGGAGTGGTGATGATTCGTCCCCAGATCTTCCCGGCCCTGCTCGTGGCCTTCTCCCTGGTGGCCCAGGACGCGCCGAAGACGGACGCATCCCACCTGACGCTGCAGGACGCCATCGAGACCTCCCTGAAGAACAACCTGCAGGTGCAGATCTCGGCGCAGACCCGGGAGACCGCGAAGGCGAACCTCCTGTACAACGAGGGCGCCTTCGACTGGCTGCTCACCAGCGGCCTGACCCTCAGCCACTCCAAATCGGTCTTCGAGAACAGGCAGCTGAGCCCGACCCAGCCTCTGGTGAGCGGCAGCAGCACCTCCGACTACCGCAACTGGACGGTGGGCCTCAGCAAGCCGGTGGAGTGGGGCGGCACCTTCCAGCTGAACTACAACCCCTCCTACAGCTACACCGAGAGCGACATCACCGGCTATCCCCTCCGGACCACGGCTGCCCCATACACCGGGACCTTCTCCGCTTCCTACACCCAGAGCCTCCTGCGGAATTTCGGCCGCGACACCACTGCCAGCCTGTTGATCGTGTCCCGCTACGGCGCCAAGGCCGCGGACTACTCGTTCCAGCTGGCGATCATCAACCAGGTGGCCAGCACGGAATCGGCCTACTGGGACGTGGTCTACGCCAAGCGGAACCTGGAGAACAAGCAGCAGGCCCTGGAACTGGCCCAGAAGCAGCTCAAGGAGAACCAGATCCGCGTGCAGGTGGGCACCCTGGCCCCCATCGAGGTGACCTCCTCCGAGGCCTCCGTGGCCCAGGCGGAGCAGGACATCATCACGGCCGACGCGCAGCTCCTGAACGCGAAGGACACCCTCATCCGGACCATCTACCCCACCTCGGACCGTCCGCAGAGCCTCGACACCGTGGACCAGCCGAACATCAAGCCCCTGGAGATGGACGAGGCCACCGCCACCAAGCTGGCCCTAGCCAACCGGGTGGAGCTCAAGAGCGCGGAACTGGACCTGGACTCCAAGCGCATCCTCGAGAAGGCCGCCGACAACCGCACCCTGCCCCAGCTCGATCTCACGGTGGGCTACAACGGCACCGCCTCGAACTACGCCACCTTCAGCCCCGTGAACACGGACCTGGCCCAGGCCAAGAGCCCCGGCTACTCCGTGGGCCTGCAGTTCGCCCTGCCCATCCAGAACCGCGCCGCCAAGGGGAACCTGGCCCTGGCCCGGGCCAACCGGCGGAGCAGCGAGCTGTCCCTCCACGACCTGGAACTGGGCATCACGCTGCAGGTGCGTCAGGCCTTCCGGAATGTGGATGCCTCCTCCAAGGGGGTGGTCGCGGCCGAGAAGACCCGCATCTTCCGCGAGAAGGATCTGGAGGCCGAGCAGAAGAAGTTCGAGAACGGCATGAGCACCAACTTCCTGGTGCTCTCCAAGCTCAACGACCTCAATACGGCCAAGGGGAACGAGTTGCAGGCCCAGATCAGCTACGCCAAGGCCGTCACGGCCCTCGAGCAGGCCCTGGGGCGGCTCCTGCAGACCCGGCACCTCGAAGTGAAGTAGAGGGCTGATTTCCTCCGGGGGTTCCGCGCTTCGCGCACACCCCTCGGACCCCCGCGCCAAGGCCCGGCAAAGCCGGGCCTTGGCTTTTTCCCCCTCCGGAACGCGAGGTCAGTCCATGCGCAGGCTGAGATCCGCGGCCGGGGCGCTGTGGGTGAGCGCGCCCACGCTGAGAAAGTCCACGCCCGTCTCGGCCACGTCCCGGGCCCGCTCGAGCGTGATGTTCCCGCTGGCCTCCAGGAAGACGCGCCGGCCGCTGCGGTCCCGCAGGGCCACGGCCTCCCGAAGCTGGTCCAGGGACATGTGGTCCAGCAGGACACCGTCGACATCCGGCAGATCGAGGCAGGCCTTGAGCTGGCCCAGGCTCTCCACCTCCACCTCGATCTTCAGGAGGTTCGGGGAAACGCGGCGGGCGGCCTCCACCGCCGCCCGGATGCCGCCGGCGGCGGCCAGGTGGTTCTCCTTCAGCAGCACGCCATCCCCCAGTGTCAGGCGGTGATTCATGCCGCCGCCGCAACGCACGGCGTACTTCTCCAGCAGCTTGAGGCCGGGCGTGGTCTTGCGGGTGTCCAGGATCCGGGCGCCGGTACCCGCGACGGCCTCCACGAACCTGCGGGTGAGGGTGGCGGTGCCCGACAGCCGCTGCAGGAGGTTGAGCATCACCCGCTCCGCCAGCAGGATGCCGTGGCTGGAACCCCGGATGCGCATCACCTCGGTCCCCTTGGCGACCTTCTGGCCCTCCGCCACCGGCAGGTCCGCGCGAAGCCCCTGGCAGGTCAGGTGCAGCACCTCCATGGCCACGGGCAGGCCCGCCACCACCAGGTCCGCCTTGGCCAGCACCCGGGCCGTCATGGGGTAGTCCGGCACCGCTGCCGTAGTCCAGTCCTGGGTGCCCCAGTCCTCCCGCAGGAAAGCGCGCAGCTGATCGCGGTAGGTCTCGGGATGGGGAGGATGGAACATGGACGGTTCCCTGTTCGATGGGCGCGGGTGGACGGATCGGGATATACAGGATAGTCAGGATGGGGGGAATCATGGCGATCCGGACAGAACGGCACTCCCTGCGGGTCCCCGACGGCTCGGAGATGGCCCTGTTCGCGGCCAGGCCGGAGCGGACCGGCGCCCCCGGGCTGCTGGTCTTCCAGGAGGCCTTCGGGGTCAACGGGCACATCCAGGCCCTCTGCGAGGCCTTCGCCCGGGAAGGGTGGCTGGCCGCGGCCCCCGAGCTGTACCACCGCACGGCCCCGGGCTTCGAGGCCCGCTATGACGACATCGCCTCCGCCCGCCCCCACATACAGGCCATGACCGACGGCGGCATCCGGGCCGACCAGCAGGCCGCCTTCGACTGGCTCCGGGGCCAGGGGTGCCCCGCCGTGGGCGCCATCGGCTACTGCATGGGGGGGCGCATGGCCTTCCTGGCCAACGCGAACCTGCCGGTCGCCGCGGCGGTGTCCTACTACGGGGGCGGGATTCAGCTCCTGGGTGCCCGGGTCCCCGAGCTCCACGGGCCCATGCTCTTCCACTGGGCGGGCCGAGATACCCACGTCACTCCCGACCAAGCCAGGACCGTGGAGGATCTCCTTCGGGCCGAGGGCCGGCCCTTCACCTCCGTGACCTTCTCCGAGGCGGACCACGGCTTCAACTGCGACGAGCGGAGGAGCCACCACCCCGAGAGTGCCCGGCAGGCCTACGCTGTGACCCAGGCCTTCCTGCGCGATCATCTACACTGACCCTTTCCACCGGAGCTCCCATGGCCTTCCTCGCCATCGACATCACCGACCGCCTCGCCTGGGTGACCATCCAGCGCCCGGAGAAGCTCAACGCGCTCAACAACGACGTGCTGAAAGAACTCGAAGAGGCCTTCGCGGATCTGGAGCAGGATGACCGGGTGGGTGCGGTGATCGTCACCGGCGCCGGCGAGAAGGCCTTCGTGGCGGGTGCCGACATCGCCGAGCTGAAGTCTCTCGACAGCGCCAGCGCACGGATCCAGGCCCTGCGCGGCCAGGCCGTGTTCCAGCGCATCGAATCCATGCCCAAGCCCGTCATCGCGGCCGTGAACGGCTTCGCCCTGGGCGGCGGCTGCGAGCTGGCCCTGGCCTGCCACATCCGGGTCGCCAGCGAGAATGCGAAGTTCGGGCTGCCCGAGGTGAGCCTTGGCATCATCCCCGGCTACGGCGGCACCCAGCGCCTGCCTCGCCTCGTGGGCAAGGGCGTGGCCCTGGACCTCATCCTCAGCGGCGAGATGCTGCCCGCCGCCGATGCCCTCCGCGCCGGCCTCGTGAGCCGCGTATTCCCCCTGGCCGAGCTGAAGGCCGGTGCCGAGAAGCTGGCCCGGGCCATCCTCTCCCGCGGTCCCCTGGCCCTGCGCAGCGCCCTCGCGGCCGTGAACGAGGGCCTCGAGATGCCCCAGGATCAGGGCCAGCAGTACGAGGCCGCCCTCTTCGGCCTGCTGGCCGCCACCCAGGACATGCAGGAGGGCATGGGCGCCTTCCTGGAAAAGCGGGCCGCCGCCTTCAAGGGGCGCTGATCCCCGTTCCAGCGGCGGTTCCCCGGGGCTAAGGTATTCAGATACACCCGGAGGCGAGATGGCGCGGGCTGGCAGGGGCAGAGGCACCCCCCCGGAGGTGGGGGGTGCCCTGAACCGGCTACCCGACCTGCTGAAGGCCTTGGTCTTCGCCTGCCTGTCCCTGACCTGCGCCCTCGCGGCTCCGGGCCGACGGAAAATCATCATCGGCATCAACCGGGACTATCCTCCCTACGAGTACCTGGACGCGAAGGGCCAGCCGGCCGGGTACGACGTGGACCTGGCGCGGGCCGTCGCGGCGGTGGAGGACCTGGATCTGGCGTTCCAGGCGGACACCTGGGACAACACCCTCCAGGCCTTCCGGGAGGGCCGCATCGACCTGCTGCCTGGTCTGCTCCACTCGAAGGCCCGGGAGGACTTCGCAGACTTCTCGACGCCGCATCTGGTGGTCCACTACACCATCTTCGTGCGCCGCGGCGACCGGAGCATCCAGGCCGAGACCGACCTGATGGGCCGCCGGGTCCTTGTGGAGCGCAGGAGCCTGATGGACGACCACCTGCGCTCGGCGGGGCTGGCGGAGGTGCTGCCCGTGGATTCGGAACCCGAAGCCCTCCGGCGCCTGGCGGCCGGCGAGGGCGATGCCGCCGCGGCCCCCCAGCTCATGGGCATGGTCCTGGCGAGGCAGGATCATCTCCCCATCCAGCCCGTGGGTGGTCCCCTCTTCACCCGCCAGCTCTGTTTCGCCACTCGGAAGGGGGACGCTGAACTGCTCTCCCGGCTGAACACGGGGCTTGCCATCCTCAACCAGACGGGACGCTATGCAGAGATCTACCAGGGCTGGTTCGGCCGGCTCGAGTCCGATTCCGGGGCGGGCCTGGCCCTGGCCCGCCGGGGACTCATCTTCCTGGCCCTCGCGGGCGCCACCCTGGTCCTGGTGGCCCTCTGGAACCGGTCCCTGCGTCACCAGGTAGCGCAGGCCACCGAGAAGCTCCGCCAGGCGAACCTGGAAATCCGTGAGCGCGAGGCGTACCTCGACACGGTCATCGAGAACCTCCCCGTGGCCATCTTCGGGAAGGACCCGGGCAGGGGCTACGTCTTCACCCTCTGGAACGCCCGTAGCGAGGAGATCTTCGGCCTCCGGAAGGAAGACGTGATGGGCCGGACGGATTACGACTTCTTCCCCAAGGAGCAGGCGGATTTCTTCCGGGCCAGCGACGAGACGGTGATGCGGGAGCGGCAGGCCGTCGAAGTTCCCGAGGAGCGCATCCTCTCCCGTTCCCTGGGCGAGATCCAGCTCCATACGCGGAAAGTGCCCCTTTTCGACGAGTCGGACACCCCCTTCCTCCTCCTCGGCATCACCGAGAACATCACCGAACGGCGCGCCATGGAGGAGGCCTTGCGCCAAGCCCAGAAGCTCGAGAGCCTGGGCATCCTGGCCGGGGGCATCGCCCACGACTTCAACAACCTGCTCACGGCCATCCTCGGGAACCTCGGCCTCGCGGCCCTCCAGGCGGAAGCGGGGCACGCCGCCCTGCCCTTCCTCCGCAATGCCGAGGCCACGGCCCTGCGGGCTGCGGACCTGACTCGGCAGATGCTGGCCTATTCGGGCCGGGGCGTCTTCGTGGTGAAGCCCGTGGACCTCAGCCAGGCCGCAGGCGAGATGGCCAGCCTGCTGAAGGTCTCCATCTCGAAGAAGGCTGTCCTCCGCTTTGAATTCGCAGGGGACCTGCCCCCTATCCAGGCCGACCCGGCCCAGCTCCAGCAGGTGGTCATGAATCTGGTCACCAACGCCTCGGAGGCTCTCGGCGAATCCGAGGGGGAAATCCTCCTGGCGACCGGATTGACCACGCTCGACGCGGCCCAGGCCGCCGCCCTGCATCCGGATTCCCCGATCCCCCCTGGCCGGTACGTGACCCTGACCGTGAAGGACAGCGGGGCCGGCATGACCCCGGAGGTCCTCTCCCGCATCTTCGATCCCTTCTTCACCACCAAGTTCACCGGGCGGGGACTGGGACTCTCCGCCATGCTGGGCATCCTGCGCGCCCACCACGCGGGGATTGCCATCCGGAGCGAGCTCGGCTGGGGCACCGAATTCCGCCTGCATTTCCCCGCCTGCGCTGCGGAGGAGGGGGGCGGAATGGTCCAGGACAGTCCCGCCGTCCTCCTCCCGGAGCGGGGCACGGTCCTCCTCGTGGAGGACGAGCCCGAGGTCCGGCAAGCCACTCGCGCCATGCTCCTCCGGGCCGGCTTCGAGGTGCTGGAGGCCTCCGATGGCGTGGAGGCCTGCGAGGTCTACGACCGTGAGCGCGACCGCATCCGCGTGGTGCTCATGGATCTGACCATGCCCAGGAAGGACGGGAAGACCGCCGCCCGGGAGATCCTGGCCCTCGACCCTGGGGCTCGGATCATCCTCACCAGTGGCTTCCCCATCGGACCGGAGGCGCAGTCACTGGCCGACCAGGGTCTGTCCGGGTTCCTTCCGAAACCCTACCGGCCGAAGGATCTCCTCGCCGCCCTTCAACGCGCCCTGGGACCCGCCTGACCGGCCTCACGGCGCGGATCCTCGATGCCGTGCCGTGCCAGCTCGGCCGCCATCCGGCCCGAGAGCATGCACCAGGCCATCCGGTGGTCGCAGAGCAACGACAGCCAGGGATGGCGGAAGGTGGCCGGACGGTTGCGCTCGATGGCGAAATGGGCGTACCAGGCGCAGCCGTAGGCGACGACCGGCAGCAGCCACAGCCAGCGGTGGTGGCCGGACGCCAGGCAGAAGAGCCCGAGCAGGAGGTAGCCCAGGGTCCCGGTCAGATGCCAAGCCCTGGTCCGGGGTTGGCGGTGCTCCCCCAGGTACCAGGGCCAGAACTCGGCCAGCGTCATGATGCCGCTCCTAGCGCTTCTTCCCGCCCTCCGAGAGGCCCGCGGAGGCGGTCTGCTCGTTGTTGTTCTGGTCCACCACCCTGACCAGGACCCGGTCGCCCCGCACCAGGTCGCGGGGCACCAGCACGTCGAAGCGCTCCTCCAGCTGGTCGAAGACCCGATCCTCCGGGGCGATCTGGAGCCAGTGCTCGCCATCGGCGCTCACGGCCGCCTCCTTCAGGATGGACGTCGCGTCCCGCCCGACGAAGCGCACCCGCACGCCGGTCCCCTCGGGAACCACGGTGAGTTCGGAGATGGCCGGGGGCGTATGGTCGATGAGGAAGGGCGGCGTGAGCCAGAGGCTGGTGAGGGCCGCGTTGAAGGGCGCCGTGGGCGCGTCGGAGACCGTGACCTCCAGGCGGTAGGAGCCATCGGGCACGGGCAGGGTGTCGAAGCTGAAGAATTTCTCCTTCCAGCCCTTCTCCAGCGGCATGGGGGCGCCATGGTCCGGGATCAGGCGGATATCGAAGGCCAGGGTGTCCCCGTTGGGGTCGTTCACCCGGAACACGAAGCTCTGGCCCCCCCGGCGGAAGCTCCGCTTCTCGGCGCCAAGATAGCCCAGCGCGGGGATGAGCTTCTGGGTCTCCAGGGGCACCCGCTCGATGCCGATGTCCTCGGGTGGCGCGTTGCGGGTGATGATCAGCCCGGGCGGCATGATATCCACGCCCTCCCACACCGGCGCCAGGTTGCGCGGGGCCCAGTGCAGGGTGACGCCCTCCACCACGGGCGAGCTTCCTCCGCGGGTGCTGGAGAGCTTCAGACGGAATTGGGCGAAGCGGGACGGCGGAAGGGCCGGCCGCTCGCCGCTGCGGAGGGGCGGCGTCCAGGGGCTCCAGGTGGCGTCCGGCGTCTCGGTGCTACCCGTGCGGAACTGCAGCTCGACATTGGTGCCCTGGGGCGTGTCGGCGGTCAGGTAGGCCCGGCCCCAGTCGGCCAGGGGCGCCCCCTTGATGATGCGGGATTCCAGGGTGCCCTCGGTGGCCTGGGCCTCGGACAGCAGGTGCAGCTCGGCGGGATTGGAACCCACCACCAGGACGTCCCCGCCGGAGGGCAGGAAGGCCGTGGCCTGGGCCGTGCCCAGTTCCTGGAGGGAGGCGAAGGGATCGGTCCGCCGGTCCGCCCCCAGGGGAATCCCGAAGATCCGGGAGCGGTTGCCCGTTCCCACCAGCAGCTGCCCCTTCCAGGCTGTCAGGGCATAGATCTGGCTCTGGGCGCTCTGCCAGAGGGTCTCGGGAACCCGGTCCCGGTCCAGCCGGATCACGGCGGAGCGGGTGGCGGTGCCCAGCTCGGCGGCCTGGAGGTAGCCTTCCCGTCGCTCCAGCTGGCCTGTGCTGAATTTCGGAGTGAGGCCGTTGTCGGCCCCGATGTAGAGCTGGCCATCGGCCACCGCGAGGGCCCGGACCTCCTCGAAGGGTGTGTCCATCAGGGTTTCCAGGCGATCCCCCTGCCGGCTGTAGCGGAGCACCAGCCCGCGCCCGTGGCTGCCCAGGTACCATCCTCCCTGCCCGTCCGGGGCCAGGGCCGTGAAAGCCGTCTCGTCCGGCAGGTTGGCCAGGAGGCGGCTCGAGCCCTCGCGCGCCTGGACCAGCACTGCGCCCCGTTCGGCGCCACCGGCAACCAGCACCGCATCGCCCTCCACCGCCAGGGACCAGACCACCTTGGCCTCGATGTCCGCGAAGGGCTTCACGTCGCCGCTCGGCGTCACCCACAGGAGCTTGCCCTCGCCTGTGGGCGCCACCACGAGATCCTGCCCCAGGCGGGCCATGGCGAACACGATGCCCCCCTTGACCTGGCCCATCGGACGGACCTGGCCGCCGCTGTACCGGAAGAGCTTGCCCTCGGTCCCGGCGGACAGGTAGGCGCCTCCGGTCCCGTCGGGCACCGCGGCCCAGATCACACCTTCGGGAAGCTGGGCCACGCGCCGCAGGCTCGGCGCCAGGCGCAGGCGCCCGTCGGCGCCGATGCGGACGCCCTGCGTCTCGGCGCCCAGCCAGTCGTTGAAGGAGGAAAAGGTGGCGTAGGGCTGGTCCGCAGCCAGCGTCATTCCAAGGACGGCAGGAAGGAGGAACTTCATCCAGCGCATGATTCCCTTTCGTGAGTGTCCATCATGGTCGAGGGCGGAGGCCCTACTCGATCTCGATTTCCATCTGGCCGAGGCCCCGGACCTCCCGGTCCAGAGGCAGCACGGCCCGTCCGATGATGCGCCGCTGCAGGCGATTGTCGCTGCTGTTGCCGTCGCCACTCACCAGAGTGGCGATGGTGGGAGGGATGCCCTCGATGCGGCTGCCCCGGAGCCCCGCACCGGCCTGGGCCTGCACCAGGAGGGCGTAGGCATGGTTGTTCCGCATGGCGCCGTTGAGGAGGCGCACGACATCGCCCAGGCTGGCCACCTCGACGGCCCGCTGGTCGGGGTCCGCAGCCATGAGGCTGAGGCCGTCGCCCACCATGAGGATGGCCTTCCCCTTGGCGGCCGAAGGCGGCACCTGGATGTTGAAGGTCGCGGTCTCACGGACCCCCTGGATGTTCTGCAGTGTCACGAGGATGGGGAGCACCTCCCCCCGCTTGGCCCGGGCCTTGAGCAGCCGGATGCCTGCGATGCCCGTGAGGTCCAACCGCTCCTCCGCCTTGATGTTCAGCGAGATCCCCTCGATGACGGGCTTCTCGAAGGGGTTGAGGGTCACGGCCTGGAGCATCGCCCCCACGTACTGAGCCATGCGGCTGGCGTTCAGGTCCGCGATGACATTCTCCACCAGCAGGGGCGACTGGCCGGCCAGCTTGATGTTGCCCTGGAGGGAGAGGCTCTGGAACCCGGCCCCCCGGATGTTGCTGTCGAGAACCTGGGCCACGGCGGTGGCGGTCAGCACAGGTGTGAGCAAGGGGTTGTCCATGATCTCGAACCGGAAGTTCAGGGTCTTCCGGCCTCCGAGGTTCAGCCCCACCCGGAGGGGCACCATCCGGGGCTCGGCTCCCAGGATGCCGGCCACGCCGGAACTGCGGTCCAGGCGGAGGGCGCCTACCTGGGCCACGGGCATGGCCATCTTGAACGAGCTTGAATAGCTCGGCACGACGGTGGCCACGGTGGCGGACCAGAGGGGCAGGTCCAGGGCGCCCAGGTTGAACAACTGGTGGCCGAAGAGGAGGACCCGCTTGCCGGAGACGTAGGTGATGGTCCCCGCAGCTGTCAGGTCCAGGTCCCCCTGCATCAGGGCGATGGCGGCCATGCCGCCAGGTTCCAGGGGGCTGGCCTCCTCCCGCCCGGCAGTGGGAGACAGGGCTGGCGCCGCGGCGAACCGGATGGGCAGCCCTTCCCACAGCTTCTGGGTCTCGGGCGTCAGGGGCGTGCCCGCCACGGCCATGGGGAGGGCGTCCGGGTCCATGCCACCCAGCAGGACATCCAGGGGGATCATCTTCCCCATCAGGGCGGACTTGAGCACCTTGGGGGGTTCCAGCTTGGGAAGGATCAGCGGCGTGCGGGTCGAGGGCGTCTCGGGGATGTCCCGGAGCTGCTCCAGCATCTCGCCGATCGGCGTGATGCCGCCGATGGCGTCCTTCTCGAACTGGATGCCCGTGCTGAGGGCGCCGATCAGCTTCCCGTCGATATAACAGGGACTGCCGCTCATGCCGGCCAGGATCCCCGTCTGGGCCAGGGGCCCCCCGCTGGCCTTCACCATGATCCGTCCCCGGCCCGGCATGGCGTTCCGCTGGACCCCGACCACCTCGAACTCGAACCGCTCGATCTTGCCGCCCTGGAAGACGGTCTTCCCGTAACCCTTCATCCCGGACCGCACCTCGGATAGGGGCATGGTGGCGGGGGCCTGGGCGGCCAGAGGAAGGAAGAGTGCCAGGGCGAGGAAGGCCAGTCGCATGCGGATCTCGTAGGAAGCTTGAAGCCTATCAGGGTCCGCCTTCAAAGAGAGTCGGTCTCAACTTATGACGCCCCGTGTGCCTGTGGGGTGCTTGCCCCGGCATTTTCGTTCCCGGACCGAATGGTCTCTTTTGATTCCGGGTCCGCTCCGATAGCCTAGGCGCAAGGAGGAACTTTCCATGCGTCCTAGGCATATACGCGGCTCATCCATCCTCGCCCTGCTCGTAGCAGCGGCCCCCCTCTGTGCCCAGGGCGTCACGGCCCAGCTCGCCGGCCGGGTCCTCGACAACCAGGGCGTAGCCATCCCGGGCGCCAACGTGGCCATCCGCAACATGGAAACCGGCTTCCTCCGCAGCGTGCAGACCGACGGCACCGGGCGTTATCTGGCCACCACCCTCCCCGTGGGCCCCTACCAGGTGACCGTCACCAAGGCCGGCTTCCAGACCGCCAGCAACGTGAAGGTGAACCTGAACCTGGGCGACGCCGCCCCCCTGACCGTGCGCCTGGCCCCCGAGACCGGCGCCGTGGTGGAAGTGGTGGCCACCAGCACCGACGTTGATTCCGATCGAGCCAGCGCCGCGGCCTTCATCAGTCCCGATGCGCTCAGCAGCCTCCCCGTCCTGAACCGGTCCTTCACCAGCCTGGCCACGCTCACCCCCCAGGTGGTGGTGGACAGCAGCCGCGGCAATCTGGCCATCGCGGGCCAGCGTGGCGTGAACACCTCCATCAACATCGACGGCGGGGACAACAACGAACCCTTCTTCGGAGGCGCCCTGGGTGCCGCCGAGGGCAAGACTCCCTTCACGATCTCCATCGAAGCCATCCGCGAGTACCAGGTGATCACGGACGGCGCCAGCGCCGAGTTCGGCCGCATGGGCGGCGGCTACGTGAATGCCATCACCAAGAACGGCACCAACGATGTGACCGGCAGCCTCTTCTTCTACACCCGCCCCCAGAGCCTGGTGGCCCGGCAGCCGAACCTGAACGGTGTTCCCGACTCCAACAAGGTGGCGGACTTCAAGCAGCAGCAGTTCGGGTTCTCCGTGGGCGGCCCCATCCTGAAGGACAAGCTCTTCTACTTCGTGTCCTACGACGGGCAGCGCCGCAACGATCCCGTATCCTTCCAGTGGGGCGGCAACTCTCCCGTGACCCTCAACCCCGTCACCAACCCCAACGACCAGGCCCTCTTGAACCGGGTCGGCGACTACACCCCCAAGTCTGATTCGGACACCCTGTTCGCCCGCTTCGACTGGATCGTCAACGCGGACCACGCCATCCAGTTCCGGATCAACCAGTCGAAGTTCGAGGGCAACTCCTACACCGGGCAGACCTCGGCCTACGAGAACACGATCTCCGACGAGATCAAGACCCTCAGCCTCGTCGGCCAGTGGAACTGGACCATCAATTCCAACTGGCTCAATGAATTCAGGGTGAATTTCGGCAAGGACGACATGCCGCGCGCCACCCGGTCGAGCATCCCCGAGGTCTACATCCGGAACGTCGGCTACTACGGGGCCAACCCCTACCCGCGCGAATACACGACCAAGCGCATGCAGTTCACCGAGATGCTGTCCTACGTGACTCCGGTCTTCCAGATCAAGGGCGGCATTGACTACAACAAGATCGACATCGCCGAGACCTTCTCCGCGTTCTACCAGGGCTACTACTACTTCCCCGACATCACGAGCTTCCGTGCCGGAAACTGGACCGAGTACCGGCAACGGTTCAGCCTCCAGCCCGGCCTGGATGCCTGGAGCGCCGGCAAGTTCGATGCGACGGAGGACCAGCTCGCCGCGTTCGTCCAGGCGGATTGGCGCGCCACCGACAACCTGAAGTTCGGCCTGGGCCTCCGCTTCGACCGCCAGACCCACCCCGACTTCCCCATCGCCGACTACGGCACGCTCACAGCCAATCCCATGCCGCTGTCGCAGAAGATCCCCAGCGATAACGAGATCTCGCCGCGCCTTTCCTTCACCTGGACGCCCGCCTTCGACCAGGGCAAGACCGTCGTCCGCGGCAGTGTGGGCCGCTATGTGAGCACCACCCCCTCCGTGTTCCTGTACCAGGCCTACACCGCGAACGGCGTGCGCATGGCCCAGGTGAGCTTCAGTTCCACGCAGGCCGCGGCCTTCGGGATCGCCCGAGGCGCCACCTGGAATGCCGACAATCCCCTGGTGCTTCCCTCCATCATTCCCACCGGGGCCACCGTACCTGCCGCTGACCTCTTCACCTTCGCCCCCGACTTCAAGAATCCCCGCACGGATCGCGTGAACCTCGGGGTTGAGCGTTCCTACGAAGGCTGGGTACTCGGGGTTTCCGGCACCTACGCCAAGGGCACCAAACTCGAGCGCCTGACGGACCTGAACCTCGGGACGCCGACGCAGAATGCCTACGGACGCCTCGTCTTCCCCACCGCCAGGCCCAACCCCAACTACCGGATGCTCGCGATGTACGTGTCCGATGCGGAGAGCCGGTACCAGGCCTTGACGCTCAGCGCGCGCTACGAGAAGCCGGACAGCCCGTTCACGGCCCAGATCTACTACACCTATTCCCAGAACCGCGACAACGACTCGAACGAGCGGAACTTCTCCGGCTATGCGACCCAGAACGTCCAGAACCTGGATGGCGACTGGTCCTACGCGGACACCGACCGCCGCCACAACCTGACCGGCAGCTTCACCTATGCCGAGAAGCGCTGGACGGGCCTCCTGTTCGGCATCACCTATCACTACATCTCCGGATCCCCCTACAGCCTGACGGCGGGATCGGACCTCAACCGCGACGGTCAGACCTCCAACGACCGGATCTACATCGGTGGCTTCGATTCGGGCCGCAATTCGGTACGCGCCGCGTCCAACACCTACATCGACATGCGCGTCTCCCGCGACTTCAGGTTCACCAAGCGGGTGAAGTTCCAGGTGTCCGCGGACGTCTTCAATGTGCTCAACCGGCACGACACCTACCTCCAGAACTACGTCAATGGGAGCAGCGACGCCACCACCACGATCGCGACACGGAATGCCGTGGTGGGCATCGCCCGCCAGGTACAGCTGGGCGCTCGACTCTCCTTCTGAACCGTAACGGGCAGCACCTCGAAGGGCGGCGTTCGCGCCGCCCTTTTTCGATGAGGCCGATAAGGCGTTCCCGCGGCGGACGTCACCCCGCTGCAGCCCCTCGATCCACCCCATCCCGACCCGATGGTCAAACCTCCGGGGGCACCTTAGGCTGTATGAATGCGGATCCTCATGCTTGGCGATGTGGTGGGCGAACCCGGGCGGCGGCTGCTGGAGGCCCACCTGCCCCAGCTCCGCCGGGAGACCTCCGCGGATTTCGTGGTGGTCAACGGCGAGAACGCCGCCCATGGCCACGGCATCAGCCAATCCATCGCCCGGGAATGGTTCGATAGCCTGGGAGTGGACGTCATCACCACGGGCAACCACGCCTTCGACGTGAAGGGCATCGAGGCCACCTTCCGCCAGGAGCCCCGGCTGCTCCGCCCGGCCAACCACCCCCCGGATACCGCCGGGAATGGGTGGGTGAAACTGCACACCCCCTCAGGGGCGGAGGTGCTTGTCGTCAATCTCATGGGGCGAGTCCACATGCCCCCCTGCGAATGCCCCTTCCGCTGCGTGGACGCCCTCCTCCAGAAGGAGCGTGCGGACCTGGTGATCGTGGACATGCACGCCGAGGCCACCAGCGAGGCCCAGGCCATGGGCCATCACCTGGACGGCCGGGCCGCCGCCGTCCTCGGCACGCACACCCACGTGCCCACCCTCGACGCCAAGATCCTGCCCGGCGGCACGGCCTACGTCTCGGATATCGGCATGACCGGCCCCTACGGCGGCGTCATCGGCATGAAGAAGGAATCCAGCCTGGGCCGCTTCCTCAAAGTGCAGCGCCCCCGGTACGAGGTGGCCGAGGGTGATCTCCAGCTCCACGCCATCCTCGTGACCACCGATGGCCGAAAAGCCACGGGCATCGAGCGGATCATCAGAACCCTTTGATCCCTTCTACCTGGAATCGCGCAGCGATTTCAGCGGCTGTACCTTCTCAGCATCCGCATGTTCCGCCGGTAGGCCTGGCCGCGGGTGAAGTTGATGGCCACCTGGCGGGGGAAGCGGGTGATGGAGCTGGCGAGGGTGATGAAGGTCCGCACGGTCTGGGCAGCGCCCCGGCCCTGGCGGCTGGCGTTGTCGTAGTAGACCATCAGGGCCTGCCGCATCGTCGCCCGCGGGAGGTTGAACAGGCCGTAGCTCTCGATCACGTCGTGATTGATGCGGCGGGTGCCGTCCTGCTCGGTGACGATGAGGTCCTCGGGGCGGATCTCCTGGGTCATGGCGGCTCCTGGATCAAGAGTGTATCGGCCCCGGACGGGATTTGCTGAAGCCGGGGACGCCAGGCCGTCAATCCTCCAGTTTCGGGAACAGCACCCCCGCCAGGGCCGCCCCGATCAGGGGGGCCACCCAGAAGAGCCAGAGCTGGGACAGGGCCCAGCCTCCCACGAACAGCGCGGGGCCCGTGCTGCGGGCCGGATTCACCGAGGTGTTCGTCACCGGGATGCTGATGAGGTGGATCAGGGTCAGGCAGAGGCCGATGGCGATGGGGGCGAAGCCAGGGGCCGCCTTCCTGGCCGTGCTGCCGAGAATCACCAGCAGGAAGAAGAAGGTCATCACCACCTCCGTGAGGAAGGCGGCGCCGAGGCTGTACCTGCCCGGGGAATGCTCGCCGAACCCGTTGGCGGCGAAGCCGCCGATGGCCGAGCCATTGCCGGTGGCGATCACATAGAGGATGGCGGAGGCGGCGACGGCGCCCAGCACTTGGGCGATCCAGTAGCCGGCGATGTCCTTGTAGGGGAAGCGCCCACCCACGGCCAGCCCCAGGGTCACGGCCGGGTTCAGGTGGCAGCCCGAGATGGGCCCGATGGCGAAAGCCATGGTCAGCACCGTGAGACCGAAAGCCAGGCTCACCCCGAGCAGGCCGATGCCCACGCCCGGGAAGGCCGCAGACAGCACCGCGCTGCCGCAGCCACCCAGCACCAGCCACAGGGTCCCGAAGAATTCCGCGACAAGCCGCTTGTCCACAATGCCCCCCCCTGGGACGAAACAGGCCATGACTGGATGATCGACGCCAGTCTAGCCGTCCGGGCAAGGGATTCAAACAGAAGGGGTCAGGAAAGCCGGTCCCATCCGTCGAGGTAGAGGCCGAAGGCCTGATCCGCGATCGCTTTCTGCTGCACCAGCGCCCGGATCGAGGCCTCCTCGGCGGCCATCTGTTCGGGGCTGAGGTGCCCGGCGAGGGTCATGGCCCGCAGCCAGACCAGGAAGGTGGTCAGGGCATCGAACTGGTTGTACCGGACGATGCCCGCCACGTCCCCGGCCCGCCAGAGATCGATGACACTCTTCCCGTCCGTGCCCAGCTTGCCGGGGATGCCGCAGGCCGTGGCGAGCTCGTGGAGGGTGGACGAGGCCTTGCCCCAGGCGCCGGTGATCTCCCGCAGGTCGATGTGCTGGTTCCCGTAGCGGTCGAAGAAGTCGTCCTTGGCCCACTTGTCCGCGCTGCGCCCCAGGCCGGGGATGGAGAGCCGGTGGACCATGGCCCGCTGGACCAGGATGGGCAGGTCCGCGTCCCGGCTGTTGAACCCCACCAGCTGGGGTTTCTTGTCTCCCATGGCCACCAGGAAGCGGCGAAGCAGCTCGTCCTCGGACAGGGCCTCCGGGCCCTCCGGCAGCGCATAGAGCCGGTGGTGGATCTCGCCATGCTTCACGGACCGGATGACGGCGGCCACGGACACCACCCGGCAGAGGATGGTCTTCAGGTAGGGCCGGGGGTCGGCCTCGGTGGCCCCGCCGTAGGCCCAGAGGCGTTCCGTCACCTCCTCATCGGGCATGTCCCCTGGCAGGTCCAGAACCCGGCGCCCCGTGGCGGGATCGGGCACCCATTCGGCATCGAAGGCCCACAGCGTCTCGTGCATCGGGGGGCGCAGCATGGAGGACTCCTACCGGTCCACGGCCCATTTGCCGCCGCCGCCAAGGGCGCAGGCCAGGGTCGTCAGCAGCCGGAACAGGGCCGCGGGGTTGGACAGGGCTCCTGCGCCATGCAGCCACCCGTGCACCAGGGGCCAGCCCACCAACCCCACCAGGATCGCGGCCATGAGCCAGGTCCAGAGGCCGATGAGCACCAGGGCCCCGCAGATCACCTCCAGCAGGGCAAGCCCCAGGCCCAGCGCATTCCCGAAGGTGGGAGCAGCGTGGGCGTGGCGGAGGATGCTGAAGCCCTGCAGGAAGGCCATGCCCCCCACCGCCAGGCGCAGCAGCAGAAGCGACCAGTCCACACGCGTCTTTGAGGCGGCCAAGGATCCTCCGGGGATTCCCTCCATGCTACGGGTCACAGGCGCCGGACGCTATTCTGGACCTTCCGGAGGCATTCCATGACTGAGATCAAGACCATCGGCGTCATCGGCGCGGGCCAGATGGGCAACGGCATCGCCCATGTCTTCGCCCAGGCGGGCTACGCCGTCCTGATGCAGGACATCAGCGAGGCCTTCGCCGCCAAGGGCGTGGCCACCATCGACAAGAACCTGCAGCGGGGCGTGGACAAGGGGAAGCTGACGGCCGAGGAAAAGGCCGCAGTCCTGGGCCGCGTCAAGACCACCACGAAGCTGGAGGACCTGGCCGCCTGCGACATCGTCATCGAGGCCGCCACGGAGAAGTGGGAGGTCAAGAAGCAGATCTTCGAGACCCTGGACAAGGTCTGCCGCCCCGGCGTCATCCTCGCCTCGAATACCAGCAGCATCTCGATCACCAAGCTCGCGGCGGTCACGAAACGGCCCGAGGCCTTCATCGGCATGCACTTCATGAACCCCGTGCCGGTCATGCAGCTCATCGAGGTCATCCGCGGCCTGGCCACCGGCGACGCCACCTTCGAGGCGGTCATGGACCTCGCGAAGAAGCTGGGCAAGACACCCATCCACTGCAACGACTTCCCCGGCTTCGTGAGCAACCGCGTGCTGCTGCCCATGATCAACGAGGCCATCTACGCCCTCTACGAAGGCGTGGCCTCGGTTGAAAGCATCGACGGGATCATGAAGCTGGGCATGAACCATCCCATGGGCCCCCTCACCCTGGCGGACTTCATCGGCCTGGACACCTGCCTCTTCATCCTCAACGTGCTGCACGAGGGCCTGGGCGATCCCAAGTACCGCCCCTGCCCCCTGCTCATCAAGTACGTGGATGCCGGCTGGCTGGGCAAGAAGAGCGGCCGCGGCTTCTACGACTACGCCAAGGCCTGAACCCCGGGGGGACATCCCTGGCACCGGTCGGCGCTGGCCGTCCTGGGGACTGGGGGCCTCCATTGGCACTGGACACCGCGCACCACGCTCACGTTCCGCGACAGGAACAACATCAGCCATTGGGGCAGCACCGCTACAGGGCCCAGGGTACCAGCCTGACGACGCATTTTTGACACGGTGCAGGTAGAATATGCGATCGAATCATCCGCAAGGAGCAGCCATGGCCACCGCACGCGTCCGCGAAATCCTTTCCTGGTACAGCTCGGAGAATCCGGGCGTGAAGGCCAATCTGGCCCGGATCATGAACCATGGCCGTCTGGCGGGCACCGGCAAGTTCGTGATCCTGCCCGTGGACCAGGGCTTCGAGCATGGCCCTGCCCGCAGCTTCGCACCCAATCCCGGCGGCTACGATCCCCGCTACCACATCGAGCTGGCCATCGAGTCGGGCTGCAACGCCTACGCCGCGCCCCTGGGCTTCATCGAGCACGTGGCCTCCGACTACGCCGGAGAGATCCCCCTCATCCTGAAGCTCAACAACAGCGACACCCTCAGCAAGGGCCACGAACCCTGCAGCGCCATCACCGGCAGCGTGGAGGACGCCCTGCGCCTGGGCTGCGCCGCCATCGGCTACACCATCTACCCCGGCAGCGGGGCCCGCAACGAGCAGTACGAAGCCCTGCGTGAGCTCATCCTCGAGGCCAAGGCCGTGGGCCTGCCCACCGTGCTGTGGTCCTATCCGCGTGGCGCTGGGCTCACCAAGGAGGGCGAGACCGCCGTGGACGTCTGCGGCTACGCCGCCCAGATCGCGGCCCAGCTGGGCGCCCATGTCATCAAGGTGAAGCCGCCCAAGGATTTCATCGAGCAGGCCGAGGCGAAGAAAGTCTTCGAGAAGTACGCCATCCCCACCGCCACCCTGAAGGACCGCATCGCCCATGTGGTGCAGAGCGCCTTCAACGGCCGCCGCATCGTGATCTTCAGCGGCGGCGAGGCCAAGGGCACCGAGGAGGTCCTGAAGGAAGTGGCCGAGATCGCCGCCGGTGGCGCCTTCGGCAGCATCATGGGCCGCAATGCCTTCCAGCGCCCCAAGAAGGAGGCCATCGAACTCCTCCATGCCGTCATGGACATCCACAAGAAGGCCTGAGGTTTTTGGACTTCACGGCAAAGGGCCGCCCGGAGGCGGCCCTTTGCTTTCCATTTCCGAGATCTACCGGGAGACCGCCCCACGAGGCTGGAGAATCACAGAGAGGAGATCCGTCGTCCCGGAAACCCGCTCCAGCCGGGGGTAGCGTTCCCCCCCGTGGTAGTCGAGCCGCAGGGTCTTCACGAAGGCCCCGCTGGAGACGACGAAGGCCAGGGGCTCTCGCGTGGTCTGGCCCGCCTTGACCGCATCATGCACTGCCGTGGGGGAGAAGCGGGTGCCCTCCACCGAGATCACCTTCATGCCCGGGATGAACCCCGCCTGGTAGGCCGGCGTCCCGGGGAGGACGTCCAGCACGTTCCCGTCCGCCGTCAGCTGGAGCCCCAGCGAGAACGAGAAGTTCAGGCGCTTCCCAGCCTGCTCCATGGCCTTCCAGAGATCCGTGGGGGTGTCACTGAAGGCCAGCCGCCAACCGCCCCGCGTCACGCCACCCAGGGGGGCACGCGGCGCCAGGTCCGCGACCCGCTCTCTGAAGAAGGCCGCCCAGTCGTAAGGGGCGATGCGGTTCAGGGTCGCGATCACTTCGTCCAGGCTGTAGGGCTTCACCATCGGACCCGTGCTGGTCCCGCCCTCGAAGGCCTGGCAGAAGTCGTCCAGGGACTTGCGCCCGGCGGTGCGCTCGCGGATGAGGGTGTCCGCATCCAGCCAGAGCAGCAGGCCCTCGGGGTAGAAGTCCACACCCCGGCGGAAGGCCGCCCAGGTCGGCGGGGCATCGTAGAGGATCTGGGCCTCCACGGCCGTGTCTTCCAGGGGACGCCAGGCCCGCCCGGGCTCGTGATCCAGTTCGGCCGCGACCATGGCCAGGTTCTCCCGGTAGTCCTCGGGGGTCCAGAGGCCGCTGCGGGCCGTGAGGATGGAACCCAGGTACTCCGTCAGGCCCTCGTAGATCCAGAGGAGCTGACCCTTCATGGGCGCATCGTAATTGCCCGTGGCGAGACCCGCCGGGCGACGGAACTTGCCGTTCCACGAGTGGACCATCTCGTGCGGAAGCAGGCCGGCCGTGGCCTTCAGGAGCACTGGATCCACCAGGGAACCCTCCCCGACGCGATCGTCCGAGGACTCGTGGTGCTCCAGCCCGAAGTGAGCCACATCGTCGCTGAGGGTCAGCAGGAAATCATAGTGAAGGTAGTGTCGCGCCCCGAAGAGCGCGCCCGATTCGGCCACCAGGTTCCGGTAGTGCTGGACCGTGGCGGGCGTGATGGCCAGCGCCGCCTCGCCGTCCGCAGCGATGTCGAGATGGTGGGGCCGGCCCAGGCTCTCACCCAGGTCCACGCGCTTGAAGTGGCTGCCGGTCAGGATCGGGGAATCCACCAGGGTGGTCAGCGAGACCGGCTTGAAAGTGACCGTGGTGCCCTCCTGCCGAGCCACCGGCAGCGCCGTGCCGTAGGACCATCCCGCCGGAAGCTTCACCTTCGCCTCATAGGCCAGATCATCCGAGGGCTTCCCCAACGGGTAGAGCAGCACCTGGTTCCAGCTCAGCAGGGCGAGGGCGTCCGTAGCGGAGGGACCCGCCGAGAAATTGCCGCCCGAGGGCGTGAGGAAGTCCAGGCTCACGTCCACGGCATGGGCATCGGAAGGCACCTGGAGGTGGATGGCGTACATCTCCACGTCATCCCGCCGCCAGGGCAGGCGCTGACCATGGGCAGAGAACCGCAGGTTCACCAGGTCCGTAAGGGGCCCCGTGGGCCCGTGCTCGCCAGGGATCCACTTGGGGTAGAAGAGGGTCAGAGGGCCGGGGTCGGCGGGTACATGGAGGACCGCATGCAGCATGTGCCGAGGCGCATCGGTGGCATCAAGAGCCAGTTCGATGACCGGGCGTCCGGCCGGGACGGCCCCCTGCGCGCCCAGGGGCAATACCGGCGGAAGGCCCAGGAGCAGGCACGTCAGGATCGGCACTCGGTTCGTCATGCGGCCTCCGGTGATGAAGCGTGGATGGCCTTGAATCCTACCTCGTCATAAGATGCCGAACCAGCATTAATTGAGATAGAGATTCATCTGCCGAATTCTTCCGATTCAAAGCCATTCCCAGGGATGTCTCAGGAACCGGAGATCGAGTTCCACTCAGTCCTGGCCCAGCGTGGCCAAATCCAGCTGGCATCAAGGGTCCTTTTTTCAAAACATATTCAGATCCATTGACATAGCACCACTCCAGGAATCCGGTTTCCCGAGGGGAAACTCCTGGACAAGGTGTCTCGATGGCGCGATAGTTGACGCAGTTTTTTCACAATCTAATTCATGTTTTATAGCGTTTTTTTGCGAAATCCAAGGTGCCAAAACCCTCATGCCTTCCATCACGCTCCGGAGGATTCTGCATGCCTGCTCGGGCTTCACCGGTTGGGCTCCCGTCCGACCGGGGAGCCGGGAGGCCGAATGAGCGGCCGCGCAATCGAGGAACCTCCAGGCCCGGGTGACCGTCTGCTGGAGGAGACCACCGGCAGACAGAGCGACGTGAAGGAATCGCCATGGTGATGGCACAGGAGCAGCAGGCCATGGGGATCTACCGGAAAATCAAGGACAGCGCTGCCGTCGAGCGGGTGTACTCCTCGGTTTTCGAGACCATCGACGCCCTCCTCTACCGCGTGTCGCCAACCCTGACGGCCCGTCACCGCTACCGGCGCATGGTTGGGAAAAGGCTACGGCTGGATCATCCGGCCACCTTCGATGAGAAGCTCATCTGGCTCATGCTCCACTGGCACCACCCTTTGAAGACCCAGTGCGCGGACAAGCTCGGGATGAGGGCCTATGCCGAGAGCCTTGGCTACGGCCACCTTCTGGTGGACCTCCTCGGGGTCTACGAGAAGGTCTCGGACATCGACTTCGCGGCCTTGCCCGACCGGTTCGTGCTGAAGTGCACCCACGGCTGCGGGTTCAACCTCATCTGCCAGGACAAGGGCGGACTCGATCCCCGTGAGGCCCGTCACCGGCTGGATGCCTGGATGAACCAGGACTACGCCAAGGTCCATGGAGAGGTGCAGTACGAGGGCCTCCACCCCCGCATCCTCTGCGAACGCTTTCTGGATGATGGTTCGGGTGGCCTTCCGCCGGACTTCAAACTGAACTGCTTCCACGGAAAGCTGCTGTTCACGACGGTCTGCATTGGGCGGGCCTTGACGGGTGGGTGCACCATCTATGACCACTACGACCGGGAGTGGCGGAAACAGATGACGATCTCCCGGTTCGGCCTCCACCCGGAACGATGGCATCCTCAGCCTGAGTGCTACCCGGAGATGATCGAGGCCGCCGAGGCGCTCGCGAAACCCTTTCCTTACGTCCGGATGGATTTCTACTGCGTCGGAGGCAAGCCCTTCCTGGGGGAAATGACCTTCACTCCGTCCGGCTGCATCGACACCGGCTATACGGATGAGGCCCAGAGGTACCTCGGCGGGCTGATCGACCTTCCAGAGCGCCTGGACCGGTGATCCAGGCGGGATGCCAGTTCCCCATTCCCAGGATGTTCGCCCGGAATGACCTCAGTGTTCCACAGTGGTCACGATTCCCCTGAAGAAGGCATTGGCCTGGCGGGCCACCGGCAGCTCGCCGTAGGCGCCGGCGGTGATGACCACGCAGAGGTCCAGCTCGGGCAGGACGAAGATGCGCTGGCCGCCATTGCCGAAGGCCGCGGCCCAGGACAGGTTGCGGCCATGCCAGGCCGCAGAGCCGGTCCACCAGAAGTACCCATAGCCCGTGTCGTCGAAGCCCGTGCGGAGCCTCGGTTTCAGGGACGCGTCGATCCAGGCTGAGGGCACGATTTGGTGGCCCTGCCACTGACCATGGTCCAGGACCAGACGGCCGAGCTTCGCCATGTCCCGGGGCCGCATCCGCAGACCCGTATAGGCCATGGGCCTTCCGAGGAAGTCCCGCACCCACTCCACATCGGTGATTCCCAGGGGCTCGAACAGGACCGTCCGGGCATACTCCGTCCAGGGCATGCCTGTGGCACGGGTGAGGATGTCCGCCGCCAGGAGGGCACCGCCGCTGTTGTAGTTGAATACTGAACCCGGCGCCGCCGCGATGGGGCGGCTGAGGGGATGGTAGACAGGAGTCCACTTCCACATCAGCTTGTGCTCGTCGTCGGGACCCTCACCACCTTCGTGCCACGCCAGTCCGCTGCTCATGCTGAGCAGGTGCTCCAGGGTGATGGCCCGCCGCTCCGGGGAGGCCAGCTCAGGAAACTCCGGGTAGAAGTCGAGCACCGGTGTATCCACCCGCTTGAGCCGGCCCTGGGCCAGCGCGACCCCCACCAGCAGGCCGATGACGCTCTTTCCCACCGAGCGCGCATCATGGCGGACCTCCGGCCCGAACGACCGCAGGTGGGAGAAGAGGCTGTTCACGGTCCGGTCCCTGCCCTGCCGGTAGGCCTCCGCCACCAGCCTGCCGTGCCGTTCGACGACGACGCCATGGAAGTTGGCCTTGCCGTTCATCATCTCCGCGACGATTCCGCGCAGCCTCATCTCATCGAATCCGGCAGCGGCGGGGTCCTCCCGCTGCCAGCCGTCCTCCAGGAGGGCCGGCGTGGCGCGGGGCGCACCCTGGGCCTGGGCCAACAGGGGCAGCATTCCCAGGAGCAATCCCATGCACCGTCTCGCGACACGGACATGGCCCCATACCTCCGGTGGCATCATGACGATCCGTCCTCCTTCGCGCAGTCAGGCGCGCGAGTGATGATACCGATGGAGCTTCGCTTCTGCTCGACGCAGCTATGACAGGCCGGCGCTCCTACTTCGACGGATGCTCCAGAAACCGGAGGTCCGGGCTCTTTTCCGCCGTCGTCCGGCGTTGCCAATCGTTCTCGAAAAGGATCGCCGGGCGGCCCTCGCCATCCTCCACCAATTCGCCCCAGAAGCGGCTGGGCTCCGGCCATCCCCCCTCCAGCCACCGGGCCATCTGGAAGCCGCGGGGCTCCAGCAGGACGGGACAGGCGTATTCATCCTTCAGGCGGTGCTGGAGCACCTCGAACTGCAGGCGGCCCACGGCGCCCAGGATGGGCAGGGGCGCCCCGCCCTTGGGCCAGAACACCTGCACCACCCCTTCCTCGGCGATCTGCTCCAGCCCCTTCAGGAAGCCCTTCCGGGCACCCGGATCCGCCAGCCGCACAGAGGCGAACTGCTCAGGCGAGAAGCGCGGCACGGCGTGGAACTCCAGGGGCCCCGCGGCGCTCAGCACATCTCCAATGCGGAAGAGGCCCGGATTGATGAGGCCGAGGATGTCGCCGGGATAGGCCTCGTCCACGATCTGGCGCTCCCGGCCGAAGAACATGTGGGGATAGTTCAGCTTGATGGACTTCTTCCCCCGCACATGCAGGGCGTCCATGCCCCGCTCGAAATGCCCGGAGACGATGCGGGCGAAGGCCACGCGATCCCGGTGGGCCTTGTTCATGTTGGCCTGCACCTTGAAGACAAAGGCCGTGAACGGCTGGTCGGCCCGCACCTCGCCGCCGTCGGCCAGGGGCCGCGAGCCCGGCGCCGGGGCCAGGTCCAGGAACTCGTCCAGGAACTCCGCCACGCCGAAGTTGTTCACGGCGGACCCGAAGAACATGGGCGACTGTTCCCCGCGGAGGAAAGCCTCGCGGTCGAAGGCCGGCAGGACATGGTCCATCAAGTCCACGTCGTCCCTCAGCTGCTGCAGCTCGGAGGGCGTGAGCAGGGCGGCGATCTCCGGATCGTCCAGGCCGCCCTTCCCCGCCACCCGAGCCTTCTGGCCGGCCTTGGCCCGCTCGAAGACCTGGATCTGGCCCGTCGCCCGGACGTAGACGCCCTTGAAGTCGGGCCCGGAGCCGATGGGCCAGGTCATCGGCACGGCATGAAGGCCGAACAGCTCCTCCACCTCGTCGATGAGTTCCACGGGCTCCCGGCCTGGCCGGTCCAGCTTGTTGACGAAGGTGAAGATGGGCAGCCGGCGTTCGCGGGCCACGCGGAAGAGCTTCTTGGTCTGCTCCTCCACGCCCTTGGCGCAGTCCAGCAGCATCACCACGGAATCGGCCGCCGTGAGGGCCCGGTAGGTATCCTCGCTGAAGTCCTGGTGGCCCGGCGTGTCCAGCAGGTTGATGGCCCGGCCCCGGTACTCGAACTGCATGGCGGCGCTGGTGACGCTGATGCCCCGCTCCTGCTCGATGCTCATCCAGTCCGAGTGGGCCGCCGCCCCACCCTCCCTTGCCTTCACGGACCCGGCGCGATCGATGGCCCCGCCGTAGAGCAGCAGCTTCTCCGTGAGCGTCGTCTTGCCCGCGTCGGGGTGGCTGATGATGGCGAAGGTTCGCCGCCGCTGGATCTCATCGGTGAGCGTCATGGGGGTCCGGACATGGAAAGGCGCGGCGGGTGCCGCGCCTTTCCATTCTAGCAGGACGGCAGGGGCGACGAGGCGGGCCTCCCTGGTCCAGACACGAGGAGGGGCCCCGAAAGGCCCCTCCTGCTCGGCGACAGACGGGTGCGATGCCGCGGTCTACTTCGCTTCGACAGTGGGAATGCGCATGCCGTAGAAGGAACGCCACACGAAGACGGTCGAGATCAGGAACAAGACCAGGGCCGCGATGTGGGCCGTGGCCGGATTCAGCGTGATGGCCAGTTCGACCGCCAGGAGGCCGAAGAGGGTCGTGAACTTGATGACCGGGTTCATGGCCACCGAGGAAGTGTCCTTGAACGGATCGCCCACGGTGTCACCCACGACGCAGGCATCGTGGAGGGCCGTGCCCTTGGCCTTCAGTTCAGTCTCGACCAGCTTCTTCGCGTTGTCCCAGGCACCGCCGGCATTGGCCATGAAGATGGCCTGGTAGAGGCCGAAGACGGCGATGGAGATCAGGTAGCCGATGAAGAAGAAGTGATCCACGCAGGCGAAGGCCAGGGTGGAGAAGAAGACCGCCAGGAAGATGTTGAACATGCCCTTCTGCGCGTACTGGGTGCAGATCTCCACGACCTTCTTGGAGTCCTCCACCGAGGCCTTCTCCGCTCCCTCATCGAGGTTGATGTTCTGCTTGATGAACTCCACCGCCCGGTAGGCGCCAGTGGCGACCGCCTGGCAGGCCGCGCCGGAGAACCAGAAGATGATGGCGCCGCCCGTGATGATGCCCAGGAGGAACAGGGGGTTGATGATCGACAGGCCCCGGAAGACGTTGTCGACCCCGAACTTCCCGTTGAGCACCTGGATGATCGAGAAGATCAGGGTGGTGGCGCCGACGACGGCGGTGCCGATGAGCACGGGCTTGGCGGTGGCCTTGAAGGTGTTGCCCGCGCCGTCGTTCTCCTCCAGGTACATCTTCGCGTTCTCGAAATCGGGCTTGAAGCCGAATTCCTTCTGGATGTCCTGCTCGATGCCGGGGATCGTCTCGATGGTGGAGAGCTCGTAGACGGACTGGGCGTTGTCAGTCACGGGGCCATAGGAGTCCACGGCGATGGTGACCGGCCCCATGCCCAGGAAGCCGAAGGCCACGAGGCCGAAGGCGAAGATGGCCGGAGCGGCCATGAAGGCCCCCAGACCGAAGGTGGACACGAAGTAGGCCGCGCCCATGAGGGCGACGATGCAGAGGCCCGTCCAGTAGGCAGAGAAGTAGCCCGCCACGAGGCCCGAGATGATGTTGAGGGAGGCGCCGCCCTCCTTGGAGGCCGTGACGACTTCGCGGACGTGGCCGGAGTTGGTAGAGGTGAAGACCTTCACCAGCTCGGGAATCAGGGCGCCCGCCAGGGTGCCGCAGGTGATGATCGTCGAGAGCTTCCACCACATGCCGCCACCGAGGAGGCCGTCGGGGAGGTCACCGATGAGCACCTTGGAAAGCGCGTAGGTCATCACGATGGAGACGATCGAGGTCAGCCATACGAGCGAGGTCAGCGGGTGCTCGAAATTGAACTTCGCGGCATTGCCGAACTTGGCCTTCGCCCAGAGGCCATTGATCCAGTAGGAGAGGGCGGAGGTCACGATCATGCCGACGCGCATGACGAAGATCCAGACCAGCAGGGCCACCTGGATGTCCTGATACTTGGCACCCGCAGTCACCGGATTGATCGCCAGCAGGATGAAGGTGATGAGCGCGACGCCCGTGACGCCATAGGTCTCGAAGCCATCGGCCGTGGGTCCGACCGAGTCGCCCGCGTTGTCGCCCGTGCAGTCGGCGATGACGCCGGGGTTGCGGGCGTCGTCTTCCTTGATCTTGAAGACGATCTTCATCAGGTCGGAGCCGATGTCGGCGATCTTGGTGAAGATGCCGCCCGCGATGCGGAGGGCTGCGGCGCCCAGGGACTCGCCGATGGCGAAGCCGATGAAGCACGGACCGGCGGCGTCACCGGGGATGAAGAGCAGGATGGCGAGCATGAGCACCAGCTCGACCGAGATGAGCAGCATGCCGATGGACATGCCGGCCCGCAGGGGGATCTCCATGGTCGGGAAGGGCTTGCCGCCCAGGCTGGCGAAGGCGGTGCGCGAGTTGGCGAAGGTGTTGATCCGGATGCCGAACCAGGCCACGGCCACCGAGCCGAGGATGCCGACGATCGAGAAGAACAGGATCACGACCACCTGGGGCCAGCTCATGGGCGTCTGCGAGAGGAACCTGAAGTAGGCGACGATGATCACCGCGATGAAGGACCATAGGATCGCGATGAACTTGATCTGCGTGAGCAGGTAGGTCTTGCACGTCTCGTAGATCAGCTCGGAGATCTCAAGCATGGACTTGTGCACGGGGAGGTTCCGGATCTGGGCGTACTGCACCAGGCCGAAGCCGATGCCCAGCAGGCAGATCACGAGCCCGAAGAGCAGCAGGTTATGGCCCGACAAGCCCATGAAGTGCCCGCCCAGGACGGGGATCTTCAGCTCCGCCTCGCCGCCGGCGAAGGCCGGGGATCCCATGAGCAGGAACGGGAGCACGGCCGCCCCCTTGAGGATTCGGGTCGGCGCCAGGGCGCCTAGCAGGCGTTTCATCGTCACCATGGTTTTCCTCCAGATGGATTCAGGAACGGGGAACTCTTGGGGCAGGAATGGATGGGGATCGTACGGATCACGGCGGCCTGTGCCTAAATGCACAAACCCCCGGGTCGGGACGGTCACGGAAGATCCTGTCTGATCTGGGAGAACTTTATCGGGGGAAGGCCGGTTCCCGCAAGGCCTGGACTGGCCTCTGTGAACGTTGTCACGGCATTTGCTGGCGGGGCCCCCGAAACCTCTCCCGTCCATGCGGCAGAAGCCACGCGGGCCGATCGAAGGCCTCTCTTGCTCCAGGGGCCAAGCGCGACATCCATACCGGCAATCAGCAGCCAGGGGCCTGGAACCTCGCATGCCGAGGATTTGGACTTGGGATTCCCAGCCCCAGTGGAGATACTTGGGTCGGGAATGGCCGTGGTCGCCGCGCCTGTTGGAAAGTTTGTGATGCACTCGCTGTGAGGACTCCCGCCGGTCCCAGCACCGGCCGGGGGCCATGTTCAATCGCTTTGTTTTTTCAAGGAGCGCACTTATGTCCGTCGCGGAACAGAGCATCGTAGGAGCGGAAGATCGGAGCCCGGGATTCCTGGATTCCTCGGTCGGCCGGAAGGTCGTGATGGCCATCACGGGCGTCATGCTCTTCGGATTCGTCACCGTCCACATGCTCGGCAACCTCACGTCCTACATGGGCGCAGAGGCGATGAACCACTACGCCGAATTCCTCCACACCATGGTCCATGGCGGGGGCATCTGGGTCTTCCGTGCTGTCATGCTGACCGCGGTCGTCCTCCACAGCTGGGCCGCGCTGAGCCTCACGCTGACGAACCGCGCCGCCCGCCCCGTGGGCTACCGGGCGCAGCAGCGGCAGGCCGCCACCTGGTCCTCCCGGACCATGCGCTGGAGCGGCGTGATCCTGGGCATCTTCATCGTCTACCACCTGCTGCACCTGACCACGGGCACGGTCCACCCGAATTTCCGCCCGGGGGACGCCTACCATAATTTCGTGACCGGCTTCCAGGTGCCTGCCGTCGCCGCGTTCTACATCGTCGCCCAGGTCTGCCTGGGACTGCACATGTGGCACGGGGTGTGGAGCTTCACCCAGACCCTGGGCTGGGTGCATCCGCGCTACAACGCCCTGCGCCGTAATTTCGCCACCGCGCTGACCCTCCTGGTCGTCGGGGTGAACATCTCCTATCCCGTCGCCGTGCTCACCGGCTTCATCCACTGATCCCCTCGGAGAGCCACCATGGAACTGAATTCCCGCATCCCCGATGGACCCATCGAGAAATCCTGGGACAAGCACCGCTTCGACCTGAAGCTGGTCAACCCTTCCAACAAGCGCAAGTACAAGATCCTCGTCGTGGGCTCCGGCCTGGCCGGCGGCGCCGCCGCAGCCTCCCTCGCCGAGCTGGGCTACGAGGTGGAGTGCTTCGCCTACCAGGACAGCCCCCGCCGCGCCCACTCCATCGCGGCCCAGGGCGGCATCAACGCCGCCAAGAACTACCACAATGACGGCGACAGCGTGTACCGCCTGTTCTACGACACGGTGAAAGGCGGCGATTTCCGGGCTCGCGAGGCCAACGTCTACCGCCTGGCCCAGGTGAGCGTGAACATCATCGACCAGTGCGTCTCCCAGGGTGTGCCCTTCGCCCGCGAATACGGCGGACTGCTGGACAACCGCTCCTTCGGCGGAGCCCAGGTGAGCCGCACTTTCTACGCCCGTGGGCAAACGGGGCAGCAGCTCCTCCTCGGCGCCTACCAGGCCCTGGAGCGGCAGATCGGCCTCGGCACAGTGAAGATGCACTCCCGCCACGAGATGCAGGAACTGATCGTGGTGGACGGCGTCGCCAAGGGCATCGTCACCCGCGACATGGTGACGGGCGAGATCCGCTCCCACCTGGCCGACGCGGTCTGCCTCGCCACCGGCGGCTACGGCAACACGATGTACCTGGCCACCTACGCCAAGGGCTGCAACGGCACCGCCATCTGGCGCGCCTACAAGAAGGGGGCGGCCTTCGCCAATCCCTGCTTCACGCAGATCCACCCCACCTGCATCCCCGTCACCGGTGACCACCAGAGCAAGCTCACGCTCATGTCCGAATCGCTGCGCAACGACGGCCGCATCTGGGTGCCCAAGCGCAAGGAGGACTGCGGCAAGCCCCCCAGCCAGATCGCCGAGGCGGACCGCGACTACTACCTGGAGCGCAAGTACCCCTCCTTCGGCAACCTGGCCCCGCGCGACGTCTCCAGCCGCGCCGCCAAGCAGGTCTGCGACGAGGGCCGCGGCGTTGGCCCCACGGGCCTGGGTGTCTACCTCGACTTCGAGAACGCCATCCAGCGCCTGGGCGCCAAGAAGATCGAGGAGAAGTACGGGAACCTGTTCGAGATGTATGAGCGCATCACGGACGAGAATCCCTACAAGACCCCCATGCGCATCTTCCCGGCCACCCACTACACGATGGGCGGCCTGTGGGTCGACTACAACCTGATGAGCACCGTCCCCGGACTCTTCGTGCTGGGAGAGGCCAACTTCTCTGACCATGGCGCCAACCGCCTGGGCGCCTCCGCCCTGATGCAGGGGCTGGCCGACGGCTACTTCGTGATCCCCTACACCATTGGCGGCTACCTGGCCGGCATCAAGCCCGGCACCCGGATCACGGAGGACCACCCGGCCGTGAAGGACGCCATGGCCACCGCCAAGAACAAGGTGGACCGCCTCTTCGCCATCGGCGGCAAGCAGACGCCGACCCACTTCCACCGCGAACTCGGCAAGGTCATGTGGGAGTTCTGCGGGATGGGCCGCAACGAGGCGGGCCTGAAGAAGGCGCTCCAGATGATTCCCCAGATCCGCGAACAGTTCTGGAACGACCTCCGTCTTCCCGGAACCGGCAACGAGCTGAACCAGTCCCTCGAACTGGCCGGGCGTGTCGCGGACTTCCTGGAGATCGGTGAGCTCATGTGCCTGGACGCCCTCGAGCGGCGCGAGTCCTGCGGCGGCCATTTCCGCGAGGAATGGCAGACCGAGGAGGGAGAGGCCATGCGCGACGACGAGAACTTCTGCCATGTGGCCGCCTGGGAGTACACCGGCGACGGCAGCGCCCCCAAGCGCCACATCGAATCGCTGAAGTTCGAGAACGTCCATCTCGCGACCCGCAGCTACAAGTGAGGACGGAACCATGGAAAAGCATCTGAACCTGACCCTTCACGTGTGGCGCCAGAAGGACGCGAAGTCCCAGGGCCGCTTCGTCGAGTACCCGGCCAAGGACATCAGCACCGAGATGTCCTTCCTGGAGATGCTCGACGTGGTGAACGAGGACCTCATCCGCAAGGGCGAGGATCCCATCGCCTTCGACCATGACTGCCGGGAGGGCATCTGCGGCACCTGCGGCTGCGTCATCAAGGGCCGTCCCCACGGCCCCAAGGAGCGCACCACCTCCTGCCAGCTGCACATGCGCAGCTTCGCGGACGGCGACCACATCACCATCGAGCCCTGGCGCGCCGAGGCCTTCCCGGTGATCAAGGACCTGATCGTGGATCGCAGCGCCTTCGACCGCATCATCGCCGCCGGCGGCTTCATCAGCGCCCCGACGGGCTGCGGCCAGGATGCCAACGCCCTCCCTGTGGCCAAGCAGAACGCCGACCTGGCCATGGATGCCGCGGCCTGCATCGGCTGCGGGGCCTGTGTCGCCGCCTGCCCCAATGCCAGCGCCATGCTCTTCGTCTCCGCGAAGATCAGCCACCTGGCCCTGCTGCCCCAGGGCCAGCCCGAGCGCTACACCCGCGTCCGAGACATGGTGGCCCAGATGGACGCCGAGGAGTTCGGCACCTGCACGAACCACGGCGAGTGCGAGGCCGCCTGCCCCAAGGGCATCACCATGGAGAACATCGCGCGCATGAACCGCGACTTCATCAAGGCCAGCCTCACCTTCCGGCCCGAAGTCGCCGGCGGCGGCGCCGGCTGATCTCCATCGTCCAGACCTGAACGAGCGCCCGGTCCCCGCCGGGCGCTTCTCATTCTGGGGCCTGTCCCAGGTGCGCCTTTGCCGCGGCCAGAAACCGCGCCCGGGCGAAGGCGTGGTCCACGATGGGATCCGGGTAGTCCAGCCGGGCCCGCAGGGCCTTCGGTGCCTTCCAGGGCTCGTGGACGAGGTCCGGAGGCAGGTTGGCCAGCTCCGGCACCCAGCGCTTCACGTAATCCCCTTCGGGATCGAACTTCAACCCCTGGGCCACGGGGTTGAAGATGCGGAACCAGGGCTGGGCGTCGCAACCACAGCCCGCACTCCACTGCCATCCGGCATTGTTCTGGGCCCAGTCCCCGTCCGTGAGCCATGCCAGGTAGTGCGCCTCGCCCAGGCGGTAGTCCAGCAGCAGGTGCTTGGCCAGGAAGCTCGCCGCCACCATGCGGGCCCGGTTGTGGACGAAGCCCTCGGCCCTCAGCTGCCGCGCCGCGGCGTCCACCACCGGATAACCCGTGCGGCCCTCCTTCCAGGCCTCCCAGTCGTCGGAGCTCTCCCGCCAGGGGAATCCCTCGAAACCTGGCCGGAACGGGCCTTCCAGCAGGCTGGGCCGGTTCCACAGCAGGTGGTGGCTGAACTCCCGCCAGAGCAGCTCGTTGAGGTAGGGCGCCGCGCCGCTGCTGTCCTGGTCCGCCACAGCAGACCAGACGGTGCGGACAGACAGGGTGCCGAACTTCAGGTCGGCGCTCAGGCGCGAGGTGCCCGGGAGATCCATGCGGTCGCGGTCGAGGCCGTAGCGGTCCAGGGGCCCCGCCAGGAAGGCCCGAAGTCGGGCCTGTCCCGCCGCCTCCCCGCCAGCCTGGATGCCCGGGTTGGCGGCCAGTCCGAGGTCCCCCAGCGGCGGCACCGGTACCGTGTCCGCGGCTACGTCGGGCGGGACCGGGGGCAGTTGCCTCGGCGCGGGCAGAGGGGCTGGATCCACGCGAGGCGCGCTGGCCCTGGCAAAGGGGGTGAAAACCCGGAACATCTCCCCCTGCCCCGTCCGCACCGAGCCCGGCGGCAGGAGCGTCTCCCCCTCGAACAGCGTGAAGGCGATGCCCTCCCGCTCCAGGGACGCCGCCACCCGCCGATCCCGCTCCCTGCCGAAGGGCTCCACCCAGCGGTGGGCCAGCACCCGGTCCGCCCGCCACTGCGCAGCCAGGCGCGGGACTGCCTCCGTGCTCCGCCCCGGCACCACGAGCAGGCGGGAGCCCAGGCGCGCGAGGTTGGCCTCCAGGCCCCGGAGTGAATCGAGAAGGAACTGCATCCGATGGGGCAGCGCCCGGGCCCGTTCCGGCGCGAAGAAGAAGGGATCCAGCACGAAGAGCGGGATCACCTCGCCCAGGGCTGCTGCCTCGGCAAGCGGCCCGTGATCCGCCACCCGGAGGTCCTTGCCGCGGAACCAGACGATGCTCCTCATCGGTTGAGCCTAGCGGAGACCCGTCGAGCCGGCCGCCCCTGGAATCTGGACGTGGCCGGGAGCCGGTTTGGGGTTCAGCCTTCCGCCCCGCTCGCCAGGGCCACCTGCCAAAGTCCGGCCGGATCGGGATGCAGCAGCCATTCGGAGACGATCGGCCGGGGCGTCCAGGCTCCCACCGCCAGTTCCTGGTCCAGCTGGCCGGGACCCCATCCCGCATAGCCGAGGAAGAGTCGGTACCGGGCCTGGGGGTCGGCCAGCAGGGCCTCCAGCAGGTCTTTCCGATGGCTGACGAAGTGGGTGAAGTCCAGCACCGTGTCCTCGTCCTCGGGGAGCCCGCCCTGCACGAGCAGGATGCCGCGCTGGGGATCCACGGGCCCGCCGCGCCAGGCCGTGGCCTCGGAGGAGCCGTGGTAGGCCATGCTGCCCTCCTCGCAGACCTGCTCCAGGGCCAGGGGCAGAGGGCGGTTCAGCACTAGGCCCAGGGCACCTTCGTCGTCGTATTCCACCAGCAGGACGACCGCGTGGAGGAAATTGGGATCCAGGAGGGAGGGGCTGGCCACCAGGAGGCAGGGGGCTTCGGGACGCATGATGCCGATGATGATAGCTCACTGGTCCGAGGTAGGCTGAGAGGATGCGTGCCGCCCAGCCCTCCCACCTCCGATCCCTCCGGGAGGGTCTCGCCGTCATGCGGCGCCATCCGCTGCTGACCCTCGGGCTCACGGTGCTGGCCATGCTCCTGTCCCAACTGGGGCCGGCCCTTGAAATTGCAGCCAAGGCCGAGCCCAGTCTGCTCTTCCAATCCCTCTTCGGGGCCGTGGGCCTTCTCCCTCTGGAAATGTATTTCTTCCCCCGTTTCCAGGCCCGGCTCGATGCCGAGGTCCTGAACCCGCCCCAGAACCGGTTGGAGGCCTGGACCCGCACCTTCGACGCGAGGTGGCTGCTGGCCTTCGGCGTGCGGATGATCGTCAGTGTGATGGTGGGCGTGGGCATCGTCCTGTTCATCCTGCCGGGCATCATCCTCCTGACCCTCTTCGGATGGGCGCCCCTGCGGGTCCTGCTCCGCGGCGACTCCCTGATGGACGCCTTCCGGTGGAGCCAGTCGGCCATGGCCCGCCACTGGCCCCGGGTGGTCCAGGCCGTGCTGGCCATGGTCATGGTCCTCCTGGTCTACCAGGCCGCCTCGGGCTATGCCCTGGAGCGCCTGCTGCCCAACCTGGACCCCCAGTTCGGGGCCGACGCCTGGCTGCGCCTCCGCCATCCGGCCTTCTGGATCCTCGGCTTCACCGGGGGCCTGCTGAACCTCTGGCTCACCGCGAGCCTGCTGGCCCTGTTCCACCGCCTGGAGGCCGCGGTTCAGGCCTCGGGGGAATCCTCGTCCAGGTAGCCGGGGTCCTCGATCTCCACCAGATCACCCGCCTGGAGGCGGCGGTGCTGATCCGGGGACAGGTCGGCCTCGGCCCAGCGGGGATCGGTGCGTCCGTTGAAGAAGTGCGCCGAGGGCTCGGCGGCCTCGAAATCCTCCCGGCGGCGCCAGAGGTGCACCCAGCCGACGTGGTTGATGCGGGCCCAGATGGTCATGTGCAGGGCCCTCCGGCGGAGCCCTCCTTGCGCAGCACGGACACGGCATGGGTGAGCAGGGGCCAGGCCAGCTGGATCTGCTCCAGGGCCGCAGCCGGCCGGCCCGACAGGTTCAGGATCACCGTGCGGCCCGCGATGCCGCAGACGGCCCGGCTGGCGAAGGCGAGGGGATGGCCTCCCTTGGCCCGGATGAGCTCGCAGATGCCCGGCGCCTCGCGCTCGATGACGCGACGCGTGGCCTCCGGCGTCGTGTCCCGGGGCCCGAAGCCCGTGCCGCCACAGGTCAGGATCAGCGGCGCGTCCTCAGCCGCCGTCCGGCGCAGGTCCGCCTCCAGCGCCTCGGCGTCGTCCGGCATCAGGTCCGCGGTCACCGTCTTCACGCCCTGGCCCTGGAGCCACGCCTTCAGCAGCGGCGTGGACTGGTCCTGGTACTCCCCCCGCGAGGCGCGGTCCGAGAGGGTGATGAGGTGGACGCGTTCCATGCCTAGGAGTCTATCCAGGTATTGGGACGCCCCGCGCGCCGTCAGCGCCCGGAGGGACGAGCCCCGGCTGGCGCCCCACGGCGTCTGCGGGCTCGACCGATGGAGCCTCATCGCCCGTCGCCCGCATCCTTGCGGTGCATCCAGCCGGGGTTCGTCGCGGGGCGTTCGAATACATGAATAGACTCCCGGGATGCCACAATGGAGGATTCGAGAGGCCTCCATGTCCCGACCCATCCGCCCCGGATCCGCCCTCGGCCTCCTTGGCGGTGGCCAGCTGGGCCGCATGTTCACCCTGGCGGCCCGGAACCTGGGCTATCGCGTGCATGCCCTGGACCCCGGCCACGACTGCCCCGCGGGCCAGGTGGCCGACCTGGAGATCCGGGCGGCCTACAACGACGTCTATGCCGCCCAGGCCCTGGCCCGCGGGGTGGACGCGGTCACCGTCGAGTTCGAGAACATCCCCGCGGAGACGCTGGAGGCCGTGGCCCTGATCCGGCCCATGCACCCGGGTGCCTTCGTCCTGCACACCGTCCAGCACCGGCTGAGGGAGAAGCGCTTCCTCGCCGACCATGGCTTCCCCGTCACGCCCTTCCGCGAGATCAACACCGAGGCCGACCTGCGGGAGGCCGCCGAGGCCCTGGGCCTCCCCGCCGTCCTCAAGACCGCCAGCTTCGGCTACGACGGCAAGGGCCAGCAGAAGCTCACGGAAGCCGGAGAGGTGCCGAAGGCCTTCGCGGGCCTGGGCGGCCAGCAGGGAATCCTGGAGGCCTGGGTGCCCTTCGAACTGGAGTGCAGCGTGGTCTGCGCCCGTTCCTCGACGGGCGAGACCGCGGTGTGGGACGTGGCCGAGAACGCCCACAGCCACCACATCCTGGATACGACGATCTTCCCGGCCCGCATCCCCGGAGAGGTGGCGCGCCGGGCCCAGGCCATGGCCCAGGCCATCGCCGAGGCCCTGGGCGTGGCGGGCATGCTCACCGTGGAGTTCTTCCTCAAACCGGGCGGCGAGCTGCTGGTGAACGAGCTGGCGCCCCGGCCCCACAACAGCGGCCACGCCACCATCGACGCCTGCACCACCAGCCAGTTCGAGCAGCAGGTGCGCGCCGTCTGCGGCCTCCCCCTGGGCGACACCACCCTGCTCCGCCCCGCGGCCATGGCCAACCTCCTGGGCGACCTCTGGCCCAAGGGCGGCGAACCCGCCTGGGAGCGCCTCCTCGACCACCGGGACGTGAAGCTGCATCTCTACGGCAAGACCGAGGCCCGCTCCGGCCGCAAGATGGGCCACCTCACCGCCCTGGCCGGCACCCCCGAAGCCGCTCTCGCCAAGGTGATCGCCGCCCGCGAGGCGCTGAAGGGCTAGCCCTGCCCCGCCAGCCGCGCCGCCCACCAGGCCACCACGGCCTGGGCCAGCTCGTCCTTGGGCAGGGGGCCGAGGGGCGGCTGCGGTCCCTCCGCCACGACGGGCGTGAGGGTGTTGGGCTGGTTGCCGAAGGCCCTGCCCCCCTGCACGTCGTTGACCAGCACCGCATCGAGGCGCTTCTTCGCCAGCTTGGCGGCGGCGTGGTCCAGGTGCCGCTCGCTCTCGGCGGCGAAGCCCAGAATCCATTGGCCGGCCCGCTTCGAGGCGGCAAGAGTGGCGAGGATGTCCGGCGTGCGGACGAGCACCAGGGTTTCCGGGCCCTCGCCCTTCTTCACCTTCTCCATCGCAGGAGACTCCGGTCGCTGGTCCGCCACAGCCGCGGCACCCACCAGGCCGTCGGCCTCGGGCCAGCGGGTTTCGCAGGCGGCCAGCATGTCCTGGGCGCTGCGGACGCGGACCGTCTCCACGCCCCAGGGGGCCGGGAGGTCGCCGCCCAGCACCAGCTGCACCCGCGCACCGGCGTCGCGGAAGGCCCGGGCGAGTTCGAGGCCCATGGCGCCCGTGCTGCGATTGGTGAGGGTGCGGACGGGATCCAGGTCCTCCCGAGTGGGGCCGGCCGTGATGAGGATCCGGCGACCCGCCAGAGGTGGAAGCTTCGGATTGCCGGCCAGCTGGATCGCCTCGGCGATGGACTCCACGTCCGCCAGCTTGCCGGCGCCCTCCTCTCCGCAGGCCAGCACGCCGTCCGAGGGATCCACGATGGTGTGCCCGAAGGACTTCAGGCGGGCCACGTTGGCCTGCACCGCGGCGTGCTCCCACATGCCGGTGTTCATGGCCGGAGCCCACAGCACCGGTGCCCGGGTGGCCAGCAGCACTGTGCTGAGCAGGTCCGTGGCCAACCCGTTGGCGGACTTGCCGAGGATGTTCGCGGTGGCCGGCACCACGGCCACCAGGTCCGCCCAGCGGGCCAGCTCGATGTGTTCGATGCTCGGGTTGGCGCGCCACTCCTCCTGGTCGGGGTTGGCCCCATAGCAGGGCTCGCCTGTGAGGCTGGCAAGGGTGAGGGGGGTGATGAAGCGCGAACCGGCCTCGGTCAGGATGCAGCGCACCCGGTGCCCCCGCTTGGCCAGGAGCCGCGCAAGTTCCGCCGCCTTGTAGGCCGCCACACCACCGGTGATGCCGAGGATGATCCGCATCAGATGGCTCCCGGCAGGCCGTGGAGCTTGCGGATGACCCCGATCTGTCCCAGGTGATAGCACTCGTGCATGTAGAGGAAGGCCAGCACCTGCTCCAGGGCCTGCTCCGTGCCCAGGGCGGGATTGACCGTGGGCCGATCCCAGTCCGACACCCCCAGGAGGGCACTCTTCAGCAATGGATCCGAGGCCTGGAACGTGGCCAGCAGTTCCTCCCAGCCCAGGTGGATCGTGGCCCCGGGGCCGCCCCGGGCGTAGTGCTGCTCCCAGGCGGGATCCTCGGGCACGGCCCCGCCCAGCATCCGGATCATCCGCCGCCGGGTGGCGATGACGTGGCCCACGATCCAGGCGGCGGAATTCACGCCGGAGGTGGGGCGCTTCGTGGCCAGTTCCCCGGTGAGGCCCGCACTGTTGAGTTCCAGGAGGCGGAGGTTGCCCCCAAAGGCCCCGCGCCAGAGTTTGCCCCGTTCCATGGATCCTCCCGGAAGCCCCATCCTACTCCAGGCCGATTGCCGGGATGGCTTCCCGGTGGTATGCTTCCTGGTTCGGAGTGTCCATGAGCCAGCGCACCATCGTTCGCGTTCCCGATGAAATCGCCAACAAGTACCGCTTCGTCGTGGTGGCGGGCAAGCGCTGCGAGCAGCTCCAGCGCGGGGCCTTCCCCAAGGTGGAGGTCGTGGTCCCCGTGAACAAGCACGGCCAGGCCCAGGACGCCCCCAAGCTCGCCTCCTTCTGGGGCCAGGTGGCCGTGGCCGAGGTGGAGGAGAACCGCATCGCCTTCGAGGAGCCCGAGGTCATCACCCTCGACTACACCACCGAGGCCCCCATCTCCAGCGAGTAGCCCGCCTGGAACCTCGAGATCGGCCCCTCCGGGGGCCTTTTTCATGTCTGGATTGAATTTCCACGCACGATGAAACTTTTTCTTGCCTCAAGCCGGAGATCTCCCCATGATTCAACAGTCGTTGAATTAGGTGCCCCATGCCCCAGCCCCCCACCGCCCGCCCCCGAGGTCCCAAGCCCCACCGGGTGAATGCGGACCAGCTGCTGGATGCCGCCCAGGAGGTCTTCTCCCGGGAAGGTCTCCGGGCGGCCAGCCTGCGGGCCATCGCGCGGCAGGCGGGCTGTGACCCGGCGCTGATCTACTACCACTTCGACAGCAAAGAGGCCATGTTCACGGCTCTTCTGGACCGGCGCTTCCCGCCCGTGGTGGAGGAGCTGAAGCGCCTGGCGGACCCGTCGGACACCCGTCCCACCGTCCTCCGGCTCTGGGACGTGCTGGGCATCTACCACCGGCACCTGGGCGGCGACCCCGGCATCCGGAGCCTCGTCCGGGGCGAGATCGTGCGTGGCACCGAGGGCATCCAGGAGCTCATCCAGGGACGGATGGCAGGGGCAGCCATGCAGGTCCGCAGCCTCATCGACCAGGGCATCGCCCGGGGGGAGGTCCGTCCGGACCTGCATCCCCTGCTCACCACCTTCTTCTTCGTGAAGCTCCACCTGGAGATCCTCGATGTGCTGCCGATGGTGGCCCCGCGGATTCTGGGTGTCGCGCCCGAGGCCGCCGTGGCGGAGGGTGAACGAGCCTGGCTTGAGCTCTTCTGGCGTGGCATCGCCGCCGATCCCGCCGCCCCCCTCCCCCCGCTCCCAGACCTCGAACCCTGACGTCCCGATGAGGCCCTCCATGCGCAAGCTCCTGCTGCTTCTCCCCCTCCTCCTGCTCGCCTGCCAGCGCGACGGACGCCCCCTGATCAACGGCCGGGTGGAGGCCTACCTGACGGACCTGGGTCCCCGGGCCGCCGGCCGGCTGGTGGAACTCGAGGTCCGCGAGGGGCAGCGAGTGAAGGCCGGGGACCTCCTGGCCCGCGTGTCGGCGGACGAGCTGGATGCCGCCGTGCAGCGGGACCAGGCGGGTTTCGAGAGCGCCGAAGCCAAGCGCCTGGAACTTGACCGGGGTTCGCGGTCGGAAGACATCGCCCAGGGCGAGGCCCGGGTCCATGACGCCGCGGCGGCCCTGAAGCTCACGGAGGAGAGCCTGCGTCGTGCCCGGAAGCTCGTGGCCGACACGGTCCTGTCCCAGGCCGACCTGGACAACGCCGTGAGCGCCCGGGACCGGGCCGTGGCGAACCTGAACCTCCAGACCAGGGCCCTGGTCGAACTGAAGGCCGGCGCCCGCATCGAGGAGCGCCAGGCCGGCCAGGCCGCCGCCCGCCAGGCCCACGCCGTCCTGCAGCAGAGCCGCATCCAGGCCGGCTACCTGGAGGTCCGCGCCCCCTTCGACGCCGTGGTGATCCACCGCCTGCGGGAGCCCGGCACCGTGCTCACGGCGGGCCAGCCAATCCTCACCCTCGCCCGCCAGGATGCGCTGTGGGTGCGTATCTACCTTCCGCAGCCCATCCAGGCCAAGACCGCCCTCGGCATGCCCGTCACCGTGCAGGTGCCCGAGCGGTCGGGGCAGGCGATCCCGGCCACCCTGGACGAGATTTCCAGCGAGGCCGAGTTCACGCCCAAGATGGTGGAGAGCCGCGAGGAGCGGGCGAACCTGGTCTATGCGGCCCGCGTCAACCTCCCGGGCGGCTGGGACAAGGGCCTGGTCCCCGGCGTGGCCGTGGATGTGCGCCTGGGAGCCTCCACGCGATGAGCCTCCTCGAGGCCGAAGGCCTTACCTGCCGGTTCGGGACCAAGGAGGCCGTGAAGGGCCTGGACCTGGTCCTGGCCGAGGGCGACCTCGTAGGCCTCATTGGCCCTGATGGCGCCGGCAAGACCACCACCTTCCGCATGTTCATGGGCCTGCAACCCCACACGGGCGGGCACCTCGTCCGGCACCTGGGGCGCGAGCGCATCGGCTACGTGCCGCAGGCCTTCAGCCTCGCGCCCGAGTTGACCGTCGAGGAGAACCTGCGTCTCCAGGCTGGGCTCTTCGGGCTAGCCGACCCGGGACCCCGCATCCAGCGCCTGCTGGCCTCGGTGGACCTGGACGGGTTCCGCGACCGCCTCTCCGGCGCCCTCTCTGGTGGCATGAAGCAGAAGCTCGCCCTGTGCGTGGCCCTCCTCACCGAGCCGCGGCTCCTGCTCCTGGACGAGCCCACCACCGGCGTGGATCCCGTGAGCCGGCGGGAGTTCTGGGCCCTGCTGCACCAGGTCCACGACGAGGGCGTGGCCATCCTGTTCTCGACACCCTACCTGGACGAGGCCGAGTACGCCCACCAGATGCTCCTCATGCACGAGGGCCGCATCCTCGACCGCGGCGACCTCGCCGCCTTCCGCCAGAGCCTGCCCGGCCTGGTGTTCCGCCTCGTCAGCCCCAGGCGGCGGGAGGTCCAGCGCGCCCTGGCGGCCATGGATCCCCTCGACCTCTTCGCCGAGGGGGAGATCCTCCGGGTCCGCTTCCCGGCGCAGGACCCGGCTCCGCTCCTGGCGCGGCTCTCGGCCCTCGAGGGGGTGGAGCAGGCCCGCCTGTCGGAACCCAACCTCGAGGACGTCTTCCTCCACGCCCTCACCGTCGCAGGAGGGGCCCATGGCTGAGCCCGTCCTTTCCGCCCAGGGGCTCACCCGACGCTTCGGCGACTTCACCGCGGTCTCGGAGCTCAGCTTCGAGATCCAGCCCGGGGAGATCTTCGGCTTCCTGGGCCCCAACGGCGCCGGCAAGAGCACCACCATCCGCATGCTCTGCGGCGTGCTGGCCCCCAGCGCCGGTCAGGCCCGGGCCCTGGGGCGGGACCTGTTCACGGAGGCCGATCAGGTCCGCGCCCGCATGGGCTACATGAGCCAGAAATCTAGTCTTCTGACGGACCTGACCGTGGCGGAGAATCTGCGCTTCTTCGGCGGGCTCTACGGCCTGGAGGGGCAGCGGCTTTCAGGTGAGGTCGAATTCCGCCTCCGCGAGATGCAGGTCTGGGAGGAACGGGATGTTCTTGTTTCGGCCCTCTCCACCGGCGAGCGCCAGCGGGTGGCCCTCGCCTCGGCCACCCTGCACCGGCCCGAGATCCTCTTCCTGGACGAGCCCACCAGCGGCGTGGACCCCCTTCGGAGGCGCCTCTTCTGGGAGGCCATGGACGAGCTGGTGGCTTCGGGCATGAGCATCCTCGTCACCACCCATAACCTGGGGGAGGCGGACCAGTGCGACCGGCTGGCCTTCATCCTGGCCGGGAAGCTGATGGCCTACGGCCGTCCCCGGGCCCTGAAGGAGGAACTCGGACGGCACGTCGTGGAACTGCGCAGCGATCGCTTCAGGGAACTCCAGGCCGAGGCGCGCACCCTGCCGGAAGTGCTCGCGGCGGAACTGCAGGGCCGGGCCGTGCGCCTGTCCCTCGCCTCGGACCGGGACCCCGCGCCCGTACTGGCCCGCCTCCGCACCGCCGGCCTCGGCTTCGAGGCTCTGCCCCCCGAACTGCCGTCCCTCGAAGACCTCTTCGTGGATCTGGTCCAGCGCACCCGCGCCGCGGCCTGAGGAGTCGCCATGTGGAACCGAATCAAGGCCCTCGTCCGCAAGGAGTTCCTCCAGCTTCGGCGGGACCGCATGACCCTCGCCTTCGTCCTGGGCATGCCGCTCATGCAGCTCCTCATCTTCGGCATGGCCATCAACTACGACGTGAAGCACATGCCCGCCGTGGTGCTGGACGAATCTAACAGCCAGGAGAGCCGCAGCTTCGTGGACGGCCTGGTCGCCAGCCAGTACTTCGACGTGAAGGCCAGGGTCGCCACGGAGGTCCAGCTCCGGGACACCATCGACCGGGGCCGGGCCCAGATCGGCGTCTGGTTCCCGCCCGACTACGCCCGCAAGATCCGCTCGGGCCAGACGGGCGAGGTCATGGTCATCGTGGACGGATCGAGCCCCACCACCGCCTCCAACGCCATGGCCGTGGCCCAGGGCGTGGGGCAGCTCCGTAACACCCAGCTGCTCTACGACCGGATGGGCTTCGGCGACGCGGCCAAGCCCGTGATGCCCGTGGAGGTGCGCATCCGTCCCTGGTACAACCCCGACCTGCGCAGCCCCACCTTCATCGTGCCGGGCCTCGTAGGCGTCATCCTCTCCATGACCTGCATCATGTTCGCCTCCAACGCCATCGTGCGGGAGAAGGAGCGCGGGACCCTGGACCAGATCCTCGTCACGCCCGTGCGGCCCATGGAGCTGTTCCTGGGAAAGATCATCCCCGTGGTGGTCATGGCCTACGCGCAGATGACCGTGCTCTTCGGCGTGGCGCACATCTTCTTCAAAGTGCCCGTCGCCGGATCGATCCTCCAGCTCTACGCCATGGCCGGATTCTTCATCGTGGCCATGCTGGGCATCGGGATCACCATCTCCACCGTGGCCCAGAACCAGGGCCAGAGCGCGCAGATGAGCATGCTGACGATCCTGCCCTTCGTCTTCCTCAGCGGCTACATCTTCCCCCGGGAGGGCATGCCCCTGCCCTTCTTCCTCATCGGGGAACTGATGCCCCTCACCCACTTCATCATCATCATCCGCGCCATCGTCCTGCGCGGCGTGGGGGTGGAGGCCTTCTGGCCGGAACTGCTGAAGCTCCTGGGCCTCACCACCCTGATCTGGGCCGTGGCCCTGCGGAGGATGAAGCGAGCCGAGGCCTGATGCCCCTGGCTGTCGCTACAATGGAGCGCTGAGGTGCCGATGCTTCCCCTTGCCGCCCGGATCCGTGACCCCCGCCTGCTGCCCCTGGCCGAGAAGGTTCTCGCCGGCGAGCGCCTGTCCTTTGAGGACGGCCTCCTGCTCTACGAGACCCCCGACCTCTCGGGCGTGGGGGCCATGGCGAACCACGTGCGGGCCCGGCTCCACGGGCGCAAGTCCTACTACGTGGTGAGCCGCCGGCTGTCCTACACCAATGTCTGCTACACCCACTGCCAGTTCTGCGCCTTCCAGGCCAAGCCCGGCGATCCCCGGGCCTACGCCCTGTCGGCCGAGGACATCATCCGCGAGCTGGAGAAGCCGGACAACGCGGGTGTCCGCGAGCTGCACATGACCTCGGGCCACAACCCGAAGCTGAAGATCGACTACTTCGAAGACCTGTTCCGGAAGATCAAGGCCCGCTTCCCGTCCATCCACCTCAAGGTCTTCACCATGATCGAGATGGACTACTACGCCCGCATCTCGGGCCTGTCCACCGAGGCCTTCCTGGACCGCTGCATGGCCGCGGGCCTGGAGAGCTGTCCCGGCGGTGGCGCGGAAATCTTCGACGAGGAGCTGCGCGAGCAGATCTGCATCGGCAAGAAGGACGCCCAGGTCTGGCTGGACACCGCCGCCCTCTGCCACCGCAAAGGGACCCCCACCAACTGCACCATGCTCTACGGCCACATCGAGGAGGCCCGGCACCGGGTGGACCACCTGCTGCGCCTGCGGGACCTGCAGGACCGCTCCCTCGCGGCGGGCTATACCGGGTTCCTGGCCTTCATCCCCCTGGCCTACCAGAACGAGGACAACGAGCTGAGCGCCACCCACGTGATCCACGAGACCACGGGGACCCAGGACCTGCGGGAGATCGCCGTGGCCCGGCTGCTGCTCGACAACATCCCGCACGTCAAGGCCTACTGGGTGATGATCTCCCCCGGCCTGGCCCAGGTCGCCCTCAGCTACGGCGCCGACGACGTGGATGGCACCGTGATCGCCGAGGAGATCGCCCACGATGCCGGGGCGAAGACACCCCAGGGCCTCACCCAGGGCGACCTGGAGCGGCTCATCCGGGAGGCCGGCTATGAGCCCCTGGAGCGGGACAACCTCTACAACACCTACGAAACAGCTGCGGTCTAATCCACCTTGCGCTTTTCGTAGGTCTTCCCCGGATCCAGGGGGAACGCGAAGCGGCTGCCCCACAGGCGGTCGAAGATGGCGGCGCCCTGCGCGGCCATGACCGGGTCCCGCAGGATGGCCTCCACGTTCCGGGAATCCGCGAAGTAGCTCTCCTCCCAGTTGCTGGTGCCCAGCCACAACACGTCATCGTCCACCACCAGATACTTGCTGTGAACAGTGCGGGC
>Ga0208789_1000269_pt1 | contig 62535 bp, 67 predicted proteins | sample Methanotroph_Enr_FD_187368 | JGI IMG/M metagenome (GOLD analysis project Ga0208789, IMG submission 187368) | Enriched soil microbial communities from Old Woman Creek wetland in Ohio, USA - Methanotroph_Enrichment_5 (SPAdes) (version 2) | ecosystem: Environmental > Terrestrial > Soil > Wetlands... | reverse complement strand
GACTTGGACAACATCTTCTCCTATGAAAGGTGTCGTGTATGTTAAGAAGGATAAAGGATTGCTTCCTGGACCTCTAGGAATTGTAGGATCAGCTATGGCATATGACGATAGGGATGTAAGTGATGCTCAAAAGGCTTGTGTTGATGCATTTAACAAAAAAGCTTCTGAAACTAAGGATTCTACATTTAGTGTAAGTGGTAGTAATTTTGATTGTGAGAATGTGAGGGTTACTAAAATGGGTTCTTACTACACCCACAGTGTTACTATGACTAATCTTGATGAGAATTCTACGTACAATTTTGTAGTGGGTGATGGTATTTGGAGTTTTAAGGAGAGTGTTTCTACTGTTAAGACATTTAGCGTGCTGGATACTGTAGGTGAGCCTATGCCTGTATTTGGAAGAATAACGGGTGATGATGGTACATATTCTAGAGATGCTGTTGTATATATTACTTTTAACGATGGTAGTGAGAGTAAGGATAGTATTGTTTACAGTAGTGCTGTTAATGATGATGGTGGATGGTATGTGGATGCTTCTGCTATTAGGGATGTGAATGGAAATGTATTACCACTAGAGCTTTCAAACGATACTTTCAGAATAAAGGGGATATATTCTAACTATGGGAAGAGTGATGAACAAACTCATATTTTTGGAGTGTTTGAAGTAGGAACGTTTGATGTTACTGTTAAAAAACAGATAGTTACCACTTCAATTTGGGATATGTTTGTATCGAAAGCTTACGCTGAAACATGTGGGAAAATAAATGGAGTTATGATGTGTGGTACAACTACTGGAAGTATGGATTCTTGGCATCCAGCAACTGCTGCGGATAGTGCAACATTAATGGCCAATGCTTCTACTTTAGGATATGGAAATGTTCTTAAAGCGATTGCAGGAAGTGATAAAACGATAAATACAGCTGCAGAGGTAGCTGCATTAAATAGTGCAAACTCTGTAATAAAAGATCAAACTACTCTTAACTATGTTGCAAATCAACAGAATATAAATTTGGCATCTACAACATATGTAGATGGAAGCTTGGTAACCAATACGGTGACTTGTACGGGTGATGAGTGTGGATATACCAGTACTACTGCTCCACAAGGAGGATCAACATCTGGGAGTAATAGCTCTGTCGGACAGAATTGTGCTATTTCTGGAAGCAATGATTGTGGAGAGGGGAAAATATGCTCTAATCACCAGTGTATTTCTAATGTGAATAAGCCGGTAGTAACACCTAGTTGTACCAATGGTACTTGTTACAACTATCAATTGTGTTCTGGGGGAAAGCTAACATCAGTTCCTGGTTCATGTAATCTTCCAAAGGTAGAATGTAGTTCGAGTGCGGGAACGTGTGAAAATTTAGAAAATGGTACCTCAAGAAAATGTGTTGGGAATATGTATGCTTACTATGATACCTCTCTATGCGTTAATAAATCTCTTTCAACATCTAGTTCTAAGGTGACAGATACTTGTTCCATAAACGCAACTTATGCAACCATTGGAGAGCACGTATTATCATCATGCAATATGTCCTGTGCCGACGGTAAATCTATTACAGTATCAAATGATAAATGTAAATCTATCCTTCCTACGGTACCGGAAACATCTCAGACCTCAGAGGTATCTATCTCTGTCCTTGCCTCTGAGATAGACTTATCTGCCTTAAACGTAGCAAGAATCAAAAAATTAATGGTTGAATCAAATGATTTACAAAGAGTTGTTGATGACAAAGTCCTGAATTTAGAGAGAGCTTCCGAATATCAGCCATCCGATGTTTGTTATAGTGGCAATGGAAGTACTATTTGGAGCGATTTTGTAAAGTATTGTGAATCATTAGGAAAAAATCCAACTAAAAATTGTGGAGCAACAGGTGAGAAATATTCATGTAATGATTCGGCAGCTATAAAAATTGAGCCTTCAAAAGTGTATGCAGCAGATATAACTTCGGGATCATATACATTTTTCATGCCCGAATACGGCATGTATAGTTTTGAACTAGGAGATTATACTGTTTCTACTCAAGTATCCGATGGAAAAACAATCTATCTTTTCTATGTTGAAGCCAATGGAAAAACCGGCTTCCAAATGCCTGCCGATCCAGACAATCCAACATCAGAAGAAGATATTGTTTTAAGTTCAAGTGCATCTGAAATAACATATACTCAAGAATCAACAGCTCAACAATATGAAATTAAAAAAGGAATAAACATCATATCCTTTAACTTTGTCCCAGTATCCACAGATGCTGGAGCATATACGGCTAAAGATATCATATCCCAAGCAGCAACCAATGGAGTAGAAGTCCAATACGTCTCCACCTTTGAAGGAGGGAGATGGAATAGTGGATACTCATGCTCGAGTGGAACATGCACAGGAAATAATTTCACCATAGTACCAGGAAAAGGATATTTGATATATGCAACTCAAGATGGAACAGTAACAATCCCAGGATACAACCTAACATCATCAGTACCAGTAGCATTCTCCGCAGGTTGGAATCTAGTAGGAGTACATGGATATACTACAGCATACACAGCAAGATCATTTGTAGATTCTGTGAATAAGATTGAAGGACTAACCGCAAACAATGTATCATGGTGGCCTACATCAAAGAGTAAATATGAAGGTATAGAAGTAGATAATGGAACACAATATGGACTAGATTTCTCAATGAGTCCAAACAATGGATATTTCGTAAGAATATCTAAGTTTGCACCAACAGATACCAAGTGTAAATCCTTGATCTGGAATGCAGGTGGAAGCCTAAATGGAACTTGTGGAAATACAAAATAACTAAATTAAATATATTTAAATAACATGGATACAATACCACCAGTATTTTGGATGATAATTGTGAGTGTCTTGACCATAATGGTATGTCTCATACTTTACTACATAGCAATGCTCATCAAAGAGACTAGAACGACTGTAGCAGATGCAAGAGATACAATGAAACAGGCAACTAAGATGCTCCAACAATTAGAACTAATAGTCAATGATGTTCAAAGTAGCATCTCAGCTATTAGGGGTACAGTAGAAGAAGTGAACCAATCAATATTAGCTCCAATTAGAAAAATAGCAGGTGGAATATTAACAGCCTCTGCATTCTTAGGAAGTCTAAAGAAAAAAGAATCAAGAACTGAAGAATAACGTTGTATTTCTCCGTATTACTAGCTATTATAGTTATTAATGAAGATTGCTCGTGTACCATCCAAAAAACGTAATATATTGACGTTAATAATACTTCTTGTAGGTTTACCTTTGTTGGTCTATGCATCATATCAGGTCGTCCAAATGGTGACTAAGGCCAGTGCGGATACGGAGCCTAAGAATGTTTTACTTACCAATCTCACAACTTCATCTATCACTATTACATGGACAACAGATTCCCAAACAAGAGGAACTGTGGCTACTGTGAAGAATAGTACCGAAGGAACTCCAGTTATTGATACTAGAGGAAACACAAAAAGATATACTCACTTTGTAGAATTAACAGGTTTAGAACCAAATACTACGTACAGTTTTGTAATTACATCGGATGCAACTAAATATACTGCTACAACAGGTGGAAATAAGTTTACATTTAAAACCGCTGCAATAACCGCTGAGACACCAACCCCTAATCCGATTCATGGATCTGTTACAGATATTTCAGGAGATGATGTAATAGTCTTTGCGGTATTAAAAGATAAATCTGTATATCCTGTCTCCGCAACTATGCCAAGTGGTGGTAACTGGATTATGGATCTTTCTGCATTTAGAAAAATATCAGATAATTCTTTGGTTATATCAAATAACGATACCAATCTTGTGCTTGTTGCTGTATCTGCAACTGGTAGTGGAGATGCATTCTCAGGATCATATTCGGAACTCTTTGATAGTAATGGCAAACTAAAAGCGACTCAAGCATTTAATATCGGAGAAAACACGGAATTGTATTCATATTTCCCCAACTTAGCTATGTTACTAGCAGAGAATACTGTAGTTGAAGAAGACAAGGACGAAGATCCAGTTGTTGTTCCAGAAGAAGTGGAAACCCCAATTGTAGAAGAACCTACCACAGGTGGTCGTACATTTAGGTTGGTAAAAGATCTTTCGTGGGAAGATATGGTTGTAGCAGGAGGGTTAACATGGCCATATGGAGCGAGTACTGTACAGATAACTAATCTTACCGATACAGGATTTACAGTCATATGGGCATCTCAAAAAAGTGAACAAGGATATATTAACTATGGTACTTCAACAAGTGATCTCTCTAGCCAAGGAAATGATGAAAGAGATGGTGTGACGAATAGGGGGACATATTATATACACAGTGTGTCTTTAACTAGATTACAACCAGAGACCAAGTACTATTTCGAAGTTGTATCAGGTACAAACAAGTTTGATAATAGTGGGAAAAAGTATTCAGTTTCAACATTTGCAACATTGAGTACACCACCTTCGTATGTATCTATAACGGGAACTGTGAGTAATATGCCAGAGAGTAAAGAGGGCATTATATTTGGATATATCAAAGATATGGATGGTACAGGTACCGCAAATCAAGCAGGAACAATATCTGCAATTTTAGATGAAAATGGGAAATGGATATTATCAATAGCAGATAGTAGATCTTCTGATGGAAGTGTATATTTTGAATATACCTCTGCAGATAGTATGTATTTTGATATTTTAAGTACAATACCGTCTTTCACCCCAGTATCAGTATCGATGAATGGTATTACTGGTAAGGATATTGGTATGTCTATTAACACAAGTGAAGCTACAACTACGATACCTAAATTATCTAACTATGGAGTTATTTAATAGTTTACTAGAAACCATTATAATATCTGATATAATCAGGGACTTGCATGTATACAGAACGTAACCAAACAAAGAAAAACAAGAAAGCGTTATTACTACTATTAGTACTTGGAGTATTTGGGTTTGTGGCGTTCAAAATTACAAAAATCAATATTGCAAATGCGGCAACTAAAAATCCTGAGGCTGCATCATGCGCTACTACAAGTACATCAACCAATATATATGGAAATAACGATATATTTTTAGATTTGTCATATACCGGAACATGGTCTGATATTACCCCAGAGTTATTACCTCAAAAGTCCACTCCAGAATCTGGGCAAGTTCTAGGAACCAATTGTAGTAATGTAAAAGATATCTATCAGGCAAATTCTGCCTGTACCTTGTCTACCGGTAGCGCAAGTGTTGATGGAAACCAATGGGTCAATTCAGATGCAAGTATTAAAATGGTGACCATAACCTATCCCGCTATCATATTTAGTGGGCAATATTCACCGAAAGATTCTAACAGATTGATTACCCTTCAAAATCCTGCATACAAACCAGCTGGGGAACAAGTTGATAATAAACAGATATTGGTAACAGCAGCACCGGGCGAGTTACATGATAAAGTAAAAAGTGCTGTCATAGATAGTGCTGCAAAACAAAAAGCCTATGGAACAAAATTTTCAATAGCCTCTGATGGTAGCACCGCCAATCCTGGAACGGGAAGTGCAGTTATTAATCAATATGCCAAAAATAACTGTGAAGAATGTAATAACCCTTCTAACAGCAATCCTGATAAATCAAATAGGGCGGGAACATACCTTGAAAATATATTTATGACCTATCCAGGTCAAATTAAGGCAATATCAGGTACGTCTGGAGAAATATTAACTATCGATGGAGCATGCAATTCGTCTAGGTATGAGCCAATGGAGTCGGATACAAAAGCATGCACTAATGTTTGGAATGCACTCACAGGTTCTCTTGGAAGTTTATTCCCATCTTCGGATTGGAGTAAATGTAGTGCCGGAAAAGAGGGGTGTGTTAATTCTGAAACAATTGTTGTAAAAATGAGCCCTATGTTTGATGGAATAAATGGATATACAAAGAAAAGAAATAAAGTAGTAATGGATCCTGATTCATCTGCCGGATATAAGTCTGTATATGTTACAACACCATGTGTTGCTAGTGTAGGTGGAAAGAATGTTGACATAAAATGTATATGGGATTCATCATATCTCTTTGACGAACTAAAGGTAAATGAATTTGATGATGTTGGAGGATCTAATACTCCAACTATTGAACAGTATGTACAGTATTTACAAAGTGATACAACGTCAAGAACAGATACATTGTATTCGATGTAATAATTTAAATTAATTAAATACCTAATATGAGTTACGTAGCTAAAACATACGAGTTTATTGACAAACTACAAAAGTTGTTTAATAAAAAACTCTTCAGTGTTGCATTTGTTGCTATAGCAAGCATGGGGCTTTTCTTTGGAGTTATGAATGCATATGCACAAGAAGGGAATACCACTGGAACTGTTGATGTCTCAAGTGTTTCTGTCTCACCTGATTGGAAGGGTATCAAAGCATTTATTAATCTTGCAAATGGGCTAGGCTCTACTAAGAAAGATGAAGATAATATGGGTAGCCAAGGTAGTTTAAGTGTTGCTAACACAGCATATACAGCGCTTGCAATTATGGCTCCTGATGTTACTGCCGGAGCAGAAGATATTAAAAATGACTCAGATGTCCCAGCTGATATGCGATCAGGGCTTCTAGGAGTGGCAGACAATGCAATTACTTATGCATATGTAAATTACCCAGGATCAAATGTTGCGTCACATTTGGCACAAGAATGGGTCCCTGGATACAAAACAACGAATACCTCTGCTTACGCAGATGATGGAACTGCAAAAAATGGTTATGATACTTTAATGTCTTCTGGAATTGCACCATTATGGAGTAAGGTAAGAAATTTGGCGTATGTATTCTTTGTAGTGGTAATGATTGCAGTTGGGTTTATGATTATGTTCAGAAGCAAGATAGGTGGGCAGACATTGGTATCTTTAGGAAACTTCTTACCAGGTGTAATAACATCTTTGATATTGATTACATTTAGCTTCGCAATTGCTGGCTTATTAATAGATATTGGAGGAGTAATAACCTCGCTAATAGCTAGCTTGTACGGAGGCGCAGATAAAGTTTCAGGAATTAACTCTATTGGATCATTGTTTAGTTCGTTATTTACAGGTAATACCGCAGTTACTACGGGAGCTCTTGCAGGGGTAGGATTAACAGGTTTTTTGAGTATGGTAGCTAAAGTAGGTATTATGGCTTTGGCTACGAATGGGATTGGAGTTGCAGTTGTAGCTGGATTAGGTATCGTTGGTATACTTTTAGCATTAGTTATTGTAGGAATTATCTTTGTAGGCGGAATAAAAGTTTTGATTACACTTTATAAAGCATTTTTTGGTATTTTACTTGGAGTGGTTATAGCTCCAATTCAAATTATGATAGGAGCGTTCCCTGGAAGTTCATATTCTACGAGTAACTGGTTCAAATCTTTATTAAAGAACGTTTTAACATTCCCAATGGTATTTGCAATTGTAAATTTACCCGCTTTCATAGCAAGTCAAACAGGAATAGAATTATCTCTTCCTGAAAAGTTATCCTATGCGGCTAACGATGGAGCAAATATCAGTGTAACCAATGGTGGCTTTGGAGCATTTTTAACAATGTTTATACTCAGAATAGTAGTATTATATTTTGCAGCTGAATCTCCTAAGTACTTGGAAGCATGGTTCCCGTCAGATACTCCAAAACCAGTAGCTGAGGGCTTAGCAAATGCAAAAGCAAATCTCGCAAAGATACCTTTAGTTGGAGGATTGTTCAAATAACATAAAATAAAATATCTAAATGCCTAAAAGGTCTTCAGACAAAGAACAAGAAGTATTAGGTCAGATATTTGACTTCATATTTAAGCAAGCTAAACAAAAGCCTGTAAAAATAAAACCAATAAAACCAACTGGGTTAAATGGGAAAAATATGCTTACAGACGGGCTTGTGGCTGCTTTAGAACGTCCAGGAGTTTTTCTAACAGAACAAGCCATAAAAGATTTTAATGATTCGTTAGATCTCACATTCTTAAAACTTAAACCAGACCAAGCCGGTCCAATGTCTGTGAAAGTATCTTCAAACACGTTGATAGATATTTTCAAAGATCCTATGAAGTTTATGCAGGGAACAATTGACAAGGCAAAACCTGCGAGATTAGAAGCAAAAGCTACTTTTATTGGTCCAATTATGAGAGAGTTTGTTTCCAATGCGTGGGCAAGAAAATATGCAGATTTAGATACACAACAAGCTGTGAGATTAGGCTTGGCATCACAAATAGTAGATCCTAGAAAGAAAAAACTTGAGCTTGAGAGGGATAAATGGAATATGCAAGCTGCGCTTGCCGGATCTTCTGGAGGAAGAGGAAATACATTTGGAGAATCCAAGGGAGAACAACTTACCTATATGCAAGAACGAGCAAGTACCCTAATTGCTAGAGCGACTTTTGGAGAACGGGAATGGAACACTATGGCTGAAGATGATAAAGAAGATATATTAAAAATCTTTGCATTGGGAGAAAAGAACGATCCTAATGATTACAAGACCGAACTTCAAGGGATACTTGCCGCAAAAGGATATAACCAGGTGCAACAAAATACTCTTGCAGATAGATTCGCTGATACTATGACAAGAAATAAAGCCACGGGAGGGGTCCCTGGGGAAAATGGTATATCTTTATCAAATGCAAATTTTTATCGAAATCTTGAAATATCAAATTTGGATAATAGAATTACAGACCTACAAAGAGGTGGACATGGATTATCTGTTGATGAAACCAACAGACAAATAGAATCATTCCAAAAAGCTAAAATATTAATCGCGGCTCAAGATCTAGATGCTGGTAGGATAAATGCAGCTAATGCTCAATTAAGAAGTTGGATTCAACAGACAAAAAATGATATTAGGACAGAAACTGACCCTAATAGAAAAGCACAGCTTAAATCAAAATTAAGAGAACTTAGGGGTGATTCGAGACAACTAGATACGATATCTTTCTGGGGCACGGTTGGAACGTTTGAAGGATATTGGGGATCACTTAATCATCTAGTTGGAGAGGGTGCTTTTGTCACTGATATATTAAATGGAGATTTGTTTGATAGCAATAAAACGGACGCTTTAAGACCTTCTGAGGGATCGAAATCTGATTTGGGAATAGTTTTCTTTGTACCAAGAACAGATGGAAAGAATCAATTAATAAACACTTATAACAAAGCACTTACTCAGGTCTATTACTTCACACCAAAGTCAATAATGCGAACTATTTTCCTAAATGGAGAGGGATTTGCATATTCAATGTTCAAAAGTAAAAACCTTGTTAATGATCTTGTAGGAGCTAATGGAATCACTGCGGCTGATTGGACCCAACTTTTAAGTGGAAATTCACAGACAGTTATTGATGCTATTTTATCAAGCCCAGGATTGCAAGGACTACAAGGAATGAAAAGATTACAGCTTGAGTTATCACTAAAGAACTATGCCAGAATGGGTAAATTGCATGATATTTTTAGCCGTAACCAAAGAATAAAGGATGCCATTACAAAAGGAATTGAAAAGTTATTAACTAAAGCTCGTGCGAAAATGATAAAGAGCTTTATGAGTAATGCCTTATTTAGAAAAATGTTTAGTGGATCAGCTGGAAAACTATTAGGGCAATGGATTGCAAAAGGAGGTATACAGAATATCGCTAGAGCCTTGGTTGTGGGAATTGCAAATGCATTAGGACTGGCAACTTCTGGTGGGTTAGCAAATATTGTTATTTCTGCAGCAGCTATGGTAGTCGTTGATGTGCTATTTGCTGTAGGTAAAATATTATTTGGTATCGTTATATTCGCATTAATTGGCTTCTTTGGTCTTATGGTTATGGGTGGGATAAGTTTGAATAATTTTGCAAAAAAAACTTATACCTATGCAAACACTGTTCCAGGAGAAGTTATATATAATCCCAATTTTATAGATGATAACTATATAATAACCGGTGGTGATCCAGGAGCGCCAGGTACTGTATACACAGGTAACGCACAACAAATATATGAACAAGTAAGAAAAGAATTTGGACTAAGTGTCCCATTGAGACTAGTAACTTGTACGGATGGTCCTGATCCTGATGAAGTTGCATGTGGGAAGATAAGCTGGGCTTGGTGTTATAGCGATAGTGGAGAAATAATCTGCCGAGCAGACAAAATAGCTTCTGCGAGAAGTGATGCAGGACTTACACATCTATTCCGTCATGAATTGGTTCACCAGATTCAAGAGGGTGATGGTGGAACAAAGAATCTGTATCACGAATGGGGCGCAGATTTCCTCTCAAGCAATGGTGGTGGATATAGCTTTACAACGAAAGATGGAGTAAAGAGGGCAGCTGAGACTGCCAGCTATCTGTTAAGTTCTGGGGTATGTACCCAATCCCTACTCGAAAGAATTGCTCTTGGAAAAGAAGCGGGCACCCCATGTAGTGCATTAGTCCGATCATATATAACAGGGTATGGAGCGAGATAACTAATTTGGTGCTAAAAAATAATGAAACTGCCGGAATTTCTTAAAAAATACAAATGGTATCTCATTATTGGAGCTATAATAGGGATAATCCTTGGTGTAGTCTTCTGGATTTTTAATAAAAATAATCAAAAAGTAGTAGATATCCCTATCGTTTCCATAAATTCACCATTTGAATACCGGGATGAAACATTAGCATTCTCTGAATACACAGGTACTGTCGAGATACCATCCTCGTTGGAAGTATACAAAACTACAGAACCAGATTATTCAATGATTGAAAATTTCGTAAGAAGATTCTCTCAAGTTAAAACAGAAATTAGTGATGACGTATATATGTGGAGCTTTTCAGGATCTACAGTCACATATACAGTAAGTAGTTCCCTCGTTTTTCTTACATCGGGAAATGGGCTAGTAACAGATATTAAAATAGGAGCAAAGGCAGATATCAAAAGTTTCCTTCAAGAGTATTTCGGAATTAAAAATGTAGAAATATCTGAAGCAGTCGAACTTGGAAATGGAAAGAATGAATACAAAGGATATTACAAAATAGATTCGTTACAGTACGGATCATTGTATTTAGATGGCTATGCTGTAAACATTGTCTCTGACAATAGTAAGATATATTCATTATCTCTACTTATGCTAACACATGATTATGTAAGTAAGTACCAACAAATGCCAACATCAACACTTGCAACAGTAATGGCAAATGCTCACGAAACATATACTCAATATCTCAGCTATGATGAAAATTACGAAAAGCAATATCCCATTATCCAAGCATCTTCAAAATTAAAGACAGTAGATATAAAGAAGGCAAGTTACAAATATGTATTCATTAGCCATGATAATGAATATATCCTTCCATTGTACGAAGTATCTGGTAATGGACAATTGGTAGATTCCCAAGGAAATAAATATTGGGCAGATGTTTTAGTATATCTTTGTGCATTAGATAGGGCACATCTAAATAAGGTAGAACCATTCCTAAAAAACAACATCCTATTAGACCAAGGGAACTAGGCGTGATACAATGTCTCTATGAAATCCCTAGCGAAACTCATATTAACTATCCTCTTTTTACTAACCCCAGTAAAGGTTTTTGCATCATCAATTAGTACCATCACAGACCAGAAATTTGACGAAACAATCTCAGACCAAACCCAAACAAAATATGTAACCCCAACTACGATATATATATCACAAATAACCACAAGCTCTTCAGAATTACAGAAAAATCCATCCCTTTGGGTAAAAGCCCTTTACTACTATTCTGTAACAAGACTTCACTTTGCAGATATCCCTTACAACTACCTTGTTGATACAAATGGTACTGTTTACGAGGGAAGATCAGGTGGAGTAGGTGCAAATCCAGAGTTAAGAGATGTCCAAGGAAGTATATTGATTGGATACCTTTCTAACGATTCCGTACTAACCAACAGAGCATCATCATCTATGCGTAGTCTTGTAGACTCATTAGCCTCAACATGGGGAATATCAAGTCTCTCAGTTGCAAAATTTAGCATTCTTCAACAAGATGGCCAATTAACAAAATTAGTACCAGCAGAATTCAATGGAGATTTTAAACAATCAGTGCTAGATACATTCTCAGGATGGACAGGATATACATCTGAAAAACTCCAGTACAAAGCTAAGATAGAGGAAGTAACATATACTAAGGAAGCAACCATTGGCTCAAAACTACATGTAACAGTAAAAGTAAAAAACTTAAATGATTTTACATGGCTAACGGACAAGAACCCCGTATATGTTTCTGTTGTAGGAGGAGTGAATAGCAAATTTGCCATAAATGGAGTATGGGACAGTTTTACAAAACCAACCCATATATCTGACTCGGCAATTAAACCTGGAGAAACAGCAACGTTTGAATTTGATATGTCAGCTCAAGTAGCGCCAGGAGAAGCATCCGAGAAATTCCAAATACAAAAATCTGATGCACAAATATTTGCAGATTCAGAATTTGAAGTAAAATTCACAATTGTCAAAGGTGACAAAACATTGGTTCAGGTAGCCTCGTCCGAATATGGATTTGCAAATATTAGAGAATGCCAATGGTATAGTTGTAAGATAATAGATACTGTAGACAATGGAGTTGTATACATACTACTTGGAGAGGAAAACGGTTGGATGAAGATTCAGCACACTGAGAATACAGTAGGATGGGTATTCTCTAGATACATGAAAAAGATTTAATCCTAAAATCATATTATGAAACTCGACATTATTCTTGGAGGTCTAAATCCAGAACAAAAAAAAGCCGTGGAATGTACAGAAGGCCCCCTTCTTGTTTTTGCAGGAGCAGGTTCAGGTAAAACACGGGTAATAACCAGTCGTGTTGCATATCTCATAAGTGAGAAAAATGTTAAACCAGAGAATATCCTTGCAGTAACATTTACTAAGAAAGCAGCAGGAGAAATGTTGGAAAGAATAAAAAGTATTCTTAAAGACATTAATGCTGATATTGAAGATCTTCCATCCGTAGGAACATTCCATTCCATAGGAGCACTATTTCTAAGACAAAATGCAAAAGCGGTTGGACTTACAAACAATTTTTCAATATATGATTCGGATGATAGTGAAAATCTCATAAAAGAATTGATGATTGAAAGACAGATAGATATAAAACAAATCAAACCACAATCAATCTCATATCTCATAAGTGCTGCTAAAAATGAAATGGTATCTCCAGAAACATTCGGTTCTCACTATGGTGGATATATTGAGGACATTGCTGCAGAAATCTATCCTGCGTATCAAAAACAACTTAAAACACAAAATTCTGTAGATTTTGGAGATCTTTTGTATCTAACCGTAAAGATGTTAGAAGAAAATGAAGAGGTAAGAAAATACTATCAAGAAAAATATCACTATCTCTTAATTGATGAGTATCAGGATACAAATCAAGCACAGTATAAATTCGCTAAATTACTTTCGGAGGTACGCCAAAATATTTGTGTAGTAGGAGATGATGATCAAGGAATATATGCTTGGAGAGGAGCAGATATTAAAAATATACAATCATTTGAGGAAGATTTTGCAAAAGTAACCGTTATTAAATTAGAACAAAACTATCGTTCAACAAAAAATGTCATATCTGCAGCAGTATCGGTAATACAACAAAATAACAAAAGAGTAGGGAAGAAGCTTTGGACTGACAATGAGGATGGTGAAAATATATCAATATACCAGGCTAGAGATCAGGAAGATGAATCAGAATATGTAGTTGGAAAGATAAAGCATATGGGAGATATGCATATCCCACTATCAAATATAGCAATTCTCTACAGAACAAATTACCAATCTCGTGCAATTGAAGAAGCCCTTTTGAAAGCTGCAGTACCATACAAATTGGTTGGAGGTTTTAGATTTTATGAACGTAAAGAGATCAAGGATGTTATTAGTTATCTTAGATTCTTGTATAACATTAAAGATGAACTGAGCTTGGGAAGAATAATTAATGTCCCAGCAAGAAAAATTGGCCCAAAGACGGTAGCCTCGTTACATGAACTAGCACATAAAGCTGATTGTGCAATTGGGGAGCTCTTAGTAGGAGCCTATGCTTTAGGACACCCAGAAAGTCAGGCAATAATTGATCTAGGTGGAGGATTGTTAAATAGGATCAGTGAGGTATCAGAGGAACTAGCCAAGTTTGCATCCTTAATATCCACATTTGGTTATCTGTATGTAGAAGCTAGAAAAAAGAATTTGCTAGATATAATTGATATCATTCTTGAAAAGACCAACTATATCCAGTGGTTCGATGACGGAACTGATCAAGCCCAGATGAAAAAAGAAAATGTCACTGAGCTCAAAAATGTTGCTTATCAATATGTTAAAAAATATCCCAATAAAAGCTTAGAGATGTTCCTAAATGAAATCACATTAATTGAGCAGGAACAAGACAAAAATCAAGATGGAAGTGGCTCATATGTTAATCTTATGACACTTCATTCTTCTAAGGGTTTGGAATTTGATTATGTATTTGTAATAGGTATGGAAGAAGGATTACTACCTCATTCAAGAGCATTTACAGATGAGAATGAGTTAGAAGAAGAGCGAAGACTTTGCTATGTAGGTATCACTAGAGCGAAACAAAAGCTCACATTAACATTTGCTGAAACCAGATTAACTAGGGAAGGATTTACATCACAGATACCATCTCGATTTCTGGGAGAAATACCTCAAGAGATTTGTGAGTATTATAGCTGGAATGCTTAAATTTATTTAAGCCAACTGAGTTCTCCATATTGTGCAACATATCTCTTATATACTGCTGGCCACATGTATTGAGGACGTCCACCTTTGTGTAATTTATCCAAAGTATTTCTGATCTGAGCTACACCATCGAATATATTGTCATCAGGATACTGTACATACCAGATACACGGGTCCCACTGAAATAGCCCTTTATAGTAATCTTTATTACTTCCTGCGTTGCAGCCGGATTCCCATTTCATAGTAAATTTAAGCCACTGCTTTTCTTCATCCGTAGCAGAAACATCATTATCAACATATTGATACCAATAATCTTCACATGGTCTATTAACATCTACATTGGGGATCATATTTGGAGTATCATCTGGGCCTTCCAATATAATTATCTCATTGATAGGTTTTTTCAAAATCTCTTGATTCGTTATGTCTGTTGCAACCAAGTCTCCTCCCGCATATGTTTTTTTTATGGTTTGAGTCATAGCCCCAAGCACGCCTTGCTGTTTTACAACTTTTTTACTTAAGGCCTGACATAATGTTTCCCCCTGCACAAGTCTTTCGTATGGAATCGACAATGTAACATCTTCAGATATCACGCGATATGTCTTTAAGACAATAATGGCTTTGTCACTTAAACTATTAATAGGGGATGTAGTGACAACCTTGTTCATATTGCTTACGGAATAACCGTTTTCAATTAGTGCATCCATAGGTGTATGAGCAACTGTTAAAAAATGCTGTATATCCCCATCGTTATCTACGGTAATGAATTTGGTCTGTAATTGGGATTGTGCTTCTTGAGCATCCACTTTAAAGATTAATTTTGACCAATTTGAATCTAAAGCAGGAATACTTGCTTGGTAATATCGGTTGTCTAAATTATTGAGTAAAAGAAAAATACTAATTCCTAATACAATGCCAAAAACTTTTGCTAGTTTCATAAGTAGGACTATTTTAACATATAATTGAGGGCAAGTATGATCTGTGCTATATTCAAACTATGAGAACTGTCATCCCTTTTAAAAATTTTCTTCCGTGGATTATTCTCGTACTTGTAATAGGTGGGCTTGTTACATGGTATTTTGTAGCTAACCATATTACATCAGCAGAGAATACTTCGTACGATACAAAGATAAAAGAAGGAAATACTATGTACAACAGCAAAGAATACTCAACAGCAATGTCATATTATTACGAAGCTGCAGACATGATTCCTTCCAGAGTAGAAGCATTCGAAGGGATTTTTACGATATTAATAGAAAAAGGACGTCCAGATGATGCATTGTCCATATTAGAGAAATCAGCTCAAAAGATAAATAACCAAGATCAGGCCATATTGTATACATTGGTTGGGAAAGCCTACTTTGATAACTCAAACTATGATAAAGCGTTAGAAACCTTTAAGAAGGGACAAGGAGTTGGTCTGAATAATCAAGATTTGGAGTTAATGATAGGAAAGGTATATCTCAAAAAGGGTGAGATTGATAATGCGGCAAAGCAATTTGAGAAAAATCTGTATGAAAATGACAATCTTTCGGAAGCAAAGCTATTACTTTCATATATTCAATCTACATCTGACGTAGATGCTGCAAAAAGCACATTAGGAAGTGTTTCTTCTACTGAGAAATGGAAGGCCTACTATAACGAATTTGCGGAAATACTTGCATTATTAAATACTGATACCAAATTCAATGCTACCAAACTCTCAAGAATATATATAAATAATGGATATCCAACATTGGCAGTAGCCATATTACAACCCATTGAAACAGAAATATCTGAATATTTGGAAGGAGTTTACTATTTAGGAAGAGCATATTTAGAAACTAAAGAATACGACAAAGCTCTGACTGAATTAAACAAAGCAGTTACTCTTGGAGGGATGGAAGACAGTATCCTTTGGGCAAAAGCTAGAGCATATATTGGAAAAAGCGACCTAAGTAATGCCATTGTTAATTACGGAAAGGCTGTTGGCTATCAGGGAAAAGAACCCTCCCCCGAATTAGTAAAAGAATATATGAATATACTTTTAACGAACAATTTTACATTAAAAGCAGATGAACTCTTACAAAGTATCTTAAAGGGATCAAAATCACCATACTTGTACATATATGGTGTAAAGATAAATTATGTATTAAATAATGTTGAAAAAATAAACTATTACATTTCACTCTTAGATGCATCAACATTAGAGGGTGGAGATAAACTTGAATACTTGTATTACAAAGCCAAGGCTTTGTTAGATCAAAATGGAGATATAACACAGATAAATCTTGTACTAAACAGTCTTCTTGAGATTGATAGATATAATCCAAAATATTACTTTTTGTTAGGAAGATTACAATTCGAGCAGGGGAATGCATCAGAAGCTTCTGACTCTTTAAAGAAGGCACTTGAGTATGACTTGAACTACACAATTACAGAAGAAGCAAGCAAGCTGTTGTCTAGTGTTAATTAGTTCTGATATAATCGCAACTGCGAGAGTGTAAACTTTCCTTTTTGTAACTGTTAAATTAATTAATAACTTTATGGACAAATCTACATATAATATCAAAATGCCAATGGAACAAATCCGAAATATCGGAATCATTGCGCATATTGACGCAGGTAAAACTACTACAACAGAAAGACTTTTGTACTTCACAGGACAGGTTCACAAAATTGGCGAAGTTCATGATGGTGCTGCAACAACCGACTTCATGGTACAAGAACAGGAAAGAGGAATTACCATTATGTCAGCAGCTGTTACATGCTTCTGGGACTATCTAAACAAACGATATCGAATCAATATTATCGATACACCAGGACATGTAGACTTCACAGCTGAGGTTGAAAGATCTCTCCGTGTATTAGATGGTGCAGCAGTAATCTTTGATGGAAGAAAAGGTGTAGAACCACAATCTGAAACAGTTTGGAGACAAGCAAACAAATATGGTGTTCCAAGAATCTGCTTTATGAATAAAATCAATCTAATAGGTGGAGACTTTGAGCATAGCTTCCAGACAATTAGAACTAGATTAAGCAACAAAGCCGTTGCAGTTACATTACCAATCGGAAAAGAACAACAATTACATGGATATGTAGATTTGATTAAGATGAAAGCATATACATATGATGGAGTAGATAATCCTGTTTTAACAGAAGTCCCTATCCCTGATGATATGAAAGAAACAGTTGCAAGTCATAGAGAACTCTTACTTGAAGTGTTGGCAGAACAGGATGATGTTTTGATGAATAAATATTTTGAAGGTGAAGAACTAACATCTGATGAATTGTATGCAGCATTAAGAAAAGGAACCCTAGCATTGAAAGTATTCCCAGTATTAGGTGGAGATTCAAGAACTGCAATGGCAAAAACATTGTTGGATTACATTACAATATGTCTTCCATCACCAGTTGATATCCCAGCAGTAAAAGGTATACATCCTAAAACAGGTGAAGAGGTTGAGAGACATGCAAAAGAAGACGAACCATTCTCATCTTTAGTATTTAAGATTGTAAATGATCCACATATCGGAACACTTTCATACTTTAGAGTATATTCAGGAAAGATAGATGCTGGAACCTATGTATTAAACTCAACAAGAAATATTAGAGAAAGAGTCAGTAGATTGGTATTGATGCATGCTGATGACAGAGAAGATGTTGAATTCCTAAAGGCTGGAGATATTGGCGCGATTGTTGGACTTAAAGATTCTACAACAGGAGATACTCTTTGTGATGAAGCAAAGCCAGTAATTTTAGAAAGAATTACATTTGCAGAACCAGTTGTTTCTGAAGCTATCGAACCAGCCACAAAATCTGATGAAGAGAAATTAACAGATGCTCTAACAAGATTGGTGAAAGAAGATCCAACATTTAGAGTAAGTACTAACCAAGAAACTGGTCAAACAATTATCTCCGGAATGGGTGAGCTTCACTTGGAAATTATTGTAGATAGATTAAAGCGAGAATTTAATGTAGTAGCAAATGTTGGAAAACCACAGGTAGCATACAGAGAAACTATTAGGAAGATTGTTGATCAAGCAGAAGGTAGATATATCAAGCAATCTGGTGGTAAGGGGCAGTACGGTCACTGTTGGTTGAAGCTGGAACCAAATGAAGTTGGAAAAGGTTTTGAATTTACAAATGCGATTAAGGGTGGATCTATTCCTAAGGAATATATTGCTCCTATACAGAAAGGTGTTGAAGAGGCTATGAAGTCTGGTGTTGTAGCCGGATATCCAGTAGTTGATATCAAAGTCACAGTATTTGATGGATCTTTCCATGAGGTTGACTCTTCCGAAGCGGCCTTTAAGATTGCAGGCTCTATGGCATTCAAAGAAGGATGTAGAATGGGTAATCCTGTATTGTTGGAACCAGTGATGAAAGTCGAAGTAGAAATGCCTGACCAATATATGGGAGATGTAACTGGATCATTAAGTAGTAAGAGAGGCCAAATTCAAGGATCTGAAAGTCTTGGAAATGGTATCAGTAAGATAGATGCGATTGTTCCTCTTTCTGAGCTATTTGGATATACCAGTGAATTGCGATCTATCACTAGTGGTAGAGGAAGCGCAAATATCGAGCCATCTCACTATGCAGATGTTCCAAAGAATGTCGCAGACGAGGTCGCAGGGAAAAAGTAGGCAAGAAATTGCTAATGTATGGAAATCAGAGGGCAGCCCCAGGGTTGCCCTCTTTGTATCTCTAGATTGTTGTGTTAAATTACTACAAAACACTTGCAAGTCGGGCTACTTTTTGATAATATCCATTGCAGGTTTGCAAAAGATAGCAAACCGGTATATTAGAAATAATATAAATAATTTATTAACAATATATACATGGCAGATTTTAATAGAACAAAGCCACACATGAATATCGGTACCATTGGTCACGTAGACCACGGTAAGACCACTTTGGTAAGAGGTATTCTTAACGCATTCTACCCAGAAGCAGATAGGGCAAGAATGATTGATAAATTAGACAAAGATCCAATCTCAAGAGCAAAATCAATTACTATTGCTGTAGCTCATGTCGAATTCGAAACTGAAACAAGACACTATGCATTAGTAGATTGCCCAGGACACAAAGACTACATTAAGAATATGATCACAGGTGCAGCACAGATGGATGGTGCAATCTTGGTTATATCCTCAAATGATGGTGCTATGCCTCAGACTAAAGAGCACTTGTTACTTGCAAAGCAGGTTGGTGTTCCTAAGATCGTTGTTTTCATCAACAAATTTGGTGAAGCAGATGAGGAAATCCTTGAGCTTATTAAAGCTGACGTACAAGATGCATTGAAGAAATATGGATTTGATGAGAACGCTCCAATAATTGTTGGTGATGCATTGAAAGCTCAAAAAGGTGATGAAGAGGGACTTGCCTCTGCTAGAGAATTGATCAAAGCAGTTGATGAATATATCCCTATGCCAGAGAGAGATGTTGATAAGCCATTCTTATTACCTGTTGAAGATGTATTCTCAATTGAAGGTAGAGGAACAGTTGTAACTGGAAGAGTTGAAAGAGGAACATTGAAATTAGCACAAGATGTTGAAGTATTGGGAATGGGTAAGAAACCTATCAAAACAGCTGCTACAGGAATCGAAATGTTCAACAAGAGTATGAAAGAAGCACAAGCAGGTGATAATGTAGGTGTATTGCTAAGAGGTTTGAAGAGAGAAGATGTTGAAAGAGGTCAGGTTATTGCAGCTACTGGAACAGTAGAAACACATACTGAATTTAAGACTGAAGTATATGTATTGAGCAAAGAAGAGGGTGGACGACACACTCCATTTGTATCTGGATACAAACCTCAGTTCTATATCAGAACTGCAGATGTAACAGGAGAAGTAACCCTACAAGAGGGTGTTGAAATGGTAGCACCAGGCGATCACACAGAATTTACTGTAAAGTTAGTTTCTGCAGTGGTTGTTGAAAAAGGATTAACATTTGCTATCCGTGAGGGTGGTCAAACAGTTGGTCAAGGTATTGTTACCGAGATTATTAAGTAAGTAATGTAATGAGGCGGGGACTTAGTTCCCGCCTCACTATGTAATTAATTTAGCTCTTTTAAATAATGGCTAGTACTGCAAAAATTAGAGTAAAATTGAAAGGTTATGATTCAGTAGTAGTGGACAAATCCGCTAGAAGCATTATAGAAACTGCAATAAGCACAGGTGCTAAAGTTGCTGGTCCTATCCCTATGCCTACAAGAAAAAGAAAAATTGCTGTTAACAGATCGCCATTTATTTACAAGAGCTCAATTGAACACTTTGAGATAAATACACATAAAAGAGTAATAGATATCATTGATCCTACTCCAAAGACCATAGATGCATTACAGCATCTTCAAATGCCTGCAGGAGTTGGTGTCGAAATACAATAATATATTTGATTGAAAAAATGAGAGCATTAATCGGAATAAAAAAAGGAATGACAAGAATATTCAACAAAGAGGGGAAAGTTGTCCCTGTAACTGTTGTCGATGTCAAAGATTGCGTGCTTTCATTTGTTGAGCCTATGGGTTTTGAATTAGGGATTGGAGAAAAGAAACATTCAAACAAAGCATTGACAGGAAAGTATAAAGAAACTAAGAAGGTTCCAGCACAAAGAAAATATTTTAAGGGTGAATTAGATGTAACAGATATCAAAATTGGAGATGATATTAAGCCTGAGATATTTGAAGCTGGTGACAAAGTTGTAATTACAGGAATATCTAAAGGAAAAGGCTTCGCAGGTGTTGTTAAAAGATGGGGATTTGCTGGAGGACCAAAAACACGTGGACAGTCTGATAGAGAAAGACATCCAGGATCAATTGGCGCAGGTACAGATCCAGGTAGAGTGCTTAAAGGTAAGAAAATGGGTGGAAGAATGGGTCAAGATACAATCACTATTAAAAAGAAAGAGATCATTGATATTAAAGAGACATATGTATTAATAGCTGGTCCTGTTCCTGGTTCTAATGGTGATTTAATAGCAATATATACCGAATAATAATGGAAAAAACAAAAGTAACCACAACAACTAAAGAAGTAAAACCAAAAGCACAAGAGGTAAAACTTAATCCAATTGTTTGGGAAGCTCCTTACAATGGTGATTTAGTAGCTCAAGTTCTCTATGTTTACATGAGTAATGAGAGAAAAGGTACTTCTAATGCAAAAACAAGAGGTGATGTAAGAGGTGGTGGTAGAAAACCATGGAAGCAAAAAGGAACTGGAAGAGCCAGATCGGGTTCTACTAGATCTCCACTTTGGGTAGGTGGTGGTGTTACATTCACACCTAATGATAAGAACTGGAGTAAGAAGATTAACAAACAGATGGCAAGAAAAGCAACATGTATTATGTTGTCTGAAAGATTAAGAAAAGAAGTATTGAATTTTGTAACTATGCCTAAAGAAGAAATCAGAAAAGCATTGGAAGAGAAGATTGGAAAGAAAGCATTAGTCATAACTGCAAATGTTGATGTAAAAAGAAATTTAGATAATGTTGAGAACGTAGTTGTGATTACTCCTGAAAAAGTAAACACAAAGCATTTGGTATCTGCAAGAAATATTCTTGTTGATCAGGATGCAGTTAATATCCTTGAAGAAAGATTAACCGATGGAAAATAACGAAATAAAATTACAACCTGTTGTTTCTGAGAAAAGCTATAACTTAGCTAATGCAAGTGGTAAATATACATTCTTAGTAACAAGAGGTAATAATAAAATTGAGATTGGTAAAGCTGTAGAAAAGAAATACAAAGTACATGTTGAAAAAGTTAACAGTGTAGTAAGACCAGGTAAGTCACACAGAAATCCAAAAACTAACGGAACTCTTAGGAATTCTGATTTAGTAAAGTTTGTAGTAACCCTTAAAAAAGGTGATAAAATCGATGAATTCTTAAATATATAACAATGGCAGTCAAAACATTTAAAGCAACAACTTCGTCCTTAAGAAATACCAGACTAGGTGATAGATCTATGTTGGAAAAGAAAAAAGGTCCAAGAAGTTTAACAATTGCAAAAAATCAAAATTCAGGAAGAAACAGCCAGGGTAAGGTAACTGTTAGACACCGAGGTGGTGGTTTTAAGAGAAGAATCAGAGTTGTAGATTACAAGCGAGAAAAGTTTGGAGTTCCAGGGAAAGTTGAAGGTTTTTACTTCGACCCTAATAGGACCGCATTCTTAGCTCTTTTAATGTATGCAGATGGTGATAAAAGATATATAATTGCACCTCGAGGAGTAAATGTCGGAGATACATTAGTATCTGGCGAGAAAGTTGATGTACTCCCAGGAAATGCAATGCAACTTAAAAACATTCCTTCTGGTACTCAAGTCCATTGTGTGGAGAGTATCCCAGGAAGGGGAGCAGCATTTTGTAGATCAGCAGGAAATGTAATTACAGTACAAGGTATTGATCCAACAGGAAATTTTGTACAGTTAAAGATGCCTTCTGGAGAAATCCGATTGGTAGCTGCAACATGTATGGCAACTATTGGACAGGTTGGAAATGAAGATAAGGTAAATGTAAAACTTGGAAAAGCAGGAAGAAGAAGAAACTTAGGATGGAGACCAACAGTTAGAGGTATGGCAATGCATGCAGTTGAACATCCACACGGTGGTGGTGAAGGTAAAGGTGTCATTGGTGGAGCTGCTAAGGACTTGTGGGGTAATAGAATTGGTACTCGAACACGAGATAACAAGCGAACTGAGAAATTGATAATTAAGAGAAGAAGGTCAAAGAATAGACCTTTTGCTAAGAAATAATTTAGAAAAACCGAAATATGTCTAGATCATTAAAGAAAGGACCATATACAGACGAAAAATTGATGAAGAAGGTAACCGCTGCCAGAGAGAGTGGTAAGCTTTCTCCAATAAAGACATGGGCTAGAGTATCTACAATTACACCTGAGATGGTTGGAATGAAATTTTTGGTATACAACGGTAAAAAGCATGAAGAAGTATTGGTATCTGAATCAATGATAGGACATAGACTTGGAGAATTTTCTCCTACAAGAAAGTTTAAGGGCCATGCTAAGAAGGGTAAACTTTCACAAGTTTACGGTAGTAGCGGAAGATTTGAATAATAATTAAATAAAAATATTAAGATGGAAGAGAAATTAGTAACAGCAAAAGTAAGAGACATAGCAGAATCACCAACAAAGTTGAGATTGGTAGCTGATGTCGTAAGAGGAATGAGAGTTGATAAAGCCTTAGATGCTCTTACATTGATTAACAAAAAAGGATCGATAACCGTTAAAAAAGCATTAGAATCAGGAGTTGCAAGTGCAAGAGATTTGTTTAGTGTTGATAAAGCAAATTTGATTGTAAATAGTATATCTGTAGATGAAGGTAAGATACTCAAAAGAGCACAATTTGCATCTAGAGGTAGAGTATCAAGATTAAATAAAAGAAGATCACATCTTAATTTAGAATTAAAAGTTAAGTAACATGGGAAGAAAGGTCAATCCAAACGCAATAAGAATGGGAGTAAATAAGATCTGGGATTCAGTCTGGTATGCAGACAAAGCTCAGTTCCCTAAGATTTTTGCACAAGATTTGAAAATTGAAGAAAAAATCAGAAAGACATTGAAAGATGCTGGAGTTGATCAGGTCAAGATTATGAGATCTGCAAACAAGATTGAAGTATTGGTAAGTGTTGCTAGACCAGGTGTAGCTATAGGTAGAGGTGGAGAAGGAATAGACAAACTCCAGAAGGAAATGAAGAATATGACCAAGATGGAAATTGAAGTTAAGATAAAAGAAGTTAAAAAAGCAGATATTTCTGCAAGAATAATAGCAAGAACAATAGCCGAAGGTATCGAAAGAAGACAACCTTCTAAGCTTTTGATGATGAGTGCAAAAGAAAAAGCAATGATGGCAGGAGCAAAAGGATTGAGAATTTGGGTGTCAGGAAGAATCAATAACGCAAGTCAGGCAAGAACTATTAAAACAACCGCAGGAACAGTTCCAGCTCAAACTTTGAAAGCAGATATTGATTTCGCAATGGATACAGCAAAAACATTGGATGCAGGATTAATGGGTATAAAAGTATGGATATACAAAGGAACTAAGACAGATTACCAAGAGGAAGAATAAACTATTTAATTAGACTACTATGAACTTACAACCTAAAAAAAGAAAATACAGGAAAGAATTTAGAGGAAGAATGGGTGGAGTAGCTACTGCTAACAACAAGTTGGCATTTGGAGAATATGGAATGAAAGCTATGGAAAATGGTTGGTTGGAAGCTAGAGAAATAGAGTCTGCAAGAAAAGCAATAACAGGCCATATTAAGAGAAAAGGAAAAGTTTGGATCAAGGTATTCCCACAGAAACCATACACACACAAAACAGTAAACAGTAAGATGATTGGTGGTAAAGGAGCAATTGAAGGATATGTAGCAGTGATAGTTCCAGGAACATTACTTTTTGAAATGAGTGGCGTAGATGAAGCTACTGCAAAGGAAGCAATGAGACTTGGAGGACAGAAACTTTCTATGAAAACTAAGTTTGTTACAAAGACTGCAATATAGCTTGAGAATAAGATAAATAATTGATAGAATACAAGCCGTTACTAAACAAAAATATGAAAAAAGAAATAGCAAAAATAACAAAGAAAAGAGAAATACAGGGAGTAGTAGTCAGTAACAAAATGACTGGTACTGTCCGTGTTGAAATTGAAGAGATATACAGTCACAAAGAATATGACAAGGTCATGAGAAGACAAAAGACATTCTTTGCTCATACAAATGAACCTTTAGAAGTAGGAACAAAAGTAACGATTAGAGAATGTAAGCCTTATGCTAAAAATGTAAATTGGGTAGTTGTAAACAAACAATAATATGGTACAAAGAGAGACACTATTAACAATTGCAGATAACAGTGGAGCTAAGATTGCAAAAATCTTTGGTATCCCAGGAGGATCTAAAAAAAGATATGCTCATATAGGAGATGTTGTAAATGTAGCAGTACAGAAAGCACTGCCAAATAGTGGAGTTAAAACACATGAAGTAGGAAAAGCTGTAATCGTAAGAGTACATAAGGAATATAGAAGAAAAGATGGAACATATATTAGATTTGATGATAACGCAGGAGTATTGATAGATCCAAAGAGTAAAGCACCTAAGGGATCAAGAATATTTGGCCCAGTAGCTAGAGAATTAAAAGAGAAAGGGTTTGATAAGATTGTTTCTCTTGCTCCAGAAGTATTGTAATTTAAGAAATAAGAAAATGAAGATTAAAAAAGGTGATACAGTAAAAATATTATACGGTAAGGATAACGGAAAAACAGGTCCTGTTGTTGCTGTAGATCTTAAAAACAATATGGTTGTAGTAAGCGGAGTAAATGTTTCAAAGCGACATTTAAAGGGAGATGGTAGAACTAAAACATCAGAAATTTTAACAATAGAAAAACCAATGGCAGTTTCAAAAGTGATATTGGTTTGTCCATTGTGTGGAAAGACAACAAGAGTTGGATTAAAGAGAGAAGATGGAAAAGTAACTAGAATATGTAAGAAATGTGGAAAAGAGATTGCAGATAAAAAAGAAGAGAAAGTTGAAGTAAAGAAAGAAACTAAAGAAGTAAAAAAGACAGTTAAGAAAACTACAAAATCTAAAACTAATAATAAAGAATAAAAATGGCTAGATTACAGGAAGAATATAACAAAACAATAAAAGCAGAACTAATGAAGGATGGAAACTATACCAATGTTATGGAAGTTCCTACCCTTAAAAAAATAGTTGTAAATATTGGTGCAGGAGAATCAATCACCAATAAAGGAGCTTTGGATGAGATTGTAAAAATGATGGAATTGATTACAGGTCAGAAACCAGTTGTAAATAAGTCTAAGAAGGCTATCGCAGCTTTTAAACTTAGAGAAGGTATGGAAGTAGGAGTTTCTGCAACATTAAGAGGAGAACGAATGTGGGAATTTTTTGATAAGTTGATAAATGTTGTGTTCCCAAGAGTCAAAGACTTCAGAGGATTAAAAACTAAGTCATTTGATAAAGCAGGGAACTATTCAATAGGTATCGAAGATCACACAATTTTCATTGAAGTTGATCCTAACAATGTAACAAAGATAAGAAGTTTGGAAGTAACAATAGTTACTACTGCTAAAGATGCAAAAAGTGGAAAATTACTTTTAGATAAATTTGGATTTCCTTTCATAAAAGATGTCAACAGAAGCTAAAGAATACAAAGCAAGACAGTTAAAAATAAAATCTAAGTATCCTACAAGGGTATACAATAGATGTGAATTATGTGGAAGATCTAGAGGATACATCAGACATTATGGAATTTGTAGAATATGTTTTAGACAGTTAGCTAGTGAGGGAAGAATCCCTGGTGTTCAAAAGTCAATTTGGTAATTTAATTATATATAAATAGAATGAACGATTTAATTGCTGATTTGTTAGCAAGAATGCAAAACTCAATAATGAGAAAAGAAAGAGTTGTTAACGTCATCAATACAAAGATGAATATGGAACTCTTGAGAGTACTTAAGGAAGAAGAAATGATTAAGGGCTTCGAAGAGAAGGAAAAGAACATTGAAGTAGAATTAGCATATGATGGAAATGAACCTGTAATTGCTCACTTCACAAGAGTAAGCAAATTGGGTCAAAGAATATATGTGTCTAAGAAGGAGATAACTCCAGTTATGAATGGAAGAGGTATTGCAATAATCAGTACACCTTCTGGATTAATGAGTGGAGCAATGGCTAAGAGCAAGGGCTTAGGCGGTGAATTAATATGTAAAATCTGGTAATTGAAATGTCTAGAATAGGTTTAAAACCAATCACAATTGAAGATGGTGTAACAGTATTGATAAGTGGAGCTGATATTACAGTTACAGGAGCTAAGGGTGAATTGAGATTTACTCTTCCTAAAGATATTAGTGTAGAGGTTAAAGAGAATGTAATATATCTCTCTTCAGTAGAGGATACAAAACAATCTCACTCTAACCATGGTACATTTAGAATGTTAATTGCAAATGCAGTTGAAGGTGTAAAGAATGGATTTGAAAAGAAATTAGAATTGGTAGGTGTTGGATACAGAGCTAGATTAGAGGGATTAACATTAGTAATGAGTCTTGGTTGGAATCACCCTGTTAAAGTAGAACCAGTAACAGGAATAGATATTGAGGTTCCTGACGAAACAAAGATCACAGTTAAAGGATTTGATAAACAACAAGTTGGTGAGTTTGCTGCTAAAATTAGAGCAATCAGAAAACCAGAGCCATACAAAGGAAAAGGAATCAGATATGAGGGTGAATATGTTAAGAGAAAGAGTTCTAAATCTAGTTTAGGTAAATAAGAATGAAAAATACAAAAGTTGAAAAAAGAGCAAGAAGAAAATTGCATATAAGAAAGAATGTGAATGGTACTGCAACTAAACCAAGAATCTTTGTGTTCAAAAGTAATAAATACTTTTACGCAGGTATTGCAGATGATGAAAAGAATATTGTTCTTAAGTCTGTAATGTGTAAAAAGAATGCCAAAGGAATTAAGGATATGGCTACAACATTTGGAAAAGAAGTTGCAAAATTTGATAGTGCAGTATTTGATAGAAGTGGTTACAGATATCACGGATTAATCCAGATATTTGCAGACGAATTAAGAAGTAACGGAGTTAAAATTTAGTTTAATACAAAAGAGATGGTAGATCTAAGAAGAAATAACAAAGAAAGAAAAGAATTTGATAAGAAATCTCTTGCGATAAGAAGAGTCGCTAAAGTTACCAAAGGTGGTAAAAGATTGCGATTCAGCACTATTGTAATTGTTGGAGATCATAATGGTAGAGTTGGTATTGGACTTGGAAGAGGAGCAGATGTTAAGAGCGCAGTAGAAAAAGGTGAAAGATTAGCAACTAAGTCTGTTACAGCTATCCAATTAATTGGAGATACTATTCCACATGAGGTTGTTTACAAATTCGGAGCAGCAGAAGTTATGCTAAGACCTGCAAGACCAGGTACTGGTGTAATTGCAGGATCTTCAGTAAGAACAGTTTTGGAATTAGCAGGAGTATTAAATGTATATGGTAAAATATTAGGTACACAAGAAGTAAATGCAAATGCATATTGTACAGTTGAGGCTTTGAAATCTTTGAGAAGTGGAAGAGTCTTAAGAAAAATGACAAAGATGAGAGCAAGAATCGATTTGAAGAATGAGATGGATAAAGAAAAGAAAGCTAAGGATGATGTAAAGCGACAAAAGAAATATGAAGCTAAAAAAGAAGCATTCAAAAAAGATAACAAGAGAACACCTAAAGTAAATAACAAAAAATAATGTATCTAGAAAACATACCAAAAAGAAACAATAGAACAATGAAGGGAAAGCGAATCGGAAGAGGATATGGATCCGGTGTTGGAGGTCATACAGTTGGTAGGGGTTCCAAAGGACAGAAATCAAGAACAGGACACAAGTCATTAGAGTTCTTTGAGGGTGGAAATGTTGCTTTCTTCAGAAGAATGCCTAAGTACAAAGGATTTAACCAAAGTAGGAAGATTGAAAATGATGCAGTAAACGTAAATACATTGGAAAAAGAATTTAAAGCAGGTGAGGTTGTATCTGTAGATACATTGAAAGAAAAAGGTATAATCAAGAAGAATTCTCAGGGTGTAAAAATCCTAGGAAAGGGTGAAATCAAAATCAAACTCAATATTGAAGGTGTCGCAGTCTCCGCCGCTGCAAAAGAAAAGATCGTAAAAGCCGGGGGAACTATTAAATAGCCTCTCAAAAAATGACAAATTTAAAAGAGAAAATCCTGTCCCTTTTCAGGACAAAGGAGATTAGAAACAAAATCATATTCTCGATAATCATATTAGTAGCATGTAGAATTCTTGCTGCAATTCCTGTATCAGGTATTCCTGCAGAGGCTTTAGTCAAATTATTTCAAGGTACTCAATTAGGAGATGTATTATCAACAGTTTCAGGAGGTGTATTAGAATCAGCATCATTGGTAGCTATTGGATTAACCCCATACATCAATGCCTCAATCATATTCCAACTATTAGGTACCGTTATCCCTAAATTAGCAGAATTGAGAAAAGAAGGTGCTGATGGACGAAGGAAGATCAGTATGTATACAAGAATTGCAACTGTACCATTGGCAATACTTCAATCATTTGTTATATATTCAACCCTAAGAGGTTTCGGTTTAATTGGTACATTGGGGACATTAGAACTTGTAGCTATGTCAGCTGCCTTAACAGGTGGCTCCTTAATCATGATGTGGTTTAGTGAACTAATCTCTGAGCAAGGCGTTGGTGGTGGATCTTCATATTTAATTATGTTGGGTATACTCTCAGGAATTCCAGGCACAGTAAGGACCAACTTCATAACTATGGATCCTACACAGAAGATATTATTCTTTGTTGTTGCAATCGTTTTAATTGTTTCTACAATCATTATTACTCAAGCAGAAAGAAGAATTCCTATCCAATATTCCAGAAGAGTACGAGAGGGTGGGGCTATGGATAGCTATATCCCAATCAAATTAACTCAATCTGGAGTGATGCCTGTAATCTTCGCAATGTCTTTACTATCATTTCCACAGTTGATAGCGAAATTCTTAATAAGTAAAAACTACTCTGTAGGTTTAACAACCTTTGCGAACAACGTACAAACTTGGCTTTCAAATACCTATATTTATGAATCTATGGTATTCATATTCATCATTGCATTTGCACTCTTCTATCTTACAGTTGTGTTTAATACTGATGAGTTAGCAGAAAATTTGCAGAAACAAGGAGCCTTTATACAAGGTGTAAGACCAGGTAACACAACCTCTGACTATTTGAAATCTACCGCATTAAAACTAACAGTGGTAGGAGCATTATTCTTAGCATTAGTATCTGTGCTCCCAAGCTTCATGATTCACTTTGGGTTGATAACGGCAAGCGTCATAACAGGAACTGGGCTTTTGATTGTTATTGGTGTAATCCTTGATATGAAGAGACAGGTAGAATCTATGATGGTTGTAAGAAGATACGACAAATATCTTTAGTCGTAAGACGATTTCATGCTACAATATTGCAGTTAATCTGATCTAGATGTATTCAGCTTTATGAAAACTATACTTTTTCATGGTCCATCCGGTTGTGGTAAAGATACCCAAGCAGATTTTTTGGTTCAAAATTATGAATTTGAGAAAATTGGTACAGGAGAGATGTTCAGAACTATGTATGATATGGCTGATATTGATGGTATAAAGGCTCATGAAGCCTGGGGAAAGGGCTTATTCGTTCCCGACGATATTACATACAGAATGTTCCCGAAGTGGTTATCTAAGTTTGACCCAACAAAAAATTGGGTATTTGTATCTGTCGTGAGAAGCCAAGGACAAATAGCTTTGTTTGATAACGTACTGGATGAATTGAATAGGCCACTAGATGCTTTTGTTCATCTGAAGTTAACAGAAGATGTAGTCATTGAAAGAAAAGCTTTGAGATGGACATGCCCTAATTGCAATAGTACTTACCACAAGAAGTATAAACCAGAAAAAGTAGAAGGTTATTGTGATAAATGTGGAATGATGTTGGTACAAAGGGAAGATGATACATTGGAAAAGACAAAAAGCTTGTATCAGGAGTATCAAAAATCAATAACCCCAATCCTAGATGAGTATCGAAATAGAGGAATTCTCATTGAAATTGATGCAAGCCCATCAATAGAAGAGATACAAAGGGAAATAATTACGAAATTGAACTTGTAAATACCTTCGTTTTTTGATATCCTTACCCTGTTCCGTTATGCATCTCAAGAATGTATACAAAATTGACGTTTTGTATTGAAAGAACGTCGTTATTCTGATATAATTCCGGAGATTCATTTACATAGAAGGAAAGACTGTCTATGATCGATAGCAAAAAAGTTTACGAGTTTGAAGGGGTAGTCAAAGAATGTCTTCCTAATACTCAATTCGTAATTGAGATAGATGTAAATGGAGCTAAGCATAATGTAATAGGGTACCTTTCCGGAAAGATGCGAATGCATTTCATTAGGATTCTCGAAGGAGATAAGGTAAAGATAGAAATGACACCCTATGATAAGGAAAAAGGTAGAATTACTTTTAGATCAATGAATAAATAAAATGAAAGTCCAAGCTTCTGTTAAAAAGAGATGTCCAGATTGTTATTCCGTTAAAAGAGGTGGAAGAGTTTTCGTTTACTGTAAGAAAAACGCTAAGCATAAACAAAGGCAAGGTTAATTTAACTTTTTAGTTTTTACAAATTTAAGATGGCAAGAATCGCAGGAATAGAAGTAACAAATGAGAAAAAGATATGGATTTCCCTCATGGGAATTTACGGTATTGGAACAAAGCGAGCACATGATATTTGTAAAGATACAAACATTGACGAAAATACTTTAGTTAAAGATCTCTCTGAAGCTCAATTAGATGTAATAAGAAAATACATTGAAGAAAAATTTCAGGTAGAGGGAGCATTAAGACAAGGCATATTCAGAGATATTAAACGATTAAAAGATATTAGATGTTACAGAGGTATTAGACATAAATTGGGATTACCTGTAAGAGGACAAAGAACAAGACATAATGCTCATACAAGAAAAGGTAAGACCAGAGCAGTTGGTGGTTTGAAGAGAACTTTAGCTAAAACTTAACATCATTTAAACATTTTAATGGCAGATACAAAAACAGCAAAAACAACGAAATCAACAAAGATAGTAAAGAAGAAAGCAAAGAAAAGTGTAAGTACTGGAATGGCTTTTGTTCAATCAACATTCAACAACACAATTATCACATTAACAGATGAAGCTGGCGAAGTATTAGGACAAGGTAGCCCAAGTGCAGTAGGTTTCAAGGGTGCTAAGAGAAGCACAGCATTCGCAGCAACGAAAGCAGCTACTGAAGTGGGCGAGAGAGTTGTTAAGAAATATGGATTAAAAGAAGTTAAGGCATTTATAGCTGGTCCTGGAGCAGGAAGAAATTCTGCAATCAAAGGATTAGATGCAGCTGGAATAAAGATCACAATGTTGGTAGACAGAACACCTATTCCTCATAATGGATGCAGACCAAGAAAGATACCAAGAAAGTAGTTAATATTTTTAGATATATATATAGATGGGTAGATATACCGGACCAAAAGAAAAACTAAGTAGAAGAGAAGGAGTAAACTTACACCTTAAAGGTGAGAGATCATTCTCAGATAAAGCAGGATCAGTAAGAAGACCTTTTGCTCCTGGACAACACGGTAATGCTAGAAAAGCAAGATTATCCAACTTCGGAATCCAATTAAGAGAAAAACAGAAAGTTAAGAGAACCTATGGATTGAGAGAAAGAAAAATGAAGAGTGTATATATGGAAGCAGATAGAAGAGCAAAGACAAGAAATACAGATAAAGGTATGGAGCTTTTGAAGATGTTGGAATTGAGATTAGATAATGTTGTTTACTTAGCAGGATTAACTCCTTCAAGAGGTGCTGCAAGACAAGCAATTGTACATGGAAATATGATTTTGAATGGAAAGAAAATGTCTATACCTTCATATGAAGTAAAAGAAGGCGACATTGTGACTTTGAAATTGGCAAAACTTGCACCAGCACAGCAATTGTTCCCAACTCCTACATGGTTAGAGAGAAAGGACTTGAACTGTAAGGTATCGAGAATGCCTGTTAGAGAAGATATTGATGAAGGTATTAGAGAAAACCTAATCATTGAGTTCTACTCTAGATAATTTTATATATACATCTACATGGAAGCTTTTAAAGATATTAAAGTAGTAATTAAAGAAGAGAATGAAAACTATGGAATGTTTGAAATATCTCCTCTCCCAAGAGGATATGGTCATACATTAGGCAATGCATTGAGAAGAATCTTGTACTCCAGTCTTAAAGGAACAGGAATTACCAGTGTAAAAATTAAAGGTGTAGATCATGAATATTCAACATTGGACGGTGTTAAAGATAATGTCGTAGATATCATCATGAATCTTAAGCAGATCAAATTTAAAACAGGTGTAGATGAAAAGTTTACATGTAAGATTTCTGTAAAAGGAAAGAAAGTTGTAACTGCAGGAGATATTGAAGTATCTGGAGACTTGGAAGTAGTAAACAAAGATTTGGTATTAGCAACATTAACAGATGCTGGATCCAAATTAGAGATGGAATTAACAGTAGAATCTGGAGTAGGTTACAGAGATGTTAAAAATGCAGAAAGAAAAGAAGTTGGATTAATTCCTTTGGATTGTGACTTCACACCAATTGAAAAGATCAGCCTAAGTGTAGAGCAAGCTCGTAAGGGACAGGAAACTGACTTGGATGCAGTATTGCTTGGAGTAACAACAGACGGAAGTATTACACCTAAGGATGCATTGATTGAGTCTTCTAAGATTCTTCAAGAATTCTCAGGAAAAGTAATGATTGCAATGGGAATGTCTCAAAAGGAAGTTGTTGAATTAGCAGAAGAAGCAAACAAAGCTGAAGTTGTTACAGAAACAGCATCTGAAGAGAGTGATGAAATTGGATCATGGAAAGTTGAAGATTTACCAATCTCTAAGAGATCTAAAACAGGTCTATTAGCTGGTGGATATAAAACAATTGCAGATTTGAGAAATACAACAGCAACTGAACTATTGAACTTACCTGGATTTGGAAACAAATCATTGAATGAAGTTATCGAACTTTTAAATCAGTACGGTGTTAATATTAAGAACTAAAAAACATGTACAAGGGTGTAAAGAAATCAAAATTAGGAAGAAAAGCATCTAACAGAAAGGCATTGATGCAAAATCAATTAAGATCTTTGTTTGAAAGCGGTCATGTAGTAACTACATCTCCAAAAGCAAAGGTACTTAAGAGTAATGCACAATCTTTGATAGCATTAGGTAAAAAGAATAAGGGAATGCTTACATTAAGGAGAGAATTAGCAGTTACATTAAAAGAAGATGGTTTGGTAAAGAAATTTATAGAATATGTTGAAAAAGAAATTACAGGTGTCAGAACAGTAAAGATTGGATTTAGAGCAGGAGATAACGGAGAAGTAACAAGAGTTGAATTAATCGGAATGGAAAAGAAGATGAGAAAAGTTGCAAAGAAAGCTTCCGAAACAGAGAAGAAAGAAGAGGTAAAAGTTGAGAAAGCAGCTCCAAAAGCTAAAGTCTCAAAGAATATCTTAGATAAAGGAATAGATAAGAGTGCTGCAGTTAAGAAAACTGGTAGAGCAACTTCTAGATCAGGACTTTAATTAATTAGTGAAATAGAATGAAATATAAGACAACTTGGACAAAAAAAGAAGATATTGAAAGAAAATGGTATGTTGTTGATGTTAAAGACCAGATTCTTGGAAGAGCAACTACAAAGATTGCATCACTTTTGATTGGAAAAGATAAGGTTGAAGCAGTTCCAAACTTTGATTGTGGGGACTATGTTATCGTCATCAATACCGATGACATCAAGTTAACTAGAGAAAAAGAAACCAAAAAGATGTATTATAGACACTCTGGATTCCCAGGTGGCTTGAAATCAACAAGATTTGATGAACAGTTGGCATTAGATTCAACTAAGATTATCAAAGATGCTGTAATAACAATGTTACCTCAGAACAAGCACAGAGCATTGAGAATGGCTAGATTGTTTGTATATAAGGGTGCTGATCATAAACAAAGTGGTCAGAAACCTATTGAGATTAAATTTTAATTATATTAATAGTGGAGAAATATTTTGAAGGAATCGGAAGAAGAAAAACATCTACTGCAAGAGTAAGAATATATAAGGGTGATAAAGCATCTACTATTAATGGTGTTCCAGCAGTCGACTTTTTGAAAGATTATACTAAAACAGAACTCTACATCATCAGACCTTTAACAGTCTCAGGATTGGAAACTCAATACTACTTTACTGCTAAAGTCAGTGGTGGTGGTATTACAGGTCAGGCTGATGCAATTAGATTAGGTCTTTCTAGAGCAATCTGTGAGATGAATCCAGAAGCAAAACCAGCTCTAAGAAAAGAGAATCTTGTTACAAGAGATCCTAGAGAAGTTGAAAGAAAGAAATATCATCACGTCAAAGCAAGAAAGAAACCTCAGTTCTCAAAGAGATAGGTTTGCTATTTGCCTTGGATTTTCAAATATCGTAGTATTTAACTGTATCTAAGTTAATACCTCGCATATATGGAGAAAACCTCAAAGAAATTTTGGATATTAGTACTAGCAATACCATTAACGGTTATTGGCATGTTCGTTGGCTATTTAGTAATCACATACGCGGATAAATATATTCAAACTAATTACGGAGTAAGTATAAAAGAGGCTTCAACTGTTCCTGCCTACGATCCAACCTCAAGCAGCTATTACGGCGGAGTTGGTATGGATTCTGTAACAAGTTCATATATCCGAAATACTACTCAAGAAATCATCAAGACAGCATCAATGAATATGGCTGCAGATGATATGGATAAGACCTTGGCATCAATCGAAGCTTTAGAAACAGAATATAGCGCAACATCTACCAATCTTCAGGATTCGGGGAAGGGGGCTGATAGATACATGTATTTAACAATAAAGGTTGAAGAATCCAAATTTGAAGAACTCTACAATAAACTAAAAGCACTACCCGGAGAATTTACATACTCAGCAATAGGGTCAAGTGATGTAACAGAGAGTGTGACAGATTTACAAAGTAGACTAACAAATCTTCAGAAATTAGAAACTCAATTAAATGAAATTTTAAAATCTGCAAAAACAGTTGATGAAATACTTGCTGTGCAAAAAGAACTTTCAACTACAAGGACAGATATAGAGGCAATACAAACTCAACTAAAGAATATTGATAATCAAACAAGCTATTCATATATTACTTTGACCATATCTCAAAGCTCTACAGGGACACAACTTTCGGATAACGAATGGAGACCAATTGGAATATTGAAAGAAGCGGGAAGAGCATTAGTAGGTTTTGCAAAGTTCTTAGGAACAGGCCTAATCTATGTATTAGTCTTTTCACCAGTAATAGCTGCAGTAGTTGTTCCTGTTGTATTAATACTTAAAAAGACGAAAAAATAGTATAATACAGGGCGCAAGTATTCCTAGATGATTGCTCTTACTAATTTAGTGAGAGAGGAAAGTCCGGACTCTATGTCGGTCTCGAATATCTCGAGATAGGTGCCAGTGTGAGCTGGAAGGGAGTGATCTTTTGGTTAAAAGGGCAACAGAAAGTTATACCGCCTCGAAAGAGGTAAGGGTGAAATGGTGGTGTAAGAGACCACCGGGTATTGTAGTAATACAATATTGCGAGGCAACCCCCACCTAGAGCAAGGTCAAAACCGCTTAGATAGATAATCATCATAAACAGAATTCGGCTTATTGGGTGCTTGCGCACTTCATATCTATGGCTATTTCATCTGTATATTGCAGCACTTCAAAATATGTGTTTGAATATATGAAGTTAGAATAATTTATTCCAAGTCTGTCTGTGAAGAATATTTTTAAGGGTTTGGGAATTCTTACTGTAGCCTTCGGGTTACTTTTTGTTGTGTATCCTCATTTTGCGAATCATGTTGTGTATGGAGCTGGAGAAGCAGGAACTGTGGACTCCACTTTCTTTAATGGAACATATCCTGGTACGAATCATGGTGTTAATTATGCTGTAGAACAATCCAATGGAAAAATCATTCTCGTAGGGGCATTTACTACCTATATGGGAAAATCAAAGGGAGGGATTGTTAGAATCAATGGAGATGGAAGCATAGATACATCTTTGGATGTTGGAACTGGAATCGTAGGGACAGGAATACAAACTGTGGCTTTGCAATCAGATGGAAAGATCCTTATAGGTGGAAATATAACTGCATATGATGGGACTACAGTAAGTGGAATTGCCCGCTTGAATAGTAATGGATCCTTGGATTCAACATTCAATAACGGTGGAGTCGGAATCACAGGTACTTTTGTTAATACAATTGCACTTCAAACAGATGGTAAAATTCTCATAGGAGGGATTTTTACTGCATATAATGGAACCGCAAGAAAAAATATAGCAAGATTAAATATAGATGGTTCATTAGATACTTCGTTTAATCCAGGTACTGGTCCAAGTAGTACTGTAAATTCAATTGTAATACAATCCTCTGGATTGATAGTCATAGCAGGACCATTTAGTACATACAATGGAACTTCTGCAAAAATGATTGCACGACTAAATACTGATGGTACTCTGGATGGAACGTTTGCTTCTGGAACGGGCTTTACTGGAACTGCAATGTGGAGGCTTGCTTTACAATCAGATGATAAAATAATGGCAGGAGGATTTTTTAGTGCATACAAAGGAACGACAAGAAATAAAATAGCTAGATTAAATGCGGATGGATCATTAGATACGAGCTTTGATCCAAGTACTGGTCCTAGTGGGGCTGTAAATGACGTTAGTATCCAGACAGGCGGAAAGATTTTAATAGGTGGATATTTTGACGGATATAATGGAACAACCAGGCATAAAGTCGCTTTACTAAACTCAGATGGAACGCTAGACACAACCTTCGATCCAGGCGCAAGCTCTGTTATTTCATCTGTTAGTACAGTAAAAACGCTAAGTAGTGGGAACATCATTATTGGTGGAATATTTAAGACATTGGTGACATCCTACCGTGCAAATGTTGCTATGTTGAATCCTGATGGTTCTGTAATTAGTAGCTTTAATGATGTAGATGCTGGGTTTAACGAGATGATTAACACATTAGCTTTACAGCCAAATGGGAAAATTATTGTAGCAGGAGATTTTACATCTATGAATGGTGTAGCAAGAGATTGCATTGCAAGACTCAATACTGATGGAACTCTGGACGCAACTTTTGTTTCTAATGTTGATTTCTACGGCTCGCTTGTTACTTTAGCCTTGCAATCAGATGGAAAAATAATTGTTGGGGGATCTGATTATGGTTCTCCATTTTTTGTTAGGTTAAATACAAATGGAACATTAGATGAAACACTCAATATAGGGACAGGGTTTAACAATGATGTCAATTATGTAGTTGTTCAACCTGATCAGAAGATTTTAGTAGGAGGTGCCTTCACTTCATACAATGGAACGGCTGTACCATATATGGTAAGGCTAAACAGCGATGGGTCATTAGATGATACTTTTAATGTTGGTACCGGCCCGGATGATGGAGTTACCGCATTTGCATTACAATCCGATGGCAAAATTCTTCTCTCTGGATGGTTTACTGCCTACAATGGGAACAATGTGAATTCTCTTGCAAGATTAAATTCGGATGGATCATTTGATAGCACTTTTGTGATAGGAACAGGATTAGACTCGGCAGCCGACGTTATTAAAGTTCTTCCAAGTGGAAAAATACTCTTAGGTGGAGCTTTCTGGGGATATAATGGAAACAATATCCGCTATCTTTTAAGATTAAATTCAGATGGATCGTTTGATAGTACTTTTAATACTGGAACTGGTCCTGATAATGAAGTATGGACTTTAGCTATTCAATCTGATGGGAAAATAATAATAGCGGGTTTCTTTTACAAGTATGATGGTCATGATGCAGTTGGAGTAGCAAGATTAAGTGCCGATGGAGCATTTGATTCTACTTTTTCTGTAGGGCTTGCAAAAAGAGCTGATGTTGAAGGACTTGCAATACAGTCAGATGGAAAGATCATATTAGGAGGAGAGTTTACTTCTGCTAACGATTCGCCAGTAGCTTTTGTGACCAGGGTATTGGGTTCGGAGGTAGCAGGTGATTTAGTAGCTCCTACAGGAAGCATAAGTATTAGTTCTGGCTCATCAACAACATCGACTCCCATTGTAAGTTTGAACCTGTCTGCAACAGATGAAACATCCACTGTTTCGCAAATGAGGATATCAGAGAATCAAGATTTTTCTGGAAGTGATTGGGAGACCTATGCAACCACAAAAACAATAACTCTTTCTGCAGGAAATGGTACGAAAACGATATATATTGAGTTTAAAGATAGCGCTGGAAATATCTCTACAATATATAGTGATTCCATAATTTTGGCAGCCCCAGTTGTTGATAACTCCAATACTGAGCAGAATGGAGAAGGTACCCCAATTACATCATCTACAGAATCTGCAGTTGAGACAGAAACAACATCTCCACTTTCTACGCGAACAGTAACGATAGAGGTGCTGGATCAAAAAGAGACTCCAATCGAAAATGCCTATGTAGAGATAGTGTCGGAAGCCCATGGATATACAGATATTTTAGGAAGTATAACATTTAATGGTATATCAGAGGGAACTAAGCAGATAAAAATCACATATCAAGGGCATCAAACTGAAAGTACAATTGAAATATTGGGCTCTGATTCAGGAGATGTTAGTCTTCCCGTACATACCACTATTACCTTAGATTCAGTCAACATAACAGATGAGAATCCTAGTGAGACAGGGAAAGGCCTAAGCACTATAAATATAGTGTTGATATCCCTTGGTGGCTTACTAATATTGGTTATGATAATAATATTGGCCTACAAGAATGCAAAATCTAGAAGTAGTTACTAAATATCTCTACCAATTCCATTTAAAAACTCTCTTTCATTAGTCTTGTTTCTTCCTTCAATCTGAAATTCCATAACTCTTAGAGATACCAGTGGATCTCTGGTAGCAAATAACACTTTCCCATCATTGGCAAATATCTCGCCAGGATCTTTCTCTGAAGGAACTTCAACTAATTCAGCTCTAAAAATCTTCATAATCTTCCCAGCTATATTTTTATTCAAATTCGCCGGAAGCATAGTCCATGCAATAGGCCATGGTATAAATGCTCGAACCATTCTCTCGATCTCTTCAGGAGATTTGTTTTGCCAATCAATCTGTGCATTCTCTTTAGAAATATCTTTTTGCCAACAATATGTAGCCTCTTCGTCGATCTGCTTCCTTGCAGATATACCATCATTAATCCATTGCTCTAAAACGTCACCTAAAATTTCGGCACTCTTTTTTACTAATCTCTGTCTTAATGTAAGATTAGTATCTATGTCTCGTATCTCTTCCTCGTAGATATCTAGTACATCCCCTTCATCTAATCCCTCGGACATAAGCATTATAGAAATTCCAGTCATTTTCTGTCCATCCAATATTGCCTTTTGTATAGGGACTGCACCTCGGTATTTAGGAAGGATGGAGAAGTGTACATTAATACATTTGTATTTAGGGTATTCTAAGAATTCTTTTGGAATAATTTCACCAAATGCTTTACATACAACTAACTCCGGTTTGAATTTGTCTAAGGCTTTTTGATACAGTTCAGGTTTTTTGTCTGTATGGAATACCGCAATACCATTTTCTACAGCATATTCTTTAACCTCAGAGGGGGTAGAAATCTGTTTTCTTCCGACTAACTTGTCTGGAGTGGTTATAACTCCTACAACATCAAACCTTGAATCCTCATGAAGTGCATTTAAAGTGGCAACTGATTCCCATCCAGTTCCAAGGAATAATGTTTTTACAGGTTCTTTAATCAAATCTCTCATATTGTTAATTTTAACTTAATCCTCAGAAAATTGATATAATACGGCGATGAAAATGTCAGAATTCATATACAATTTACCGGAAGAGAAGATAGCTAAATTCCCACCAGAAGTAAGAGGAACTACCAACCTACTTGTTTTGGACAGAAAAGAGGGAAGTTTGGATCACAAGAAATACTTTGATATCCCAGAATATATACAACCAGGAGATGTAGTTGTACTTAATGAAACTAAGGTCGAGAAAAGAAGAACATTTTTTTTGACTGAAAGTGGTAGAAGGTTGGAAGTACTTTTTTTGAATAGGATAGGAGATGGAAGATGGTATTGCCTCATAAAAGGATCAAGATATGTAAAACCTGAGGATGTATTAAAAGGAGAAGAAGATGGAAATATTAGGATAAAGATAAGTGAAAGAAGTGGAATGGGATTTTTGGTAGAACCAGTTGCTGAAGAAGGAGAGAAGATTTTCGACAAAATAGGACATACACCAATTCCACCATATATGAAAAGACCCGATACTAAGGAGGATTATGTAAGATACAACACCATATTCGCACGTCTCCTGGGCTCCGTAGCGGCCCCTACAGCGAGTTTAAACCTTACAGATGAAATACTAGCCCAAGTACAGAAAAAAGGCGCTAAAATAGCCAAGGTGGAGCTAAAAGTGGGTTGGGGAACTTTCGCTCCAATTAGGGAAGAAAATATCGAAGAACATGATATCCATAAAGAGGAAATAGCCATATCAGTTGAATCAGCAGAGATAATTAATCAGGCAAAAAGAACAGGGAAGAAGGTTTGGGCATTTGGAACTACTGTGGCAAGAACATTAGAAACTGTCAGTAATGAAAAAGGTTTGGTAGAAGAATATTCAGGAGAAACGCAGTTATACATATACCCCGGGTATACATGGAAATGTGTGGATCATATGGTAACCAATTTCCATATGCCAGATTCAAGCCTAATATTGTTGGTTTCCTCCTTTGCGGGAACGGAATTCATAAAGAGGGCATATCAAGAAGCTTTAGATAATGATTATAAATTCCTTAGCTATGGTGATAGCATGTTAATAATATAACTATGAATATACAAGATTTTGGTAAAAAATTTGTCTTTATGCCGGATGCCACTAGAGGAGCGGTTAGATTTTTGACGACTGAACAATTAAAAGAAACTGGAACTGTGGCTTTAGTAACCAATACTTTGCATCTGTTGATGAATCCAGGACCTGAGAGAATGGCAGAACTTGGTGGTATTAAGAAACTCATGAATTGGGATGGAATTGTTTTAACTGATTCTGGAGGATTTCAGGTATTTTCTTTAATTCATTCTGGTAAATGGAAGGGGAAAGTACATGAGAATGGGGCCACTTTTCATTCTCCATGGACAGGGGATGTATATGAATTAACTCCCGAAAGCTCAATTGATATACAGATCAAGATAGGATCAGATATTTTAGTTACATTAGATGATTGTAGAGGTACTGATTTAACAAGAGAGGAAGCAGAACAGTCAGTGGATAGAACAATTAAATGGGCAAAGCGATGCAAGGACCATTTTGAAAATGTATATGGTGGTACTGAAAAAACAGGTAAGCTTTTGAGTTGTGTCGTACAAGGGGCTAATTTTTCTGATTTAAGAAAGAAGTGTGCTGAGGAGTTAACTAAGATAGGGTTTGATGGGTATAACTTTGGAGGATTTGTGGTAGATAAGGAAGGGGAGTTGGTGATTGATGAGATGAAAGCGGTTATTGATAATACTCCAAAGGACAAGTTTAAATATGCAATGGGAGTGGGTAAACCTGAGGATATACGTAGAGCTGCAAAGATTGGGTATACAGTTTTTGATACGGTATTGGTTACTAGAAATGCCAGGCATGGGACTTTGTATTCTTCTGATATTGAAGATGAGGTTTTAAGAATTACTAATCAGGATTATGTTACTGATGAAAGACCGATTGATTCGAAATGTGATTGCTATACCTGTAGAAATCATAGTAGAGCATATGTACACCAGATGTTAAAGGTGGGTGAAGCTACAGGTATGACCTTAGCTACAATACACAATTTGAGGTATTACCAGAGGTTGATAGAAGACTTAAATAGTTCTAAGTAAAGGTGTGAAAAGTAGGGTTAAACTTTCATAATCATTTTCTATAATTTTATAAATTTCAGTGTAGTGGTCAGCTTTAAGAAAATCTAAAACCACGGAGGCTTTTTCTTCTCCAATTATTGCTTTTAAGATATAGATTTCTAAATAATTAACAATGATGTGTAGATAGGAGGAATATTCGTCTTTTGCACCTTTTGGGAAACCGATTGCAATATTGGGATAGATAGATTTTAATTTCTCGATATAGACACTGAGATTTTGTCCTGACAGGAACCAATGAATCTGTTCATGTATAAAAGTTGAGAGCAATAAATCAGAATTTTGCAAATATGCATCTTTCGTACTCAAGGTTAATACGGGGTGACTGTGGGGGATAGTTCCTTCTTCAATTACAATATCTTTTGTAAAAATATATTTTTCAGGATATTGAAGGATAATTTTTTCAAGAAGTTGCTTAATACCTTGCTCTTTTTTGGATGAACTTCTACATGAGATGTTTATCATATAAATATCTTAACAAATTTAATAAATAAAAAGATATAGGTTATTGAGATAAATATCCCCCATATTGTATAATTAGCAATCATGAGAGGGAAACGAGCCTGTATCTGCGTGATACAACGTAACGTCCCTCATTTTTTTAATTCCTTCCTTTTATCTTCCAAATACTCTTGATACTGTTTACAGTTTGATAACAACGTTGAGCATGATCTTTTATTTGGTACCAATATAGCTTTCAACTTATTCAATTCTTCAAAATACTTAATCAAACAATAGAAATCACCATCTCCTGAAACAATTACGGCCTTATCAAAATTCTTTAACTCTCGCATCGCATTCATAACCAATTCTGCATCAATATTCCCTTTGATCTTTCCATCACGATTTTGAATGACAGGTTTGAAAATGAGAATATATCCATACGAAGAAAGCTCATCATATAGATGCTGGTACTTAGGAATAAAACCAAGAAAAAGGAAAGCCTTTTCAACACGATATTTATCCTTTAGATATATTCGAAATTTCTTGAAATCTAAACTCCAACCAAGATCTTTAATTCCAAGATTCAAATTTTGACTATCTATGAAGGCATAATTATTTTCCTTTTTAATCATCCATAAAGTTTAAACTATGAAAATTAAAAAGAGATGAACTTCGGGTTATATCCTTCATTGAGGAATTCTCCTAAAAATGATATGATTAAAAGTCCTATGATTAAACACTTTTATACTATTGAATGTATTTGTAATGATTATTAATTTTATGAAATCGATTTCTAATAAAATTAAAGAGAATAATTCATTAAAACGCAGCTATACGGCTGTGTCTTTTCACAAAAGCGTTTAAGGGGACATATTAAATTTTAATTAGAGAGCATAATGGAAGCATTAGCTATAATTGTTGCCATATTGGCAAGTGCTGGAGGCTCTTTCGCTGTACTTAAATATGTATTTAAGTGGGTAAATGTAAACAAAATCCCAGAAGCAGAGATAGAAGCAGCCGCAAAGAAAATGATGAGTAAGAAGTTTGAAGAATCTGAACAGGAACTTGCAGAACTTCGAGAGAGAGAAGAGAAGAGACTTAAAGATATGCGAAGAGAAAATACTGAGCATGAAGAGATACTCATCGAGAGGGAAAAGACCTTAAACAAAAGATCTAAGATCTTAGATGACAAGAGTGAGGAATTAGAAACTAAAGATGGTGAACTAAAAGAAGCTATTAAAAGAACTGAAGAAACAAGAACTCAGCTTAAAACTGAGTTAGAAAAGATATCAGGACTTTCAAGAGAGGAAGCTACTGAGAAATTCAAAAAAGAAATAGAAGAAGATCTCAAAGGATTCGAAGCTCAGAAAATCAGACAGGCTGAAAAGAATATTGAAGCTGTGGCTGATGAAAAAGCACGTCATATACTTGTAGATTCTATGCAGAGGGTTGCTACCGACTATGTTGGTGAGACCACTACAAAGAGTATTAAGGTTGAAGACGAGAAAGTTAAAGGAAGAATTATCGGTAAAGAGGGTAGAAATATCAGAGCATTTGAACAGATTACTGGAGTTGATGTCATCGTTGATGAATCGCCTACATCCATTGGTTTGTCTTCATTTGATCCATTGAGAAGAGAAATAGCTTTTGTAGCCATGACTAAGCTTATTGGGGATGGAAGAATTCACCCAGGTGCAATTGAAGAGTGTGTAAGAAAAGCTAAGAACGAGATTTCATTAGAAATTAAGAAAAATGGTGAAATTCTTGCAGAAGAAGCAGGATGGCCAGATATTGATATTGGACTTTTGAAATTAATTGGGAAGATGAAATATCGAACTAGTTATGGTCAATCATTGATGTCTCATACAATCGAAGTCATAAGACTTGGAGAAGTATTGGCTGCAGAGGTTGGTGCAGATGTATCTTTGGTAAAGCGAGCTGCATTGCTTCATGACGTTGGAAAGGTTTTGACTCACAAGGTTGATTTACCTCACCACCATATCTCAGGACAGGTTGCTAGAAAGTATTTACTAAGTGACAAACTTGTAAATGCTATTGAATCTCACCATTTAGATATTGAACCTACATCTGTCGAAGCAGTTTTAGTGTATCTTGCTGACGCAATCTCTGGATCAAGACCAGGCGCAAGAAAAGATAGCTATGAGCAGTATATACAGAGAATCGAAGGTATCGAGAATGCTGCAAAGGATGTAGCTGGTGACAAGATTGCTGACGTATTTGCAATCAGAGCTGGAAGAGAATTGAGAGTAATTGTTAAACCAATCATGGTTTCAGACGATGAAGCCAAGGTTATGGCAAAGCAAATAGCTCAAGCAATTGAGAAAACTCAAAGCTATCCAGGCAATGTAGAAGTCACAGTTATTCGAGAAACAAGAGCAATTGAGGTAGCAAGATAAGTATCTTCTAGTAGTAATTGCTATAGGGGAAGCACAGCTATATGCTTCCCCTTTTTGTTCGATATATCAACGTTTCATTGAAGTTTTACTAGATAATGAAACATTGCGCCGTATGTGTGAAAACGCCTTCTTAAAGGCATAAACGATGAAATTTTGTATTTTTTAATAATTTAAGCTTGGCTTTAATGTTTCAAATTTTGAATCATAAAGAAACCCTTTTGTAACAAAGTTTTTGTACATCTCTCTCTCAGCCCTGTAGTAAAGTAGATGCTTGACGATTAGCTTGATATAACCTATTTTTAAGTTGGATATGCACAGAGACCCTATTAATATTTGGCATCTGGCATAGTATCTCTTAAGAAAGGAGGCCATCATTATGTTGAAAAAAGATTTAGTAGATAAAATTGCATCTACAGGTTTAACAAAGAGACAAGCTGGTGATGCTTTGGACGCAGTCCTAGAAGCAATCTCAGGATCTCTAAAGAACGGTGAAGCTGTTCTTTTGACAGGATTCGGTAAATTTGAAGTTAGAACAAGAGCAGCAAGAACAGGAATCAATCCTAAGACTCTTGCAAAGATCAAATTACCTGAAACTAAGGTTCCAGCATTCAAACCTGGAAAGGCTTTGAAAGCTGCAGTAAAGTAAGTACCGCCGGTATTTATTTGCAGATAAGGTAAATGGAAAGGACCCAATAAAATGGGTCCTTTTTCTATTACAAGCCAGGCCATAGCCTTGCCTTCGTTCAGAAAAAGTTCATCATCGCTTTGTCTTGTGCTACCGCTTTTCTCTTCCTTTTAGATATCCAATTTCCTATTCAAATATGTTTTTTTCTTTTAAATATGCAAGACATAAAGAGGCTGTACATAACACAAACTTTATGGATTATGAATAAACTTTGAATCAAGGTCAGGCCATAGCCTGGCTTAAAATATGAAATTCCTCTCGACTATTTGGTTTAAATGCCTTAAACTGAATAAATATATAAACGCCCAATATGAAGAACTTCTTTATTCCAACCGAAAAGAACAAGTACAAACCATACCTCCTACGAAAAATAGCTTTAGTAGCATATTCTTTACTCCTTATCTTTGTTAATAGCTTCGGAGGGATATTTGGGATTAACCAAGTACAAGCAAGTAATATAACCCCAAGCAATATCATAGAATTAACCAATCAGGAGAGAGCTGCAAATGGACTTAATACATTAAAAGAAAATTCTAGCCTTGCTGCAGCGGCATTGGCAAAAGCGAATAACATGTTTGAAGTTCAGTATTGGGATCATTTTGGTCCTAATGGGGAAACTCCATGGCAGTTCATACGTGCTGAAGGATATAACTATGTATATGCAGGAGAGAATCTTGCTAAGGGTTTTCAAACATCAGAGGGTGTACATGAGGCCTGGATGGCAAGCCCTACCCATGCTGCCAATATCATGAGTGCAAATTACAAGGATATTGGAGTCGCTGTAGTCCAGGGAATGCTACTTGGTAAGCAAACAACCTTAGTAGTCCAGATGTTCGGAAATCTTACTACAGAGGTCGCTAGCGCCACTACAGGGGGATCTAAGACCACTACTTCAGGTGGAACTGTGATAGGAACAGAACATGGAGATATTAAGAGCATAATGATTACTTCTCCAGTACAATCTTCAATATCTACAGATCCTAGTATCAATGTAGTTGGTGAGGTAAAAAATGCTGATGGTCAGTACACTGTAGAGGTATATGATCAATCAAATGTAGTGGGCGAAACATCATCAAACACAGGGAATTGGGAATTTGATAAAGGGAGCGATTGGGCAGAAGGGACTCATATTTTGAAAGCTCAGATAAAGGGAGAGAATACAGTTTCTCCAAATGTAACTTTTACTGTTGATTCGACGGCACCAATTGTAGAAAAATCTTCAATATTGGTTAAGCAAAGTGGAGAAAACTATGTTCTGAGCTTTAAAATAGATAATACTTGGGTAGACCTTAAGGTTATAAATGGGGCTACATCTATTCCCATAAATTCTGAAGACAAAACTAATATTATTGTTGAAATTCCTGTAAAAGGACTTGGAAACAAAGTAGTAATAATGGCGTCGGATGTGCAGGGAAATATTTCTCAACTAGATATTACAGAATATTTTCCAGATGAAGAGAGTAGCAAGGGAGCAAGCATAATTCTGAGTTTAACCAATGCAAATATTGGGGATCAAATTAGTATTGGTATTGTGGCATTAATATTTGTATTGTTGTGTATTGAAATTTTTGTATACTGGAAGAAAGGGAAATTGAAAGATATAACTGGAGATTTGTTTACGGTTGGTACATGGTGGTTAATCTTAACAATAGCAATATTTAATGGGTTTACGGGTTTAATTAATTAAAATTTACTGCCCAGTGAAAAAATACAGGTTAAAGGTACAAAACGATATTATATATCTATTTATACTCCTCGCTATAACGGAGTTCTTCAACTATCTTGTTCTCAATACTAGAGGTTTAGGATTAACAATTACTGCTGGATTGGGAATACTTCTCTTGGAAACTTGGTTCATACGTACATTTAGTCTTTACTCGGGGAAGAAGATATCCAAATACAGCGATGTACTTGTTAGAATTTCACTAAAGGATAGATTTTTTAGCTATTTTATACTTCCACTACTATTTTACATATCAATATTAGCTTTCTTGTATTTCAACAGAAATCTTTTACTTGGGCATGTAGTACTTGGTATCTGTATGGTGCTTTTTTTGACACTTTTCCTAAACGTAAAAAGCTCGTTAAACAAAATATATTCTGTTGCTAATGCTACTAGGGCTATCTTTGATTTCATCTGTATTACCATTTTGTACTTGCTTACGAATATCTTTGTAAGAGTAGGCCTCTCGATGTGGATCTTTGCATTAATACTCTTTGTTACTGCCTTTATTCTGCTTTTATTCTCCTTGAAATTACATAGGAAACTCGGCTTAATGGAAATTTTTGTTTCTCTACTAAGTTCCATATTCATAGCTTGCTTCACAATCATATTCTGGAGTACAAATATTTTTGTAATTCCACTCGTTGCAGCTCTAGGTTTCTATCTTGTCATATCCATATGGAATATTAGATTCTCTGGGAAAATACATTTGGTTGATTACTTCCTGCCACTTTTGTATGTATTGCTTGCGTTAATATTAATTCTTACAATTTAATGTCTAAGAAAATTGTTGTAAAAATAGGGGGTTCTGTACTTTACGACAGTAATTTGGATATCAATTTCCCAATATTAAAAAAATTTAAAGATTGGTATATTCAACATAATGAAGAATATGAGAAAATAGTCATCGTAACGGGTGGGGGAATGCTTTCAAGGGAAATACAGAAGAAAATAGAGGGATCTATCACAGAAAAAGAGTATCAGCACAATATAGCTATGTCCATAACTCAGACAAATGCGGCCATTATTCAGGGCTACCTTGAAGATACTAACTCATATATACCTAAAAGATTAGGTGATGCATATGAATTTTTGAGTGAAGAAAAGAACAGAACCTTAATTAGTGGAGGATTAAAAATCGGATGGAGTACAGATATGGATGCAGCAATTTTTGCCGATATGTTAGACGTAGATACCGTATACAAAGTTTCAGATATTGATCATGTATATGATATAGATCCAAGAGACAACCCTAACGCAAAGCCTTTTGAAGATTTAACATGGGTAGAATATTCTGGGCTTTTCAATATCACTGATGGTGCGAATCATGAAGCGAACAGGAATATTCCAATTGATGTTGCTTGTACACAATTTTGCCTTAAAAAGGGGATATCCTTCTTCATATGTGGAGGAGAGGCATTAAAAGAAAAGTCTACGGTAGAAGAAATTCTTAGAGTAGGAACTTTAATTCATTAAGCAATAGCCTCAATCGTATATTCAACATCTCCTTTTGGAGTTGTTATAACGACCTTAGCATTGAGCTTCTTTCCCATGATTGCTTTTCCAATTGGAGAAAGATGTGAGATTTTGCTTTCCAATGGATTAGCATCATCCTCACTGGTTATCTCATATTTAACAGTTTTACCATTCTTCAATGTTACTGTATCTCCAAGACCTACCAGACTTTTGTTCTTGTCTTTAATAACTTGTGCAGTTCTGATTTTTTCCTTTAGTTCAAGGATTCTTTCTTCATTTACATACTGATTTTCAAGAGCCATAGCATAGCCATCGTTCTCTTTTAAATCGCCTTGATTTCGCATCTCATTGATGGTGTCTGCAATCTTAGCCCTAAGATTGGACTCTCTTTGCATTAATTCATCTTTAAGTTTTTTAAAACCGGACAGTGTTGTTTGGTATATGTTTTCCATCATATATCCCGGTATTTAATTTAGTAACGGAACATATTAATATTATGGGGGAAAGAAGTCAATAGATACAAAATATACCCATTTTATGATAGAATTACAGCCAGAAATGCCGCTATCGTCTAACGGTTAGGACATATGATTCTCAATCATACAACCGGGGTCCGATTCCCCGTAGCGGTACCATAATATTTTAAATATTTCCTCAATGGCAAAGGTTTTTAATATCACAACATCTATGGATGAAAAGGTGGCAGGGTTTTATGCCAAAGCAATGGAAGAGCTAGCAGAATTTTATGGTTTTGAGTGGACACAAAATACACCAAAAATATTTTTGGTTCCAAATAGGAAAACATTCAACGATCTTTATAATAAAGAAACAGAAAATTGGGTAGTTGGTAGTACAATTAATTCAAATAATACATTCTTTGTACTTGCACCAGAAGTTTATGAAGCAGAAAGTGATCATAAATATTCCGATGAAGAATATTTTAAACTAATAAAACATGAATTAAGTCATTTTTATGCGAGAAACTTTTTTGATGATTACAAACCAATTTGGTTTACCGAAGGTATAGCATTATATAGTGCAGGTCAGTTAAATGAACAAAGACGTCCAAAGGAATTTATTAAGTTTTTAGATTATTATGGAAAAGGTGGGGCTGGTGTTTATGCAGAATCCGGATTTGTAGTAGAAATCTTAATTAGAAAATTCGGGAAAAAGAAGTTTTTAAAGATGTTGGAAGGAATTAAAGTTCCGGTTACTGAAAAAGGGTTTAAAAAATATTTTGAGAAGTTTTTTGGTATAGAATTAAGTTATAAATGGTTTAATGAAAATCTATGAAATTTGATATCATAACAATCTTCCCTGAAATAATAGAAGAATATATAAACAAAGGAATAGTCAGTATAGCCAGAGAAAAAGGATTGGTTGAAATAAACGTACATAACCTAAGAAATTGGACAGAAGACAATCATAAAACAGTAGACGATACTCCATGCGGAGGTGGACCAGGAATGGTACTAAAAGTAGAGCCCATATACAGAGCAATACAAGATTTAAGAAAGGAAAATACCATAGTAGCCATAACTACACCAAAGGGAGAAAAACTAATACAAAGCAAATTAAAAGATTTCTCTACAAAATCAGACTTACATATGATTATCCTTTGTGGAAGATATGAAGGTTTTGACCAAAGAATACATGACAATCTAGTAGACTATGAATTTTCAATAGGGGATTATGTCCTCTCTGGAGGAGAATTAGCATCACTAGTATTAGTAGACGGAATTACAAGATTACTCCCAGGAGTATTAGGTAATGAAGAATCCTTAAATGAAGAGTCTTTTAATGATGGAGAAACATTAGATTACCCCCAATACACAAGACCCATAGTGTATAATGGCTGGAAGGTCCCTGATGTATTACTCTCTGGAAACCATGAAGAAATCAAAAAATGGAGAGCCTCTCAAAAGCCTCTAATAGGTAAGAATTAGGGCTAAATCACATAATATCCCAATAGACGATATAATATACTATAGAGTTCTAAATTAAGAACCATAAATAATGAAAGAAAAAATATTACTGACCAAAGAAAAGAAAGAAGCTATTGAGTTAGAATTAAAAAATTTAATTGAAGTTAAGAAGCCTGAAATATCGGCGGCTTTAGCTTTAGCAAGGCAAAACGATTTAAGTGAGGATACCGACGATCTAAGCATAATGCTGGTAGAAAAAGAAACGATTGAAGACAGAATAGAAGAACTTAAGGATTTAATAGCTAATTCCAAGGTTATAGACAAAAAATCTTGTACTCCAAATGTAGTAAGTATTGGCTCTGAAATTAAAGTTGAATTTAATGGAAAGAAACAAGATTTAAAACTTGTTACTACATTAGAATCTGATCCGTTAAAAGGATATATATCGGAAGGTTCTCCTTTAGGTAAAGCTTTGTTGAAAGCTCAAGCAGGGAAGACTGTTGATTACAAAGTTAAGGGAAGAAAATTTGAATACAAGATTTTAGAGATTTGTTAAATCTTCAATCTTAACTCTTTCTTGTTTCATTGTATCTCTGTCTCTAACTGTTACCGTATTATCTTCTAATGTCTGATAATCTACAGTTATACAGTATGGTGTACCAATTTCATCTTGATATCGATATCTCTTCCCAATATTTCCTCTTGCATCCCATACAACCTTCTTTGTGTCTGTAAGTTTTTCAAATATCTCTCTAGCTTTGCTTACAATTTCTTCTTTGTTAGAAACTAATGGAAATACCGCAGCTTTGTATGCAGCTATCTCTGGATTAATTTTTAATACTGTTCTGACTTCACCCTTTTCTAATGTTTCTTCCTCATATGAATCTAAAAGTAAGAACAAGAATGTCCTATCTACACCACCCGAGGTTTCAACAATGTTTGGCATATATTTCTCTCCAGTTTGAGGATCAGTATATGACAAATCTTTCCCAGAAAATTTACTGTGTTGAGTAAGATCGTAATCACCTCTCCAATGAATACCCTCATTTTCGGCCCATCCCCATGGTGCAAGATATTCCACATCAAAAGCTTTTTTAGCATAGAAAACCAATTTTTCCTTAGGATGCTCAAAAAATCTCAAATTCTCGTGCTTTCTATACAATTTTTTGTAAAAATTCATTCTTTCTTCTTTCCAATATTCAAAGGACTTCTCCATATCATTTGGATGCACAAAATATTGCATATCCCACTGCTCAAATTCTCTAGTTCTGAAAGTAAATTTGTTAGGAGTGATTTCATTTCTGAAGGCTTTTCCAATTTGTGCGATACCAAAAGGAATTTGTTGTCTTGTAGAATCAACGACATTCTTGAAATCAAGATATATTGTTTGACATGCTTCACCTCTTAAATATGCAGTTGTTTTTTCACCTTCGATAACACCAACTTCTGTTTTGAAAAGAAGATTGTAAACCTTTGGCTCTGTGAATTCAGTTCCACCACACTTTGGGCATTTGTCTTCAATGTCTTCAGGTCTAAATCTTGAATGACACTTTTTACATTCGACAGCTGAATCTCCAAAACCTTTGATGTGCCCAGATGCTTCCCATACCTTTGGATGTGTGATGATTGTTCCATCAATACCTACGACATTCTCTCGTTTGTCGACCATATTCTTCCACCAATACCTTTTGAGATTGTTTTTCATCTCTACACCTACGGGACCATAGTCATAGAATCCTCCTATACCGCCATATATCTCAGAATTTTGAAATATAATACCTCTTCTTTTGCAAAGGGATGTGACTTTTTGTAGAAGATCTTCCATAGGTCTACAGATGAAATTAATATTCCTGATTATAGCACAACGGAAAGGACTGACCTAGGTCAGTCCTCCCAAAGAATATGAATGAGCCAAACCCTTAGCTTCACTCGCAAAACTTATGTTTTTTGATGCTAAAGACCTATGCAGAAAGTTAGAGGTGGAGAAGGTAAAAACGTGGAGCGACAGACTAAACACATGAATGGACTAATTTATATCGTTGTTAGCGAATATCGTTTACAGTCAATGGTTTAGGTAAAAAAATTGAGGGGAAAGGATAGACCTAGGACAGTCCTGCGGCGTCTGGTAATGCGTGGAAGCTATGATATAATAACGATATTAGCTAACTTTTTAGGCTTCAGAGATGGAGGATACACAAAGGAGTGACATGCTCGGACAAAGACAAGTAAGATTAGAGAAAATCGAAGCACTCAAGAAGTTAGGTGTGGAGATATATCCTGCGAAGTCATATAAACAATTTCCTAATGGGGAGATATTAAACAATTTTGAAAAATATGAAGGACAGGAAGTTTGCCTTGCTGGTAGAGTAGTAGCTTGGAGAGAGCATGGACAACTTTTGTTTGGAAATATTATGGATCAAACTGGAACTATCCAGATCATGGTCCGAGAAAGTGAGCTTCAGGAAGATTTAACCAAAGGATATTTGGGATTTGATAAACTAACTCTTTTGGATTTGGCAGATTTTGTAGAAGTCTATGGAACTATCGGTAAAACCAAAACAGGTGAAATCTCAGTTATGGTCAAAAACATAAGACTGCTTTCTAAAGCTTTAAGACCAATTCCTCGAAAATTAGAAAACAAAGAACAGATATTTAGAAGAAGATATTTGGATTTAGTAGTCGATAGAAATAGTTTTGAAATGTTTAAAAGAAAAGCTCAATTCTGGCAAGTACAGCGAGATCTTTTGAGAAGCGAAGGCTTTATAGAAGTTGAAGTTCCTGTGATGGAAGCTATAACTGGTGGAGCAGATGCTAGGCCATTTGTTACACATCATAATGCTTTAAATCAGGATTTCTTTCTCAGAATTTCCACAGAATTGTATCAGAAGAGATTAATAGGTGGTGGATATGAAAAGATATATACATTAGGCCCTAACTTCAGAAATGAAGGTATGGATGATGAACATCTTCCAGAATTCCAAGATATCGAGTGGTATTGGGCATATGCAAACTATAGAGATAATATGGATTTGGTTAAAAGACTATTCTTAGAAGTAGCTAACAAGGTATATGGGAAAACCAAGTTTACAACCAGGGGTCATACTTTTGATTTGGCGAATGAATGGAAAGAATTGGATTACACCACAATAATTAAGGAAAGATTTGATGTTGATATCTTCAATGACTCCGACGAGAAGATGTTGAAAGTAATAGAGGATAACCATATTGAAATGGGTGGTGAAGTAAATAGGAATAGATTAATTGATACCCTTTGGAAAGCAATCAGAGCTACAATATCTGGGCCTGCTTTCTTAGTGAATCAACCGAAATTTGTTTCTCCTTTAGCAAAATCACATCAGAATAATCCTGAATTAACAGAAAGATTCCAAGTAATAATTGCGGGTAGTGAACTGGGTAATGGATATTCTGAAATTAATGATCCTCAAGATCAACTGGGCAGGTTCTTAGAACAACAGGCTTTAAGAGAGAGTGGGGATGATGAAGCACAGATGTTAGATATTGATTTTGTTGAAATGTTGGAATATGGTATGCCACCTACGAGTGGTTATGGCCAGAGTGAAAGGATTTTCTGGTTCTTAGAGGATGTCTCTGGTAGAGAGGGCATATTCTTTCCACCTATGAGAATAGAGGTAGAGAATACTACAAAGGAGATATACAAGGACAAAGTCAAATTCAAAGAAACGATTAAGAAAGAGGAGAAGAAATAACTGAAAATCTAACCAACCCTAATACCATTCATACGAATGAGTATTGCACGTAAGTGCGCAGGGTTGGTTTTTGTTTTTGGAGCGCCCGATGGGATTTGAACCCACGACCTTTTCCTTGGCAAGGAAACATTCTGCCAACTGAACCACGGGCGCGGACAAAAGAACTAAGTCAGGTGAAGGGATTCGAACCCTTAAGATTAGGGGATCAAGCCCTAATGCTATACCAATAGCGACACCTCAGCTAACGACGGGGGCGTTTTAATCTCGTTAGCGAGAAAATTTCAATTTTAATGGTCGGTGTGCATGTCTGTGTGCTCTTGGTATTGTAAAAAAATACATACACTACCAAATAAGGAGTTTCAGAGCGACGCGCACACCTTAAAGCGACCATAAGATGACAATATTCTAATATCCGTCATCGAAAATTTTCAAATAATTTCTAAAAGAGCTACCCTGATAGTGTACAATAACAATTTCTATCGGTCAATCTAAAACAAAGTATATATTTCTGATATCATTAACATATGGAATCAATCAAAGATCTCTTACAACAAATCAAACAAGGAGCGGAAGACAAGGTTGAAGAAACTAGTACACCACAAAGTACACTTTTTGATACAAAAAAGTTAGCTACCAATCCCAACAAGCTATTTGATAACAAACATAAATACATATCTACTGAATACCAAATGTATGGATTACGATTAGCTGCAAAGCTAGATGACAAGAAACGAGCCACAATGTATATCAAATGGGCTAAAGAGAAGCCAAGAGCAATATTAGAAATGGCATATAGCTTCTGTATAGACTATCCAAGTGCAAGAGATAAAAGTAAGATATTTATGTGGAAAGTAAAAGAACTCGAAGATGAAAGAAAAAATAAACCAAAAGAGTAATTTCAAAAATATTCTTAAGCGAATAACACAGATGTTCTTTGCTCAAGAATTTATGCACAAAGAACAACTCTTTGTATGGATAATTGCAGACATTATAAAAATAGCCGGTCTATGCTTTGTATGGAGTGCCTCTGCCCGAATGACTGGGAATATGGATCAAGGTTATGTAATTACTTACTACGTTTTGATGGTTTTAATTGGGAAATTTATGCAAGATATTACGCCTGAAAATGGGGTAAGACAAATTTTAAATGGGAAATTTTCTAACTCATTACTTAAGCCAATGTCATATTTAACCGAATATCTTGGAAGTAATATTGGTTCCAATCTATTTAGATTGTTAGTATCTGTTCCAGCATTTGGACTAGGAATGTATATCACGAATAGATTAGGCTTTTGGATAGTGGATTTCAATCCATATTTGATCTTGTTAGGACTTCTAGCAGTTGTTTTAGGCTTTTTAATAAATTTCCTTTTAGGGAATATTTTTGCTTTATTAGCGTTCTACAACAAAAATATGGAAGGGATGAGGATTTTTTACAACAATATTGTAGCAACTTTTTCTGGAGAGTATATTCCTTTTGTTGCATTACCATTAGTAGCATTATTTACGGTACAAATACTCCCATTTAGATATACATTGTCCTTCCCAATCGAGATATTACTTGGAAGAATGACTAACTATGACATTGGTATTGGATTTGTAATCGGGATGATATGGTTAATCGCTTTGTATGTTATCTATTCGGTTCTTTTTAAAATATCCATAAAAAAATATGCAGCGGAAGGGATATAAAACAACAATATGGAGGTATGTAAGAATATGGTTTCTAAACCTTAGAGCGAGTATGAAGAAAAGTAATACGTATAAGGGGGAAATAGTAGTTCGCTTCCTAAGAACCTTATTTATCTTAGGTATACAGCTTCTTCTTCTGACCCTAGTTTTTGGAAATAGTGAAGTCTATGTTGGTTGGACTAAGGCGGAAGCATATCTCGTAATGGGGATTTGGAATCTTCTAAACTATCTAGGATGGGCTTTTTTCGGAATTAACCTTGAACGATTAGAGAGTAGGGTATTGAGTGGTGAGTTCGATTTTACTCTTTTAAAGCCATTATCATCTGCATGGTTTTCCTCTTTTTATGATTTTTCTACATACAGTGTCATCTCTTCATTATCTGGCGCTGCCTTGATTACCTACTACTTTGTTCTAGAGTGGGGGACATTTACATGGGAGAGAATATTACTAGGTGTTGGTGGTATTCTTGTTGGTTTAATATTCTGGTATGCATTTTACCTACTTTTGGCAAGTTTTACATTAGCGAATCCTAGGAATGGATTTTTAGCACTAGTGAAAGAGATATTAGGATTAGCAAAATATCCTGTAAATATTTATTCTAATTCTGTACAGATGATATTTTTTACTATTCTACCAATTGCTTTTGTTAGTACTGTTCCTGCTAGCTTAATTATTGGGAGAATGGGTGGATCATTATTAATAATTGGAGCAGGTTTAGCAATTCTCTTTGTCAGATTTAGCTATTGGGTATGGAAACAGAATGTTAAGAAATATGTAAGTGCAGGAGGATAAATTTTTTATTTCTGGTTATCTAACACTTTATGTACAGCATCTAGTACTTTTCCTAATGCTTCTTCTCCAGATTGTGCATCAATGCGTGCTGCACTTGCATATGGATGTCCGCCACCATTTAATAACTGAGCTATTTTTCCTACCTCTTGGTATCCTTTTGTGCTTCTAAATGAAACATACCAAGAATTTTCATGACTGAAGTCTAACCTTATAATGAATCCCCAATGTACCCCCTGGATATATCGAATATATCTGTCCCTTAAGAAATTTTGTGCTTCATTAATTCCTTGCTTGGTTAAACCATCTTTAACAATTGTGTCTTCAGATATATACATATATGCCATATCATCTTCAATCGTTAAACTTTTTAGATATGAAATAATGGCAGGAGTGGATTCTCTTGGGAACTTTCCCATTTTGTATGCCATTTCTTCAAGTTCAACATCCATTATTTCTTTGGCATCAGCATATATTCTTAATGTACTTGGGGTAGTGGCATCATACATAAATCTTCCAGTATCCGCGACAATCCCATATTGTGTTAATTGAGCAATAGCGGGGGTTGGTTTAAAATCCTTTCCATATATATCCTTAAAGGTCGCAAATACTTGTTCCGAAGCAGAACTTCTGAATTCATTTATAAGCAATCTATCTTGATCTGGGACAGACTCTTTATGATGATCAATAAATATCACAGGAACGGTAGTATCCATTAGTGTATCTCTCGCAAAATCTAAGCATAGAGAAAGATTGCTCGCATCTGTTACTATGATTAAGTCTTCATCATCACTTTTCAACTGCTCTACAACAGTAATTTCAGCCATACATGGAATATTGATTGTTGGGGTTTGCTTCGATTTCATAATTACGTGCTTTTGAGGATATTCTGATTCTATGAACTTTTTTGTCATAATCATGCTACAGAAGGCATCCATATCTGGACCTCTATGTGTTAAGACTAATATATTTTTTGATTTCTCAATCAATTGTTTAAATTCTTTGTTGTACTGTAACATAATCTTGATAATACCAACTTTGGAGAATATAATAAACAAAGTATGAAGAGATATTTTACAAAAAATTCATCTCAGTCTTCAGTCCTCTAAGGAGGACAAACTAAATACTTTCCAAAATTGAATTTCAGGTTAATTAAATTAAAAAAATAGTTAGATGATAGATATTAAAAAAATAGTAGAAGAAACAGATGTTGTTAAGCAAGGATTACTAAAGAGAATGGATGAAGACAAGCTTGATTTAAATGGAATCATAGCTCTGTATGAGAAGCGAAAACAGATACAAACACAGTATGATACTAAGAGAGGCGAGCAAAATGGATTCAATGAACAAATGTCAAAAGTAGAGAAGGGGAGTGATGAATTTAAAAAATTAATTACCGATCTTAAAGCTAAGGCAGAAGAAGTAAAAGCATTGGAAGTTGAATTAAAGAATGCAGAAGCGGAACTAAAAGCAAAGATGGAAGTTTTACCAAATATCCCTGAAGAGGATGTTGTAGCTGGAGGTAAAGAAAACAATGAAGTTATAAAAATGGTTGGGGAAAAACCAACATTTGATTTCCCAATTAAGGATCATGTTGAATTAGGGAAAAATCTAGGGATGTTTGATTTTGAAACTGCATCTAAGGTATCTGGAACTAATTTTTCTATGTACAGAGCAATGGGTGCAAGATTGGAATGGGCTTTGATTAACTTCTTCATATCTGAGCATAACAAGTCTGGATATGAAATGGTCATACCTCCTAATCTTGTTGTTGAACAATCTGCATATACTGCAGGTCAATTACCAAAGTTCAAAGAAGATGTATATTGGGTGCAAGATGGACTTTGTTTAGTTCCAACTGCAGAGACTGTTCTAACAAATATTTACAGAGATGATCTTTTGGAAGAAAAAGATCTCCCTAAGAAATTCTTTGCATATACCCCATGTTACAGAAGAGAAGCAGGTACATACCGAGCATCTGAAAAAGGGTTGATTAGAGTACACCAATTTAACAAAGTAGAGATGTATCAATTTGTAGCAGAGGATAAATCAAAGGAAGCATTCGAAGAGTTGGTAGCAAAAGCTGAAGACTTAGTTAAGAAATTAGGACTTCACTACAGAGTAGTTAAACTTGCAGCAGGAGACTGTTCTGCAGGAGCTGCTAGAACATATGATATTGAAGTATATATGCCAGCTATGGATACTTACTACGAAGTAAGTTCTGTATCTAATGTTACTGACTATCAAGCTCGAAGAGGAAATATGAAATACAAACCAGCTGATGGAGGTAAACCAAAGTATATGCATACATTAAATGGATCCGGATTAGCCACAAGTAGATTGATGGTAGCTCTAGTAGAAGCATACCAACAGAAGGATGGAAGCATAGTTGTGCCTGAAGTACTAAGACCATTCATGGGTGTAGATAAAATAGAGAAATAATCGTATGAATTTTTTCTTAGGCTTTTGTCCTGATGAAAAGGCTAATCATAAAATACGGAAGGTAATAGGGGAGGTAGGGAAAGTATTTGATGGATTGCAGATCCCTGTTCGATGGAGTGATCCAGCTTCATATCATCTCTATATCCTCACACTTGGGCACAGTCTTTCATTCTTTAGATTGTTCTGGCTTAAATACAAGCTTAAGGGATTTACAGTTAAACCATTTAAGGTAGTTTTCAACACGGTACATATTGGGATATCAAGGAAATACAAAGAACTAATATATCTTGATCTTAAAGAGGGTGGGGAAGAGATGCGTGATATTCTATTTGAACTTAGAAAACGATTAACTATTAAAGATCAGGGTAAATTTATACCTCATCTTGTATTGGGTAGGGTGAGTGAGGATCTAAGTGCTCAGGAATATACCAATATTTCTAAGGATCTCTACAGAGTTGCAAAAGATTTGGATATTCAACAGATTGAATTTGAAGTTACCGGATTGAAATTGATTAAGAATACTTCAACAGGTTTTCAGATTCTTTTAGAATTAAATCAAAATCAGTAGTCCATATTGCATTTTTGTTTCTCTTAAACCAAGTTCGCTGCCTTTTTACATAGTGCATAGTATTGGCCACAATTTCAGCCTTAACATCCCCTATTGTTTTTTCATTTTCAAAATATCCATCAAATTCACTGTAACCAATTGAGTTACATGCAGGATATTTATCTAATCCTTGCTCTCTTAATTGCTTGTTTTCTTCAATTAAGCCATTTTCAATCATTTGATCTACACGTGTTTCAATTCTGGTTTTTAATATCTCAGTAGGTAGGTCTAGCACAAAATATCTATTAGGAAAAATAGGGGTAGTTAATTGCTTTTCAGGAAGGGAATTCCCTCTTTCAATAATTCTTTGTAATCGTCTTGGGTTATTTCTGTCACTGTTGTTGAGTTGGGACAAAATATCTTCTGGTATCTGTTGTTGTAACTGTTGAACTGAAAAATTTTCTAAAGCCCCCCTACTCTGATCCTGTATTTTTTCAGACTGGACTAGATTGTAATTGTAAATTACTGAATCAATGTACATTCCAGAACCACCAACTAAGATGGGTACTTGAGTGGCTGGTATAGTCTCAAGAAGTTTGAATACATCCTTTTGGTATTCATAGATATTGTAGGTATCTCTCATAGACACAGTGCCAAAGAGGAAATGTGGAACCTGTGCCATCTGTTCTTTAGAGGGTTTTGCTGTCCCTATGCTCATCTCTTGGTATATTTGTCTAGAATCAGCATTTATGATGACACCATTTATATCCTTGGCTAGTTTGATAGCAATATCTGACTTACCGGTTGCGGTAGGTCCTGCAATTACAATGATGGGTCTGAAATTCATACTACTTTAAAAGCTTGAATACTAAAAGATAGTTAATCCATATGATTGCAAGTGAAAGTCCAAGAGAAAGCAGTATTGGAAGTAATATTGTAGGTGTAAGGACTGCAAAAGCACTAAACAAAAGGATACAGGAGATTGTTAGTCTAAATGCATCATTAAATGCTTCTGCCTTAACCTTCGTCATATCGAATTCTTTGTGTTTGTGATTTTGCATATAGAAACCAGTCATAGTGCCAATACAAAGAATGGTTACGAATATGACTATGAAAGGAATTAATTTGTATGTATATGTAATTGCAACATGGAAGAGTTGGTTGGAAATCAAAAGAGTTATCAAAGTTAAGAGTCCAGCTATAATCAGGGAATCAAAAGAAATATGTGCTAATTTCGCCTGTTTTGTGAATATCCATACTAATCCAGGTACTACAAGTAAGATTAACAAGATTAATACCAAGGTATTGGTCTTCTCATATGTAGTCCAGTTATTCCAAAGATTTATTATTATATCCATAGTTATATTTTTTTAACTTTATTAATATACCAAGCAGAAATAACCAAGCAAAGTTTTGATAATGCCGTCAGGATTAGCATATCTTGTG
>Ga0208789_1000268_pt1 | contig 62539 bp, 55 predicted proteins | sample Methanotroph_Enr_FD_187368 | JGI IMG/M metagenome (GOLD analysis project Ga0208789, IMG submission 187368) | Enriched soil microbial communities from Old Woman Creek wetland in Ohio, USA - Methanotroph_Enrichment_5 (SPAdes) (version 2) | ecosystem: Environmental > Terrestrial > Soil > Wetlands... | reverse complement strand
CCGCAGTCGTAACCGCCGGTAACGCTCCGCCGGACGCGCAACACTCGATACGGGTGGTTGGCTAGACCTTGCCCGACAGGGACTTTCACCCTGCAAGAAGCGACAAGCTTCGCTTGCCGCGCTAACGTAAAGCTAAGCGGGCTGCGCGCTTTTTGCGCAGCTCCGCTTGGGCGTTGAGTTAGACGGTTTTTTATTTAAAACAACGAATCCTTATACCCTGTATCGTACCCAGTGGTATTAGGGTCAACCTTGATAGTTATTAAAGTGTTTTTAACTACACCATCATGTAGAACATCAGCAAAGGAAAGTGTGCCTTCGTTCTTATAAAAAAGATCCTGCTGGGTTACATGCTTAGTGAAGATATTATGGTTTGAAGCCATATGAGTGCTTGAATCATTAGGTTTTCCGATTAAATCAAATACTTGCTTAATCCCCATGCCAAGCTGTAGCTTAGAAAACTTACTTCCTGATGCTGGTGTTCCAATAATTTTCGGTGTGGTTATACAACCAAACAGAAATGATATTAAGACTATTACAATTAAAAATTTTATTGAGATAAGACGATTCATATTTTATAACCTAATTTTAAAAAACACTTCAAATGCCATCGAAGTCGAAGTAGAACAGCCAATCACCCGACTATCCCCACCTCATAGAATGCGAAAGACGGGCAAAATACTATTACTGGATTGGGTAAGCGGCTAACTATATTAGACATCCTAATAGACGCAAAACATTGCATCAAAGGTTGGTCTAATAATTCATAAAAATTAAAAATAACTTCAGTTTCAGTCATTTCCATGAATTTAGTAAATCCTAAAATAAAATTGAGTAACGTCATTTAAAAACATAAGTCACCCCATCCAGATAAAGAGAAACAGGCAACAAACGGCCTCTTTCCACTCAACTCCCCAACACCGCCTTCTGCATCGCACTCCATTCGCCATGCGGTTCGCTTTTATCCCACCAGCGCAGCCGGTATTCACGGGTTTCATGGCTGTTGCCGGGGGCTAAAGGCCGCTCATCGAGATAGGGCTTTACCGTATCGATGGCGAGAAAAGCCCAGTCGCTGCCGTTGGTGCGGCTTTCTATCCAGATGCCGTCATGACCGTATTTTTTAAAATCGATACGCACCCTCGAACCGGTTGCACCCAGTTCCACTGCGATGGTGAATTCAGGAACCGGATGATCCACGCTATTCGATACCGCGATGATACCCAGGTTATGGCCGACCGCCTCATTGTAGTTGGGGCTGGCTTTGATGCGGACGATTTGGCTGAACAGGCGCTTTTGGATGCCGGGCGCAGGAATCGGGGGCGGGTCGGGGAAGGTGGAGGCTTGCGGATGGCTGGCTTTGTCGATGCCGTTACCGCTTACCATGAGCTGCTTAAAAGCGGTGGATTCCTTGGCGTCGCGTTTTACGGCAGGATGCCAATGTTGCAACAGCCAAGTGTAATAACGGATGTCCGCCAAGGCGTTAGTGACTTCCTCATCGCTGAGGCCGCAGGCGGAACCATGGATAGGAAGCTTTGAGGAATAATTGCTGAGCCAGATAATTTGTCCGGCCTCTGTCGTGGGAAAGAAACTGTTGTTACTCATAGTTAAACGGAAACTCCTGCCGAATTGTCTAGCGATGCTGGAATAGATTGGAAAGAGGCTGACGTTATTTGCGGGCTTGCCGGGAATAAATCCCTCTTTGCGCTGGAGTTTAAGTTACGCCTTATTTGTTTCGTCCGTCAATAAATTTATCGCGGTATCGGTCAAAAAAGTCTTACGCCTTACCTTGGCGGCTGCTGTGAATGGGGGAAAACTTTTAGGGACGATACAAAAAGCTTCAGTAGGCTCGCAAAACCTTTTGCCAGGGTCGCAAAAAGTTTTTTGATAAGCCAATAAAATAGCCATCTCGAAAGGTTTTTTTTATTTTTTCGCGGTTGCTGGAAATAGGAAAACTTTTTGGGAGTTTACAAAAAGTTTTTGTTGGCCTAAAAAACTTTCAGGGCGCTCGCAAAAACATTTTGGCATGAGAAAAAACTTTTTAGAGAATTTAAAAATGTTTAGGGAATTGCCGAAAATATTTTGGGAATACATAAACGGATTTTGTAATTTCCAAAAACAGTTTGGGAACTCATAAAAACTTTCCATGAACCCGCAAAACTCTTTTGGGAGCGCGCAAAACAACGCGGGGAGGCGGCTGAAAGCATCGGCAGTCTTCTTAAAGACCGCGCGACTAATTGTTTACGGTTAGACGAGCTTACCGCGTATATTTTAATTTCAAGGGCATCTTATCCGGTTCCGGTTGCTCTATTTTATGAATAGGCAAGAAATAACCGGTGCCGGTCAAAACCTTCCAGGTAAGACGACTGCCATGGATGGCGGAAGTGCTGGAGCCGCCGGGAGCGGCTCCAGTAAAAACCAGGAAGGTCTGCATATTGTCTTTGTCCGAATAGCGATATAATCGACGCACTTAAAAACTATTATTTTGGTTATTGATGAACGCTGACTGGAAAAACTTTCTGCTTTCTGAACACGCAGTATTTGACAACGATACGGACATCGTTTTTTTATCGCCCGAACATGAAGGCGGTAAGCGTATTTATCCGGTTGCGCATCTGGGTGTTTTAACGGTTGCCGGGAGCGATGCGGCAAAATTTTTACAGGGCCAAATTACCTGTAACATTAACGACATCTCGGATACAAAAAGCAGTTTGGGCGCAATGTGCAATCCCAAGGGCAGGGCGATTACCACTTTTTTACTGGTCAAAAACGCCGATGCATTTTTGATGATTTTACCCAAAGAATTACTGGCAGCCGTCAAGAAAAGACTCCAAATGTACGTGTTACGGTCGAATGTGGTGTTAACGGACAGTTCGGATGAATTGTGCCTGATCGGTTTATCCGATGATGCAGCGCAACCTGATGATCACTTTGCGACAAGCCGCCAGGAAGAAAATATTGTTATCAATTTTCAGGGGCGCTATCTGGTCATTGCCGAGGCCGGTAATGCTCGGACATTTTGGTCGAAGCAGGTTAATCAAGGCTTCCAGTCGGCAGATTCGGCGCAATGGCGTTATCTCGATATACTCTCAGGGATTCCATGGCTTGACGCCGCAACATCGGAAGAGTTTATTCCGCAAATGCTTAACCTGGATAAGTTGGGCGGCATCAGTTTTAACAAAGGCTGTTACACCGGACAGGAAGTTGTTGCCCGGACTCATTATCTGGGCAAGGCAAAAAGAGAAATGTTTTTGGCTGAGTGCGATGCTCTAACGCCTCCCGAACCTAATTCAATCATCATTGGCGATGACACGAGCGCTGATGAAAGTCTGGGTAAGGTGCTATATGCTCAAAACAGGGGAGGTGTTTGCAAGATGCTTATTATTCTGAAAGTTTCTGACATGAATGCTTATAATCTAAAGCTAAAAAATTATAATCAAGACAAAATTACGTTATTAACAGTATGATTTTAGTCGGTATGGAACATAGGTATTTACACGAGTACCGACTCCTTCTCCCTTGAGAGAGAAGGGGGGATATAAACGGTTATTTTTATTCTCCTCACCCCAACCCTCTCCAACAGGAGAGGGAGCCAAGCTGGAATTTGTTACGGGCATTGAATTATCCGGACAATGCTTGATGAAATTGAAACCATTCAAAGCCTGTTTTTTTCCTAAAGACGTTTAAAACTATGATTAATACCCAAGCAGCCGCACGTTTTCGCCGATTAGGCACGATAACCATTTTCGCCGTTTATTTTGTAATTCTTGTCGGTGGAATCGTAAGAGCTTCCGGTGCTGGCATGGGCTGCCCCGATTGGCCGACTTGTTTCGGACAATGGGTGCCGCCTACCGAGGAATCGCAATTGCCGGCTAATTACCATCAGATTTATGCCGAACGCGGTTATGAAAATACCCAGTTTAACCCGGTAAAAACTTGGACCGAATACACTAATCGCTTGGTCGGCGTGACGGTTGGGTTCTTGATCATGCTGACGGTTTGGTCGTCGCGCATCTATCTTAAAACCGACAAAACCATTTTTTATTTGGCGCTAAGTGTGTTTTTCCTGGTCGGGTTTCAAGGCTGGCTGGGTTCAAGCGTGGTGGCAAGCAATCTCAAGCCTTTGATGATCACCTTACATATGTTGCTGGCTTTGTTTATCGTCGCATTGCTTATTTATACGATTGCACGTTCGCAACGGAATGTTATCGCCAAGATTGATATTCGGCCGCTGCCGGATAAATTTAAAACCGTGTTAATCGCGGCAATGGTAATGACTTTGGTGCAGGTGGCTATGGGGACTCAGGTCAGGGAAGCCGTGGATTTTATTTCTCATAACCATGCTTATATTGAGCGCCAATACTGGCGCGACGATTTTCCGGTTATCTTCTACGTACACCGGTCGTTTTCCTCGATTATTCTGTTTACCAATCTTTGGCTGGCCTGGAAGATTATCCGCTCTGTCGATAAAAACAGCCTGTTGCGGCGAATCGGCTTTTCTTTGGCGGCGTTGGTGGTTACAGCCATTATTGCCGGCATTAGCCTCGATAGATTGGGTATGCCGCCGGTTGCCCAACCGATTCACCTGTTAATGGCTAATTTGATTTTCGGAATGCAGTTTTTTCTTTACAGTTGCCTTAATTACGCCTCGACAACTCCGTCTCCTGAATTCATACGGGCGTCAAAAAGTTAATCGTGTCGGCTTAGTACATAGAAAAATGGAACACGGATGACACGGATTAAACGGATAAACACTGATTTTAAAAGCGTCATCGAACTTGGCTTAAGTTAAAAATCCGTGTAAATCCGTACTATCCGTGTCATCCGTGTTCTATTGAACATACGCTGAGTAGTTACAAAATATTAAAGCCCCTGCCGGCTTCAGCCGGCAGGGGCTTTTTATTATGGAGAGCTGTGTAAACGGAGATGACGCGGAACCGTTGTAGGTGAATAATTAAGCCAACACTACCGCGTTAAAATTGATCCAGGTGAAGTCTTCCTGTATATCGAGGCCGAAGCTTAGAATCATGTCGTCGTCTTCGTCATGATGCCAGTTTAATGAGACGCTATCGGGATGGGCTTTGGCATATTCGTTCAATAATTCGAACATGCTGTAAAAAATTTTGGTGCTGACGCTGTTGAAATAAGTGAGCTGAAAATTGAATTCAACTTTATCGCCGCTGAGCGATTTCAAATGGCTTTGCAATTGCCGAAGAATAGGACGGAAAAACTCAACGCCGTTTTCGGGGTAGGCTTCGCCGGACATGCTCAGAGTGTTGCTTGAAAACTTAAAGTCGATTTCAGGCGTGTCGGAAGTGGCTTGAAAATATAAGTCGGTCATGATGGCTCCTAAATAGTAGCTTTGAGATAAAAGCAAGACAGTTCATTTTCAAATCCTGTCGCATCTTGGATAGCGTATTCGATAGGTTCGACTGAGTCTCTTGCCAGTGTTAAGAATCCAAGCCCCGCGCCTTTGCTGATCGCGTCGTCGCTGTGCCGGTCGTTTTTCAATTGGGTGCGATAAGCCTGCCTGATTTCGTCGGCGCTCATTTTCAGGATCGGGTCGATTTTTTCGCGTATCCGCGCCTCATGCTGTTTTTGAATGAGATTTGCACAGATAACGTAATATTTGTCTTCTTTTTTGCCGACAATGATGGAGCCTTCCTTGGTATCGTCGGAACCGGGCGTGCCGGGCGAGTAATGCATCGCATTTTGTACCATTTCGATAAACGTGGAGAATACTTTGCGCGACCTGAGGCCTTTCTCATCCTGAATTTGCAGTTTTTGCTTTAATGAGTCGCTCATCGTGGTAATGACATTCTGTGAAAGAATGCCGCTGTAATAAAAAACAATCCCGTTGGCATCGGCTTCTTCGCGAAAAACGGTAAATAGGTTGATCAGCATAAAATTTCCGGTTAATTAGAATCTGAATCCCATCAGGCATACATCGTCGCGCCGCCGCTGTTTTCCCTGATAGTCATAATAGGCTTGCATGAAAATAGATTCTTGCTCCGGCATGGGTTTGCGGTAATTTTCCTGAAGTAGTGTCGAAAAACGTTTCTTGCCGAAAGCGATTTTTTTTAATCCGCCAATCTGGTCGATCAAGCCGTCGGTGGTCAGATAGATGCACATCTCTTTGCTTAAGGCGAGCTGCCGGTTGGTCCATTGATAATCCATCGGTGTATCGATATAGCCTACGCCTTTGCGGTCCGGTTCCAGTAAATGCACGTCGGAGGATGCGTTGCCTATATAAAATAGAGGGGTTTTGGCGCCGGCATAGGTCAGTGTACTGTCTTGCGTATTGACCCAGCAGAAAGCCGTATCCATGCCGTCATCGGATTGCCCGTTCTGTGCCGAAGAAAACCGGTCAGCCTCAATGCCGTCGGTGTCGGTTTGGTTGATCTGGCCAAGCGCGATCTTGACCTTTTTATTCATTATCGCCAGTGCGCCGGCAGGGTCGTGGCGATTATCTTCGAGCAGGATATGGTCGAGAAAGGAAGCCATGATAAGCGTCATAAACGCCCCCGGAACGCCATGGCCGGTGCAGTCGATCAACGCGAGAAAAAAGCCGTCATCGAATTTCTTGCAGAAATAATAATCGCCGCCCACTTTGTCGCGCGGTTCCCAATGCATGAAGTAGTCCTGCAATACTGCGTTCATGTTTTCTTTTGACGAACGCAGGAAGGACTTTTGGATGATGCTTGCGTAATTGATGCTTTCCGTTACCAGCCGGTTTTTTTCCGCCTGTAAAAAGGAAACCACTTTGACTAAATCTTCGCCGGTACCGAGGCCCAGGTAAACGCCGTTTTCATCGGTGATAATAAAACCGTCGTTGAGCGTCTTGCGGCCGGAACCGAGCACTTTAAAACTGAGCGTTTGAATGCTCATGTTTTGATCGATAACAAGCGGATCTTTGTCCATGAAAGCAATGCAGCTTTTCCGGTCGAATAAATCATGGTGGAAGGGCTTGGCCATGCCTTCCATGAAAACATTGCGGGTGATCAAGCCAATCGGTTTGTCATTTTCTACGACAGCAACAGAAATGAGGTCCGGATGCTCATTTAGCAGCTTGGTGACTTCAAGATTGGTTTGCTGGGGAGAAACCGAGGGGCAGATTCTTAGAAGGCTGCGGGCAATATATTCAGCCTCGATTTCGGACAGTCCTGCTCTTGATTGATTTAATAAGGATTGATCTAACATTGCCTTGCCTTCATTTTAAAATTCGGCAAGGATAGATCACGATCGTTACAAAATGATGACTCCGGGCATTACGACAACTATCCGGTTGAAAATACGAGGAGGGTCACACTTTTTGCTAATTTTATCTATCGATTTGGTTTGTTAGAGCAGAACAAACATACGTCGGCAATTGTTAAAGAAGTATTCCGGCAAACGGCCTTAGCAAGGTTTAGGTATGATTTTTAAAATGGCATTGCTCAACGATTAAGTGAATTTTGTGCAGCTTTAGCAGCAGCTTCTTTCTGTTGTTGTGACAGATAAGTTCCGGTCATGATCACTGTCATTATCAAAAGATAAACCACTGAAACGATACGTCTGGCTTTTTTGCTTTGCTCATAGTTATTCATAATCGATTCCTGAAAAAGGTTGGAATAATACAATATTTACTAATGCAAATTAATGGAAACGTTTTCTGCTGTGCTACTGCTTCAGGCGCTTTTTTACAAGGCATTGATTTTATGCGTTTAAGCTGAGCTTAAGATTCGTTAAGTTAAAATTGAGCCAGACTTAATAAAAAAGGCTCTATCCTATGAATAAAATCATGCTAGCAGTTCCTGTTTTTTTAATATGCAGTTATTTTAACCCGATCCAAACCGCCGAGGCGTCCGGACACCGGACAGCTCATAAGGGTTCCAAGCACCTTGTAGCAAAAGCCCATAATAAAATCCAGCATCACTCAAACAATCATCAAAGTACAGTTTCCTGGTATGGTCCTGAATTTCATGGTAGAAGAACTGCCAGCGGCCAAAAATACGACATGTACGCGATGACTGCCGCACACAAGACATTGCCTCTTTTGTCTTACGCCAAAGTTACCAACCTGAAGAATCATCGTAGCGTTGTTGTTCGCATCAATGACCGGGGATCTTTTCATGGAAAAAGAGCTATGGATCTATCTTATGCGGCTGCAAAAGAGTTAGGTATTAATGGGTTAGGGTCTGTAGAAATCACACCGTTGAGCAGTAACGAAGCATTGTCGCCATTGAGTAATGGCGGTAAAGCAAACAAACGCGGTTAATTTGTTATCCTGAAATCTGTGTTTCACCTCCAGCAAGCTTAAGCATTAACCGGTGCGGCGGGAGCCACCCGCTCAGCGCTTGCTTAGTAGCATCCGATATACAGCCCGCAAGGTTGTCAAAGTAAATTTCTCGATGCGTAGTCAACGCAGACTCGTTAAATACAAATTCGTTTTCTGCTATCCGTATGGCCGGATATGCTGTTTTCCGGGGTTGATGTCGAAAAAAATCAGGGTGTGCGCTCACTGGTTAGAGGCTGGGTCATGTAAAATGCATCCGATATAGTAAAAATCGATCCATTCAGCATACGGGGATTTTCAAAAAAGCATGCCAGAAACCCATGAAACCTTAGTTATCTATCACGCCGACTGCCTGGATGGTTTGGGAGCGGCATGGAGCGCGTTTTGTAAGCTGGGCAATCAAGCCCGGTATATTCCTGCCCGCTATGGCGACGATATTCCCGATTTTGAGCCGGGGGCAATACTTTATATATTGGATTTTTCCTACTCGCCTCAGGTATTAGTCGATGCCTCGGCGAAAGCAGGCCGAATTATCCTGATTGATCACCATATGACCGCCATGGAGCAATGCGATGATTTTTTTAAGGTGCAATCCCCCCCCTGAAAATCTATCGATCAATTTCGATATGTCGCGGAGCGGTTGCGTTTTAGCGTGGCAGTATTTCTTTCATGACCTGAAACTGCCCAAAATTCTGTTGCATATCGAAGACCGCGACCTTTGGCATTTTAAGTTGGACGGTACCCGTGAAATAACGACGGCGCTATATGAAAGGATGCCGATTAATTTTGCCGAAATAGGCACGCTCGATCTATCGGAGCTGTTGGCGGTAGGCCGCATACAGGCTGAGCAATTTGCCGGAATGGTGAAGAGAATCGCCAAATCCGCGCATAGCGTTTCGGTGGCGGGGCAGCTAGGGTTTGCTGTTAATGCGCCGTCCTTATTTGCAAGCGATCTTGGTCATGTGTTGGCCGAAAAATCAGGCACATTCGGGATGATTTATCAATATGACGGCAGAAAGCAGCAATGGAGTTTTTCGCTACGTTCAATCGGCGAGTACGATGTAGGCCATCTGGCAGCAAGCTTCGGCGGGGGGGGGCATAAGAACGCCGCGGGCTTTACTTTAAATAATAATCCGTTTTTAGTGGCTAACCGTTGAATCGATCGCGCTAATCGACGAAGCTGTATCCGTAAAGTTAAAGCGATTCGGGATATAATAAGTCACCGAATTATTAGCAACCGTATAAGCAGGAACCCCCGATGAGCATCATTCGTCAAGATGATTTTATTCAAAGCATTGCCGATTCTTTGCAATATATTTCATATTATCATCCGCTGGACTTTATTAAGGCCATGCATGAGGCCTATCAAAAGGAAGAGAGTCCGGCCGCCAAGGATGCGATGGCGCAAATCCTAATCAACTCCCGGATGTGTGCCGAAGGTCATCGGCCGATTTGCCAGGATACCGGCATTGTTACGGTATTTTTAAAGATCGGCATGAATGTCCAATGGGATGCCGATATGGGTATTGCCGATATGATCAATGAGGGCGTTCGCCGCGCTTATCGTCATCCTGATAATGTGCTGCGTGCTTCGATACTGGCCGATCCGGCCGGTAAACGCATCAACACCAAAGACAACACCCCGGCGGTGATTCACATGGAAGTCGTCCCCGGCGATACGCTCGACGTTGAAATAGCCGCAAAAGGCGGCGGTTCCGAGGCTAAGGCAAAGTTTGCTATGCTCAATCCTTCGGATAGCATCGTTGATTGGGTGCTGAAAGCCGTACCCACCATGGGCGCGGGCTGGTGTCCGCCCGGCATTCTGGGCATAGGTATCGGCGGCACGGCTGAAAAAGCCATGCTGTTAGCAAAACAGGCGTGCATGGGGTCGATAGATATTCATGAGTTGATAGCCCGCGGTCCTTGCAATGCGCTTGAAGAATTGCGTTTGGAACTATACGACAAAGTCAATGCGCAGGGCATAGGCGCTCAAGGTTTAGGTGGGCTTACCACGGTGCTTGATATTAAAATCAACGATTATCCGACTCATGCGGCTAACAAGCCGGTTGCGATCATTCCTAACTGTGCGGCGACCCGGCATGTGCATTTTGTTCTGGATGGCAGTGGCGCTGCCGAATTTAAACCGCCGCGTTTGGAAGATTGGCCGGAAATTACTTGGGGTGCGGGTGCTACTGCTCGCCGAGTCAATTTGGATGCCGTGACCAAGCAGGATATAGAAAGTTGGAAACCTGGAGAAACTTTATTGCTTAGCGGCACCCTGCTGACCGGTAGGGATGCGGCGCATAAACGGATGGCTGAACTTTTCGAGCGAGGCGAAGCATTGCCTGAAAGCGTCGATTTTACTAATAAATTCATTTATTACGTGGGGCCGGTCGATCCGGTTCGCGATGAGGTGGTCGGTCCTGCCGGTCCTACTACGGCAACACGCATGGATAAATTCACCGAAGTGATGCTGGACAAAACCGGTTTGCTCGGCATGATCGGTAAGTCCGAACGCGGGCCGGAAGGAATTGCCGCCATTAAAAAGCATAAAGCCGTTTATTTGATGGCGGTCGGTGGCGCGGCTTATTTGGTATCAAAGGCTATCCGTAAAGCACGTATTGTTGCTTTTGAAGATCTTGGCATGGAAGCCATACACGAATTTGTTGTTGAAGATATGCCGGTCACGGTCGCTGTTGACACGAACGGCAGCTCAGTGCATTACATCGCGCCACGGATATGGCAAGCCAAGATCGGTAAAATTCCCGTTACGGTTGAAGCAAGTTAAATAAGGTCATTTTTAACTGCTCGCCGGATAAAAAAGGTCGCGCCAGACAAAATAAATTGTGCTTGAATTTATAAAAACACACCCCACTATAATTCCGGGTTGCCAAGCAAAATCAGGAAAGCTCAGAGTATGCGCAGTTTTAGCTAAAAAATATTCTGAAATTGGAGTATTGATTTGTGTTGATTTGTAATTACAGTTATCTTAATTAATAGTTTTAAAATAATAAGGAGAAATCGGATGTCAAAAGGTCAAAATTTACAGGATAATTTTTTAAATGCGCTTAGAAAAGAGCATACGCCTGTTTCTATTTTCCTTGTTAACGGGATAAAGTTGCAAGGTAAGGTGGACTCATTTGATCAGTACGTGGTTATGCTGAAAAATACCTCAAGCCAAATGGTTTACAAGCACGCCATATCGACCATTGTACCGAGTAAAGCGGTAAAGCTGACTCATGACAATGAGCATCATGAAGAATGATTGACTCGTTCCTTCGTTGCCGGCAAATCCGTATGGGAAGTAAAAGTTTTTTTATAATCATGTCTATGGGGTATTTATTTGTTTGATCGTCCCGAATCAGGTGAGCGGGCAGTCCTTGTTCACCTGACACTTCGTTCCGGGCAGGAAGATCTTTTAGAATTAAAAGAATTGGCTAAGTCCGCCGGAACCGACCCTGTCTACGTAGTAACAGGCAGCCGCAAAAGGCCCGATCCGAAATACTTTATCGGTACAGGCAAGCTTGAAGAACTCAAAGACGTTATCCAGGCCTATGAGGCCGACATCGTCTTATTTAACCACCCGCTTTCACCCAGTCAGGAAAGAAATCTTGAAAATGATTTAGGTGTTCGGGTGGTCGATAGAAACGGCTTGATTCTGGATATTTTTGCCCAACGTGCGCAAACCTTTGAAGGCAAACTGCAAGTTGAATTGGCCCAATTACAGCATTTATCGACCCGCTTGGTTCGCGGCTGGACGCATTTGGAGCGCCAAAAAGGCGGTATCGGTCTTCGTGGTCCCGGTGAAACCCAGCTGGAAACCGACCGTCGATTGTTGGGGCTGCGTATTAAACAGATTCAACAGCGTCTGGATAAAGTCGATAAACAACGGCATCAAGGGCGCAGCAAACGAAAAAAAGCCGAAGTGCCATCTGTTTCCCTGGTGGGATACACCAATGCCGGCAAATCAACTCTATTCAATAAACTGACCGGGGCCGATATTTACGTAGCGGACCAGCTCTTTGCTACCTTGGACCCGACTTTGCGTAACTGCAAGCTGCCTAATGGTAGCGAGATTGTTTTGGCCGACACTGTTGGTTTTATACGGCACTTACCGCATGAGTTGGTGGCGGCGTTTAAATCCACGTTACAGGAGGCCAGCGAAGCGGATTTATTGCTGCATGTAATCGATGCCAGTAGCGATGACAGGGCCGACACGATTTATCAGGTCAACCAAGTGCTTGAAGATATTGAGGCCAATGAAATCAGGCAGCTTGAGGTTTTCAATAAAATAGATTTATTGGCCGACATCCAGCCTCGGATTGAGCGGGATGATGCCGGCAACCCGGTTCGGATATGGTTGTCGGCTGAAACCGGAGCCGGTGTCGGTCTGCTTTATCAGGCATTAGCCGAAATATTCTCCAATACCAAAGTCAAAAGAAAATGTTATCTGCAACCCGATCAAGGCGATATAAGAGCAAAGTTATTCGCCTGCGCCAAAATAATCAGCGAAAAAACCGATGATTTTGGCGCTTGTGAATTAGTCATTGAACTGGATGCCAAGTATTTAGGTTTGCTGAAATCGGTTGAGACTGAAGAAATTTAAAAGTAGCCGGTTTTGGGCCTTTGCCTTGTACCTTTCGCCTTTCGCCTATATTTACGATAGAATACCAAACATGAATCGGTAAGCTTAAGGAATATTACCTCTTGCTGAAAGTTGAAATAATCCTGCGGGATGTGAAAGTTTAAGTAACCAATATGGAGCAAAGTTATGTCCTGGAATGAGCCTGGCGGCGATAAAAAAGACCCCTGGAGCGGGCGTGGAGACCAAAAAGGCCCACCCGATCTAGACGAGGCGATACGTTCGTTGCAAGAAAAGTTAAGCGGTTTTTTGGGCGGCAAAGAAGGTGATGGCGGCTCTTCTTCCGGCACTCCTCCATTGAAAAGTCTCGGTTTTCTCGCGGCAGGCGCACTAGTGATATGGGGATTAAGCGGTTTTTATATTGTCGACGAAGGTACCCAGGGTGTCGAAACCCGGTTCGGCAAGTATGTCGCGACCACGCAGTCGGGTTTGAATTGGCATTTTCCGGCTCCTATCGAGCGGGTTGATGTAGTCGATGTGAAACAACAGCGTTATATCGAGGTAGGTTACCGTAGCGGCGGCACTGAACAAGGGCTTGGCTCGGTGCCGAAAGAAGCGTTGATGCTGACCAAAGATGAAAATATTGTCGATGTTCGTTTGGCGGTACAGTATCAGGTTAAAGATGCAAAGGAATTTATTTTCAATATAGTCAATCCCGCCGCTACCTTGAAACAGGTTACCGAGAGTGCTCAACGCGGCGTGATCGGCAGCAGCAAGATGGACTTTGTTTTGACAGAAGGCCGTAGCGAAATCGTGGCGCAAATTAAAAAGGAAATTCAGGATGTCATGGATAGTTACAAATCCGGTATCCAGATTACCAGTGTTAACCTTCAGGACGCACAGCCGCCTGAACAGGTACAAAACTCATTCGAAGACGCTATTAAGGCGCGTGAAGATGAGCAACGCTTAATCAATGAGGCGGAAGCCTACTCCAACGACGTGGTGCCGAAAGCGCGCGGCGCCGCGGCAAGAAAAATACAGGAAGCCGAAGGTTATAAAGAACAGGTTATTGCCCAGGCGGAAGGCGAATCCAACCGTTTTTCCAAATTGCTTGCGGAATACACCAAAGCCCCGGATGTGACCAGAAAGCGTCTTTATATCGAATCCATGGAATCCGTATTGAGCGAGACCAACACTGTGATGGTCGATGTTAAAGGCAGCAACAATATGCTTTACTTGCCCTTAGATAAAATGATTCAGCAACAGCCTTCGATTCAACAACCCAATGCCCCTCAAAGCGCGGCAGAGCAGCAACCTTCTCCGGTAAAGGCTGAAACGGCGCAACAACCCGCTGCGCGGACTTCAACGCGCGGTCGTGACGCAAGGGGACGCTAATGACACAGAATAAAATATTGGTAACGCTGGGCGCGTTGTTGCTTATCGGCATGATGTGCGTATTTACCGTCAGTGAAACGGAAAAAGCGATTAAGTTCCGCTTAGGCGAAATCGTAAAGAACGATTACGAACCTGGGTTGCATTTTAAATGGCCGTTTATCAACAATGTAAAAAAATTCGATAAACGCATCCAAACAATGGCGGCCAAACCGGAACGTTTTTTAACCGCTGAAAAGAAAAACGTTATTGTCGATTCTTTTGTTAAATGGCGCATCGGCGACGTAACTACTTTTTATACGGTTGTTGCCGGCGATATAGATCAGGCCAATTTACGGCTCGATCAAATCATTAAAGACGCTTTCCGGGGCGAGTTCGGCAAGCGTAATATCAAACAATTGGTTTCAACCGATCGCCAGGCTATTCGCGAGATCCTGATCAAAAACGCCAAGCCTCTCGCGGCTGATTTAGGCATGGAGATCATTGATGTCCAAGTCATGCGCATCGATTTGCCGGAAGAAGTCAGCAGTTCGGTATTTCGCAGAATGGAAGCCGAGCGTGAGCGGGTTGCCCGCGAATTTCGTTCGCAAGGCGCGGAAGCGGCGGAAAGAATCCGTGCCGATGCCGACAGGCAACGTGTTGTGACGATGGCGAACGCGTTCCGGGATGCGGAAATGCTGCGCGGTGAAGGCGATGCCAAATCTGCTGAAATCTATGCTAAAGCCTATGGCGCCGATGCTGAATTTTTCACTTTCTATCGCAGCCTGAATGCCTATAAGAAGACATTTACCAGTTCAAGCATGATGGTGCTCGATCCTGATTCCGACTTCTTTAGATATTTTAAACAACAAAAGTAGGGGCTGGCCTTGTGCCTGCCCAGATAAAGGGCAACCCAAGGGATTGTCCAGATCAAGGGCAACCACAAGGATTGCCCCTATCCGTAACCAACGCTCCGCATGCGGGGCGTTTTGTTTGACTGGGACATACAAAACATGCAACAAAAAGACTCTTGGCTTTTGCCCGACGGCATAGAAGAGATTTTGCCGGAAGAGGCTAAGCATCTTGAAAGCTTGCGCCGTAAAATACTGGATACCTTTGCTTGCTGGGGCTATGAATTAGTCATTCCTCCGTTCATAGATTACCTGGATTCCTTGTTGACCGGTTCAGGACATGACCTGGAACTGCAAACGTTCAAACTGACCGACCAGATCAGCGGTGAAATGCTGGGGGTGAGGGCGGATATGACGCCGCAAGTCGCTAGAATCGATGCGCATAACCTTAACGCCGAATGGCCGACCCGGCTTTGCTACACGGGTACTATTCTGCATACCAAAGGCGATCCGCTCGAAAAGACCCGAAGCCCAATGCAGATAGGCGCTGAACTTTATGGACACTCCGGTAAGGAAAGCGATGTCGAAGTTATCCGCTTGATGCTGGAAATGCTGGCGATGGCCGGGTTGCAAAATGTACATCTCGATTTGGGCCATGTCGGCATTTACCGGGCGCTGTCAAGACAGGCAGGATTAACCGATGCGCAGGAAGCCGAGTTGTTTGACGTATTACAGCGCAAGGCCCGGCCTGAGCTTCAGGAATTGATGGCCGGTTACAGTATCGACGATGAACTAAAAGCCATGTTCCTCAAATTACCGCAGTTGAATGGCGGCCAGGAAACCATCGTTAAAGCCAAAGCTGTTTTAGAGGCGGCTAATGGAGAGGTTAAACAAGCGCTAGCCGATTTGGAAGCGATTGCGGAAAAGCTGGCGGTCTGTTTCCCATCGTTACCGATCAGTTTCGATTTGGCCGAATTGCGCGGTTACCATTACCACACCGGCGTAGTTTTTGCGGCTTTCGTGCCGTCGGTCGGCAGGGAAATTGCCAGAGGCGGCCGCTATGACAATATCGGTGCTATTTTCGGACGGGCGCGTGCTGCAACCGGCTTTAGCGCAGACCTGAAAGTATTGTCGGCATTAGGCAAACCCACGTACCAAAAAGAAGCGCAAGCCTTGATTTTTGCTCCGTATCAGGCTGATCCGGCGTTAAATGAAAAAATCAGGGACTTACGCGCACAAGGACTGGCCGTTGTTCAACAACTGCCAGGGCAAACCGGAACTGCACAAGAACTTAGATGTACATCCGTCTTGGAACAAGATCATCAAAACTGGGTCGTCAAACCCTTAGCAAGCTTGGAATAATTATGGGAAAAAATGTCGTTGTCATCGGTACCCAATGGGGTGACGAAGGAAAAGGTAAGCTGGTTGATTTGTTAACGGAGCAGGCGGAAGCTGTGATCCGGTTTCAAGGCGGCCACAATGCGGGACACACGCTGGTTATACAGGGAGAAAAGACTGTTTTACATCTTATTCCCTCCGGCATTCTGCGGGAAGGTGTTGAATGCATGATCGGCAACGGCGTGGTTTTATCGCCTAATGCCTTGCTGGAAGAAATTGAGTTGCTGGAGAAAGCCGGCATCCCGGTTAGAAATCGTTTGCTGATCAGTGAAGCCTGCACATTGATATTGCCGGTTCATGTCGCCATCGACAAGGCGCGTGAAATAGCTCGCGGCAGCAAAGCGATCGGTACGACCGGCCGAGGTATAGGGCCTGCGTATGAAGATAAGGCCGCGCGAAGAGGCTTGCGTGCCGGCGACTTTTTAAATCCTGCGGTATTTGCCGAGCGGTTTAAGGAATTGGTCGAATACCACAACTTCATGCTGACCAATTATTATCACGCTGATCCAATCGATTATCAGGCAGGCCTTGATGAGGTGCTGAAACTGGGCGAGCAAATCAAGCCGATGTTGACCGATGTCAGCGAGGTTTTATACAAATACCAGGACCAAGGCAAAAACCTGTTGTTCGAAGGCGCCCAAGGCGCTCTGCTGGATTTGGATCACGGCACTTTTCCTTATGTGACCTCATCCAGCACCACGGCGGGCGGCGCTGCTACCGGCACCGGCATAGGTCCTCTTGATCTTGATTATGTGCTGGGCATCACCAAAGCCTATTCGACACGCGTAGGCAACGGCCCATTCCCAACCGAATTGCATGATGCGGACGGCGATCACTTGGGTACGGTCGGACATGAATTTGGCGCCACCACCGGCCGCAAACGCCGTACCGGTTGGTTTGACGCGGTCGCGATGCGCAAATCCGCAAAAATGAACAGTCTGAGCGGCATTTGTTTGACCAAACTGGATGTGCTTGACGGCCTCGAAAAGGTCGGTATTTGTACCGCCTACAGACTTAACGGCACAGTTACCGAAACTGCACCGTTAGGCGCCGACCAATATGAAGAATGTCACGCGATCATTGAAGACATGCCGGGTTGGAGCGAAACGACTGCCGGCGTAACCGATTTTGACGCGCTGCCGGATAATGCCAAGGCTTATATCAAGAGGATTGAAGAACTGGTCGGCGTTAAAATCGCTATCTTGTCGACCGGTCCCGATAGAGACGAGACGATTATCCTGGAACATCCGTTCGCTTGAGCGGCCGTTGCCTAACCACTTGGAGCTAATATGGCTGAAACAGTAGAAGAATTAACCGTAACATACGAAGACGGCGGCATTGAGACAGTCAAGGAATTGGACAAGAAAGTGCTGACCAAAGGCGCCTGGGCTACGGTTATGTACCGTTATCAGGACTGGAATCGTGCTAAAGAAGAATACGGTCCCGATAAATACACCATTCGCCGTTACCAGAAACAAAACGGCGAATACAAGCAAAAATCGAAGTTCAATATTTCCAGCAAAGATCAGGCGAAAGCCATTATCGAAGCGCTGGAAGATTGGATTAAGTTGGACTAATTAGTAGGGCGCGCCCATGCGCGCCTTTTAGTTATTCGAGTCATCCATTGGTGCGCACGGCACGCCCTACATGAAAATTCACAGTGTCGAGCCACAACTTGAGCGAGTACATTCGTTGTAATCGGTTTCTAAAATAACAGGTTGCGGATTCCACCCAGCACCGGACGATCAAGTCATCCATGAGCAAAACCACCGCCCCCTCCGTTACCCGCATCGCCCTAGCCAGCTTCATCGGCACCGCTATCGAATTCTACGATTTTTATATTTACGGCATGGCCGCGGCACTGGTCATCGGTCCGGTATTTTTTCCCGGCGATAACCCGACAACCCAAGCGCTCAGTTCCTTTCTTACTTTTGCCGTTGCTTTCCTAACACGGCCTTTGGGTGCGACGCTATTCGGGCATTTCGGCGACCGCATCGGGCGTAAAACAACCTTGGTTGCGTCGCTGTTGGTCATGGGTATTTCCACCACATTAATCGGCCTGTTGCCGGGCTATGACGCTATCGGCGCATGGGCTCCGGTGTTGTTGTGCTTGTTGCGTTTCGGTCAGGGCATCGGTTTGGGCGGAGAATGGGGCGGCGCGGCGCTGTTGGCGACCGAAAACGCGCCGGCCGGAAAACGAGGCTGGTTCGGCATGTTTCCCCAGTTGGGGCCGCCGGTGGGTTTTTTGTTAGCGACCGGCAGTTTTTTATTGCTGGCTCATTTTTTAAGCGAACAAGAGTTTAAAGACTGGGGCTGGCGGCTCCCGTTTCTTGCCAGTTCTGTGTTGGTCGTGATCGGCTTGTATGTGCGTCTGGCCTTGGCCGAAACACCGGTATTCGCCAAAGTGCTACAGCAACACCAGCAGGTCGGCTTGCCGCTTAAGGAAATAGTTAAATCTCATGCCGCCCCGTTGGCACTGGGGGCGTTGGCGATGGTCGTGTGCTATGCATTGTTTTATATTTCGACGGTGTTCTCGTTGAGCTACGGCACCACCGCGCTACATATCCCACGGCAGCAATTTCTCGGCATGTTGTGCGTGGCAGTGCTATTCATGGCCGCCGCCACGCCGCTATCGGCCTGGGCAGGCGACCGATTCGGACGGCGGCCGGTTTTGCTGATTGCCGGAAGCGCCGCATTCCTGTCCGGTTTCCTGTTAAAGCCGATGTTGGAAAGCGGCTCACCGTTGATGATTACCGCCTTTCTGTCGCTGGAACTGTTCCTGATGGGGGCCACCTTTGCGCCGATGGGAGCCTTGCTGCCGGAGTTGTTTCCCTCTAAGGTACGCTATACCGGTGCGGGAACTTCCTATAACTTAGGCGGCATACTAGGTGCTTCGTTCGCGCCTTATATTGCGCAACGGCTGGTTGCCGAAGGAGGGTTGGCTTGGGTCGGCGGCTATGTTTCATTGGCTGCGGTTATTAGTTTGCTTGCTGTGTATTTGATGAGGGAAACTCGGGATAACCGCTGGGTGTAGACAGCGTAGGCCGGAATAAGGCCACCCAAGCGTAGCGCGAGGTGGCGTTTCCGGCGAATTCGGCTGATATTTGCCGGAAACACCAGTTCTCGCTGTCGCTCGAACCGGTTTATTCCGGCCTACATACTGGTGCGCTCATATCGGTTTTGACCGTGCGCTCGGTTACGGACTCAAGTATCCCGCTGGTTTTAGCTTTACTCATCTCGGCCGCATCGGTCGGTTTTCTGCAATTATGTCCAACACTGAGGTTAACCGGGACTCGGTGCAGTAATGACTTTAACAATCGACTACACGAATTTATGAAAAACAAAGGAATGGCGTTTGATTCTTTCTGCGCCTGGGACGGCGAAACCTTGGTGCTGAATATCCTCGGTCAACCCAGCGCAAAGCAGGATGCCATCGGCAAGGCCAAAGGCAAGCAGCTCAAGATCAGCGTCACTGCCGCGCCGGTGGCGGGCAGGGCAACCGATCATATGGTCCGGTTCCTGGCAAAGGAATTTGGCGTGACACCCAAGGATATTGAAGTTGTATTCGGCAGGTTCAATGTCAATAAACAACTGCGCATTAAATCGCCTAAGAATTTACCCGCCGTAATCAACAAACATTTATCTCAATAAGTTCGGTAGGAGCGCTTAATTTAACGGCATTGGATGCCTCACATACAGGTCATACGCTTGATAAAATCCTGCAAGCTCTGGCCTTCGATATCGATAAATGTCGCGTTTTCCGATTGAATGCTCTGAATCCGGTCCAGCCGGAAATTACGGAAATCGTCGCGCAATTCGCACCAACCGACCAAGGTCCAGACGTTGCCCCAAAAATACAGGCCCAGCGGCCGGATGCGGCGCAGGCTTTGTTCGCCGTCGGCACGGCAATAGCCCATCTGCAACAAGCGTTTACCGTCGATGGCTTTTCGGCAAATATCCAGGTTAATATCGAGATCCCGGCGCTGATCGAAGCGCAACGAAAATAGTTTGCTGTCTTCGATTTTATTTCTCAGTTCGGCAGGAATGACTGCGGTAATCTTGTCCAGCGCCGATTGCGCCGAATAGCCCAGCTCGGTTCCGGCCCAGGTTTTGGCCATTCGTGCACCGATGACCAGTGCCTCGATTTCGTCCGAGGTAAACATGATCGGGGGAATGTCGATAGTGTGCCGCAAGCGATAGCCGACGCCGGCTTCGCCTTCAACCGGAACGCCGGACAGGCTGAGATCCTGAATATCCCGATAAATAGTGCGCTCGGACACTTCCAGGCGTTCGGCAAGCGTCTTGGCGGTAACCAAGCGCTTGTTACGCAGGATTTGTACAATTTGAAATAAACGGTCGGCGCGTCGCATGGTTTTGAATAGGCGGCCAAAGCCTTGGCCGCCTACGTGGCAATAGTGATCAGGACGCTGAATGCAAGCCGACGCGGTTGCCTTCGCTGTCTAAAAACAGCGCGAAGTAGCCGCAGTCGCCGTCATGAATCGGCGTTTTGGGCATCAGTACGCTGCCGCCGTGCTGAATGGCCCTAGCCAGAGGGATGCTTAAATCCTCGCCGGCGTTCAAATAAACCACTGCGCCGGTTTGGCTGGGTTGGTAATGTTCGCCTTGCATCAGCATACCGCTGACAGCGCCTTCTTCGGCTTCGAAAATCGCCAATTGATAACCGCCCATTGCTTCGTCTTTAAAGGTGGTTTGCAGAACATTTTGGTAAAAGTCCTTGGCACGCTGCATGTCAGTGACCGGAATCTCAAACCAGCTTGCTACATTATTCATTTTTATCTCCGTGTTTTAAGTGTTAACGAGCAACTAGGGTATGACAGCTCTCCTGACAGCGTGGTGTCAGTAATGTTTACAGGATTGACGATTTTTTAAGCGATCTTGGATTAAAGCAGGAAACGGTTCAACCCTATGCGGCTAAGGAAGTTGTTCGTTCAGGCCGGCCCAATACCGGGCATGGCAATATAACCGGGCAGGTTTTCTATTCTTTTTAACCATGCGCGAACCGACGGATAGGCGTCCAGAGCGACGCCACCTTCCGGCGCCAACGCGACATAGGGATAACAGGCAATGTCGGCAATTGTCGTCTGTTCGCCCGCCAGCCAGGGATGATCGGATAGACGTTGCTCTAATACCGTCAGTGCTTGCTTGCCCAGTGTTTGGCATTGCTCGATGTCCCAGGGCCGGTTGAATTTTTTTGCTGCCCTGGCCCTGGCGAGTCCGTAGAGAATCTCGTTTTGCGACAGGCTCAGCCACTGCATGACTTCGGCCATGGCTTTGGCGTCAAGCGGAAACCAGCATTCGTCGCCATAGCGGCGCGCCAGATACAGCAAAATAGCCGACGAGTCCCAGATAACAGTGCCTTCGTCATCCAATACCGGCAATTGGCCGCGCGGATTCAGTTGCAGGAAGGCGGCGGATTTATGTTCGCCTTGCCATAAATCGACCGGTGCCGCTTCGTAAGCTAATCCGAGCAATGCGCACAACAACCTGACTTTGTAGCAGTTGCCGGACAGTTCCATATCGTAAAGTTTCATTGTTTGTCCTTGATTAAGGGTGGATAGTAGTGATTTTGCATCGGGTTGCCGGTATATTAGCAGCATAAATCGCGGAACAGTAACATTGGGGATCAGCTTGCAAAAAAGGGGGAGTTGATGATCAAACCAGCACAAAACGACAATGAAATAGCCGACTGCTTCCAAGTCATGAAGCAGCTTCGCACCGGGCTTGTGGAAACCGCTTTTGTTCCCCTCGTTCGGGAACTCATGGCTGACGGTTACCAGCTTGCATATCTCCGGGATGAAACTCAGGTTGTGTGCGTTGCCGGATTTAAGATTTCAAAAAACTTGTTTTTCGGTAAGCATCTCTATGTCGAAGATTTGTCAACATTGGACAGTGAACGATCAAAAAATTATGGCAAACAAATGATGGATTGGCTTCGCAATCTTGCGGTGGCTGAAGGTTGCAATGCCATCCATCTCGATTCCGGCGTCCAACGCCATCGGGCGCACAAGTTTTATTTGAACCGGAATATGGATATTGTCTGTTATCACTTTGCCGAAAGAATTACCTGACCCGGCAGCCAAGCCCGACGCGTTAAAGTTAAACGTTAAACTTCCAAACCCATGAAAATAGACAGCCTTGACCATCTCGTATTAACGGTTAAAAACATTGACGTTACCTTAGCCTTTTACTCGAACACTTTGGGCATGGAGATCGTTACCTTTGGCAGCGGCCGCAAAGCGCTATCGTTCGGTTCGCAAAAAATTAACCTGCATGAACACGGGAATGAATTTGAACCCAAAGCATTACAGCCTAACCCAGGCTCTGCCGATTTGTGCTTTATTACTTCGGTTCCGTTAGCCGGCGTGGTAGACCATCTGTCTTCACATGGGGTAACTGTGATTGATGGGCCTGTGCAACGCACAGGGGCGACGGGGCCGATTATGTCGGTTTATTTTCGCGACCCGGACATGAATTTAATTGAAATTTCGAACCGCATTTCCGGAGAATTATGAGCACAATCACCATTCGCCAAGCCGTCCTGGCCGATCTTGAGGCGCTCGCGCCGCTTTTTGACAGCTATCGCCAATTTTACGGACGCCCAAGCGATTTACCCGCGGCAACGGAATTTTTGTCGGCGCGCTTCAATCATAATGAATCGGTTTTGTTCATTGCTCATGAAGGCAATCAAGCTATTGGCTTCACCCAGCTTTATCCGAGCTTTTCATCGGTATCGCTGGCCCGGACATTCGTGCTCAACGACCTGTTCGTTTGCGAACAGGCGCGCAGAAAAGGCGTGGCCTCAAAACTGATGTCCGCCGCCGTTGACTACGCGGGTTCGTTGGGCGCAGTTCGCGTTTCGCTGTCAACCGCGACAACCAACAAAGCGGCCCAGAGGCTTTATGAATTTGCCGGATGGAAGCGCGATCAGCAGTTTTTGGTTTATCACTTTACCGTTCCACTCGCATCAAGTCGCTTAGGAAAATAAACGTCATGATAATTAGGCAAGTTGGAAAGACGGTCATTAACCCGAAGCATCCGGCAATGTGCCACTGTGGAGCCGTTGTGCTGGAACTCGATTTGCCTGACGGTATCGTTGATCCTCGCAGATGCGATTGTTCGATCTGCCGAAGAAAGGGCGCGATAGTCGCTTCGGTTCCGCTCTCCGGCATCAGGATCATCAAAGGCCAGGATGTATTGAAGCTCTACCAATTCAATACCCTGACCGCGAAGCATTACTTTTGCTCAATCTGCGGCATTTACACGCACCATCGGCGCCGCTCGAATCCGAACCAATACGGCTACAACGTCGGCTGCCTGGAAGGCGTCAATCCGTTTGAAATCGAGAATGTTCCAACCAACGATGGCGTTAATCATCCGGCGGATCGGCAAAAGTCTTGTAGGTGAGGACGGCGCATGGGCAGCATGGCTAACCCGGTTTCCAACTTAACATTGAGTTTTTCAACCCTATTATTATGCGTATTCTCAAACAATTTGCCCTTTCGGCCGCGCTCGTCGTTTTGTCCGGCTGCACAATCGTTCAGCGAACAGCCCATATGTATAGCAGTGAGGCGTTACCGCCGCTTGCATTCACCTATAAGGATGGCGGATCAAGCGTTTATTATGCCTTTAGTTCCGGCGATGCAAGCCAGGCTGAAACAGCCGTTTTCTTTTACGGCGGCACCGGCTGTCCCAGTTGGAAATCGGTCATGCCGGAGTATGTCAGCAGCCTTACCGTCAGCGCCCGTGTTTTCGTGCTGAATAAACGCTTTGTAAGCGACCGTTCAACTGGGATATTCGATTGCGGCGAGGAATTTCAGCTTGCGAACAACCCTAGCCAATGGGTTAGCGATTATTCGGAATTTATTGCCGCACAAATAAACACTTTCTCATTAAAACCAAAGCATGTTGTTTTGGTCGGCGTTTCAGAAGGAGCTCTTGTCGCAACCAAGATTGCCGGGCAATCCTCCGAAGTGACTCATCTTGCGATTATCGGCAGCGGCGGCTATTCAATGCGTAAATCGCTGACTACGCTTGCGCAGAAAGATCTTACAGGTTTTGATGTCGATTCCGGATGGAATAAGATACTTTCCGATCCGGGAAGCATAGAAAAGACTTGGTACGGCAATCCTTATCGCTGGTGGTCGGACATCATGGACATCGACCCGCTGCCCGATTTTCTCAAACTGAACATCCCCATTATTATCGGAATAGGCGAGAACGATCAGAGCGTGCCTGTTGAATCCGCACGTTTCCTGGATGCCAAATTCAAGGAAGCGGGTAAAAACAACCTGACCCTGAAAGTCTATCCGGAAGCGGATCATCGACTGAACGGCGATGGTATTTCCCATCGGGATGAGTTTTTCTCGGAGCTATCTCGTCTACTTCAACGAACGGATAATATTGCGGCTAATCGGGACGTGCCAAAAGCGGCGCGGCCCGTTTTACATTAAACATAACAGGTCACGGGAGCGGCTGTGCGTTTACATCATATTGCGTTGGCAATACTGGTAGTTGCCATTTGGGGATTCAATTTTGTCGTCATTAAAGTCGGCCTTAAAGAAATTCCGCCTATTTTGCTGTGCGCGCTCCGGTTTTTTCTGGCCGCGTTTCCGGCTATCTTTTTTGTCAAACGGCCCGATGCGCCGTTGCGGATGATTGTTGTGTTCGGCTTGGTGATGTTCTCGTTACAGTTTGCTTTGCTGTTTTCCGGCATGCATGCAGGGACAACGGCGGGTTTGGCGTCTCTGGTGCTTCAGTTGCAGGTGTTTTTTACCGTTTTATTGGCTGTGATATTTTTGGCTGAAAAACCATCCGTTTGGCAAATTGTCGGAGCTTTGGTTTCGTTTTCCGGAATCGGGTTGGTTGCCGCGAATATCGGCGGCGAAGTTTCGATTTACGGCCTGATCCTGATCATTGCTGCCGCTGTCGCGTGGGGTGTGGGTAGCCTGATTTCCAAGAAGCTAGGCAACGTCGATATGCTGGCGCTGGTGGTCTGGGCAAGTTTTGTCGCTTGGCCGCCGCTGTTGGTTTTGTCGTTTTTTGTCGAGCAGGGTAGTTGGAATCTTGAAATCATTTCGCATATTTCCTGGCTGACTATCGGCGCGATTGGCTATATGGTGTATCCGGTGACTTTGTTGGGTTTTGGCGCATGGAGCTGGCTGTTTAGCCGCTATCCGGCCGCGACAGTGGCGCCGTTTACGCTGCTGGTGCCGATATTCGGCTTTGGCTCTTCAACGCTGGTGTTGAACGAACCGCTGTTCGATTGGAAAATAAACGCGGCGATGCTGGTTATCATGGGTTTATGTATCAACCTGTTCGGTCCTCGTCTTGCGCTTCGCTCACGGTCCGTATAAGGACGGACTGCTTTATACTTGGAAAAATAGAACACGGATGACACAGATTTTTACGGATTAACACGGATAAAAATCCGTTTAAATCCGTCTTATCCGCGGCATCCGTGTTCCATTTATAAAATCAAAAAACAGGATAATTTTAACGTGAAATATCTATTCACAATCGTAATGCTGCTGCTCGTTAACCCGGCCCACGCCATTGATTGGCAGGACAGCCCTGAGGTTAAAAAACTATTCAACGCTGCGGGCATGCAAGGCACATTCGTTCTCTACGATGCCGCCGAGGATCGTTTTATAGGACATGATCTTGCTCGGGCCGAAACGCGCTATGTTCCGGCATCCACTTTCAAAATCGTCAATAGCCTGATCGGTCTTTCCGTCGGCGCGGTCAAGGATGTTGACGACGTGCTGCCTTATGGCGGCAAACCGCAACCTTATAAAACCTGGGAGCAGGATATGGGCTTGCGGGCGGCGATTAAAATTTCCAACGTGCCGGTCTACCAAGCGCTTGCCCGGCGCATCGGTCTTGAGGCGATGCAGGACGGTGTCGACGAAATAGACTACGGTAACGGTGAGATCGGCAGCGTTGTCGATAGGTTCTGGTTAGAGGGACCGTTGATGATTAGCGCCGTGGAACAAGCACGGTTTCTGGCCCGCTTGGCCCGGAATGAGTTGCCGTTCCCTAAAGAAATTCAAGCCAAAGTCCGCGACATTGTTCAACTGGAGCAGAACGAGCATTGGACTTTGTATGGCAAGACCGGCTGGGCTGGCGCCGCAAAGCCGAACATCGGTTGGTGGGTCGGCTGGGTGCAAAAAGGAGACAAGCTGTACAGCTTTGCGCTAAACATCGACATGCAGCAGCCAAGCGACGCGGCCAAGCGCACCGAATTGGGCAAGGCCAGCCTTAAAGCATTAGGTGTGCTTTAGCTTTAGCAGGAATCGATGATTGTGTCTGATCTAATCGAATTGGAGACGAAGCGTCTTCGCTTAAGGCAGTGGAAACTTGTTGATCGCGAGTTTTTCGCGGCGCTTAATTCAGACCCGCGCGTTATGGCGTTTTTTCCTTCGTTACTGACACGTGCGGACAGTGATGCGTTGGCTGACCGTTGCCAATCGCTTATTGAAGAGCGAGGCTGGGGTTTTTGGGCTGTCGAAATTAAAGCCACTCAAGAGTTTATCGGAGTTGTCGGCTTGAATACGCCGTCTGCCGAACTTCCGTTTTCTCCCTGCGTGGAAATCGCTTGGCGTCTTGCCTTTCATCAGTGGGGCAAGGGCTTCGCGTCGGAAGCTGCGCGGGAAGCGCTGCATTTTGGTTTTGACGTGCTCGGTTTGCAAGAGATTGTCTCTTTCACCGCGCTCGACAACATCAGGTCGAGGGCTGTTATGATGCGTCTCGGCATGCTTGAATGCGGCACGTTTGAGCATCCTCAAGTGCAGGAAAGTAGCGGCCTGCGACAGCACAGCTTGTACCGTTTATCACGCGAGCGGTATTTGGACTTTCAGAATATAGAGAAATGGAACACGGATTAAACGGATAATCACGGATTTTAAAAGCGCCATCGAACTTGGCTTAAGCTAAAAATCCGTGTCAATCCGTCTTATCCGTATCATCCGTGTTCTATTAAGAAAAAGAGACAAAATGAAAGGTAGTGCATATCCGGACATCGCATGATGTGCGGCGACTTAAATATGAAGACATCCCAACTTATCACGACTGGCAACCGGGGCAAAAATGAAAACAGACAGGAAACACTATCTCGACAGTAGCGAGTACATCGATTGGAAGCATCCTTTAGTCACTGCCAAGGCAGCCGAGCTTGCCGAGGGCTGTGATTCCGATGAAGCGATAGCAAAACGGTGCTTTGAATTCGTCCGAGACGCGATTAAGCACAGTTGGGATTACCGGATGAATCCCGTCACCTGTAGCGCTTCCGAAGTATTAAGCCACGGCACCGGGTACTGTTATGCGAAGAGTCATTTATTGGCCGCGCTATTAAGAGCCAATGCTATTCCGGCGGGGCTTTGCTATCAACGGCTGACGGTTGAAAACGATGCTCCGCCGTATTGTCTTCATGGCTTGAATGCGGTTTATCTTGAGCAGCATGGCTGGTACCGCATCGATGCCCGAGGCAATAAGCCCGGTGTAGCAGCCGAGTTTTGTCCGCCTATGGAAAAACTGGCTTTCCCGATTATCAATGCGTTGGAAAAAGATTTTCCGGAAATATTGACTGAGCCGTTGCCGTTGGTGGTAAAGGCATTGACCCGGAACAAGACGGTAGAGGAAGTTTTTAACAATCTGCCGGATGCTGAAGTTATCAAGGTTCCGCCGATAAGGCTGCGTCCTCTTACCGTGCATCCTAAGGATCGATCATGAACAACGCATTTGCCGAAGATTTTGCCAACGACTGGATAGATTCGTGGAACAGCCACGATTTGCAGCGCATCTTATCCCACTATGCCGACGATTTTGAAATGTCATCGCCGGTGATTATCCAGCTGGCTAATGAAGCGAGCGGAACGCTTCGCGGCAAAGCTGCGGTTGGCGATTATTGGGCTAAAGCGCTGCAACTGATCCCGGATTTGCATTTTGAATTGATAACGACATTGGTTGGCGTGAATAGCATCACGCTTTACTATCGAGGGGCTAGAGGCCGCTTGGCTGCTGAAGTGTTTCATTTCAATCAAGAACAAAAAGTGGTTAAAGCCTTTGCCCATTATTCGTTACCGACAGAGTTTTCATGACTAACAGTCCATGCGACGGATAAGTCAGTCTAGCTGAAGTTGGAGTGCAAGGCGACCATATCGCGCGGGTAAAAATGCGATAATTGGTGTTATATATTACGTTAGGCGGAAGAGATAATGGCATACGAGTTTGACGGGAAGAAATACGAAAAAGCATCGGCTCATCAGAAAGAATGGGGGAGCAAACTCATATTACGATACTTCAATATGACCGCAGATTTAGAGCAATTCTCGATTAATTAAAATCAACCCGCTGCTAAGCCATCTCTGTTGAGCAGTAGAAGCTTATTGTGGCACGGATTAAGTCCCGTTTGCCGCGCCGAGCACCGGAGCTTTCGCCGGGAAAATGCCCGCAGGGGCGCGGCAGGAAGCCGCGCGTTGCCAGAGGGCCAAGGATGGCCCTTCTGGCAACCCCCGGTGAAAGTGAGGAGCGCAGGACTCAAGCGGTAACGGGCCGCCTTTTCTTTGGATACTTTCTTTTGGCGGAGCAAAAGAAAGTATCTCGCCTTCGGGTGCGAGAACCCGATTCAAATAACTGTCGCGCTAGCGACTCTTTAACTAACGAAGAAATGCTCTAGGACTTATCGGATACCAAATATGTTGGGCATAAAAAAGTATGTCCAAGCTACGCAACCGGCGGGCACGGGCATCGATATGCGCCCCCCGTTCTAAACCAGGAAAATACTATGCCGCTCTTCAAATTGTTTGTTTTCATTCCAATGTTCATGGTCCAGCTTTTCGCCGGGTCGTTGCTTTTACCGGCGGAAGCGTTGGCGCAAAACGAGGTTTTGACCCAAGCGGCGATTGCAGAATACACGCAGAAACTTGTGCACGCCCGCAACATCCAGGCGGAGATCGCAGACCGCTTGGCATGTCTCGAAAAGAACGATGCCGGGTTGACGTCGCAAAGCAGAAATCTTGAGATAGAACTCGGGAATCTCCGCCGCCGCGAGCGGGAATCGGCCGGTGAATTAGCGATACAGCAGTCCAAGCAGAAGGATTTCAAGGCTATCTATGAGTCGGAGTGGGCAAATTATGAAAATCTCCAACGTGAAGTTGCCCATCACCAAGCCCAAAAATGGGCCCAGGAAGAGGCTGTTCGACAATGCAAGAGGCAGTTGAGTTCGGGCGGCTGGTTCGATTGGTTTACCGACCCTGCTTGCGACTTGTCTAATTCGATTGCGCATCTTGTGGGAGCAATTGAGACGGTCGATGGCAAAATTGATGCCTCGGAACGGAAGCTCCAAATCGCGCGGGATGGAATGAATGACGCGCAGCAGCGGCTCGATGAAAGCCAGAGAGCGCTTGTGCAAGCGCAACAGCAATCGGAACAGTTCGAGGCCTTGGCTCGCCGCACGGAAAACGAAATCCACACCCTGAAAGCCACGCTTTCCGGTCTTCGCATCGAGGTTCAGAATTACCGCAACCAACTCGACGATTTCGAGAGCGTGCTCAATGAGGCCGCGACTGTCGATACGGCGGATGCCCGCGCCCGCACCGCACGAAAAGTCATTCGTATATCGGACGATGTCGATAAGACTGTCGCCCGTGTCGCCGATCCCGCCAATTCGGTCTTGCCTGAGGGATGGAAGCAGAACTGTCCACGGCGCGATGAGTGACAACGCCATTAAAATTTTCTCAACCAAGCAACAAAGGAAAAACACGATGTCCGATCCAGCAATATTTGAAAGCCGCGAAGTAAAAATCAACAAAGATATCGAATCCGAAGTCGCAAAGATCCGGGCCAACGCCGAATTCGAGCTGCCGAAGAGCGACGCGGAAATTGTTCATGGTTTCGTCCGGAAGATTGAAGGAAGCTATAACGTTGACCGTGCTAAGAAAGACACCGACAACGCCATCGACCTTCTCTATATCGCCTATAACACGACGCCTCAGGAAGAGGGCGATATCCGCGTAAAAATCAGTGCGATCATGGACCAGCTGATTAAGTCGCAGCAGAACAGTGAACGCACGATGAGAGAGGCGAGCCATGTCGCCAATAATATCCTCCATGCGCTAAGCGATATATTCCCCGATTGGCGCGACGTTAAGGAGGGCAATGACGCGAAGGAGATAAAAGGTTTTGTCGGTAAGGATCTTTTCAAACTGGCCAATGAAATCAAAGGGAAAGCGTTAGACATACAGAAAGCGCTAAATGCAATCGCCGATGCCTATGACAAGATCATCAAGGATACCGTCGCCGCGACCTCAACCAGCGAGAAAGCCTTGAGCGCGCGCCTGAAAGAGAAGGCGGCGATTGAAAAAGAGATCAACGAAGCGAACGCGGAGCGTGAACGGCTCGAATCGCTCGTCAAGGATTTGCAGGACGAAGTCGCCAAATTCGAGAAAAAGGCGCGTGACTACGAATCCAGGGCCGAAACCGCCGAAGAGCGGGCGTTTGTGATGTCGATTATAAGGGTCGGGGCACAGATGGTTTCGGCAGCCATGCCGGCGGTTGCGATGGCGCTCGGTGGAGCGGCCACTGGCGGTACGTCTATTCTTGCGGCATCAACGCTCAACACGGTTAAGCGAGTGGCCGGCGATAAGGAGGGCGGCGCGAAAGAAGACGGCACGGCTGAGCAGATTGAGACCAAAAAGGAGATTTCCAAAAAACAGGCTGAGATGACGGCCTCCGAAGAGAAGAAGAAGGAGTTGAATAAGAAGATCGAGAAACTTGAGGAGGAGAAAGCCAAGCTAGTCGCTGCCAAGGGTGAGGATGGGGGCAGCAGCGAGCCGGAAACGGATGCCGGGGCCAGTAGCTCCGCGGAAGTGAAGGCGCTCGATGAGCGGATCAATGCGGCAAAGACCGAGTTGGACGCTGAAACGAAGAAATACTCGGAAATCGGCACCGTTCTCGCCGGTCTTAAAGCGTCGCTCGATGCCCTGGACAAAAATCTCGGCAAGTTGACCGATGAGCAGCAGCAACAGGCGGCCAGCCTTCGCGAGATACAGATGAAGATGCTCGACAAGGTCGAAGCCTACGAGAAGGAAAAGCGCGGACAAACCGCAGAACTGGTTAAGATCAAGGCGCTGTTGAAGGGCAAACGCAGCGAAGAGGAAACGATCCAACTGGCAATCAAGTCGCTCAACCTGAGCGTGAGCGCGCTGAAGCGGATGAAAGAGATCGTCGAGGAAATCGCGTTCTTCTTCAAGTCATTCGCCGATTTCATGGGCCAAGTCTCGGACGAAGCGGCGCAGCAAGTGAAGAATATCGAGAGCGTAGCCGAGATGGAGACGCTTCGCAAAAATCGCCTGGCGCGACTCATCGAATCGACCGATGAGTTCTTTATCAAGCAGGCGGGCGAGTGGAACGCCGTAACGATTGTCTCGGATAAGTTCACCCGGAACTTCGCCGACGGTTGGTCGAAGCTGAACAAACTGAACGGAACCTATATCAAGGGCGATGAACTCGATGCCTATTTGCAGACTGCGTCGGCCAAGCTGACGGAAATCGTGGCGGAGCGCGAGGCGGCGGCCGACCGGAAGATTGCCGATCTCGAGGGCTACCGTAAGCAGATCATTGCAAGCGCGGGCGCATAAATTCGCTAAGTTTTTCGTCGTGGCAACGCTTGAAGACAAGAAATCCTGTAGGTTGATCATGCTTTCATGATCAAGACATTGATAATTGATGTTACGAGCAGAAGGTACTTCTCCCGTTTGCCGCGCCGAGCCGCAGTGTTTTCACCGGGACAAATCGGCAGGGAGCGGTTTTGTACTCGCCCGGAGGGTGCCGGACAGGAGAGTCCGGCATGATTAGGTTAGGATGAAGGGATCAAATAAAGCTTTTATCGGTTAATACCTGAAATGGACACCTTGCCCATTGCAATGGTTAATTAAAACATCTATTGCTTGGGCGGTGGCGCGGTCTCCGCATTTGGCGGAGGCTGGTCGCCGACGTTTTCCAAAACCTCTTGCTCGGTTTTTTTGTTCATAACGATAATAGAAATCCGCCTGTTAATCGGATCCAAGGGTTCGGTGCCGGGACTATAAGGAATGCTGGATGACAAGCCAATGACTCTTAGGATTTTTCCTTCGTCAAGTCCGCCTTGAGTCAATTCGTATCGAGCGGCATTGGCCCGGTCGCTGGAAAGTTCCCAATTGGTGTATTTCTTCTGGTTTGGCGGAAAAGGCCGCGAGTCGGTATGACCGTTGAGGCTGACTTTATTGGGCAATTCGTTAATAGACGGCGCCAATGCTCTTAAAATTAATTTGATTTGCGGTTCGGTTTCCGCGCTGGCCAGTTTGTACATCGGCCTGTTCTGGGCGTCGACGATTAGAATGCGCAAGCCTTCGGCTGTTATTTCCAGTTTGATTTGATCTTTGTATTCGTTTAATTCCGGGTTTGAATCTATTTTCTCCTGAATTTTTTGTTTTAAGCTTTCGAGTTTTTCCTTCTCCATTTCTTCAGCTTTTTTTTCAATTTCTTCGGGCAGAATATTATCCTTAACTTCGGCGGTTTTGCCTTTGTCGACTTGGCCTAAGTCTTGCGAAGTAAGATCCGCACCACCTGCCTGGATAATGCTGGTTCGATCGCCGGTATCCGCGCCTCTTTCTTCCGTGGACGCTTTAAAAGGATCCTGGAAGTATTCGGCAATACCTTTACGTTCCGGTTCGCTAGTTGTCCCCAATAGCCACATCAGTAAAAAAAAAGCCATCATTGCGGTAACGAAATCGGCATAAGCCAGTTTCCAAACGCCTCCGTGATGACCATGGCCGCCTTTTTTGATTTTTTTTATGATGATCGGTTGCTGGTCGGCCATTTTTATATTTAACCTTTATTAGCTCGCAGTTGTTCTTCCAATTCCAAAAAGCCGGGACGCATGGCGGAAACGATCATTGTGCGCATATATTCCGCTGTCATGGCGGGTGATACGCCTTTGGCGCAACACAACAAGCCTTTTTGGGCGCATTTAAAAACGTTGCCCGACGCTTCGGAGCGTTCCCCCATGACAGCGGCAACGGGGCCGACAAAACCATAGGAAAGTAAAATTCCCAGGAATGTCCCAACCAGGGCCGCCGCGATCAATTTGCCCAGTTCCGAAGGCGGTATGCCGACCGATTCCATGGTATGTACAACCCCCATTACCGCCGCGACAATCCCAAAAGCCGGCATGCCGTCAGCGATATTCTGGATAGCCTTGACCGGGGCATGGGCTTCCTCATGATGGGTTTCGAGTTCCTGATCCATCAGTTCTTCCAGCGCATAGACCTCAACCCCGGTAACAATCAAACGCAGATTGTCGCAGATAAATTCCAATAAATGGTGATCGCCGAGAATTCGCGGCGTAAAGACCGGACTGCTTTTCGGGTCGTCGATAATGCTTTCCAACGATAATAAGCCTTCCTTGCGTGTTTTAGTGGTGATTGCATAAAAACACAGCAACAGCTCAAGATAATAGTCTTTATTGTACGGAGAACTTTTTAGTGTGGCAGTGGCCTGACTCAAGGCACCTTTAATAACAGGTATGGAGTTTGAGCAGACGAAAGCGCCTACGGCGGCGCCAATGATGATGATAAATTCAAATGGCTGAAAAAGAACGCCGGGGTGTCCGCCTGCCCCCATAAATCCACCCATGATTGCGGCAATGATGATCAAATATCCGACAATAACTAACATGTGTTCACTTTTGTGGTTGTTTTATATTAGAAGTAAGCAATACGGCTTAGATAATGATTAGTACATGATTATAATTGATTAATCCAAAAGACGAGTTTAAATCTGAGGCTTTCTGCTCTTAATCCGGCCATCGCGATAATTATTTTATCTTGAAATTCAAGGTTTAGTCTTTCTTGGCTTCGCTCTTTTTAGGTTTTGACGGTATCGGTTGCTCCGCGCACTAGGTAAGGCTATTGGCATGCATTTGCTCACGCAGCAGCCGGGCAAACTCATCCGCTTGCAGGGGCTTGCTTTTGATATAGCCCTGGTAAGTATCGCAGCCTTTTTTTCTTAGGAATGCCAGTTGTTCAAGTGTTTCCACGCCTTCGGCTAGGACCTTGAAGCCTAAAATATGGCCCATCGCAACTATCGTCGCGGTAATTTCCATATCGTCTTGTACTGAGGGAATGTCATCGATAAAGCTCTTGTCGATTTTCAGCACATCCAGCGGAAAGCGCTTGAGATAAGCCAGCGAGGAATAACCGGTGCCGAAGTCGTCAATAGCAAGACGAATGCCCTGGGCGCGCAAACTATTGAGTACCTCGACGGCTTTTTCTTCATTTTCCATCAGGCCGCTTTCAGTTAATTCCAATTCCAGGCACTCGGCAGGAAAACCGGTTTCATGCAGCACTTCGGCGACCAAGTTGTTGATGTCGCTACGGCGGAACTGATGCGGGGAGACATTGACGGCCAAGGTTATCGGCGGCAATCCGGCATCTATCCAGCGCCGGCCTTGTAAACAGGTTTCGTGCAGCACCCAGGCGCCGATCTCGACAATCAGGCCGGTTTCTTCGGCTATGGGGATAAAGCTGGCCGGGGAAATCAGTCCCTCAGTGGGGTCCAGCCAGCGTACCAATGCTTCGGCGCCGGTTATCCGGCCGCTGTCGATGTCTATCTGGGCTTGATAATAGATGCACAATTCGCGCTGCTCAGTAGCGCGGCGCAGGCGAGTTTCCAAGGCGATACGTTCGCGGGCGACGATGGTGAATTCTTCGGAAAAATAGGCAAAGCAGCCGCGACCTTCGTCTTTGGCCCGGTAAAGTGCAATGTCGGCGTTATCCATCAACGTTTCGGGGTTGTCGCCGTGCTGCGGGAACAAACTAATGCCGATGCTGGCACCGATTCTGACCTTTCGATTTAGCTCGGAATTGTTGCCGTTGCTTTGCTGTAATTGAAAAGGCTTGCTTAAGTCGGCGACAATATCTTCGGCGACCCGCGCCGCATCTTCCGGGTGAGCAATATCTTCCAGCAGCAGGATAAACTCATCGCCGCCCAAACGCGCGACCGTGTCGACATCGCGCAGCCTTGCTTTGATGCGGGCCGCGACTTGTTGCAGTAACTCGTCGCCGGCCGAGTGCCCCAGGCTGTCATTGACCGCTTTGAAACGATCCAGGTCAAGCATGAGCAGCGCCAGCTGTATGCCGTCGCGGCGCCCCATTTCGATGCCGTGCTTCAATCGCTCCAAAAGCAGGCGCCGATTAGGCAGCGCCGTGAGCGGATCGTAATAAGCCAGGTTGTGAATGGTTTCCTCTGCCTCCTTGTCTTTGGTGATGTCGGTGAACGCGGCAACATAGTTGGTGATCCGGTTATCGGCATCGCTAACGGTGGTAATGCTGAGCCACTCGGGATAGATTTCGCCGTTTTTGCGCCGATTCCATATTTCCCCTTCCCAGTAGCCATCCTGTTTTAAGCTGTTTTGCAGGGCATGGTAGAAATGGGCATCATGGCGGCCCGATTTAAGTAGCGCATGGCTTTGGCCGATGGCTTCTTCCGGGCTGTAGCCGGTGATCCTAGTAAACGCTTTATTCACCTTCAGGATAACTTGGTTGGCGTCGGTGATGGACATGCCTTCTTGCGATTCAAACGCGGTTGCGGCGATGCGAAGCTCGGCCTCGGACCGTTTTTGTTCGGTCACGTCGCGAAAGCTCCATACCCTGCCGACGACTTTATTGTTAATCATTTTGGGGATGGAATAGCGCTCGACGATTTTTCCATCCTTAAACTCGATAACATCGAAAGAATGGGCTTCGGGCGTTTTATACAGTTCGGTTACTTTAGTTGAGAAAGCTTGTGCATCTTTGAGTTGATTTTGAATGTAAGCGGATTGGTACGGCGATTTTTCAACGCCGATTCCGCTAGCGACGGTTTTATTTGGAATTTGCCACAAATCAACAAACTTTTGGTTATGCAGTAGCCAATTGTTGTCCAGATCCACAGCCAGGATGGCCTCGCCGGTGGATTCTAAAGTCGCCTTTAATATCGATAGGGTTTCCGCTATTTGCAGCATTGATTGATTGCGCTCAATCGCCAATTGCACCAAGCCTGCATAATGGTCGACCAGGCTGATTTCGGCATCGAACGGACGGACCGGCAGCCGGTGATAGACGGCGAAAGTGCCCAGTACGCGGCCCTGGTTATTTTTTATTGGATGCGACCAGCAGGCTTGCAGGCCGGCTTGCCGGGTAAGCTCTCGAAACGGTTCCCAGTAAGGGTGCTGTTGTATATCTTCAACGATGATGCATTCGCCTAGATAGGCTGACGTGCCGCAAGAACCCACGCCATCGCCGATCGCCAAGCCGTCAATGGCTTGATTGTAAAAGTCCGGCAGGCTAGGTGCTGCGCCATGGCGTAGATGTTGGTTGTCTTCGTCGAGCAGCAAAATCGAACACAGCATATCGGGATGCAATGCTTCGATTTGGCGAACTAACTCATCCAATATATTGGCGAGGTCGACGCCTTGATTAATGAGTTGGAGAGTTTGGTTCTGTAAAGCCAGTTCATCGGTACGGGTGCGTAATTTATCTTCGACGGCCTTGCGTTCAGTGATGTCGCGCCAACAGCCGTGAAGAATCGGTTCGCCATGTACTGTCATCGGTGTCAGAGACACTTCAGCCGGAAGAGCGGAGCCATCGGCTCGAAGATACAACCATTCGAATCGGTGATAACCCGTGTGCAGGGCAGTGGCTATCATCTCAGCCGCTTTTTCTTTCGAGGATCGGCCGTCGGGTTGACGGTCGGGAGAAATGTCAGCGGGGCTGCTGTTGATGAGTTCCGATTTTGACTGGTAGCCTAGCTGAGTCAATGCGGCGGCGTTGCAGTCGATGAACAGGCCGTTTTCTCCGGCAACTAAAACCGGATCCCTGAAATCTTCAAACAAGTGGCGAAATGCGTCTTCGCTTTCGCGTAGCGCGGCTTCCGCCAGTTTGCTTTCGGTAATATCCTGCACGGTGCCGACCAGCTGTATGGGATTACCGGCTTTATCGTATTCGATGTCGCCATGAACCATGACCCAGCGTGTTTCGGCATCGCTAGGGCGAGTGATAGCGTACTCCATAGACAAGCGTTCGCGGTTGCGGATTATTTCCCGGTAACGTTTGAGCACGCTCTGGCGCTGTTCCGGATGAAGCAAGGTTGCCCAATTGGAAATAGTCCGGTTGAACTGCTTGTCGATGCCGAAAATCCGGTCGAGCAGCGGTGAGCTTTGCAAACGCCCGCTTTTCAGGTCGACCACGTAGTAACCTATGCCTGCGGTCTCGTGCGCGAGGTGTAAAAGTCTCTCGTTGCGGGCGGCTATTTGGTTTTTTCGCTTCAGTGAGCGGTAGGCGGTTAACAGAACTAAGGCGATAGCGCCGGTCGATAGCGCAATGACGACGGCGATTTTGATATAGCGAAGCAGTTTTTCCCGATCGGCTTTGGGACTGGGATCGTAACTAAAATCCTGCAAGAATTTATCGTTTTCAACCATGCCGGCTTTGATAAATGTTTCCGCCATGTGCCGCCAGCGCCAGGGATTCATATGGCCCAGGTCGATGACATCCGGCATGATCAATGAACGTATTGTGTCGGCTTCAAAGTTAAGATGATCCCTGGATTTGGTTACGTGGTATTTGTCGATCAATAGATCGATAATTTCTTGCGGGTGGTCCATGGCGTAATACCAGCCTTCGAGGCTGGCTTGGCGGAATGCTTTTACCCGCTCGGGGTGTTGTTTAAGCTCTTGCTCCGTGGTGAACAGAATGTCGCTGTAGAAATCGACGCCGTAGTTGCGCGGATTGAGTACGGTAAATTCAACCCCTTGCTGTTTTAGAAAATAAGGCTCGTTGCTCAGGTAGGAATTAAACGCGTCTACTTTGCCGGCAACCAAGTCGGCAATCTCATAACTGCTGGGGACAATGTGAAGACGGCCGATGTCGATGCCCTCGTTATTGAACATCGCGACAAAATCAGCATCAACAGTCTGATCTACCAACATGATTTTTTTGCCGGCTAAATCGTCGGGTGAAAAAATTCCGGCATCTTTGCGTGCGACTAATACCGAAGGAGAGTGCTGGTAGATCGCCGCCAAGGCGACCAGCGGCGCGCCGCGCAAGCGTTCCAGCAATAATTCGCTATTGGCTTCGCCATATTGGGCATGGCCTTGAAGAACTTCCTGTACCGGTTTTTTTTCCGGTGTGCCTTCGTCGATAATGACGTCGAGTCCCGCAGCTTTGTAATAGCCTTTTTCCAATGCCGCATAATATCCGGCAAATTGAAATTGGTGATGCCAACGTAATTGTAGATGGATAGGCTCGGCGGATGCTGAAAAGCTCGGGTATATCAATGCCATGGCAACTATGGCATAGGTTCGCATCATATTGGGGTAATCCGGTTTTTATGCTTGGTCATTTTTTATTGCGGGCATGTCTGCATGATTCGAGGAAGGAATACGGATTATTGCATAAGGCCAAGGATGAACTTAGGGGCGTCAAAAGTAGGTGCTTTAAGCGATGCAGGGGCGCATCCGAGGAGCAAATATTCGCGCTTATGTTCATCGCCTACATCCCTGTAGGCAATGTCTCTAGATAACGTTCGCCATAACCGGCGTGCAAAAGAGGAGCGAAGCGGCGCTTTTGCACGCCGGTTATGGTGTTGTTAGGTCGGACCTTTTGCTGCGTATTCATTTCTTGTCGTTGCTTTCCAGCAGCTTTTTCCGCCCAGCTTCATACTCTTGATACGATATGGATTTCTCATGCGGTTTTTGCTCAGCTGAAGGGTGAATAATTGCCTCTCTTGTCTTTAACCCTTCGTAAATATTGCTATAGACGCGTTCTCTACTGGCACACCCTGCGAGAAGACTGAGATTGGCGCATAGTGCAATGGTTAATACCGTGAGCATGCGTCTCCTATTTTCGGCCGACCGGTTGATGGCGTTGTTCGGCATTATTTAAAGGAACTCTGAATAATGAAGCCGAAGTGAGGCGTTGGATTGCTTACAATAATCTCTTCCCCCGAAGGTTTCTTAATGACATACCCGTCAAATATTCTCTCCTGACCGCCTTGTAGGTTGCCATGCACTTTCAGTTTCTCGTCCAGAGAAAGGCCCGGTTTTTTGTTGTCCGGCAACTTGGCTCTAACAAAGATTGAGCCGGAACCGTCCGTTAGAATAAAACCACTCTCACCAAGTTGTGTGACGGTTCCCTCGATTGTGCTTACCGGCGGTAATGCCAAATTCTTAATCGGTGTTGTGCTGGCACACCCACCGACCGTTAAGACGACCACAGCCAATAGAGACAGAAAACTAGTTTTCATTGCGATTTCTCCTTTTCGTTACCTAACAAGCAGAGTTATTTATTAAGCAATCTAAGAATACGATCATAAATCTTCTGGCGGTGAATGATCAGCGCATAACTCAATAATCCCAGTATTAAGCCGAACAACAATCTTCCAAAAGCGGAACTTTCCTGTTCAGCCGCTGCCGGAGTTTCGGGCGTCCATTGGGGTTGCACGTTTTGTACCGCAACTTTAGACGGCTGATAGGCTGCTTTCAGGTCGGGCAAGCCCAAGCTGCGCCATTCATCGTAATCTTGCCAGATCGGATACTTGGCTTTCCACATGCCTTTGCTGAAATAGGGGGCAAGGCTCATGCCGTGCGCTTTGGGAATGCCTTTTTCATCAAGGAAACCGTCATAGACGACCAGGCTGATGTCGCCGCCTTCGCCAACGCCATTGGTGGTAAACGATTTTTCAACATGGTCATGGAACATCCAGATGCCTTGGCCAAAGCTATTCAAGCCATCGTCGGCGCCGCTTAATTCCAGGTCGATACGTTGCGCGGGCACCATGCCATGCACATCGCGCTGGATATACGAACCTGGGCCGTTATCGACACCGTCGTAATGGGTTATGGTCGGCTTGTGGCCGTGGATATGCACCGCCATTGCTTCGGTATGGCCGTTCAGGACACGCAGTTTAACTTTTTCATCCTGTTTCATTTCAATCAGCGATTCCCTTAAGGTATAAGGGAAAGAACGGCCGTTGAGCATGAAGTAATCGTCAGTGGCATCGGTGGTGTCGTACTCCATGTTCATATGCTTGGCAATCAGCCGGGGATCGTTGGCCGATCTGGCAACAAGCTCATGCAGCTCTTTATCCGCCGATTGGTAATGCAAGTCATACTCTCTGGCATATTTTTCCAGCACCGCTACCGATGGGTGACGGACTTGACCGGCGCCGACGTTAAGTGTTTGCACCCAGTTGTTGGGGCGGTTTTCCTCAACAATAAAAATACCCTGCAAACCCATTGGGATGTGCGTGTGCGGCTGGACATGGCAATGGTAATACATGGTACCCGGTTGACGCGGCTTGATTACATAGGTTTTGCTTTGGCCCGGCATGGTGTCCATGTTGCTGGTTTGCCCAACCCCGTCGTTACCGCCGCCGGCATGATCCATGTACGGATGGTCGATACCGTGCAAATGGATGGAGTGCGGCAAATAATGGGTGTTTTCCAGAACCAGCCAAACCACGTCATCCTGTTCGACACGGATGACCGGAGACGGTGCGCGCAGCAACGGATTGGCAACCGGCTCGTAAATGCTCAGTGTGGACATGTCGCGGGTTTTCGGTGCAAAAACCCAGAAAGTCGGCTGGATGCCCGGCGCTATATCAAAGGTAGTGGTCGGGTCTTTCATATCCGGCGAGTGGCCGTTGAGTTCGGCAACCTCCAGTTTGATGACGATTTTATCGGGATCGCCGTCGCCGTCGACATCGTCGGATAGAGTAATCGCGTCGGCCGCGAGTTGAGTCTCCATCAACGTAGCCATCGAAATGCCGTTGGTGCCTTTTACAAAAGCGGCTATATCGGCAGGATTATCGGGATTACATAAATGCGAAGCCTGTATTTTTACACCATCGACGACTTGTTCTTTTCGCCATTCGGGAGAGGTAAAGTCGGAACATACTTCCTCTACCGGCCCCATTTCCACCTTGGCCGTAGGAGGTAGATCAGTGGCTGCTTGACTCCAAGGATGCATAAGGAGCAGAGTGGCGCTCCAAATGAAGGTAAGAAAATTTTTACGCATACAACGACCTCAGAAAAAACATTAAATAAAATGAACTGTTGCAAAATCAAGGCGAAAGTTCATTAACCCGGCTATTTTAACTGAATCTCCGGGAGAATTCATTGTTAACGCTAGAATAAATTCAAATTGTCAATTTAACTGTTTAGTAACCCCTGAAAGATCTTTTAACTCTATGAAAAACATCACTAACTAATGAAAAAACCAGCAAACGGCCGTTTACCGGTAAACGGGGGAGGGCAGATGAATTCCCAAACAAAAAACCGGCTCGAAGACTTGGTTTTCGATAATCGATTTATACGCGAGTTACCCGCCGACTCTGAAACCGCCAACACTCGCCGGCAAGTATTCGGCGCCTGTTATTCGCGGGTGTCGCCGACGCCGGTTGCCAAACCGCAACTGGTTGCTTATTCAAGGGAAGTCGCCGGATTACTGGGTTTGAGCGAGAAGGTCTGTCAATCCGACGAATTCGCCCAAGTGTTTGCCGGCAACCGCCTGTTGCCGGGTATGGACCCTTACGCCACCTGTTACGGCGGTCATCAGTTCGGTTATTGGGCGGGACAGCTGGGCGACGGCCGTGCTATTAACCTGGGCGAAGTCGTTAACGAAAAAAATGAGCATTTCACCCTGCAACTGAAAGGTGCGGGCGAAACGCCTTATTCAAGAAATGCGGACGGCTTGGCGGTGTTGCGTTCCTCGGTCCGCGAGTTTTTGTGCAGTGAAGCGATGCATCATCTGGGCATACCGACTACGCGGGCATTGAGCCTGATATTGACCGGCGAGGAGGTGATTCGGGATATGTTTTACAACGGCAATCCCAGGTCCGAACCGGGCGCCGTGGTTTGCCGGGTAGCGCCGTCGTTTACCCGCTTCGGCAGCTTTCAGATATTTACCGCCAGGAAGGAGGTTGATCTGCTGAAAAAATTGTTGGATTACACCATCCGCACCGACTTTCCGCATTTAGGCGAGCCGTCGCCTGAGGTTTATCTCAAATGGTTTGAGGAAGTTTGCCGCAGGACGGCGGACATGATCGTGCATTGGCAGCGAGTCGGCTTTGTCCATGGCGTGATGAATACCGATAATATGTCGGTGCTGGGTCTCACCATAGACTACGGCCCTTACGGCTGGCTGGAAAACTACGATCCCAGCTGGACGCCTAACACCACCGATGCATCGGAGCGGCGCTATCGTTTCGGCAACCAGCCGCAGATCGCTTTTTGGAACCTGGGGCAACTGGCTAATGCGATTTACCCGCTGATAGAACAGGTTGAACCTTTGCAACAGGCAATCAATGTTTATAAAGATACCTTTGAGCAAGGCTGGCAAACCATGGTTGCGGGCAAATTGGGCTTGAACGCCTACGATCCTGCCATCGATAACGATCTCAACACCGAATTGTTGATTTTGCTGCAAACGGTTGAAACGGACATGACTATTTTTTATCGCAAACTTGCCACGCTGGTTATGAATGTTGAACTGGATAATGACGCCATCATGGAGCCGCTAATGGACGCCTACTACGTGCCGGAGCAGCTAACCGACGACTACAAAACGCGTCTTGGCAACTGGCTCAGGCGCTATATAAAACGGATTCAAGATTCCGGTCTAGCCGATGCCGGGCGCCGCAAGCGCATGAATGCCGCCAATCCCAAATACGTATTGAGAAATTACCTGGCTCAGCTGGCGATAGACAAGGCGGAACAGGGCGATTTTTCGATGGTTAATGAACTATTGGAGCTATTGCGCCATCCCTACGACGAACAACCCGGCAAAGAAGAATTTGCCGCAAAACGTCCCGATTGGGCAAGGCAACGGCCGGGCTGTTCGATGTTGTCGTGCAGTTCTTAAGCGTAGTAAACAGGGAGTGCAAGCTTTGCTTGCCCGCCGGCAACACAGGGAGGTGAAACTTTGCATTACTCAAGTACCTGTAGAGCCGCGAAGTTACCGTCCATTATCGTTCCCACGCCGGAGCGCTCGTCGTTATACACATCTCGACGTAGGCCGGAATAAGCCTGTCCGCGCGTTAAGCGCAGGACTGGTGTTTCCGGCGCTCCGATTGCCGGAAACATCCGCCCTTGCTGACGCCGGGCGGACTTATTCCGGCCTACATCCAAAGCCGCCGTTTCAGTCTTCATGCCCAAATGACGGTCTTGAACAGACTTGTGTATAACGATGAGCGCCGGAGCGTGGGAACGATAATTAATAAAAGCGAAATAAAAATCCCATTTCAAACACTCAAGTTAAGTCGTCACAGTCGTCTCTTTTTCTATGCTCCATGCTTTCGACCTCGTCTTTGATACGCAAAAGCAGCGTATCCAAATCTTTTTCTTTTTCGTCGTACATGTAAGTCAGTGTCATCAGGCTCAGGAAGTGAATGCCGATGGTTTGGGCGATGATCTGAATTTTATCCAGGGTGGGGCTTTTTTTACCTCTTTCCAGCATGCTCAAATAAGTGCGGCTGGAAACACAGGAGAAATCCTCTTGTGTCAGGCCTCTGGACTTTCTACTGTTTTTCAATGCCTTGGCAAACGCGGCTTTCATTATTACTAATCCTGTTAGTGTAAGTGGGCCGCACATCTAGCCAAAATGAATACTATAAAGCTACAATCTATAGTATTCATTTTATTCGATTTCAGAATTACAAGGTGCAGGCAGCCGGTGCCGGACATGCCCCTTAAGTCGGAATCCAGAGGCCGCGCGGGCTGTAGAGGTAAAGTCGGCGTAGGCCTTGTGTGGAGACGATATAGAGCCGGTTCGCTATAATCTTTTTCTGCCGGAATGATCCTTATAACCGGCCACATTAGCCGATAAAGTACCGCCGTCGGATGGGTTGAACTTTTATTCATGAACACAAGACTGAAACATTTATCGCGGCTTGGCATTTGGGCCTTGATTGTTGCCGACCCGGTGTCGGCATTTGCCCGGAACGACAATTCCGGAGTCGATAGCGGAACTATCGCTCTTAAGGACATCGCGGTCATCGGCAAGCGCGCCAGCCTTGCCACGGCGCAAGAAATCAAGCGCGAAAAAATCGAAATCGTCGATTCGGTGGTGGCCGACGACATCACTAAACTCCCCGACATCAACGTTACCGATGCGCTTTCCCGCGTTACCGGCGTGCAGATTCTCCGCGACCGTGGCGAGGGCGCCGGCGTGGCGATTCGCGGACTCACCCAGACGGAAACATTGTTAAACGGACGGGAAGTCTTCACCGCCGGTTGGGGGCGCAATCTCGACTTTGCCGATATACCTTCCGAAATGCTGGCGGGCCTTGATGTTTACAAAACCTCATCGGCTAATCATATCGAAGGCGGCGTCGGCGGCATGGTCGATTTACGGACGCGCCGCCCGTTCGACTTCGATGGCAGGCAACTGTTGGGTTCTGCACGCGTTATTCACGGCGATTTAGTTGACGACGAAAAGCCGCAATTCTCGACATTGCTTAGCGACCGCTGGCACACCGAAAATTTCGGCGAATTCGGCGCTTTATTTAACGCCGCTTACCAGCAGCGAGCTTGGCGCGAAGACCAGAACAGCTTCGGCAATCCCACGGCTATCAACCTGAACGGACAAACCGCGGTCGCTCCCAATGGGGCGATAAATACGGTGACGCGCGGCCAGCGGGAACGCATCGGCGGCAGCATGATCCTGCAATGGCGGCCGAACGAAAAATGGGATTTATACGCGGAAGCCCATCACGCCCAATTCAAAACTTGGCAGGACGGGTACCAGTTATTCATGAATCCGTCAGGCCGTTTCAATGCCGCCGGCGTATCGCTGTTTCCGGGAAGCAGCGACGTGCAAAGCATGACTTGGACCAATCCAAGCATTTCCAACTGGGGTTCCGCGCGCGACACTCTGGACCGGACAACGCAATTGGCGCTAGGCGGAAACTGGAGCAGCGGAGCGCTAACGCTGAAATCCGACCTGAGTTATACGCAGAGCCATAACAATTTGTTTTATTCAGTCATTACCAACAATGGTACGGCGACGAGCCTGAGCCAAGACGCTTCCGGCCCGAACAGCGCACTGGCCGGCGCCGGCTTTAATTCAGCGGGCATGGTTTATGCCGGCCGGCCGTTCGACGGCACATTGTGGGCCGGGCAATTGGACGGCGAATACAATTTCGGCAACAGATTCATCGATACGCTGTCGGCAGGACTGCGTTATGCGCGGCGCAATGCGACCGATGCGCCGGGACAAGTCACATTCTCGGCAACGTCCGCGACCGCGGCGAATGCCGCCGGGATGACGATTTCCAGCCCTTACAGCGATTTCCCTGTCGGCAACCCGGCGGCTGCGCGCGATGTCGAATCCGTGCGCAACACCTTGGGTATCGCATCGGCAATCCCCACCAGCAATCCTCTCGGCACGTGGACGATAGCCGAAGATACGCATTCCGGCTATCTGATGGCTCATTTCAAAGGCAATAATCAAGCTGTCGACGGCAATTTCGGGGTGCGGGTGGTTGAAACGCGCGACCAGGTATCGGGTTATCAATCAATCCCCGGTACCGTGAGCACCTCGCCGATTGCGCTCGACCATTCCTACCTCGACGCATTGCCCAGCATTAATCTGCGCTACGAGTTGATGAAAGGCCTGTTCCTGCGCGGCGCGGCGTCCAAGTCGGTGACGCGTCCCGATTTCAGTCAGCTTTCGCCGTCGCTGACCTTGAATTCAGTGCAAAGAAACGGATCGGCCGGCAACCCGTCCTTAAAGCCGATCCGTTCCGATAATCTCGATTTGGCGGTGGAAAAATATTTCAATTCGACCACCTCGGTTTACATCACCGGCTTTTTCAAACAGGTCGACGGCTTTATCAGCACCATCAGCAATCCTGAAGTCTACGACGGCCTGACCTATCAGGTCAGCCGGCCGCAAAGCAGCGCCGCGGGAACCATCAACGGCTTCGAGACCGGCTATCAGCAATTTTACGACTTCCTGCCGGGCTGGGTCAGCGGTCTGGGCTTGCAGGCCAATTACACCTATATCGACAGCGAAACCCCCAGCAGCATCCTGGGCCAGAATGTGCCGCTGCAAAACCTGTCCAAACACAGTTACAACCTGATCGGCATGTATGAGAAAGGGCCTGTTTCGGCAAGGATCGCCTATAATTGGCGCGACACCTTCCTGAGCGGCATCACCAATATCGTCGGCGTTGGCGCATTGCCGATCTACACCCGCGACTACGGCTGGCTGGATGCCTCGGTAGGCTACCGCATCAACGACCACTTCACATTCACAATTGAGGGCATGAATCTACTGAACACCTTACGCAGTTCCTATTACGGCGTGGAAACCAGGCCGCAAACCACTTGGCGCAACGATCTCCAGGTCGGCGCGACGATGACAGTAAGGTTTTGATGGCGATGGTGGGCAGTTCTTATCGTTCCCACGCTCTGCGCTCGTCGTTATACACAACGCTGTTCAAGAGCCGTCATACCTGCGTGGTGCCGCGGTTTGAGCTGTTCAACGTCCACTGGGCAAAAGTTAAACCCTGCCGGTCTCTGAGTTCCCCAAGGCGCGCACGGCGCGCCCTACGCGAAAGCTTTTCACGCTTGCTAAGATGACGACGTCTCGCGGACACTGGTGTATAACTGAATTCTCACGCCGGAGCGCTCGCCGTTATACCCATATCGACGTAGGCCGGAATAAGCCTGTCCGCGCGTTAAGCGCAGGACTGGCGTTTCCGGCGCTCCGATTGCCGGAAACGCCCACCCTGGCTGACGCCGGGCGGGCTTATTCCGGCCTACATCCTGAATTCCCATTTATGCCCCAGAGGGTACGCCGGAGCGTGGGAACTATAGTGATGCTTATTTTCGCGCTATGTGGCGTAGCGCATGCCGATGACGCACTGGAGCAATGGCGCGGCAAAGCAAGCAGCATCCGCCAGCTGGCGGAAAATGATATAGCGCGTGCCTATGCCGAGGTTGGGCGTTTACAAGCCGAGCTTCCCGCCGATGCGACGCCCTCCGACCGGGTGCGGCTGCTGAATTTGCTGGCGCGCATCGAAAATTACCAAGGCGAGACCGAGATCTCCTCCGCACATGCCCAACAGGCGTTCGACCTGGCCAAACAGCATGATGACAAGGCCGGACAGGCAGAGGCGGATATTACTATCGCCTTGGATGCGGTCAACCGGGGCGATATCGATGCGATGATTGCCGCCGATACCCACAGCCTGATAATTCTCGATGGCGTCGACCGGCCCGACCTGCTGGCCGAAGCGATGCTCCGAGGTTCGATGATGTACAACCGTCTGGAAATGCTTGAAGAATCCGTCGCCATCGCGGTGGAGGCCATGGAAATTGCCAAGCGCAGCAACGACGACTGGGTGCGGGCCTATGCCTATCAAGGCATGGCCGTTGCTTATGACCTGAATGGAAATCATGCGGAAGCCCGTGGCAACTATGCCGAGATGCTGAAGCATGCCAAAGCCGCGCACTCGAAAATACTTGAGGGTTCCGCTTTAAACGGCATGGGCGCGATGCTTTATAATCTTGGCGACCGTCAGGGGGGGGAGCGCTTAATCAGGTCGGCAGTTGATCTTGATCGCGCAGTAGGCGGACCGTTCTATCTTAGCCGTAGCTTATTCCTGCTTGCCGAACATCTGAACAAGCAAGGCCGTTTTGCCGAGGCGCTGCCGCTGCTTGATGAGGCGGTCGCCATTTATCGGCAGCGCTCCAATAAAATCGGGCTGTGGTGGGCCTTGTTCAAACGTAGCGAGATTTACCAGAATGCAGGCAAGAAGGCCCAGGCGGATGCCGATGCCCAAGACGCTTATCGTTTGGCCGAAGAAATCAAATTTCCGGTTTATTTGAGCAAAAGCGCCCGGCAGTTGTCCGTAATCTTAGCCGCCCAAGGCGACTACCGCCAAGCCTATCGGTTTGGCAAAGAGGCGGATGAGTTGTCGGGCAAGGTCGCCAGCGGCAATGCAGGCAAACGCATGCTTGAACTTGCCAAACGCTACGAGAGCGAAAGCAAACAGCGCGAAATCGATAAGCTGAACCGCCGCAACCACCGGCAAGAGACTGAACTCCGTCATCAAGCGCTTGAGCAACGCTGGCTCTGGACCGTGCTTGGCGGCAGCGTGATCATGCTGGCCGGCGCCGCTTTTTTCCTGATCCGCCTGCGCTTCTCCCACCGCCGGCTAAAAGCGTTGAACACCGAAGTGCTGCAAGCCAAAAACAAACTGCAAGCCACGCTGGATACTATTCCCGACCTGATGTTCGAAGTTGGGCCGGACGGCCGCTACTACGATTGCCATTCGCCGCAGTCCGACTTATTGGTGGCGCCGGCCGAGGATCTATTGGCTAAAACCGTGTCGGATGTTATGCCCACCGATGCGGCGGCAGTCTGTTTGGCTTCGCTAAACGAAGCTCATCAACATGGCCGGTCTTTCGGTAAACAGCTTTTATTGCCGCTGCCGCACGGCGATTGCTGGTTTGAACTGTCGGTGGCGAGGAAAGCGGGTGAGGAGGGCGAAGAGCCGCGATTTATTGTAATGTCCCGCGATATTACCGAGCGTAAGCGCATGGAAGCAACAGCGTTGCAACGGGAACAGGAGTTTCGCGTCCTGGTCGAAAACTCGCCGGACCTGATCTTCCGCTACGACAAGGACTGCCGCCGTATTTACGCAAACCCGGCCGTGGCGCGCCTGGTCGGCAAGCCGTCCGATGCCCTGCTGAACTCGACGCCGTCGCAAGCCAAAATACTCAGCGACGAGGAAGCGGACAAACTGATGCGGATGATCCGGCAAGTGCTGGCGACCGGCCGGCCGGCCGAGAGCGAGGTAGCGTGTTTCGGAGCCGACGGACAATTGCATTATTTCCATAACCGCTATGCGCCTGAGTTCAACGCGCATGGCGAAGCGGTTGGCGTGATTTCCATTGCCCGCGACATCACCGAACGCAAACATGCGGATTCGACATTACGAGAAAGCGAGCAACGCTATCGCCTGGTTTTCGAAAATTCGCCGGTCTCGATCTGGGAAGAAGACTTTTCCGCGGTAAAGACGATTTTAGACGGCCTGAGGCAAGCGGGCGTTACCGATATTGAGGCGCACTTCGACCGGCATCCCGAAACCGTCCGGCAATGCGCCGAACAAGTAAAAATCATCGACGTGAATCAGGCTGCGCTTACGTTACACGCGGCCGCGAACAAAGAAGGATTGTTTGCGGGACTGGTCGATACCTTTACGCCGGAATCTTTTGCGACGTTCCGGCAGGAATTGATCGGCTTGTGGCATGGCGAGACCCAGATGCAAAGGGATGCCGTCGTCAAAACACTCGCCGGCGAGTCTCGGCATGTGACCGTTCATTTCACCATTTGCCCCGGATATGAAGAATCGCTGTCGAAAGCGCTGGTCTCGATTATCGACATCACCGAACGCAAGCTGGTTGAGGCCGCGCTGGTCGCCCGCGAACGCGAGTTCCGCACCTTGGCGGAAAGCCTGCCGGACAATGTTGTTCGTTATGATCGGGAGGGACGAGTCACTTACGTCAACCCGGTGCTCGAAAAAACTTTAGGCGCCATCGCTTCAAAAATGTTGGGCGCGACAGTTCGCGAACGGTTTCCTAATGGTGACTACGACGATTATGCACTGCTTTTGGATACCGTTCTCGCCGGCGGAGAGAACGGCGAAATCGAAAAGATAGTGGCACCTCCGTATAGCGACTTGCATTTGGTTCACAGCATCCGCATGGTTGCCGAGCGCGATGAGAACGGCGAAGTGATCAGTGCGCTAGCTATCGGCCGCGACATTACCGAGCGCAAACTGGCGGAAAATGCCCTGCGCGAGAGCGAGGAAAAATACCGGACCCTGATCGAAAAAATCCAGACCGCCGTCATCGTGCATGGCGCCGACACGCAAATCCTGGTGTCGAATCCGGTCGCCCAGCAAATACTCGGCCTTACGGCCGATCAACTCCATGGCAAAACCGCCATCGATCCGGCTTGGCATTTTCATCATGAAGACGGCCGCCTGCTGACACAGGAAGAGCACCCGGTCAATCAAGTGCTGGCGTCGGGCAAAGCGCTGAAAAACTGCGTCCTGGGCGTGCATCGCCCCGATCGGCAAGAGAAAGTCTGGGCGCTGGTCAATGCCGACCCGGTATTAGGCAAGGACGGCGCGATCATCCAAGTCATCGTCACCTTCATCGACATTACCCAGCGCAAACGTGCCGAACGCGAACTGGTGCTGCTGAACCGCGCGATGAATACATCGTCCGACGCGGCTTTCCTGATGGACGAACAAGGCCGCTTCGTTTACGTCAACGATACCGCCTGCCGCTCGCTAGGCTACAGCCGCGAAGAACTGATCGGTATGAGTCCGGTGGACATCGACCCGGACATGACAGAAGAAATATACCGGCATCTATTAAGCGAAGTATTCAGCATCGGCCCGCATCTCGGAACAATAGAATCCCGGCACCGCAACCGCGACGGACGCATATTCCCGGTCGAACTCGGCGCTTCCGTGATCGAACTGGACGGCGCCAAGTTCTGCCTGTCGATGGCGCGCGACATCGGCGAACGCAAACAAGCCGAGCACCGGCTGTGGCTGATGGATTTTGCGCTGAACCAAGTCGGCGAAGCCTTGTATATCGTCGACATATCGAACCACAACTTTATCAGCGTCAACGACGAAGCCTGCCGGGCTTTAGGCTATAGCCGCGATGAATTGTTGACGATGAGCGTATTGGACATCGACGCCGACTGTGACGCCGAGGAAATGCAGCAGATACAGCGCGACATCGATGCTGCCGACGTGTCCGTGTTCGAGCGCCGCCATAAAACCAAGGATGGACGCATCTTCGCGGTCGAAATCAATTCAAAGGTTTTCGATTATGAAGGTAGGCCAACCTGTATCGCACTGGCTCGCGACATCACCGAGCGCAAGCGTGCCGAGCATGAAATCGCACTGATGGGGCAGGCATTGGACAGCGTGCATGAAGCGGCCTATCTGGCCGATGAAAACGCGTGTTTTATTTACGTCAACAATGAGGCCTGCCGGGAACTGGGCTATAGCCGCGACGAACTGCTGGCAATGACAGTGATGGACATGGCGCCCGGCTGGACGCTGGACGGGATAATGCAGCTCAGGCAAAACTCCCTAGCCGGCGTTTCGCAATTGTATGAGGGCATTCACCGGCGCAAGGATGGCAGTACGTTTCCGGTCGAAGTCAACTCCAGCCCATGCAAATACGGCGACAAAATCTACGGTCTTTCGCTGGCCCGCAACATCACCGAGCGCAAGCAGGTCGAACATGAAATTCGCAGCCTGAACGCCGGCCTGGAGCAACGGGTACTGGAACGCACCGAAGAGCTGCGCCGGCAAACGCGCTATTTGCGTACCCTGATCGACACGCTGCCGATGCTGGCTTGGCTTAAAGACAAGGACTGCCGGTTTTTGGTGGTCAATCAGGCCATGGCATCGGCCTGCGCCCTTAGTGTGGACGATATGGTCGGCAAGTCCGACCTGGACTGTTGGGCGAACGAATATGCCGAATCTTATCGCGCTGTCGATGCCGAAGTGATGGCGACCAATCGGCGCAAAATCGTGGAGGAATCTTTTGTCGATGCGGCTAATAACATTATATGGGTAGAAACTTTTAAAGCGCCGATTTTGGATGTGGACGGCAGTGTGCTCGGAACAGTGGGCATCGCGCGCGATATCGGCGACCGTAGAGCCATGGAACTGGCGCGGGACTCGGCTTTGGCCGAGGCGGAACGGCTGGCGCAATTGCGTAGCGAGTTCATGGCGCGGATGAGCCACGAACTGCGCACGCCGCTGAACGGCATTATGGGTTACGCCCAGATACTACTGAGAGAAAACGGGGAGAACGAACGCCAAGGCGCGATGCTGAGAGTGATACTGCAAAGCGGCGAATATTTATTGAACTTGATCAATGACATCCTGGATTTCGCCAAGATTGAGGCCGGCAAACTGGAACTGAGCCTGAGCGATATACAGTTGCCGCGTTTCCTGAGTAATCTCGCCAGTATCATCACTGTCAGGGCGGAGCAGAAAGGCTTGGCTTTTGTTTGCGATATTGCCGCAAATGTGCCGGCAGGAATACGCGCCGACGATATGCGGCTCAGGCAGGTGCTGCTCAATTTACTGTCCAATGCGGTCAAATACAGCGAACAAGGGCAAATCAGCCTGCGCGTGATCGTATTGGAACCGGATCGTTTGCGCTTTGAAGTCCAGGATGAAGGTATCGGTATCGATGCCGGACAATTGGAAACTATTTTCCAGGCTTTTGAGCAGGCCGGAGATTGGCAACACCGCACCGGCGGTACCGGTCTGGGATTGCCGATCAGCCGCGAGCTGGTCAGGCTGATGGGTAGCGATATTCATGTCGTCAGCCGAATCGGTAAAGGCAGCACTTTTTGGTTCGATCTTGACGTTTCAATGGTTGAAGTCCGGGGAGAAATTATAGCCGACGAGCACTATGCCATCGGATACCAAGGTTTGCGCCGGCGCGTGCTGGTGGTGGATGACGTCGATGAAAACAGGTCATTATTGATCGATATACTCAGCCGGTTGGGCTTCGAAACCGTTGGCGCGGCAAACGGCAGGGAATGCCTGGACAGCGTTAAGGCCCAACTGCCGGACTTGGTCTTGCTGGATATGGTCATGCCGGAAATGGACGGCATGGAAACCGCGCGCCGTTTGCGCGGCATGCCCGGATTCGGGCAAACGCCGATCATCGCTATTTCGGCCAGCGCTTACGGTGCCGATGTTACCGAGGCCATTAGTGCCGGGGTCAACGTTTTTCTGCCCAAGCCTGTCGATATAAAAAGATTGAAGGCGCAAATTGCCGTTCTGTTAAAACTCGACTGGACTTACGCTTCTGCAGAAACCAAGGCGCCGCAACTCCTGCTCAATGAAGCGTTGGTTGTGCCGCCGCTTGAGCAAATAAACGTTTTATATCGTCTGGCAAAGGAGGGCTGTATGCGCGACATCATCCGGCAAGCCGACCATCTGGAGGAACTTGACCAATGCTATAGCCCGTTTGCCGCGAAGTTACGCGATTTAGCACAAGGCTACCAGTCCAAGGCTATTTTGGATTTGGTGGAACATTATATTGATAGAGCTTGATTATTTAGCCGCGGATTGACGCAGATGTTTACTGATGAACTGAGTTTTAGGCGAAAGGTCCAAGGCGGGGGCGTGTCGATGTTCGCCTTTAGCCCTTTGCCTTTCGTCTTGCCTGCTTAATCTGCGGCTGAATCGTTACCAGGAGTCCTACGGACATGAACAATAACATCTACACCGCAACACCGGCAGCTACTATTCTGATTGTGGACGATATTCCCGCCAATCTTGGCGTGGCGGTCGAGCATCTCGAAACTCGCGGCTACCGTGTGGTTATCGCCCAGGGTGGGGAAGAGGGTTTAGAACGCGCCGCTTTCGTAAAACCGGCTTTAATTCTGCTGGATGTGATGATGCCGGGTCTGGATGGTTTTGAAGTCTGCCGCCGTTTAAAAGCTAATGCCGAGACAGCCGATATACCGGTGATTTTCATGACCGCTCTTGCCGGGACCGAACATAAAATTACCGGTTTCAAAGTAGGAGGTGTCGATTACATCACCAAACCCATGCAGATTGACGAAGTCGTTGCCCGAGTGGGCACCCATCTCAACTTGAAATCCATGCAGCGGCAACTGCAAGCACAGAACATGAAGTTACAAGAGCATCGGGTGGAACTGGAACAGCGGGTTATGCATCGCACCGCCGAGCTTAGCGTCAGTAACCGCTTGCTGCGCGAGGAAATCGAGGAGCGCAAGCGGGTCGAAGAGGCTCTCGCATTGCGCGAACGCGAATTCCGCACGCTGGCTGAAAATTCTCCCGATGTGATCGTGCGTTATGACAGGGATTGCCGGCGGGTGTATTTCAACCGGGCTTTCACGGAAGCGATGAGGATAGAGATCGATCAGGCAATAGACAAAACGCCGCTGGAATGCTGGAGCTTGGTGTCGCCTTCCGCGGAAGAATATACCGAGCGCCTGCAACGGGTGATGGAGACCGGCGAGGCGGACGACCTGCTGACGGAAGTGCTCGATAAAGAGGGTAAACCGGTTTACCGGGTTACGGTTCTGGTACCCGAGTTTGACGGGCACAACCGGGCAGGCAGCGTGCTTTCTATCAGTCACGACATTAGCGGCATTAAGCGTATGGAAGCCATGCTGCGCAAGAGTGAGCTGGAGTTTCGGACATTGGCGGAAAATTCGCCGGGAATGATCGTGCGCTACGACCGGGATTATCGCCGCGTCTATATCAATCCGGCCTATGAGCGTCAAACCGGAATTTCACTGGAAACGGCGTGGTATAAGACACCGGGCGAAATTGGGAAACCGCTGATATCGCCCGATGAATATATGGCTCGTCTTGGACGGGTGATGGCGACCGGAAAGCCGGATCGCATCCTGCTCGAATGGCATGACTTGAACGGCAACCTGGTCAGTCATGACATGCATGCGGTAGCCGAATACGACGAAGAACGGCAGGTCATCGGCGCATTGGTCATAGGGCATAATATTACCGAGCTTAAGGCGACCGAACGCTATCTGGAAGAGTCTCGCGCCCAATTGCGGACGTTGACCGCCAAACGCGAAGAGGCGCGCGAGGAGGAACGCAAACGCATCGCCAGGGAAATTCACGATGAGTTGGGCCAATTGCTCAATGTGTTGCGGCTCAATGTGACGACCCTGGATTTCCGCTTTGGCGACGCTAACGCCGATTTGCGCGCCAACGCCCAAAAAATGGTCGGCACCATAGACCAGGCCATCCTGATGGTGCGCAACCTTGCCACGCGCCTGCGGCCTGCGGTGATGAGCTCAGGAATCGTTTATGCGCTGGAATGGTTGGTGCAGGAATATGTTGAAAGTACCGGCATTGATTGCAAATTGCACCTGCCTGCCGACGAAATTTCCCTGGATGAAGATCGTGCGATGATGGTGTTCCGCATTGTCCAGGAATCGCTGACTAATGTATTGCGTCACTCCGGAGCGCATCGGGTCGATATTACATTACGTCAGGTAGAGAATAACTGCGAAGTGGAAATACAAGATAACGGCAAGGGCTTCGATCCGAATAATATCAACAACAGGCCTAATTCCTTCGGTATTGTCGGCATGCGCGAACGGGCGCTGATATTAAAAGGAACGCTGGATATTGAGAACGTGGAAGCAGGGGGGACGGTGTTGAGGTTATGTATCCCCATTAAATGAAGGCGAAGAGCCTGCATCTAAATTGCTGCGGAGGCGCTTGCAACATTTTAACAGTATTGACATACCCCGTGCCGCTTAGAGAACAACAAGAAAAATAAATGGAGCAAACAATATGATACGGTTATTGATCGTCGACGATCATGCGCTGATGCGTGAGGGACTTAAACAGCTTTTCGATGGAGAAAGCGACATTGCAGTCAGCGCGGAGGCAAGCAACGGCGAAGAAGCGCTGATCATCCTGCGCAATGAAACGGTTGACCTGGTTTTGCTCGACATTACCATTCCCGGTATTCACGGTGTCGAGTTGATAAACAAAATCAGGGAACTCCCGGATAGTCCGTCGATTTTGGTGCTAAGCATGCACAATGAACCCCAGATTGCCAAGCGCAAGCTGAAAGCAGGCGCTTCAGGCTATATGACCAAGGATAGTTCGCCGAAAGACCTGCTGGAAGCAATACGAAAGGTGGCTTGCGGAGGGCGTTATATTGCAGCCGATATTGCCGAAAAAATCGCCTTTGAGGTCAGCGACTCCGTGCCGCGGGTACCGCATGAACTCTTGTCCGGCCGGGAACTTGTTATCCTGCGCATGCTGGCCAAAGGCAAAAAAGTCAGCGAGATTGCCTTGGAACTCGGCATCAGCAGCAAGACAGTCAGTACCCACAAAGCGCGTTTAATGCAAAAAATGCATATCGACAGCGATGTTAAACTGATGCAATACACTATCGCGCATGGCATGACGGTATAAAAAGGTAAAAGGCGAAAGTTCAAGTTGGGTAGTTTGCAATCAATGCCGATTTAAGCCCGGATGATGCGCCTTCGCTTTTAGTCTATTAATATTCGCCTGGGGTAATCCTTTTCCTACAAAAGCGCGCCGCTTTAATGTAGTCCAATTCTTGTTCAAATTCGGTGTCCGCCGATTGCGCTTGCCGGCGCTATCGTTCAAATTAAGCACATCTAAATCGACCGGCCCAGTCGGAAAAGCTTGGGCTTTGGGCGGGCCAGTGTTTGAGCAAAGCCAATAAATACACTGACGTGATATGCGGACTCTGTCAGGCCATAACACTGGTTTCGCCTCGCTGATAATCTTTACTAATCAGGAATTACCATGTGCATTTGTCTATGTTTCGATGTTTCCGCTGCGGAAGTAAAAAAATCCATTAGAGACGGTTGCGACTCCATAGAGAAGCTGGCCGAGCATATACAGGTCGGCAGCCATTGCGGCGGCTGTGTCGGACGCATTGAGGAAATCTTAGAAAAGAAGAAAAACAGGCGTTTTTTCTGGCAGCTACAAAAGTTGTAAGCAACGATCGTGCGGCGTTACAACGTCGGAAAAAGTATTTTCGATCCGCTTGGATAGCTGTTTCAAGCCGGCGGCATAAGGTTCGTCATTCAGGTCCTGTCCGGGTTATGCACACCTGCCGGAACGACGGTGTCGTGTATTTTTATTCTCCTCGGTAACTGCTCCTACGTTGCTAAACCACAGGGGTGGCGGCTGCGATTTACGCTGGTCCCCAAGCTCCTGCTTGGGAACCCAGTGAGCAAAGCTCCAGCTTTGCGAGCCAGGAAGCTAGAGCTTCCCATACTGAATTCCCAAGCAGGAGCTTGGGAACTAGCACGATACTTTCACAGTCCCAGCCCTCTCTAGCAGGAGGGGAGCTTTTTTTCTTAGCTTAATGGCAGTGGCGCAACGAGTGGGAACGTTTTCCGTTCTATCACGCCACATCGATATAAAGCATTTCCTATCCGCAACTTCCTAATATCAGGCGCTTCGATGGCTAAATGATTACCTTGCGCCGGGTAATTCCTTACAAAAACTCATCGCTCTGCCTGTAGGGCGATTCCTATTCAAATTCGGGGTGCGCCGATTGTGGATGCTGCCTGATAAGCCCAAACTACTATGTAGTGAATAGCCGGACGTCGGCGGCCGCAGTTGAAGCCTTGTTTTGCCGTTACCGGCTTAGGGTATTTGCCGGGATTTTCATAAGCTGCCGGCAATGACCTTATCGGCTATTTGCAATCGGATATTGTTAATCAAGGATCACAGGGGAAATTGCACTATGCAGGAACCGATGAAATTTTATCGAAACGATGATTGGCCTGCGTTGCCGTTACTGGTATCCGGCTTGGCCGGCGTATTAAGCGTTGTAATATCCAACAGCTTTTCGATGAGGGGCTTGGTCGCGGCGGCTGTTTTGACCGTTGCGGTTATCGGCTTGTATTTCCGGAGCCGGAACAGTTATCGCTTGTCGGTGCAAACTACCGAGCAAAATCTGCTTGAAAAATTGCAGCAGGAACACGAGGCAAAAATCCAGGCATTGCAGGATGCACAAAACGATGACGCGTTAAAGATATGCGCCAAGCACATTGAAACAGAGCGCATGCACATCGAAGCATTATTGGGCGGATTGGCGGAACGCTTCGACATCTTATCGAACCGTCTCGGTTGCCGGGATGAACAGAAAATAGAACAAGCCGATATCCGGCTTCCTGTCGAAACCCGGATTACCGATTTAGTGTTGCGCGTCGAAGTCCTGGTCAAGCATCTCGACCGGCAGCCGACGATAGACGATGACAAGCAAGAGCATGGCATAGACGGACTGGATTCGCTATGCCAAAAAGTACTGCCGATCTGGTCGAGTCAAGTCGAGATGGCCAGGACGCACACCGAAGAATCTATCGCCGAGTTGGCGCAACGTTTCGACGCGCTGTCGAAACGCCTCGATGCGACCGTGATGGCGTCGCAAAATGCCGTCGGAGGCAATCACGATGCCAGCGGCGGCATCGTCGAACTGTTAAAAGACAGCCAACTGGAGCTGGGCACCATCACCCAAGCCTTGGGCGCTTCACTGGAAGAAAAGAACAAGCTGCTGCGTTCCATCGAAGACCTGTCAGGCTTTACCGAACAACTGGGCAAAATGGCCTGGGAAGTCAGCAGTATCGCCAGCCAGACCAACCTGTTGGCGTTGAATGCCGCGATCCAGGCGGCGCGGGCCGGCGATGCCGGGCGCGGCTTTTCCGTGGTGGCCGATGAAGTGCGCAAACTGTCGCGCTCATCCGGCGATGTCGGCAAGAAGATTACCGAAACCATCGAATCGGTCAGCGAAGCGATTGAAGACACCCTGGCCATTTCCCATAAATTCGCCAAACAAGACCAAGAAACGCTGGGCAATGCGGAGATGATTATTGCCTCGGTATTGAGGCGATTCACCCGAGCCGCGGCCGGATTATCCGAGTCCGAAGAACTATTGCGTAGCGAAAACAACGCGATCAACTATGAAATCTCCGATGTGCTTGTCGCCTTGCAGTTCCAGGACCGGGTCAGCCAGATTCTGGCCTTGGTTTGCGCCGACCTGGACAAACTTGAACAGCATTTGAATGAGCTTAACAGCGAATCGGCGGACCATGGAGCATCCCGCACGGTCAATGTCGAGCAATGGCTCGAAGAGCTAGCCATGACCTACACCATGGAAGAGCAGCTTGCCGTGCACGAAGGCGAAAAAGCCGAGATCAAGACTAACCAACCCAGCATTACCTTTTTTTGAGGACGTAAATATGGCCAAAACAATATTGTTTGTAGAAGACTCCGCATCGGTCCGGCAAGTGATGAACAGCACCCTGACCCGCGAAGGCTACGAAGTGATCCTGGCATCCGACGGCCAAGATGCCATGAGCAAACTGGACGGCAGCAAAATCCACCTGATCATCAGCGACGTGAACATGCCCAACATGGACGGCCTTAGCTTTGTCAAACAAGCCAAGCAACTGCCGGCTTACAAATTCACCCCAATCATCATGCTGACTACCGAAACCCAGGAAGAAAAAATGAACGAAGGCAAAGCGGCCGGCGTCAAAGCCTGGATCGTCAAACCGTTCCAGCCGGCGCAGCTGCTGGCCGCGGTCGGGCAGCTGATTCAAGCCTAAAGCCGGGAGCAGGCGATGGCGAACAGCAACAATAAAAAACAGCCGGGCGATCCTATCGCGATAGAAGGCGAATTGACCATCTATACCGCATTGGAATTGAAAGACAAATTGCTGGCCGGGCTAGCGGCCGGCGATGAAATGGAATTGGATCTGTCAGGCGTCGGTGAAATCGATGCCGCCGGGTTACAACTATTGATAATGATCAAACAACAAGCGGCGGCTTTAGGCAAAGTCCTGCGCTTTACCGGGCACAGCCCGGTAGTCGTGGCGCTTCTGGATTTGTCCGGCTTGGCCGGCTTTTTCGGCGATCCGCTACTGATTGTCCGTAAGTCTACATAACAAGGTAAATCGACATGATACCAGACGAATATCTGCAAACTTTCGTGGTCGAATGCAGGGAACTGCTCGAACAAATGGAAGAAGCCCTGCTGATCGTAGAGCAGGCGGCCGAAGACCCGGAAATCATCAACGCAATTTTCCGGGCGGCGCATACCATCAAAGGCTCGGCGGGCATGTTCGGTATCGACCCCGTCGTGGAATTTACCCATGCCGCGGAAAGCGTACTGGACCGGGTGCGTAGCGGCGACCTGGAGATGAGCGCCCTATTGGCGGCGCTATTCATCGAAGCGCACGACCATTTGAAAGAATTGATCGGCCATGTCGCCGAAGGCCGCGATCCTATCGGCGAAATCCATCAGCACGGCAAAAACCTGATAGCCCAGTTGGAAGCCCACTTGCACGGAACAACCGCGCCTGCCGGGGAGCAGCCGGCCAACGCAGGTGAAATGCCTGCCGTGCATCAGGCCAAACTGGAGCGCGAGCAGAACGACACCGTGGTAGGCAGCGATCTTTGGCACATATCGCTCCGCTTCGGGCCGGAGGTGTTCAGGAACGGCATGGACCCGTTTTCGTTCGTGCGTTGCCTGTCCTCGCTGGGCAGCATCGAAGAACTGGTGACCATTATCGATGCGATTCCTCCGGCCGAGCGGATGGACCCGGAAACCTGTTATTTAGGCTTTGAAATCAGCTTCAACAGCCAAGCCGATAAAATCGAGATCGACAACATTTTTAACTTCGTGCGCAGCGACTGCTTCATCCGCATCTTGCCGCCGCGCAGCAAAATCTCCGAATACCAGCGCCTGATCCAGGAACTGCCGGAGCAGGAAATGCGCCTCGGCGAAATCCTGGTCAAATGCGGCACCTTGACCCCGGAAGAACTGGACAACATGCTGTGCATTCAAGCGCAGCATGGCGACGACGAGCAGCAACGGCCGATCGGCGAAGTGCTGGTCGAACAGCAGTTGGTCAGTTCGCCGGTGATCGAAGCCGCGCTGGAAAAACAAAAACAGGTTAAAGACAACAAAAAGAACGAAGCCAGCCTGATCCGCGTCGATGCCGAAAAACTCGACGAACTGATCAACTTGGTCGGCGAGCTTATTATCGCCGGCGCCGGCACCAACATCATAGCCCAGCGTGCAGGCATGGCCGACCTGATCGAATCCACCGCCACCCTGTCGCGGCTGGTTGAAGACGTCCGCGATTCAGCCCTGGCCTTGCGCATGGTGCCTATCGGCGCCACCTTCAACCGTTTCACCCGCGTCGTCCGCGACGTCAGCAAAGAACTGGGCAAGGACATCGACCTGGTTATCAGCGGAGCGGACACCGAACTCGACAAAACCGTGGTCGAAAACATCGGCGATCCGCTGACCCACCTGGTGCGCAACTCCATGGATCACGGCATCGAAGCCGCCGACGTGCGCCTTGCCCGAGGCAAACCGGTCAAAGGCACGCTCAAACTGAACGCCTATCACGACGCCGGCAGCATCGTGATCGAAGTCAGCGACGACGGCGGCGGCCTGAATAAGGAAAAAATCCTCAACAAAGCCATCGAACGGGGCTTGGTCAGCGAAGGAGCGAACCTGAGCGACAAAGAAATCTACAACCTGATTTTCGAGCCGGGCTTCTCCACCGCCGACACCATCAGCAACCTGTCCGGCCGCGGCGTCGGCATGGACGTGGTGCGCCGCAACATCCAGGCCTTGCGCGGCAGCATCGACCTGGACAGCATAGAAGGCCAGGGCAGCACCATCCGCATCCGCCTGCCGTTGACCTTGGCGATTATCGACGGCTTCATGGTCGGCGTCGGCAACGCCGCCTACGTGATCCCGCTGGACATGGTCGTCGAGTGCGTCGAACTGAGGGCCTGGGCCAGCGATGAAGGCGATGGGCAATACCTGAACCTGCGCGGCGAAGTGCTGCCGTACCGGCGGCTGCGCGACCACTTCGATACGGAATGCGAAACGGTGCAACGCGAAAATGTCGTCGTCGTGCGCTATGGCGAGCATAAGGCCGGCCTGGTTGTGGACAAACTGATGGGCGAATTCCAGACCGTGATCAAACCGCTGGGCAGGCTGTTCAAAAGCGAAAAGAGCATCGGCGGCTTTACCATCCTGGGCAGCGGCGAGGTGGCGTTAATTGTCGATGTGCCGGGGCTGATGGGGCAGATCGAGCATGAAAGAGATGCAGTGGAAATGGCCCCGATGTTGGCCGCGAAATAATGGAAACTCCCTGGCCGGACGGGCATGTTGCCCGGTTGTGCTGGTTCCCAAGCTCCTGCTTGGGAACCCAGTTCGCGAAGCTCCAGCTTCGCGAACTGGGAAGCTGGAGCTTCCCTGACTGCATTCCCAAGCTGGAGCTTGGGAACGAGCTGAACTCCCTGGTGTAGGTGTAGGCCGGAATAAGGCTTTTCGAGCGGTAGCGAGAATAAGCGTTTCCGGCAACCTAGCTAATACAACGAATT
>Ga0208789_1000267_pt1 | contig 62597 bp, 38 predicted proteins | sample Methanotroph_Enr_FD_187368 | JGI IMG/M metagenome (GOLD analysis project Ga0208789, IMG submission 187368) | Enriched soil microbial communities from Old Woman Creek wetland in Ohio, USA - Methanotroph_Enrichment_5 (SPAdes) (version 2) | ecosystem: Environmental > Terrestrial > Soil > Wetlands... | reverse complement strand
TTCCAACTGCTTTTTGGCACGGCTCAAATCGTCGAAGATCTGACGCAGGTTTTCTTCCTTCACAGCCTCCGCAGTAATCTTGACAAAGGTTTCGGTTTTGGCACGGAACTTATCCGTAAGTTCCTCGCTGATTTCCACCGCTCCTTTTTCCAGCAGTTTCGTCAAAGTCGGCATCACGTCGCGCATCTCCGTAACTTTATTGAGCTCGGTAATGGTCACCGGTTTACCTTCGGACAAAGCTATCAACACTTTCTCTTCTTTCTCGGTAAGAACCGTTTCGGCTTCAAATTCAGGATTGATGCACACCCGTGTTTCGCTTTCCAGCTTTAAACCGGCCGGAACCGCAGCCTGATATACATCGCCCAGAAAAGCCTGATAGTAGGATGAAATCCATTCCCAGAATTTCATTTGCGGACGACGAAGAATCGGCGCATTATCCAGTAAACAGACAATATCCTTGGCTTCGTAAACCGTAGGCATAATCGTATGAACCAGATAAACAACGGCCGTGTACATTTTCTTTTTGCCAAACGGCACCACCACCCGCATACCAATACGCACCGAGTCGGCCCATTCGTCTGGAACAGAATAGGTAAAAGTGCCGGGCAATGGCAACGGTAGTATGACGTCGACGTATTTCATTTGTTCATTAAACGCGTAGAGACGCACGGCCGTGGGTCTATACAATAATAACGCAAAGGTAACAAACTATTGAGAAATAGCAATTGACAAATTGGAGAATTGAGAGTGAAATATGAAAGCCATAAATAAAAACACCTGAATTTTATCGCATCTCTAAAGTCTCGCTTATCATTAAAAAAAATCTCAACGGAAAGTTAGGTAACTCTCCGTTGAAAGTTTCAACTTGCTTCTCCCCTATTTTTTCCTATCTTTGTTTTCTAAACAAAAAAGTCATTTCATGCAACTCTACCTCGCCCCGCTTCAAGGCCTTACCGACTGGATTTTCCGGGAAACATACGCTGAACATATCGGACAGTTCGACAAAACCTTTACGCCTTTTGTGCGGATGCAAGGCGGTGAGTTTTACCGCCCAAGCCAGTGCAACGATTTGTTACCAGCGCATAATACCTTTCAAAAACCGGTTCCTCAGTTTCTGGGAAAAGATGTTGAATCGTTCAAACGCTTTGAAGAATTATGCACAGAACATGGCTACGCTGAAGCTAATCTCAATATGGGTTGCCCGTTTCCCATGGTTACCGGCAAGCGATTGGGTGCCGGATTGCTGGCACACCCTACCGAAGTTCGCCAACTGTTAGAAGGCATATTTACGGAAACCAAACTGAAAATTTCCATCAAATGCCGCCTGGGACAAGAAAATTCATCCGAATTTGAACCTTTGATTCCCATTTTCAATGCATTTCCGTTGGAAGAAATCATTATTCATCCTCGCATTGGAAAGCAGCAATACAAAGGCGAAGCGGATACGGAGGCTTTTGCCTGGTACGCCAAACAGTTGAATCATCCGGTTTGCTACAATGGCGATATATTGAATGTGGCTGATGTGACCCGAATTCAGGAGTTGGCTCCGCAAGTTGACCGGTTAATGATTGGGCGTGGAATTCTTCAAAATCCATTTTTGTTGGCCGAAATCCGCCAACAGGAACTGACGCAAAATGAAAAAGTAAAAATGCTCCGAAACTTCCATATCTCACTCATTGAACACAGCAAGCAAAAATATTCGGGCGATTTGCATTTCCTGAAACGATTCGAAGAGCTGTGGAGCTATCACGCACAAGGCTTTGAAAACGGACACAAGATTTATAAGCTGGTAAAGAAATGTAAAACACTGGCACAATATGAGACAGTTGTTTTCAAAGCGATTAATGAAATGGAATAATAAAATATTTCAAACTATGATTGAAGAACAAGTAAAGGTACACGATAAGTTTTCGATGGAATTCAAGGTTGGATTTATTGCCCACAAAGCGCAAAAAACCAACGACTTTGCCATGAACATTTGGATGTTTATTCCCAATAGTCTGGACATAAACCGGTTTACCTACAGCAAAACGAACTTTTACAGGGATTTAAAATCAAATATCAGGCAAATTACGCCTGTATGGAAACTAAGCAAAATGGCAGAAGATGGAAAATCGCCACTCCACTTACTTCGGAAATCGCTGACAAACTTTGCCAGACAACCCACCGCTCCAAACCAGAAAGATTACGAATTTCATGTAAAAATGTTTCAGTCCATCCTGAAAAGTTCCCTGCGCGAAGAAGTCCGGCTGATAAAAGACGCTCCACTTTCTGATACGCTCTACCTCACAGAGGAATTTTACCGCTTGGTGCTCGAGATTTCAGCACAGTACCGCCAACTTCTCAAAATAATAGACATTCCGTCTATCGACAAATCGCTCCGTGAATACTTCTTGTTTGGCGATGAGTTTATGAGCAACGTGATTGAATTTCAGACATTCAGACTAATGGATCGGCTAAAAAAGAAGGATCCGCAGATATTTGAACTGGTGAGAAAGGATTTGCAGGAAATTATAAGTATCGAAATTGCATACCGGCAACAAATGGGTTACCTGTTGGTAGAAAAAAACGCTGAGAAAAACAATCACGAACTGGTAAACCGCCTGAGCTTGCTCAAAAAATATATCGAAAGCCATTTGTATCTGAATATCGACAAACGGAAAGACGGCGTATTAGTAGAGCAGTTGTTGTTCAGTCTGGCAGCCGGAATTTCTATGATTTTTGCCACCGGAATTGCATTTTCCATCCAGCTGCGTTATGGCAGTTTCACCATGCCGCTGTTTGTAGCTTTGGTAGTCAGCTACATGATGAAAGACCGCTTAAAAGAAATGACCCGTTATTATTTTGCGCACAAAATGGGCAAACGCTATTTCGACCACAAAGCCACCATGAACATAAATCAGAGCGATATTGGCTGGGCTAAAGAAAGTATGGACTTTGTTTCGGAAACGAAACTTCCACCTTCAATTGTAAAAGCCCGGAATTGCACGTCAATTATAGAAGCCAACAACCGCGCCAATAGCGAGAAAGTATTACTTTACCGCATGCAGATGCATATGGACCGGGAAAAACTAAACACAAACAGCGAGTTCAGTACTGACGGTATAAACTCCATCATCCGGTTCAATTTTTCGGAATTTATCCGTAATATGGACAATCCTGAATTTGCACTTTATTACCCAGACGAAACAGAAGGTTTTGAAGTTATTGAAGGTGAAAAGCTGTACTATCTGAACTTTATTATAGAAAAGAAGAACGATACTCAAAATGAAACTAAACGCTACCGAATAGCCATAAACAGGAATGGAATAAAGAAAATTCAAAAATTTGAATCTGCTCAGCCTTTCTTGGTACAACCATTGAAATGATCGTTCACCATGCCGGCAGCTTGCATAAAAGCATAGCAAATAGTAGAGCCGACGAACTTGAACCCGCGTTTGAGTAAATCTTTGCTCATGGCATCTGATTCAGGCGACTTTGCCGGAATTTCAGCATTGCATGTCGGATGATTGATTATCGGTTTTCCTCCTGTAAATTGCCAGATATATTTATCAAACGTTCCGAATTCGACCTGAATCTGCATGAAAGCTTTTGCATTCACCACAGTCGCCCGGATTTTAGCCTGATTCCGGATAATGGAAGCATCCTGCATTAATTCCTGAATCTTTTCTTCAGTAAACAGAGCCACCTTCCCGACCTCAAAATTGGCGAAAGCACGACGAAAATTCTCGCGCTTATACAACACTGTCCGCCAGCTAAGCCCAGCCTGAAACGCATCGAGCACCATAAATTCAAATATTTTGCGGTCGTCGTGAAGCGGCACACCCCATTCCTCATCGTGATAACGGCGCATTAAAGTATCTTCGCCCGGCCAGTTGCAATCGGAACTCGGTTTTGGATTCATATTGAATAGTTTTTAGATAATTGGTTTGGCAAACAAGACCTAAACGACCCTGTTTTTGCAAAAATACAAAATATCTGAAAGAAATTGCAAAGAATGTATTACCGTTTTTGTTTGGGAATTGTTGTAACTTTGTACATCTAAAATTCAAATTGAAACGCATGATTAATGCATACGATATAATAAAAAAGTATTACACCGAAGGTAGTCCACTCTATAAAATCCTGGTTCAACACAGCGAACACGTAAAAGAAAAAGCATTGGAAGTTGCTTACAGGCATCCCGAGTTACAACTGGATAAAACATTTATTGCAGAAGCCTGCATGCTGCACGACATTGGAATTTTCATGTGCGACTCACCTAAAATTCAATGTTTCGGAACCAGACAGTACGTGGAACACGGATATCTGGGGGCTCATATTATTACACTTGAGGGATTGCCGCGCCATGCATTGGTTTGTGAGCGCCATACCGGAACAGGACTCTCGCTGGAAACTATCGTAAAAAGACAACTACCATTGCCCCAAAGGGATATGGTGCCGGTTTCGCTTGAAGAACAAGTGATCTGCTATGCCGATAAATTTTTCTCCAAATCAAAGTTGGCAACTCCGCACACACTTGAACATATCCGCGAGATACTAAATCGACACGGCGAAGATGAATCTGAAAAATTCTTCGAATGGCACAAGCGGTTTAAATAAAAACAGTTTAATTCAACAGCTTATAGGAAAATCCGAAGCTCAGCAACTCTTTAAACTGCAATTTTGCTTTATCGCCTTTAGCCAAAATAACCGTATTATCATACCTTGGGTTAAGTGAAAGGCGAGTTGACAAATGACGGTTGATGCTGAAGTTACCTACAATTTCCCAATCAATTTCCACTTTCTCGTAATTAGTATAGAAATTCAAGCGCGAATCAACCTGCAATTCACGGAAAGGAGAATATGAAAATTGCGCTTTGAATGAACTACCGATTTCACTCAAATGATTCTCACCTGTTTTTATACCAAAAAGGTTGGGATTTATCTTTTTCGGATCTGTTTCCTGTATATAAATATATTTGTAAGAGACTGGAGAAAACATTAATGAAAACAATTTCTTATATTTATAATCAAGACCCATCCCGATATTCAACCTAACGGGAGTTAAAAATGTCGATTTAAGATCTTTAGAACTTACCGACTTATAGTTTTTTAAAAACTGGGTTGAAAAATCAACGGATCCACTATAGTAGAAATTCCCACTTGCTTTTATGCCAAGCTTGCTGTTTATCTTGAAAATGTCATCATTAGTGTTTACTGCCCTGAGGGCTGTACTATCGTTAAATACCGAATTAAAACCCATTCGCCATTCACCATAATTTTCCCATTGAATATTTTTCTTATTGTCGTAGTTGAGCTGACCGGTCAACATGCCTAACACCGACATGGTGCTGCTACCACCCTGATACCAGTTGTCGGAAGCCAGATTCTGAGAAAACTGCAGCAATGAATTTGCTCTCCGGAGCCACGGACCGAGTTGCTCCTTCTTAACTATTAATTTTCTATTGGTGGCATTTTCTAACTGATTATCATCTACAAATTTTATGTCCCTTATAGATTTACCTGCCAACATACGACTTTTTGTTCCATTGGGGTCAGGCAATTCGTCATACGACATTACATAAACATCGGCAGCTTTTCGGGTAATTTCGTTTCTGGCCTCAGTTCGCAGTTCGCCAATGATTTGATCGGCGGTTTGATATTTAGGCGTAATAATGTAGTTTTCGCTCAATTTTACAGGCTTTGTGCCATAATACAACAGATTAAAATCCGGTTTCGAATCAAACTTGAAATTATTGGGATAACCCATAAAAACCAATTCAATAAAAAATGGATTATTGATAAGAAGCAGCGAGTCTATTTTCACCGGTTCAATATAAGTCGGGATTTTGTAATAACGCACAGCACGTTCCGAAACCTTCTTTTCGAAATTCTCAATTAAGGCTTTTTTACTTGCTGGATTCTGAGCTGGAACAGGAATAACTGTTTTAGTCTGATTCTGAGGTTGGATTTCTTTTAAAGACGAAAAATCGAGTAAACTGTCCGGATCAATAACTTCTTGTTTAGCAATGCGGATGCTATCAGTTGGCAACAATTGCCGTTGAGTTGCATTCGCACTGATTCCTACCATTAAAAATACAATTCCAATCAAAGACTTAAACTCCATAACCCTGCAAATTAACTAATTATCCTGTAAAGATGCAAAATTACGAAGAAAAGTTGACCCTTACATGTCAAAAATCCTCAAATCCTACCGGAAGAGATTTATTCCCGGTTTTTGCACCCAGTTCTTTTATTTTTTCGGCAGTCCGGATTATATTTCCATTGCCATCTTTCATTTTCTTCATCGCATCATCATACGAGTTGGACGTACGGTCGATATTGACTTTTATCTTTGCCATATCTTCTGCAAATCCAATAAATTTGTCGTACAATGTTCCACTCAACCGTGCAATTTCCTGCGCATTTTTCGTCTGGTTCTCTTGTTTCCATATCGATGAAATGGTCCGCAGCGTTGCCAGTAAAGTTGTTGGACTCACAATCACAATTTTGCGTTCCCAGGCATAAGCAAATATCTCACTGTCGCCCTGCACGGCTACCGAAAACGAAGCTTCAATTGGCAAAAACATCAATACAAAATCGGGCGTATTGATATTTTGCGCATTCTGATAATTCTTTTCGCTAAGAAGTTTTACGTGACTCCGCAACGAACTGATATGATCTTTCAGATAAGCCACACGCTGGTCTTCCTTTTCGGCCGACATTAGGCGCTCATACGCCACCAACGAAACTTTTGAGTCGATGATAATGTGTTTATTGTCCGGCAAATGAATAATCACGTCCGGACGTTGCACGTTCATATCTGCACCTTCTACCACTTCTTCGCGCTCATATTCCTGTCCTTTGGTCAGCCCTGAGCGTTCCAAAACGCGTTCCAGAATAACTTCGCCCCAGTTTCCCTGTTTTTTGACGTCACCTTTCAGCGCTTTGGTCAGGTTGTTGGCTTCTTCGCTTATACGGGCATTTAATTTGGTAAGAGCTTTAACCTCTTCACTCAAACTAATTTTATCCCTTAATTCATTCTTGTAAGTTTCATCAACCTTTTTTTCGAATTCCTGAATACGTTCTTTCAGCGGATTCAGTATTTCGCTCAGGTTCTTGTGATTTGATACTGAGAACTCGTCTGAACGATCCTTCAGTATTTTCGTGGCAATATTTTCGAACTCGGTAGTCAGGCGTTTTTGAAGATTTTCAATCTCGCTTTTCTGGTTTTCGAGTTTCTCGGCCAGGTTTTCGTTTGAAGTTTTCAGCGCAGCAAGTTCCATGCCACGATTGCCTGAAATTTCCAACTGTTGCGTTAATTCTTGCTGCAACCGCTGCATTTCAAAAGTTTTTAGACGAAGTGTTTCCAACGTAACAGACTTCTGCATTTCGGCCTCTGTTTGAGATGCTAACAAACCTTTTTCATTGGCTTCGTATGCAACACGCTGATTGTTTACTTTTCTCGAAGAAAAAAACCAGGCAACCAGAAAACCAATAAGAAAGGTGGCAAAAGCTAATATGTATTCCATTGTAACTTTGAAGTTTGAAGATAGTGAGATTTGAAGATACCGTGGTTAATCAAACAAGGTCGGGTGATCTTCTTCCATTTTGCGGATAATGGTCAACATGACGGCTTCGCGGATAAACTTCGACTTGTTTTGCACCTTGTACTTCTCAATATAGCGATTCAATGCTTTGTTTTCTTCGTCGTTCAGGGTGAAAATTTGTCGGTGGGTACGCAATGAATTGCGCTGCGAAACGGGAAGTATTTTCTTTTTTGCCATAGGTTTTCATTATTCAGCACAAAAATAATATTATCCTGCCACATTTAACTGGATTAATCCAAAAAACTGTATTTTTGAAAAATGTTTTAATAGTAATGCCGCTTACTTCTGATTTCCGGATTTCAATGAACTTCTTTTATAATATCAAATTATGGCTCAACACAACGATTTAGGTAATTTGGGCGAAGAACGCGCCCAGGCATATCTGAGTTCAAATGGCTACAGAATACGACACACCAACTGGGTTGTGGGGAAACTTGAACTGGACATTGTGGCCGAAAAAGATGGCTGGCTCGTTGTAGTGGAAGTAAAAACACGCTCCACGGAGACTTTTGAACATCCGGAAGAGGCGATTACGATACGAAAAATGCGCAATATTGTGAATGCTACCCACGAATACATTTTGCAGTTTGACTGGAAAGGCGAAACACGGTTTGATGTAATGTCAGTAGTTCCTCACGGACAGGATTTCTTGATTGAGCATATAGAAGATGCCTTTTTATCGCCGGGAAAATAAAAAAAAAGTATAGAGAATATACGAGAGGTTTATTTTATCCGGCAATGGGCAAACCACACTTTTCAAATATCCTGACTTCAAGCTCCTGAGTTTCCCCGGCAGGCATTTCTATATAACCAAATTCTCCAAGTAGTATTGTCCGAGCCTCTTCGGCTGCTGGAATCAAATCAGGATGCACAGAGAAAAAGTCATCCCACATCTCTTTTAAAATAAGATTGGGATTGACAACATAGTTAATGAAATCATCATTAACCAGCAAACTGATTACGTTTATGTCTATTGTTGAACTCACTTAATTGCGTTTTGTTTCTATTAAGACGCAATTAAACTATGTTCGTACTCAACTTTAAAATTATTTGTTTTCTCAGGCAGCAAATGTCCGTAACTTTGAAATGCCACGGTGAATCAGATTGCGCACCGATTGATAATTCATATCCATGATAACACAAATATCTTCGTATTTTTTTTCTTCAATATAATACAAAACAATCGCTTTGCGCTGGCGTGGCGACAACTGGTCTAACATACGAGTTACAAAGGCATTGTCAAGTTGTTCTTTTTCATAAGCAATATAATCTTTCTCTACGTTATCACTTGAAACCACATCCAATTCTTCAACTGCCACGTCGGATAGGTTAACCCGTTTGCGACTTTCGTCACAAAGTTTGTTTTTCAACGAAATCAGGATATATGATTTAAAATTAGCAACTGTATCCAATTCGGTTCTCTTATTGTAAATCTTGATAAATACTTCCTGAATGCAGTCCTTCAGCAATTCCATATCTGTAGTCAACCGGCAACCATAACTGTACAATAAATTGACATACATATTGTACAATTTTGAGAATGCAGCAGTATTGCCTTCTCTAAACTCAGCCAACAACTGAATGGTTTCTGAATCTGAATTTACATACGTTGCTTTTTTCGAGTAATTGTTTTCCATCACGGCACAGAATTAAATTGGTTACAAATTTCTATGCAACAAAAATACTGTGTACGTACATCAATCGATTGGAAATTCTGATTTGGATATGGTAAAAACAGGTAACATGCTTTAGAACATGTTTTTGTGCAAAAACTGCTTGGTTTGGACAAGAAAAAAGCCGATACAACATTTAAGTTGAATCGGCTTAGGGTTATAAAAGCTTGTTACTGTTACATTTTTTGAAACCAATAAGCTCCCAACCTCTCATCAACCACCTTTAAATCATATGATTGACCGCCAGAAATAGCTTTATTTAGTATTTCTACAGTTCCTGTTTTACCATCCACAAACTTCAGAATGTATTTCCCTTTTTCCAATTGAACCGGAATTTCTGATTTTAATTGGGCAAAAATGATAATTCCCGTACCAGATTTTACCATCATCTTGTATTTATCAGTATTTACCTCCTTACTATCCATTTGAGCAACAGCCTTCATAAAATCCTGGTCATTAACGGATAACACCGGACAAGAGCCACCGGCCATAAGTACAGCCCATGCCATATCGGGGTAATTTTGGGTATAATAGGTCACAGCCTTATCAGGATACTTTGTCCGGTATTCATTTACGGCTTTATACGCTTCGTTGAAAGTAACTTTACCGACTTTCATCAATCGCGCATGCTGGCGTGGGGCTAAATTCAATCCACCCTGTGGCGCATACACCGTTCCATCGTTTTTGTAATGCCAGTAACGAATATCGATAATGTCGACTACAGCCGCCCGCTTCGGATCAGAAAGAATAGAATCCTGCACATCTTTGGTAGTGCTTAAAGCAACCATTGCATTATTCCCCGTCTCGCGCTGCCATTCATCAATCGCATCCAACCAGAATTGCACAAAATGCAACGGACCTGTATATTCGGCACTTATTAGTTGTACCACATTGGGGTTACCGGCAAAGCTATTCAGGCACTGGCGAATATAAGTACGGTAATACTGACGGCGAACCGGATTTGAAATATCGTAGAACATTTCAGCTCTGAAAATCCGTTTGTCGCCGGCAAAATTCACCGGTTCCGGAAATAATAAATCGTTGATATTATTTGCCGAACGCCACGGGCTGTCCACCCAGTGAGCTCCGGCCTCGATAATATTATGCTGGAAAAAGTTTTCATGAAATAGCAACATTCCTGCTTTCTGTCCTTTATCGGCAAACTCTTTCAACCGGTTCCAGTACCATGCATTCGGGCGGTTCAGGTCATATTTCGACAAACCATCCCACGCCACACCTTCGCCACTCCTACCGAAAGGTTGCTCGTAAAACGGAGCCCAAACATCACCATCACGACGACGGATTCGTTCATGATCATCCCGACGGCGGTCTGCCCACAATCCATAATTATGATCAAGAACCGAAATTCCATTCGTTCTAAAAAAGGAGATTACCGAATCTACACGATCAGTCAACCCGAAACCTTCGCGCCCCGGAACAAAACGGGTAACATGCGCTTTGGTCATTTGCGATGCAATATAATTAGGCTTTAGCTTTCCACTCCACCACTGCACATCAAGTTTATCACCTGCAACTAAAGCTCCATCTCGGACAATGCGGCCATTTTCGATAGCAATGGTTGGTACGTACGCACGGATTTTCATTGGTTTGCTTTTCAACTCGTTTGTTGTCATCAGTTTTGAATGATCAACAGAAGGAGTGAAAACAGCCTGATTTATCCACATTTCGGTGGTAAGCAGCGGTTCGTATGCTTCTTTCATCATTTCCATGGCAACAGCCACCGGCGGACTACTTGAAGCGTCTGTATTTTTAGGGAGTATTCGCCCACGAACGGAAACATCCTGATTCAAACGGGCTGCAAGTTGGGCGTAATACAGACTCCGTGGCTGAACGTGATTATTTGATTCCGCCCATTCTCCATCTCCCGAAAATTGAGCCCAACAACCATAAGCACAGTTTTTAGCTTCTGCCGCAGGAGAATAACACTCTATTTCGGCGGCCGAACATTGCCAGAAAAGGCTGTTAGCCGTACCCCAACCAGCACCATTTTTACTTTGACCCAGATTTTTGAAGGTAAGGTTATGACCGTCAATATTGACCACATCGAACAATAATCCGCAGGCCCAGGCATCAATGGCTCCACTGAATCCTAACGCATTTTTAGCTTCGCATTGCACAAAGGCATTTGGTCCCGGGGCACAATATCCGGCCGCAAAATCATTTATCCCATTTTCGGAATAACAGCGTTGGAATAAATTCTGCTGGCCCATGGTATAAAACGTAATCCGACGGAAACCGCCAATTTCGGAAACAGGTTCTTTGGAGGTACAATCTTCTACTGTTATCTGAGAAGTTGTGGGTTGAAGAAAAACTGCATTTCCAGCAAAATGGGAAAAATTGATTTGCCGCACCCAGCAGTTTTCTGCATTTTCAATGGAAACTCCCGTCCAGCAATGATCTTCATCTTTCGGGTATTTTTTATCGTAACCGGAAATCATGGTCAGATTTTCAACTCCCGATTCCGAAACACGTCCGCTCCATTCATATTTGAAAACTTTAACTCCACCGAACAGGGCATCGATTGCAGCCGTTAAAGGAGCATTGATAGTTACCGTATTTCCATTGATAGTTGTAATTGTACGATCCCAACTAACATCTATATCGCCCGGTTTCCAACCCAAGGCGCTGATTCCTCCACCATAAATATCGCAACCAATAGACGCAATCCATTCTTTGGTGGAAGGACGAATAATTTTCAGGCGGTCGCCAACCTTCAGTTTCACTGTTGAAGAAACCTCAAACGTAAGCTGATTTACCGGGATATAAATTGAAACAAGCTTGAATGTATCTTTAAGTACCTGGTTGTTTACCCCTTCTATGTGCAACAACGCACTGCGATCCACTCCATGTTTCAGCAATACTGTTTCATTTTTTGATGAGCCTCTCAGCACCACGCCTGAAGTAAGAATCCAAAGATTTTTATCAAGATTATAAACACCTTTGTCCAGCAATACGGCTCCACGGAAACCACGAGCATCGGGTTTCAATGCAGACACATAATTAATAGCCCGTTGGATAACATCCGAAGCATCACCATCTTGTTTTGGTACAAAAATGACATTGCTGATATTCGGAATATCTTGCTCCGAACTTTTATAACCGCAATAAGAAAAATCGAGAATGCGATTTCCCCTGGCATCTTGCGAGTAAGTTATTTTACCATCTTTTACCTGTAGTGGGAAATTTTGAGCCTTCGGCATTTGCATACAAGTGATGCAAAATAAGCCCAAAACGAATGCGACAATCTTTTTGAAGTTCATTTGAATATGTATTTTATAAACAAATCCGGCGAGTATTAATCCTCGGGTCTGTAATCATAAAACGTACAGAAAACCCTTTTGTAATCAGCTAAGTTGCTTTTTCCTGTACTTGCCCATGTATTCGGTTGGCGTTTGTCCGTATTTTTTGCGGAAGCACTTTCCGTAGTAGCCCGATTCTTTAAATCCAACGGCAAATGCAATTTCGGAAACTGTCATATCCGTATTTTTTAGTAACTCAATCGACTTGGTCAGACGTACTTCCTTAATAGTATCGACAGGTGCCAGGCCCGTCAAACTTTTCAATTTCTTGAAAAATGCCGAACGGCTGATTCCCAGATTATCTGCAATGGTATCGATATTAAAATCACTATTGTCGATATTTTCTTCAATAACCTGATGAATTTTTTCCAGGAACTGAATATCTTTTTTAACCAGATAATTTTCGTAGGTATCATGCTCTTCCGACTTTTCAGATTTTTCCTGCTTCCATATTTTATCCCGGAAAACTTTTCGGTCGCTCAGCAATTGTTCAATGCGGGCATTCAGATACTCCTTGCTGAAAGGTTTTGTTATATAAGCATTTGCGCCCATACTTATCGCCTTTATCTTTGCTTCATCATCATTTTTTGCTGTCAGGATAATGACAGGAATATGACTGATCTGAAAATCGTTACGCATTTGTTGCAGCATTTCCGTTCCGGTCATTTTAGGCATCATTTGGTCGGTAACCACAATGTCCGGGTGATAAAGATTTACTTTCTTCAACCCTTCAACACCGTCCCCGGCCGTATAAACCTTGTATTTATCATCGAGTTGCAAACGAAGCAAATTGCACAAATCCTTGTTATCTTCTACTACAAGCAGTGTAGGCAGGTCAATTTTACTTTCATCATCTTCATTTTCAACATCCTCATCCAATACTACAGTTTCAACTACCTCGCCACCTATTTCCGAAACTGTATCGCCTACATAGAAATTGACTTCGGAAGGATTAAAATGGTCTTTACCCACCAATAACTCAACCGTGAAAACGGAACCTTGTTCCGGTTTACTTTCCACATTGATAACTCCATGATGAAGATTTACAATTTCTTTCGACAGTGCAAGTCCGATTCCGGTTCCCGGATACTGGGCATTTTTTGAGTTTTCGCCCTGGAAGAAACGCTCAAAGATTTCGGATACTTTGTTTTGCGGAATACCTACTCCGGTATCTTCCACACGCACCAAACAGCGCTCGCCATCATCGGACATTGTGGTGGTAACAAAAATACTTCCGCCCGGTTGCGTGAATTTGAAAGCATTCGAAAGCAGGTTACGAATCACAATCTCCAGTTTGTCTTTGTCGGCCCAAACCAAAATATCGTGGTCGGACAGGTGAAAAGTAAAACTAATTTCATTTTCTTCGGCCAACACACTAAATTCCTTATGGAACGAATCAATCAGCGAATTCAAATCCAGTTGAGACACATGCAGAATCATTTTGCCATTCTGAATTTTGCGGAAATCGAGAATCTGATTTACGAGTTGAAGCATCTGATTTGCATTTTTCTCAATCATCGACACATATTGTTCACCCTTTTCGGTCAGATTTTGTTTTTGTTTCAACTCCTGAATTGGCCCCATAATAAGTGTAAGCGGTGTTCTCAGCTCATGGGAAATATTGGTAAAAAATTTGATTTTCAATTCCGAAACACGTTGTTCAACATACATTTCGTTTCGCATTTTCATGTAGAACAGCACACCCCGTACGGAAATATAAATAAGGGCTAAAATCAGAATGGAATAAAAAATCTTCGCCCACCAACTGAACCACCAGGGGGGCAGGATTATGATTTCCAATGATCTTTCGGACTTTAGCAACGTATTGGCTTCATCCACAGTTTGTACCCTGAACGTATATTTACCCGGCGGCACGTTGGGATAAGAAGCAATCCGGTTTTTCGCATTGAAATGCCATTCATCTTCAAAACCTTCGAGAATATACTTGTATGAAACGCGGTTCTGATTGTAATAATTCAACGCTGCAAATTCAATTACAAAAGTTGATTGGTTGTGTTTAAGGGTGATAGAATTAGCGTACCGGATAGATTCTTTCAGAATGGGATCATCGGTAAAGCTTCGCAAGTCGCGGTTCGAAACCAGAAAATCAACAATAAACGTCTTATATTCGCAATTGTAGGTTTCAATTTTTTGCGGATTGAAAGACAGAATCCCCTTTCGGTTGCCGAACCACAAGTCGCCGGAACTGAGTTTCAACGCACTTTCTTCTTCCATTTGCACATTCAGGAAACCATCGTAACGATCCAGGTTACGGAATATTTCTTTTTGTTTGTCGAAGCGCGACAAGGCATTTTCCGTTGCCAGCCACAAGGCATTATCGTTATCTTCCACAATGGAAAGAATCACGTCGCTGTTCAATCCTTCTTTCTGGCTATACGATTTGAAAACCGGACGTTTCTCTTCCTTGTCATACTTCACCAGCTTACTGAGGCCGCCTCCAAAAACACTGATCCAGATTTGCGAAGCAGCATCTTTGTATAACACATAAATATCATTGTCAGATACGTTTGATCCAACCATTTCATTGCGGTAAATCTCGAAATCTATATCATTGGGGTTTTTAAAATGGCTGTCGAACGACATTAAACCATCGCTCGTTCCCACCCAAATTCGTCCATCCTTATCTTCAGTAATATTACGGACTTCCATATACAATCCGTATTTTGGATAGTTCTGAAAACTGTTGAACTTATTTTTGAAAGCAACAGTACCTTTCTGTTGCGTTACCAGGTTCAATCCTGCTCCAAACAAAGCCACCCAAATACGGTGCTGGCTGTCTTCGTAAGTATAATAAACATCATCGCCACTGATTGATGATTGGTTCCGCTCATCGGAGGTAAAACGTGTAAACGTGTAGCCCAGAGGCGAAGCAAGATTCGCCTCTGCACGGACAAGTCCGTTTCCTTTGGTCGAAAACCAGAGATTTCCGCGGCTGTCTTCCATGATATGATACACATTCCCAATCTGGTAATTTTTTGATGAAAACATCTGTTTTACCGCACCATTTTTATCCAATCGGTATACTTCGGCCTGACGCGTTGCCACCCAAATATCACCATTTCGGGTCTGGCACATGGCTTTTACAGCGCGATCCGGTACCGATACCGGATTGGAAGCCGGCAGCTGGAAAAGATTAAACTGTTGCTTGGGGAAACTTACCCTATAAACGCCGTTGGCAGTGGAAGTTAACCACAAAATATTATCTTTATCCAACAAGAGATCAAAGAAAACCTTTTTGTCTCCGTTTTGTGTCAAATCGGGCATTGTGTTTAAAAGCGAAACGGCAAGCAATGAACGGTCAAACCAAACCAAATCGCCAGAAGTTGCCAGAAGAAACATGCCCTGCTCCTTTCCATCCTGCAATTTCAGTTCACGGTTCACTTTCCCAACCGGCAAATCAAATCGTTTGCTCAACCGGTTAAACGGATCGTAATAGACTATAGAAGATTGGTTTACTTCAAACCAAAGTTTATCATAACTATCAATATACGAATTGCTTACAATATCACTCCCGGAAAGCCCCAATGCTTTAATGGTATTGGTGGTTCGTTCATCATATTCAAAAATACCTTTGTTTGCAATGGAAACAAATAGACTTTTTCCACTTTGGCTAATAATATTCTGAACTGCTCCGGCGCCTTGAAACAAGCTTATTTTATTCACGTTACCATTATTAAAATCAACTTTGAACAGATTTCCATTATTGTCGCCCAACCAAAGAAAGTTGCCAGTCCGGTAAGCACAGGTAAATTCCTGTCCGGGTTCGTTATTGATTTTACGAAGGACAAAATCTGCCGGTTTCGATTTCAGGGCAGCACCTTTTTTGCAGGAAATTATTTTGAAATCCAACCCAATCCAGTTAATGGTGTTGGCATCTTCCACCAACAGGTTATTGGTCAATTTGTGCTCGCGTTTACTCTGGGAATCGTACAATAACGAAACGTCAAGGCTTCCGTTTCCCTTAGAAACAGCTTTCAGCAAATCTTTATTTTTTGTGAGAAGCAATAAATCACAGGTCTCCGTTTTCTGAATCTTTATAATTTTCGGACTAACAGAGTATTTCTTTTTAATCTCATTGAAAACATCATGGTACAATTCATGCTTTTTATCAAACAGATAAAGCTTGTGGTCAATGGTTTTCACCCACAAATTGCCATCCTTTGCCTCAACAATAGCTTGCAGTTTATGCGGTGGAATATCGGTATTATAATCATCGCGGCTGTTGTAGCTTTTAAATTTCACGCCATCGAAACTGGTCAGGCCGTACCATGTTCCAAACCACATGAATCCATCAGCGTCTTTCATGGCGCAGAAAACAGTGTTGTGTGGCAAGCCATTCTCAATAGAATAATCTTTCACAATCATGTTTTTATTGGAAAAAGCTGATTGGAAGGCAAAGAATGTAAAAAGCGTAAAAAAAAGGAATTTCCTCATCTAAATTTTTTGTTCGAAGTAAATTTGTAAACCTGTCCGTATGGAGATACAAATGTATAAAACTATTTATAATTAAACAATTAAAGCCGCAGATTGGTTTTGGGCTTTGGGTTTACTCAAAAAATCATTTCCCATGGGTTATCACTGCGGAACGGAACAGCGGGAAGTCCTTCTTTGTTGATGAAATTGGATTGCGCAGCTTCGTTCCAGGCAAAACGGACATTTACCGGAGCCAGTACTTCGGGCGCAGAAACAATCACTTTATTTCCCTGAATTACAGCACTAGCAGGAAAGAATTTACCGTCGGCTCCTGCAACGCTGAACCACGTCAACGGCTTTCCATCGCGGCTTATAAGTCCGGCGCCAATATTCGAAAAAGTAACCTCAATTTTATCTTTTACAACTTTCAGGCTTTTAAAAGTTGGACCGGAACAAACCTCATTGCGAAATCCATAGGCTTTATTCAATGCGACCAAACTCAAGCGGCGACCCACTTCCCATTTGTAGGCCGGGTGCAAATCCACAATGCTGTCAACCAAATCCGTAATGGTAATCATGCCTGTGTCCGGAAGTTTGAGCAACAAAGCCTGCGACTCCCAGAATTCGGGAAGATTTTCGGCTGTATGCGGACGGACATCTTTTGCTGCGGAATAATTATAAGGTGCAATCTGCACGTAATAAAAAGGAAGTTTTTTGTCGTGCCAATCGTTACGCCAGCTTTCCATGAGCGTTTTCTGCTTATAAGCATAACGGATATTCTCGTTCAGGAAACAGCCCGATTCACCCTGATACCATAAAAAACCTTTTAGTGCAAAGGGAATGAGCGGCTGAATCATGGTGTTGTAGAATTTTCCGGGATCACCACCATCAGCGGTTAGCGGTTCAAGCACTTTCCCGTTTTTCAATTTGTGTGAAACATTCATTTTATCTGCTTCAATCCAGGGTTCAATGCGGCTTCCCGGCACAGCCGATGAGATCATACCCACCGGAATATGCAGTTTGGCATACAGGTTTTTCGCAAAGAAATAACCTGCTGCAGAAAAATCTTTCAGCATAATTTCGGATGCAATGGCAGGACTCCAACCCATGTGAATTGAATCGGGTGACATATATTTACGACGCACCAGAAAAATGCGGATATTCGGATTGCTGGCAGTCAGCAAATCGTCTTCAGCCGGTTTATCTCCCTTTACTTTCGATAGTATTTTGCTGTTTTTACGCATGGCATATTCCATGTTCGACTGGCCTGAGCACAACCACACTTCACCTACCAGAATGTTTTTCAAAAGTATGGTGTTTTTACCTGAAATGACCATCTCGCGTGGTTGTTCGGAAGCTTTCATCGGATTGAGTTTTATCATCCATCTCCCAGAATCGTTGGCAACTGTGGTTTTGGTTTGTCCGGCAAAAGTCACAGTCACTTTTTCGCCTTTGTCCGCAGTTCCCCAAACCGGAACTTGTTTGTTGCGCTGAAGAACCATGTTGTGACCGAGAATTTTCGGAAGAATTACATTACCCTGAATGGATGAAAAGCCGGTCATCACAATGCTGAAAAGGAGAGTGGATAGTTTATTGGAAATCATGGGTGTAATTATTTATTCTAATTAGACTTATGACTCAGGTCTACTGTACTCACAAAAAAAGACGATAACAAGTTATGTTACCGCCTTATTTACTTATTTGTTATTCACTGGGTGACTCCAAGTCACCCAGTGAATAGTGAGCTTATTTTTTCTCCCCAAACTCGGTCTGTTGTTTTTCAACTTCATCCAGCAGTTTTTGCTTTTCAGCATCCGTAAGTTGCTTGATGATTTTTTGCGAAGCGGATGATTTTTGTCCTTTTACTTTCTGTACATCCATAGCACAAAAAGGCAAATCGGCCGGAATACTTTCAAACTCAATTTCGGAAGGAGTTGGAGCTTGTATTCCTTCAAACTGAACGTGGGCTTTCAGTTTTATTTTGCCGGGTTTGGTGGTAGAACGAATCAGCACCGGAGCCGAACCCCACTCCACTGCACGCGGATTGGCACCAATCGTTTGGTCACCGATAATTTCTCCTTCGCCTTCTACGCTAAACTGTATATTATCTTTTGCCAACCGGCGCACATTTCCGTTATCGTCGGTAATTTCGGCTACTACAATGATAAAATCCGAACCATCTGCTACGAGCGACTGCCCTTTCCTATCAAGTGTCAGGCGGATTTTGGTAGAACGGCGCGAAGGCATTTTCTTCTGGCTACACACCACTTTACCGCCGATAATTCCTTCGACTAAGAAACTTACCATTTCCGGTTTTTTACGCTTGTAGGTATAGTCGCGCATTTCCCAGAAATCGTATATATCTTCAAAAGTAACCGGTGCATAAGGAATGTGCCCTTTGGCCTGAACCACTGGTTTTGTGACCGATTTACCTTCGTAAACGGTCAGTCGAACTGAGTCGCAGTTACTGAACACCACCACATCTTTGTCGGAAAACGGTGTGATTTCATTGGCAACAAACACCATTGCCCCGGTTTCCACGTTTGCCACCTTCAATGCCGGATTCACCTGACTTTTGAACAGGTAGTACGCGTATTTAGGTTGGCGGAAAGCATCGAAAATGCCACCCCAGTAAGGATCAGGATGATACCCGCGTTGATGGTCGAACGGATGCCATTGCGCACCGCCGACAAACTGTCCGGTGGAGTGAAACATGGCATCGTACGATTCTGTCAACGATAAAGCTGCAACCAACATGGGTTTTTCGCCCCAGTTGCGGGCAGCGCGGTTATTGGCATTATGCGCATACCAGTCGTCCACGTTTTCGCCAAATTCCCTGCAAAAAATTGCTTGCTTCGCTTTGCCTTCGTCAGTTGGCCAGCCGTATACCACATCGTAGTTTTCGGCCACACCCTCCGAGTTAAGGTCGGCTGCAGCTCCCGGAGCACCAGGATAAGGGAATTCATCTTTAGCAATCTGCAATGATTTCAACGAGAAATCTTTCGGGAAACGTGTTTCGTTCAGGATAGGTTCCCAAAGCAATACCGACGGATGATTGCGGTCGCGGCGAATGAGATTACGCGTATTTTCATAAACCAACTGCTCAAATTTCGGATCTTTATTCCAGAACTGCCATCCAGGTGTAGCCACAATGATAAACATTCCCAATTCATCGCAAGCATCCATAAAACTTGGGTCCTGCGGATAATGAGCAGTGCGGATAATTACACAACCGGCATCGCGTAATCGTTTGGCGTCGCGCCATTGCTGCGAGTTTGGTACAGCATTGCCCACATACGCAAAATCCTGATGACGGTTACCGCCAATCAATTGCCCGTATGGTTTATCGTTCAGGTAAAAACCATCCTTGCCCCGAAACTCAGCTTTGCGGATTCCAACGCGCACCATGCCACCATCAATAGCTATCTTACCTTCTTTTACGAGTAAATTTACACGGTATAAATTCGGTGCTTCGGGCGACCAGAGTTGAGGATTGGCAACCGTCGTTTTCTGGCTTATTGTTTTCGATTCACCGGCTTGCAGAGCTATTTTCGAACTTATCTTTTTTACGATTTTTCCTGATTTATCGGTCAATGTAGTTTCCAATACAAGCGTTCTTGCTTTGGAACCGTTGTTTTTCAATTCGGTATTTACATACACATCGGCACTTTTCGCACTGATATTATCGTAATGTACAAACACGCCGCCACCGGCCGTTTTATTAGCTTCTATGGCATCGGTAATGGCCACTTTATTTTTGCAAATCATCCAAACGTCGCGGTACATGCCACCGTGGTAAGCAAAGTCCATAGTAATTTGTGGCTTGCCGGGCGGATAGCTTTTGTCATCGCTGTTATCAGCCATCACAGCCAGTTGGCAAGTGTCGCCGGCTTGTGTGCCGAGAGCCGTCAGGTCAACAGTTATCGGCAAATATCCCCCCAAATGTTCTTTCACCAATTTACCATTCAGGTAGATTTTTTGTTTCCCCATGATGGCTTCGAAATGTATCAACACATCTTTTCCTTTTGCATCTGTCGGCACCACAAAACGCTTGCGATACCACGCAATTCCCTGGTAGTTGCGGCATCCGCTGGCTTCGGCGGGCATCAGTTCCACGGTGTGCGGAGCCGCCACCACTTCCCAACGCGAATCGTCGAAAGCAGTTTGTTCAGCTCCCTTCATATCGCCGCGGAAAAACCGCCAACCGTTGTTGAAGTTATAAACCTGCCGTCCACTGCCTTCAAGGGGATAAAATCCGGCGACTGAATTAGAAGCGCTTAATGAGAAAGTAAAAATGTAAAAAAGCAAGAATGTAAGAATGTGTTTCAGTTTCATATAATCGATTTGATATTTACGTTTTTCAGCTTTATCAGCATTTTTCTTATTTCAAAAGTACAAAATCTTAGTTTTAAAGAACTGCTTTTCTATTGTGAAAGTACGATTACCAAGTTGAATAGTACAATTTTACCTGATTAAACTATTTTACAGGCCATTTTTAGACGTTTCTGAGGGTTAGAGTGTAACTGAGAAAAAAGATAACTTCAAATTATTTTATCATTACTTCAACATCCCCACTTCTTTTCACCGGCATCACATTAATCACCCTCACTTTTCCATCTTTCAGTTCAGCTTCTACTGTCGTATTCTGCGGTGCATGGAGTTTAAAATGTACGTTCCACTCGCGTGGCCATGCCGGAAAAAGGAGTATTTTGCCATCACAGGTTGTTTGCAATAGCATTTCCTGTAGACCAATCATGCCACTGCCGCCCCAGTTGTGATCGGGACTCCAGTCGAAACCCGGCCCCCAGAAAGCCGGAAAGCGATACTGACCGTCAGCCAGTTTAAGTGTATTCAGGCGCTTGGCTTCGTCTGTTAATCCGAGGCAAGCAGCGAAAATATTGTCCTGTTTCCAGCCGACATGACTGCGGAATTTCTGCAAATCAGTATCATATAAATAAGTATTCCGGGCAATTTCCAGACTGTCTTTTCCTACACCGTAAATTCGCCAAGGAAACACAGGATACAATTGCGGAGCCTCGGTATTATTTACCCGTTCCCAGGTTTTGGCAGGAGAAATCATCGTTTTACCGTTTATTCCGCGGAATGGAATTGGCGGAATAGTTTTCTGCAACAAATCATTGCCAAGCGTTTTTAAAACTGTTTTCAAAGCAGCGATGGTACTCGCCGGATTATTGGCCATTTTGTAGGTTTCGCAACCTGTTGCCGGAAAAAGAACCAACTGCCCGTTGCCGTCCAAAACTTTTCGACCGCGGCGTTGCGCTAGGTAACGATAATGTTCATCGAAAAAGCGCACACAACTTTCAATCAGCGGTTTGTAACGGGAAATATCGGCATTAGCATAACTCTTTGTCTCCAAAATCATTTGGCAAAATTCCAACACTGTATCCCATTCATATTCCAGCCAAGCGTTGTATTCCACGCCTTTATCAAAATAATCCGGACGTTTCCAACCGTATTCGCTCGGATTGGGCAAACCGAAATTTTCCAGTTGTTCCGCAAAGCAAGCACCGCCGTGATTCCAGTAAATTCGTGAGCGCAGTTCGGCATTTTTCAGCAGCCGGTTGTAAAATTCAAATTGCGGAATCATCAGGTCATAGTCGCCGCTTTTGAGCAAGGGCCAGTACACGAGCCGCTGATTTTGGGCAGTGAATGTTCCGCCACCCCACTTGCGGTAATCGGGTGTGAATTTCATTGTCGAATCCACCGAAGCCGGATCGAAAGTAAACAATCCGCCGTTGAAGCGTGTAGGCCACTGGCTGTGGGCATTGCAGCCCAGCATATAACGGAACAGCGTGTAATTGCGCGACAAATTTGCCGCCTCGCCGTCAATATAAATAAAGCTGCGGTTCCAAAAGTCATTCCACCAAGCCAGAGTTTGTTTCCGGTCGGTTTTCGGGTCAATGGAGGCAACCGTTTTATCTAAAGCAACCTTCCATTCGGATAATTTTTCTTGTTGCGATATTTCTAAAGCAATATTAAAAGTCAATTTTTGGAACGCCTTTCTGGTTTTGAAAATCCAGGCCTGATAGTCGGTTCCTGCATAAATGCCGTTTTCTATTCCAGTAAAAATCAGGTTGTCTCCCCACATTTTTCCACCGGAAGTAAGATTTGAAATCGGATTGTAAAGTTGAGTTTTAATGCTTTCCAATCCTTGTTGTGCAACTGTGGTATCGAAAACCGTTTTTGCAGGATTGCGTTGAAAGAAAGTGACAGAATTACTGAAGGCTAAAACGGAATCTTTCATTGTGACTAATCCGGCCGGAACAGCCCATTTATAAGAGTTTTGCTGGCCTTCGTTTTTACGAATCAAGCGGTCGGCAAAACGCCAGTTTTCGTAACGGACTTCCGACGAAACGGCTTTTTTACTTTGAATGTCAATATGAATTACCGGTTTGAAAACATCAGCCCAGAGTTGAACGGTTGTGCCGTTGGACGAAATTTCCACATAACCATCATTGAGTTTCAGGGTCTGGCGAAAATTAGTTGTATTGAGAAAAGGGTTCGGAGCAAGTTTTATACGGAACCGCCCTTGCTTGAGCATAGTATTATTTTCATCGAAAGCCCCGCTGCGACTGACATAAAACAGCAAATCACCATTCTCCACCCACACATTCATGCCCACATCACCACCGCCGCAGGGCATCGATTCCGAGGAATTGTGCGAAGGGGATATCCAGATATAATCAGGTTCAACCGCAAAAGCAGAAGAACACATTAAAAAAAAGAAAAAAAGAAGAACCCCTAGCCCCTGAAGGGGAATACCCCTAACCCCTAAAGGGGAACTGAGGCAAGTTTTGTTTTGTATTCTTCTCATACTCATAATCGATAATTTATAATGGAATGAAGTAATTATGTTCCCCTTCAGGGGTTAGGGGTCACCAATTATCACTCCTGAAACTCGACACGGGCAATCCTTCGTTGCTGAACAAATCCCCTTCCACGTAGTTTTCGAAAGCATAGCGCACTGCCACTGGTTTCTTTACTTCCTCACTTTTCACATACATTTTGCTGCGAACAATCCAGGCTTTGGCCGGGTGGAAAACCTTGTCTTCACCGGCAATGGTAAAAAGTTTCGATTCATAGTTTTTGGCCGTAATCCATATCGGAGCGCGCTCAAAACTAACCATTACCGTATCGTTATGTATTTCAATGCCTTTATAAAACGAACTTTCGGAAGCCACACCCTGAATGCCGTAAGTCTTGGTCAACGCCAATAATGCCAAACGCTCGCCCGCAATCTGTTTTTTAGGCGGGTGAATGCCTTCTCTCAACCCGGCATCGAGCAATACGGCCATTCCCGATTTTGGAATCATGCTTTCAGTTTTAGCCTGCGCCTCACGCAAATAAGCCGAATTAATTACCTCCTTGCCTTTTTCGGTAATTCTGGAATAATCGTAAGGGGCAATCTGGCAATAATAAAACGAGATGGTATCTTTTTGCGCCCAGTTTTTACGCCATCCGTCCACCATAGTGCTGAACATATCGGCATACGAAGCCGCACGATCGTAGTTTGTTTCGCCCTGATACCAGATAACGCCTTTGATGGTCAGCCCAACAATCGGGTTAATCATGGCTTGATAAAGCGTTGTCGGCGTACGGTTTTTCTCTTTGATGTCGGCTTCTATTTTCGGTATTTTCACCTGTGGGAAAGCACGCAACATATCTTCGGTCATCCACGCTTCTACCGATGAACCACCCCACGCACTCAGTACCAAACCCACCGGAACGTTGAGCGTTTGGTTCAGCAAACGTCCGAAATAATAACCCGTTGCACTGAATTCTTTCACGGTTTCGGGCGAGGCTTCCTGCCATTGCCCGGTGACATCGGTTTGCACTTCGATGGTGGAATTGCGTTTTACGGTGAACAGCCGCATGTTCGGATTTTTGCTTTTCAGAATATCCATATTGGCACCTTCTACAGGCTGGTTTTTGAAGCCTTTCATAGGCATTTCCATGTTGCTCTGGCCGGAACAAAGCCATAATTCGCCGAGAAGTATGTTTTTCAATGTCAATGATTTTCCATCACTGAATGTAATTGCCTGTGGTTTTCCATCCGCTTTCGGAGTAGTTATTGAAGCTTTCCAATTCCCATTGGCGTCAGCACTGATTTGTATATGTTTCTTGCTCCACGAAGCTTTAATACTAACCGTTTTGTTGGCATCGGATTTTCCCCAGATATTCACCTGCGTGTTCTGCTGCAAGAGCATATTATCGGAGAAAATAGCCGGAAGTTTGATTTCGGCATGAGCGAAAATCAAAGTAAAGAGAAAAATGATTGTGAGTTTAATGCGGTTCATGAAATACTGATTATAATGTTCTTTTGAAAGACGTAAAGTATGACTTTTTTGTTTCGTTTTAGAGACAATTCATTACTCCGTATAATTTTAAAACCTAGCGAGAGTGTGACTTTGAGTCACCCTCTCGCTAAAAAACTTTTATTTTTGAATTATCCTCACTGGTCCAATCAATCCTGCTTCCAGTAATTTATCTTCGGTCATACGGTATTTTCCGTCGGTCCAGATTCCCGGGAATGGCGGTGTACCTTTATCTGAACCATTTATCGCATTTGCCCAGGTATTAGTCACTTCAATTTCGAGGGTATTCAGGCCTTTTTTCAGCGCTTTGGTAATATCCACTTCGTATGGTGCTGTCCAGGCGGTACCGCAATCAATACCATTCATGCGGACTGTAGCGAGGTTGCAGACTTTGCCAAGCGACAAACAAACCGGAAGGGTATACTTATCCAGCTGTTTCGAATAATCCGATTTGCAGGTGAATGTCGTTTTATAAATTGCAGTTCCCGAATAATATTTTACTAATGAATTGTCACTCAAACTCCAGTCGAACAAATCAGTTGAGTTTACAGCCTGATTGTTTTTCACGAAAGTGACGTTCCATTTATTATTAATCGGGATAGAGTCTTCCAACAAGACCGCATATTTACTTTCAGCATCATTTTTATAGCTAAAAACAATAAAAGTAGATTCGTACGGAGCCAGCGTGAGTTTCATTTTAGTGTTTGTGCCAGTTCTGTCCAATTTCTTTATTTGCTCAATTTCTCCCGTCACCGGATTCCATTGCGTAGGTTTATTCTTTGCATTCCGGAAAATAATATCAATATCCCGGGCAACGTTTTCCTGATTGCTGATAAAATAAATATCCCCAATATCGCCCGCACGATGTGTCCAGGCTATATTTTTCGGAGCAACCACGTCAGGTTCAAAGTTAAGGGAAGTCTTTAACGGCAAATCTGGAACCAGCACCCCGGCTTGTTTCAGTTCGTTTATCTTGGCAAGCACTTCTGCATAATAATCAGTACCCTTCGGAAAAATAACGACTTTATATTCTGTGCTGTCACCCAGTTGCATGGAAGAGTTTTTGTTTTTTGCCAAATGCAACAGCGCATCTTTATTGAATGAATCATACGCATACCCATTGAGCGGATTCACCCAGTCTTCAGCTTTCAGGATATTGGCCGAATGATTGACTCCGGCAGGCATTTCGCACATAGGTTGACCCACGTTGGCGAGACGTTTTTGCTCGCTTTCCACACGTTCTTTGCCCATAATTCCGGGCAACAGCGACACTAATTTGTCGGGTGTAAAAGCTCTACGTGGAACTTCTTCGCCTGTAAACACGGCAATGTCAGCCACCGGATGGCCGTATTGCAGCAAAGCCTGGCAACGCGCCACATAATCCACAAAAGCCTTACCTTGTTTCCACCAGGTTTGGTCGCGCTGGAAATACAGCCCGATACCGTCGAGCGTCATTCCCGGGGCTTTATCCAGATACGGATTATGCACAAAAATGTGGAAAAACAACTTGTTTATTCCCAATGCAAAATTACGGTCGAGAACTGGTTTCAGCATAGCCGGATATTCATCCCAATTGGTTCGTAACTGCGTAAAACCTTCAGCCTGAATAATATTTTTTCCGTAAATATGCGCTCCACTAATGGCGTCGAGCATATCATTTGGCTTGTCGTGTGTTGGGCTTTTCAGCCAGAATTCGCCCATTGGCCGGTCCACTTCTTTGAAATGCAACAGTCCGTCACTCACCATGGTGGGTGCAACACATTCGGCCGACGTTTCGCAACCGTACGCTTTGGCATTTTTCACCATAACTTTAAAGAATACACCATTCACCAATTCGGCAATGGTAGTGCGAACGTCACGCAAAACTTGCTCTGATTTTTGGGCACTTTCAATCGGGAAGCCGGCCAGCAAAGGCAAATACGGCATTAAATCATAACCCCGGCGAGCAAGGAATTCGGCTGCAAAATTGCTACTCCAGTTCTGACTGCCACACTCCCAGCTATCGATATGCATAAATTTCAATACACGGTGCGCCAACTCTTTGTCCGTTTGGGCAAAAGCAGCTCCAAACCAGTTGTCAAATTGTTTCTGAACAGCTGTTTCGGAGAATTTATCACATTCAAGTCCCTTTCCGCCACCTCCCGTTGCATTGGTAAACCCGGTAGAAGTATGCCCCATGCGCAGAATACGCCAGTTGCCCCGTGGAAGTTTGTAGGTGAGTTTACCGTCTTTGAAATACGATGTCAGGTTAATGATTTTTTTAGTTGGAACACATTCTTTTCTGCCAATCTCCGTGGCCGGAGTTTCATGTGCACTGCGCCAAACAAGCCCCGCTTTTCCTTCCCAACTATTTATTTTAGCCTCAGAACTTAATCTGATAGCTTTGATTTTCAGGGTCGGTTTCCATTTGGCAGCATCCATATCCTCACTTCCGGGTTCAGAACCTTCGGGCGTCCACGAGAGGCGGAAGTATTTTGCTTTGGTTGGGGGAATGGAAAAGGTGGTGTTAAAACCTGTATTTTGCCAACCCTGCCGAGGTGGAAGCAGTTGTTTCACCAACCGGAAATTCACACCATCGTTACTGGCTGAGACAGTTAATCGCTGCGACTGGATATTGTTTCCGGCAGGAATAACTTCAATGCTTCGTAAGGTTAATGGACTTGTAAAGGAATATTGAATATAACAGGGTTGTTCCGAACGAAAATCTTTTCCGGGAGTGGAGAATGGAATTGTATCGTCGGGGTTGTTGCTCGCGATTGAAACACCCGACCTCTCCCTAAATCCCTCTCCTTGGGAGATGGACTTTAAAAGCGGCAGTGCATAAATGGCAATATCTTCGTAATAATTCTGTACGGTTTCAGGTTGGCGAAGTTGCAGGTTCGCAATTTTTCCTCCTTTTATGATTGTATCGGTAAAAACCACTTTTTGCATGGACTCAGCGGGCTTAATCCACGGACCTCCGGCCAGTGCGAAACCATCGGAAATATGCATACCCATTTTTAGCCCCAGGCTATCAGCCATCTGAAAACTGTACCGCACCATCTCCCACCACTCAGGAGTAAGTTGAGTTAGTGGCTTCGAATAAGTCGTTCCTTCAACTCCTTTAATAGGCATTAGGTAAGCGCCTCCCAACCCGATTTCCTGCATAGCTTTTAGATCGGCTTTGATACCATCCCTCGAAACTGCTCCGTGCATCCAGTACCAGAAAGTCCATGGTTTGGCTTCGGCTGGCGGATTTTTGAAGTTTTCGAAAAGGGAAGATTGCGCTTCGACCAATCTAACTACTGAAATAAATATTAGTATGAGTTTGAGTTTTTTCATGTTGTCCTGTTTACTAACGCTGACAGAGTCTTCGACTGGTGTCAGGTTTAGAGCATTTGAAAGGCCTGTTAAGAGTGTTTGCACTTGACAGTGTCTGCAAAGTTATTCAAATTTCAGCACAATGCGACCATTGTATTTGCCATCCACCCATTTCGGTTGAGCCGAAGGGCCGTTTAAATCGGTAGAATTTACTTTGTTGCGCACAGCCGGAATTACATTCAGAATAGAAATTCCACTCTGGGGCAATGTGTAAAGCAATTTATCGCGACCGTCGCGTGGTTCATAAATTCCCACATACGAGTTTGGAGTTTCATTGGTAATATTGATTTCCCCTTCCGATGTTTTCAGGTTCATCCAATTTACATTGACAAAATAACCTTTAAACTCCGGATAAGTGAACGATTCGCCGGGAATCGGGTCGTTGTAGTCGTTTTCCCAAATATCATAAACTGTTCCGTGAATGCGGTTTTGCCAAACGCGATACGGCCCGGCACCCAGCCAGCGTTTGTGCAGCATTTTTTCTTCGGGATAATCGAATTTCACACCCATCAAATCCACCACAGCACTAAAGTTGTAGCTGTAATCAAGCGTCATAGTTCCATCGGGAGCAATTGTCCACTGCGCTTTATCTAAATTTCCGAGTTTGTAGTTAGCCGTTACAATCAGGCTTTTACTAACTTCTTTCACTTCAAATCCGTTGAAAACCGCCGCATCAGCAAACTCAGTATAAGTGCGGTCTTTAGCTTTAGCCTGTTCGTCGTCGTGGTTATAAAACTGGTCCAGCGAACGATCGGCACGGCGGGCAGCAATAAAACGAGGTCCATTGGCAAAGCTGATTACTTTTCCACTTACGCTTACTTCTTTTAATTCACCGTCTTTATTACTGAAAGTGTATTTATTTTTCCCAGCAGTAACAATGAGTTTGTCATCTGTTTTTTCTGAAGTCGGAGCAGCTCCGGATACCGAAATTTCTTGTTTTGCAACTGATAATTGGAACGACCAACTCCAGAGTTCTTCGCCACGATAATCAATAGCAGTAAGGTACAATGCTTCTGCATCCGGATCAATTTGGGTGTTTAAATTGAGTTTACCGTTGGAATGAGCTGCAATATCCGATCCTTTCACGTCACCCTGTTTCAATACTTTTACCGAACCTTTTTCATCGCTCTGAGCCGGAAATTTCACCTGTTTCCATCTGAATTTACAAGTATTTGTATTCAGGAAATCGTAACGGTTTTCAATGGTAAAAATGCCATTGAAATTGCTGTCTATACTTTTCTCCAGGACCTGAACTGGCGACCAGATTTGCTTGACCGTATAATAACTTCCTTCTTTTTCGAAGTGCGGGCCAACAATTCCATCGGCACCCCAGTTACCCTGATTGTCAATCATTCCGTTCATATCCAACCGTTTCAAACCTTCGTCGGCAAGCACCCAAAGGAAACCTCCAATGCAGCGCGGATGTTTGCGCATCATTTCCCAGTAATCGTACAATCCTGCACCGTGGCCACCGTCGTACAAACCGTGCAAAAACTCAGTCGGCATAAAAATCTCAGGCTTACGCAAATGATCCTGCGTTTCGCCATACGAGCGGTAATGCATAGTTTCAAAACCTCCAAAATTACCTTGCGGATGAATAACCGGGCGTTTTTGTATATCATATTTATGAAATTCACCATTCAGTTCATCATTCCAGCCTTTTTCATTCCCGTTACTCCACCAAACAACTGACGGATGATTTACATCGCGCTCCACCATTTCTTTGGCCAGTTTAATGCCCGTTGGTGTGTCATATTTCCCGTGCCAGCCGGCTAATTCGTTTTCAACATAAAGTCCCAATGAATCGCAAGCATCAAGAAATTCGGGGTCGGCAGGATAATGCGATAAACGTACTGAATTCATATTCATGCTTTTGATAAGCAGGACGTCTTCTATATTTTTAGCTTTGGAAAGCGTGCGGCCGGTTTCAGGACGGAAACTGTGGCGATTGACACCACGGATATTTACACGAACACCATTAATGTACAATCCGTCACTTTCACGGACTTCAATGGTCCGGAAACCGAATTTTTCGGTAATTTGATGCAAAACAGCTCCGTCATTGCCCAATAAAGAAACCTGTGCAGTATACCTATTAGGTGTTTCAGCCGTCCACAAAGCGGGATTTTTTACATTGAATTGCACATTTGCCCAGTCGGCAGCTGCTTTTACATTGCTTGTGTTTTCGGCTACTTTATTTCCTTTGGCATCGAGCAAAACTGTCTTTACACTTGCTCCTTCCAACGCCCGATTCAGGTAGCAATTGGCACGGAAAACTCCATCAGCTTTAGCATCAATGGTGAGTTGCGAGATATGGTTGGCAGGTTTCACTTCCAGAAAAACGGGACGGAAAATACCCCCAAAATTCCAGTAATCGGCACGGCGCTCAGCCAGATTGACACCAGCATTTGCACTTTCTTTGCTTACGGTTACTTCCAGCAGGTTTTTCTTGCCGTATTTTAATCGCCGGGCTATGTCATACGAAAAACGATAAAATGCTCCCTGATGAATTTCGCCGGCTTTTTGTCCGTTGATTTTCACCTCGGTATCGGTCATCGAAGCTTCGAAAACGATGAAAATCTGTTTGCCACGCCACGTTTCCGGCACGTCAAACTCGTATTTATACATTCCCTTTTCATCTGCAACTCCGTCAGGAAAAGCTTTTCCGTAAAAACGCATGCCGTACTGATATTGCCCGAAGCCCTGCAATTCCCAGCAGGATGGCACACCGATTTTTGTCCACTTCCCGGAGTTCATTCCGTCCGTGCAAAAGAAATCCCATTGCACCATGTCGTCACATCCGCGACCGGAAAGGTAAACGCGTTGGGTGGTGTTAGCCGGTTTTTGAGCAAAAACAGTAGAAAGCAAAAGTGTGGCAAGAACTGCCAGCGTAACGGTTTTTATACGATTCATCCGATTTTTAAAATTAGGCGTGATAACTTAATTTCAAGACGAAAAAAGATGGTATTTGTACCCAACGATTGTTGATTCCAGACTTCAAAGATACATTCAATAGATGGTTACTGAATAAATTTTCTGACTGATTAAATGAGTTTTAAGCAAAGGTAGGAAATTCCAAAAGGATTGATTAGTTTTGCAAATAAAAATTCCTCATTATGCCATACAAACAGAATCTTGCCAAAGCAACCGCATTAAAAGCTGAGTTAGACAGCTTTCGTCCTTTATCGCCCGAGATAGAGAAACGAATCATGCAAAAATTTCGGTTGGACTGGAATTACAATTCATCTCATATTGAGGGGAATCAACTGACTTATGGCGAAACAAAAGCATTGATTCTTTTTGGGCAAACAGCACAGGCCAAGCCGCTAAAAGACCATTTGGAAATGACCGGGCACGATGAGGCGGTGAAAGTAATTGAAGAAGTGGTACGACAAGAACGACCGCTAACCGAAAGTTTTATCAGGGAATTGCACACCTTGATTTTGAAAGAGCCCTATGAGAGACCTGCACAAACTCCCGATGGAATTTCAACCGTAAGACGTATTGCTGTTGGGCAATACAAGACATCACCCAATCACGTACTTACAAAAACGGGCGAAATGTTCTACTTTGCTTCTCCCGAGGAAACACCAGCCAAAATGGAGGAATTGATGAACTGGTATAATGAGAATCTGAATAACGAGGAGACAAATGCAGTGCTTTTTGCAACAGAGTTTCATTACAAATTTATCCGCATTCATCCGTTTGACGATGGGAACGGACGAATGGCCCGATTGCTTATGAACCTTATCCTTATGCAAAAAGGGTATCCACCGGCAATCATCAAATCGGAAGATAAAGAAGAATATTACAATGCTCTGCAACAAGCCGATGCAGGGCAGATTGAATATTTCTTCAATTACCTTTGCATTCAGGTAATTCGTTCCCTTGAATTAATGATAAAAGGGGCTAAAGGCGAAGATTTCGATGATAATGATGACTTGGATAAGAAGTTGGCGTTGTTGAAGAAAAAATTGGTTGAAGAAAAAATTAGCTTGGAATCAAAAAGAGATAATCAAAAAAGTGAGTTTATATCGATTTATCATAATTGGTTAAAATATTTTATCGAGAGATATATCACAACAACTCAGAAATTTAACGAGTTTTTTGAAAAAGGAAATCATAATATTTCCTTACAAAATATTCATGAAACGATAACTTTTTCAAATGAAAGTGTCGTTGATGTTATTTCAAAATTTCAAGAATCACTAACAAAGAATACTTTCTCTTTCATTGGAAATGATTTAAAATATGAAATAATTCTGAGAACAGAATTTGAATATTTAAGTGGCAGGCTGTCATATTTTATGAGCCTAATTAAAATTGAATTTACTGATACTGATATTAAAATTGAATTTGATGGAATAGAAATTTTAAAGAAATCAGTTGATGAAACTTTATCAAAAGAAGAGATTGACAGCATAATTAATCAATTTGGCAACAAAACATTTAAGTTCATTGAAGCGCGTATTTAGCTTCCAAATATCTCCCCAACCTTCTCTTTCAACTCCTCAAAAATCCCTGCATTGGCAGCCAACACAGAACCATTTTTGAAGTGATTGTTTCCGCCTTGAAAATCGCAAACAAAGCCACCGGCATTTTGAATAATAAGCACTCCCGCTGCAATATCCCAGGGTTTGAGGTTGAATTCGTACCGACCATCATAACGTCCGCATGCTACATAAGCCAAATCAACCGCAGCAGAACCGCTGAGCCTTAAACCATGGGTATTTTTCATGAAATAATCAACTGAAGCAAGTAGTTCCGGATAGCGATCCATGTAGTGATGCGGCCGCCCGAAAACGATCAGTGCATCGGATAGTTTATCTACTTTTGACACCAGAATTTCCTGTCCGTCGAGATACGATTTGCTGCCTTTCCAGGCATAAAAAGTTTCACCGCGGGTAATTTCGTGAATAACGCCAACCACCGGTTCGTCCTTGTAAGTAAGCGCCACACTAATAGCATAAGGCGTGGAGCCATGAATAAAATTGGTAGTACCGTCGAGCGGGTCAATAACCCATTGAAAATCTTCGCCATGCGATAAAGCCGTTCCTTCTTCGGTGATAAACCCGGCTTCGGGAACGATTTCCCGTAATGCTTTCACCAACAACTTTTCCGCTTCCTGATCGACGTACGAAACGAAATCATTTTTGCTTTTCGTCTCCACTTTATCCAGCGAAAAATTCAGGCTTTCTTTATTGATATAAGTTGCAACTTCTTTTGTGAGAGCAATAACCCGCTCTGTTATTGATTGATAATAAGAGGAAAGCGCGTTGGACATGTACAGTTATTTTTTTATTGAACCACAATAGGCACATAGTTCATATAGTTTGAAATACAAAAGTAAAATTTATATTGTGTTCTATGTGCCTATTGTGGTTAATTTCACTCCGTCATATTGATAGTTTTGGGCTTCAACATCGTTAATTGCAAAGCAATAGCTACAAGAACCACAACACCAAGTATGGCAAAATTTTCGCCTAAGTTGCCTGCATCAACTGTTTTTCCCAAAAAATCGGTGATAACAGCCCCCGAAGCAATTCCGGCCAAATTCAGCAGTCCATAACCGGTGGCACGATAACGCGACGAAACGAACTGGCAAAGAATGGGCATATTGTTGACATCGAACATGCCAAACCCAAGACCGAAACAAAGCGCACCGCCCAAGATAGTGGGGAAACTATGTCCGTAACCAAGCAACACCAACGCAGGAATAGTGAGTGACAAACCAATAACTCCGGTGTAAATACGCCCCTTCAGGTTTTTCTGCACCCATCTGTCGGAAAGCACTCCACCAATTAAAACGCCGGCAAACGAGGCCATGGCCATTGTAATCGTAGCCATTGGTCCGGCTTGCGCCATATCCAAATGAAGCGCATCGGAAAGCAGCGTCGGAAGCCAGTTTTTGGTAGCCCAACCCGGCAAACTCGGTGCTGAAAAGTAAAATAGTATTACCCAGAACGAGATATTTCCGAGTAACATGCCCAACCCTTTAAACGAACTGGAAAGTTCTTTAAAGACAGATTTTTTCTCCGTTTTATCAATGGTATATCCTTTCTTCTCTTTTAAAAACAAAACCAAAACGAGGCTGTAACACACTCCCAACAAACCGAATCCATGAAAAGTAGATTGCCACGAAAAACTACTGGCAACTGTTGCTCCAAATCCACCCAAAGCCTGCCCAAGGTAAATGCCGGTAGTATGAATTCCAATGGCCAGCGAACGCGTTTTCCCAACGTGATAGTCAGCAATAAGCGACAAGCCCGCCGGAATATAAAATGCCTCGCTAATGCCCATGATAGCCCGGAGAACATACAACTGGTCAAAAGTTTTGGCATATCCCATCAAAAGCGTTACAGCTGACCAGACAAACAGGCTGCCAACAATTAACCACTTACGATTCATGCGATCGGCAATAATCCCTGAAATCGGGCTCATAAATGCATAAATCCACAGGAAAACGGCCATCAACCGTCCAAAATTTTGCGCAGAAACAAGTTCGGCGATGTCAATCATCATCGACGGTTTCATAGTGGAAAGCATCTGTCGGTCGAGATAGTTGAGCAGGGCAACAAACCAAAGCATGGCAACAACAAGCCAGGGATATAATTTTGAGTTTTTCATTTTTTGAACCACAGTAGGCACAATAGTATCCATTTGGAAAAATGAAACTATTGTATGATTTCTAGTATCGATTTTAAAGAAAACAGACACAACAAGGCACATTAAAATTATTGTGGCCTATTGTGTCTATTGTGGTTTAAGCATTACAAATTTAGATTTTTGATTGCCTGACGAATTTTATCTTTGTCTTCCTCATCAAATTTATTGAACGGAGAGGCCAGAAAATCGTTACAAATGCCCAATACCGAAAGTCCGGCTTTTACGCCTTTCAGGTAACTTGAGCCAAATGCACCGACAGTATAAATGGTTGAACTGAGTTGAATAACCTTTGCATGAAGTTCGCGCACTTTATCCACATCTTTCGCTGCAGCAGCGTTGTACAAATCCACATACAATTTCGGGAACATATTGGCACCACCGTTTACACCACCATGAGCACCCATCAGCACAACTTCGCCCATCATTTCTTCGGGCCCTACGAAGATAGAAAATTCAGGCCGGTCACGGAATTCATGCATCACCGACTGGAAATAGCCACCGTTGGCCGAGCTGTCTTTAAATCCTATTACTTTCGGATTTTCAGCAATACGGCGAATGGTTGACGGTGCAAACGAAACCTTGGTATGCGTTGGCATATTGTACAAAAAGACCGGTAACGGCAATTGCGGAATCAGCACTTCGTAAAACTCGGCCAGCTCCGGTTGGGCAGTGGCATAATAGTAAGGCGGAGCTGAAACCACAGCATCAGCACCATGCTCAGCCGCCACATTTGCCAATGCCACACTATCAGCCACCGAAGTATCGGAAATTCCCACCAACAAAGGCAAGCGTTTGTTTAGAATGCGTGCAGTCTGTTTAATCATTTCGCAACGCAAGCTGAAACCAAGGCTCTGTGCTTCGCCGGTTGTACCCAAAATAAATACTCCATGAACACCGCCTGCAACGACGTGCTCAATCAAACGCTCAAGACCTTCAACATCAAGGGTGTTATTGTCTAAAAGTGGTGTTACTAATGGTGGAACAATTCCACGTAAAGTTGTTTTCATATTTTTAATTATAAATTAATTTTGTCAACATTAGTAGAGATGCACCGCCGTGCGTCTTTACATATCTGTAATTCTTATGTGCAACACATGTTCTTTTTTCTCAATAGCATACTTCTTCAAAACACCCGGACCGCAACTGCTGTTTCCAAGTCCGAGCACAGCACAATCCAGACTCAAAATGACTTCTTTGCGCGGAACAAGGTTGCATTCATGCGCTTCGTTGGCCAAATCGCTGACCGAATAATTCAACGCCGAAGCCGAGAAAGTTTTATCAACCGCTTCTACTTTTATTCCCTGACTCTTTGCGTTTGTCAGACTTAAAAAACGAACATCTTCCTTATTCCCTGTTTCTTGCGGACGGGGGTATTTTTCTGCTTGTTCAGCTACTTTCCCACTCCACAAGCCCATTAAAGCTGACGTTTTACGGTCGGGATAATTTTCATGCGGGCCACGGCCATACCAAGTAAAATTCTGATAGTCCTGATTCAGTGCCAAAGCAATTCCCAACCGAGGCAGTTCAGGCAAAATTCCCGTTGGTTTAAACCTACATTCCAAATCAATTTGTCCTTCGGAAGTGACGGTATAAATTAGCTTTGTAATAACTTTACCATTTTTATACTGATTTGTTTGGAGAACTTCCACTACCAACGCGCCATCTTTCCGAACGGAATACCGAACGGAATCAACGACGACTTTAGGCGAATCCAGTCCCTGCAATTTCCAGTCCTTTGCCAGCCAGTTTCCAAAACCTTTGTCGTTGTCGGTTGGTGCACGGAAAATCTGAACAACAGGTTGTTTTTCAAATTCCGTTGCTTGCTGCGCAAGTATTTCCTTTTTGTTATAAATGAGGGAAATTAAATTACCTGATTTTTTATTCCATGATACCGAGAAATTATTTCCTGAAGCTTTCAGAATTTCTGAATTTTCTTCGACGTTCAGTTTCCCTTTATTTGAAATTTCAGCCGTTGCCAGTTTCCCTTTCTGCAATTCAAATTGTTCGTAAGCCACTTCGTAACCGGATTTTGCCCAGGCAGTATTTTCTTTAAGGAGGAAAGAAATTTTCACCTCACCCCTAGCCCCTCTCCCCAGGGAGAGGGGGATAGAGAGTAGTGTACTGTCACCCGGCTGTAATTCAGGTAGGCTTAATTCTCCTTTGACCTCACCCCCATTCATTGTCCAAACGCAACGGTATTGCGATAGCGAAGTGTGATGATTTCGATTTATAATCAATAATTTATCTCCCTGTTTATAAATGCCAACCGGCTGATATACTTTTTTTACTTCCAGATATTTCGGTGTTATTTGGCGGTCGCTGGTCACAACGCCTTTGATACAGAACGTTTTCAGATTTGGGTAATCGCCAAAATCGCCACCATATGAAACCTGCGTTTTGCCATCCGGCAGTGTTTTGAAAATGCCTTCGTCGGCCCATTCCCAGATAAATCCGCCCAACATACGTTTATTGCTGTACATTTCGTCCCAATAATCCTGCAAGTTTCCACCGGCATTACCCATAACGTGGGCATATTCGCTGGTCATCACAGGGCGGTTGTCGTTGGTGCGCTGCGCAATGCTCAGCAACCTTTCCCACCGGGCATTTTCGGGGCGTTCGGCATCGCCTTTTTCCGAAACTCCGGGATTGAGATATTCCTGTTGAACACGTGGATAGAAGCGGCTGATTACATCCACGGTTGATGGGTCTGGTTCGCCGTTCAGCCCCTGCGCACCTTCGTAATGAATAGGGCGAGTCAGGTCAAAGTCTTTCAACCAAGCGGAACAGGCAGCAAAGTTTGGTCCGTAACCAGCTTCGTTGCCAAGGCTCCACATCACCACCGAAGCATGATTTTTATCGCGTTCGGCCATGCGGATGGTCCGGTCGAGGAACGCCAACGCCCAATCGGGATCAGAAGCCAGTTTACCACGCAAGCCGTGTTCTTCAATATCCGCCTCGTCCATCACATACAACCCCAGCGAGTCACAGAGTTCGTACCAACGGGTCACATTGGGGTAATGACATGTACGAACCGCATTGATATTGGCTTGTTTCATTGACAAAATATCTTTGAGCATCAACCCTTCGGTCATCACTTTTCCTAGTTTCGGATCATGTTCGTGACGGTTTACGCCACGCAGTCGAACAGCTTTTCCATTGACCAGCATTTGCCCGTCTCTGATTTCCACCGAGCGGAATCCAATGCGTTGACGAACGCGTTCAATGATTTTTCCTGTGCTGTCTTCCAGCGAGATATTGAGTGTGTACAAATTTGGAGTTTCAGCCGTCCATTTCAGCGGATTTTTGATTTCGGCTTTCAACCGGCCCGTTTTGCGAGGCCCGCGTTGCGGATTCCACTCGTTCATCAAGGCTGCTTTATGATCCAGATTGAGAATGGAAACCACATCAGCTGTCACATTCACCAGATTCTCTATCGTGGCACGAACCTTAAATCCTTTTCCGGTTGCACTTCCAAAAACCGATAGTTCCGGATCAATTTCAAGTGTGGCATTTTCGTAGTTCTTATCCAGTAATGTGCGGACATGCAAGTCAACAATGCGGATTTCGGGCGTATGATAAAGTGTCACATCGCGTTGAATACCGCCAAAACGCCACATATCCTGGTCTTCGAGGTAAGAGCCGTCGCAGTATTTATACACTTCCACAGCAATATTATTTTGCCCGGCAATCAGATACGAAGTCACGTTGAACTCGCTGGGCTCCATGCTTCCCTGGCTATAACCCACTCGCTTGCCATTTATCCAAACGTAAAATGCACTTTGTACGCCATCGAAACGCAGAAAAACCTGACCTCCGGATTTCCAGTTGGCAGGCAAAGTGAACGAACGGCGGTATTGACCCACCGGATTACGCTCTTTGAAAGCGGTATATTTTTCAGGCGGAGTAGTTGTTACACGAGGCGGATCGATTTTAAACGGATAACCGGACGAAACATAAATGGGTGTTCCGTAACCATTCACCTCCCAGTTGGCCGGAACGGGAAAGTTTTTCCAACCGGCATCATTATAATTCGGAGTAAAAAAATCAGCAATTCGTCCGTCAGGTGCCGGCGACCAGTGGAATTTCCATAAACCATTCAATGTCAGCTGGCAATCGCCCGAATTGCTTGAATACCCAATGAAAGCAGCCCTTGCTGGCTCACGATTTATTTGCAGGACGTGATGATTTTCCCAGTCGGGCTGTTGGGCTTTTCCGGAAAAATAGATTGATAATAAAATGATTATGGGAAGAATTCGTGTCATTTTCTTGACTCATCTTTATACTGAGAGTTGAAAAAAAGACGTAAAATGCAATGAAATGTACTCAAATAAAAAACAATGAAACCCTTCTGAAACAATTGACGGCGTGACTTGAAGTCACGCCGTCAATAAACATTTTTCAGTACAACAATATTATTTCTTCATCAACTTCAGATAGGTGCTTTGTCCGCCGTAGGTAATGCGGCAAATATAAATACCGGTTTGAGGCGATTCCGGTGTCCAGTCGAATTCATTTGAGCCACTAAGTGCTTTGCCTTTGAACAAGTGTTTCGCCAAACGTCCATCAACTCCATAAATATCCAGTTGCAAGTCGCCTTCGGCAGGCAAAGTCATGCTTATGCGGGTGGATTCGCTGAACGGATTCGGATAGTTGGTGCAGGCCAGCATATCGGCAAGCGGAGTTTGCAAGGCATTTGCGCTGTTATACACAAAAGTAGCTTCGGTAATGGCCGACCATTCGGTGCTTGTTTTTGCACGGGCTTTCACGGTAAGGCTGCTTCCCACGCTAAAGGCGCTTGCATAGGTTTTAGTAGTTGCTGCCACTGTTCCTGCAATTGAAGTTCGTGGATCGGTTCCATCCGTTGTATAATAAATAGTACCGCTATTCGTAGTCATTCCCAAATTAATGGCCGAAGTAATCGCACCACCATTATGAGTAAATACCGGTGCATTTACACTCGGGTATAATCCTGCCGTTTTTAATTGCGCAAGCAACACATCCGTTCGTTGAGGGAAATAATTATTGATTAAATCTGCTTTCCGTGGCAACCAGTGATCGTTAAGCGTATACGGATTATAAGGTGTGTACCAGTCGCTCCATCGGGCCGATTCGCAAATCATCGCCTGCTCAATTTCATCTGCCAGTTTGTTATAACGTTCAATATTCTTTGCCGGAGTTAATACACCTCCCGCATCTATCAAATGTTTTTTAATCCTGTCAGCAATAGTTACTTTGAAATCTGCATTTTTCTTCAGATACTGCATAAAAGCCGTTGGATTACCAGCTGTTCCGGTTATTATTTTATTTTCAGTCAATAATGTCATCGAAGTTTCGGCATCCCAACAAAAGAATCTGAAACCGGCATTATTAGCCACCCTGTTACGGCCAACAGTCCAGTTATTTGCATCCCAGTCGCCATTACCGATATAATAATTTACCAGCATATAATCAATGTAATTTTCCACATCCAATAAGTTGGAGTAAGAAGCATTCACCGTTCCATCAGCATTTTTTCCCTGAATTTTCAAATAATTTGAACTTGTTTCAACACCGGAAATCTGCGATTTAAAGGCATTCCATGCTACCATTGTACCATCGGTTGGCGTAGTTGCTTCCTTCTCTTTTACCACATCAAAATCTTCTTCTACACCACCCAGATAAGACTCCATATAATCTTTGTTCAACTCTTCCGAGATATTATACAACCCCCAATACAAGCCATTTAAATAGAGATGCACAAAGGTTTCGTGCGCCGCCGGTTGATCCATATCCAACTGCGTTGTTTTTGCCCACGAATCCTGGATATACTGTGCTGCCGTTTGTTGAGCAGCCGCATTTTTAACCCAGGAATAATTGTAACCTGCTCTCAGAATTAGAGAATTAAACTCTTTTGCTGAGTTTTTTTCATTGAAAATATCAAAATTAAGCTTTGTTGGGCCATAAGTAGGTTTAAATGATATTTCGAAACCATGCTTCGGGCTATTTGTTGGACGGCGGCTATTGCCTCCATGCAGTTTCAAACAACAATTGACCTGAAATTCCTTTCCGGTTTTAGGGTCAAAATACTCAACAGAAGCCGGCCGTTCCCAAGCTTTGCTCTCAGAATGTGGCAATCCGGTAAAAATATAAATACCACCCGTGGTTGTATTCTCAACATTCGAAAATAAATTTCCAATATCGGTAACAATATTCATTGACGGTAATGACTGCATAGCTCCAATAATTTTGTCTTTATATGCCGTGGCGGTTGTTACCCGGGGATCCATTTCGTAATCGGCAGTAATAGAAGCCGAAGCGGTTGATTCTTTCCAGTCGGTTGGATAGCCGGCCGGAGCCTTGGGCTGCTTAATGACATCTGTCGGGAAAATATAGGTATTGGTAATTATTTCGCTTCGCTGACCTGTTGAGTTAACGGTTACCGCACTAAGTGGCGTGGTGGTGGTAATATGAACCGGTGATGTATAAAGCGTTCCGGTTGCAGCTGTGGGACGTGTACCATTGGTTGTGTAATAAATGGAGCCTGTTCCTCCCGGAAGACTCAACGTTACATCGAAAGCCGTAGTATAAAAACCCCTGGTAGCCCTAAAATTTGGTGCAAAAGGCAGGCTTCCGCCCACATTCACAGTTCCGGGTGTTGCAGTACTGAAATATACCGGCTGCCCCTGGTAAAACCCGTATGAAATATCCTGGCGTTGAGCCGGAAAAATAGGGCTGAAAGCACTGGAAATAGTTGTATCGGGTTCTGAAATTGCCAAAAATTCGCCCGAACCGGAAAGCTTGAAATTAGTATGCAGATTTTTAGTCGGGTCAACACGATTTTTGCCCGAAGCGAATACAACCAGATAACCACCTTTGGGAATGGTTATTGCAGGGAATTGCCACTGTTTCAAATTGGCAGCATCGTCGGAAAGATACCAGCCAGCCAGATCAACGGCACTATCCGTATTGTTAAACAGTTCCAGCCAGTCGGAATGTTCATTATCTTCATCAACAATGCTGTTGGAATTGACCGCCATAAATTCGGTAATAACAATCTTGTTGCTATCTGCAAAAACCATAGTAGACAATGAAGAAAGCAGAAGAATCAGACAAAATCTGATTTGGGTAGTGATTTTCATTTCAAGAACTTGTATTTAAGGCTAATTGTGATTTAATAATAAGTTCGCAAATATACAAAACTCCGAATATCAACAGCCAATAAAATTGATGTTCAGACTATTGAATTTGCCAGAAATCAATTATCCAGAGTCTGACTCACAAGCCCCAATTTGGGGTTGAGGTCATTGCACTTCCAGCGATTCAAAGCCCAATCCAACCGGATTTTCAGCTGCGATAATCACTTTATAAGTTCCGGCATTGATATATGTTCCCGTCGTAGTGCTGATTTGTTTCCATTTTTCAGCCGTTTCGGGGAAAGTTATTTCGTCATTTTTCAATACGGTACCATTCGCAGCCACAAACTGCAAATGGGCTTTCACAGGTTTTCCGCTTGTGTTCAGGTAGTTGAAACGCAAAGCGTAAATCTGCGCCAAGCCCGTAGAAACAGTCCACTGAATAGAAGCGCCTTTTCCAAAACGAATGCCTTCTTTATTTTTGATCGTCACTTTCTCAGTTTTACCTTTCAGCAATGCTTTTTCAGCTTCATAAACGGTACTTATACGGGCATTTTTATCTTCGGGCAACAATTCTTTTGGCGTTTTTTCCAACACATTTTTTTCGGTTTCCTTCCACGACCAGTCTGATTGCTTTGGATGTATAACTTTTATATTTTTATCTTCCGTGGCAACAGCAATAGCAGAAATAAGCGCTTGTCCGGCTTTCACTTCGGGAAATGAAATTTCCAATTTTCCACCTTTCACTGTCGCATACACCACTTTTTTCAATGCCGCATCATGACCACTTTCAGCCCAAATATCCAAATCATTCAACACGACAGAATCATTTACTGCCACATCGAAAATACGCAGGCCTTCGCAATCGGTTTTCTCGCCGCCACCGGTCCTATGCCAGGGTTCCGTGAAGTAAAGTTCTACACGATATTTGCCATCAGGCACATTAAACGTATAATTCAGTTTATGACGTCCGAAACGAAAATTCCCAAACAACGACCAGTCTTTTGTTCCTTTTATTGGATCGTACGTTACCCGTTGACTGGCCAGATACGGATTTAGTTCTTTAAAATCAGCAGCCCATGAACGGGAATAGGTGCTGTCATCTTTCAACCAGATTTGTCCAAATTCATCTTTGTATTCATCCCCACCACAGTTAATGTGGTAGAGGTAATTGTAGTTGGGTTCAACTTTCAAACTATTGACGGGGTGACTTGGAGTCACCCTGTCAATATATAGTTTTTCAAAATGTGGTGCTTTTTCCAGATTATTGAGTACGATAATATCTTCAGCAACTGTTTTTCCTCCAACGTAACCCACGGCGCGAAGCACGTTGTATCGAATATCACGGTTTTCCCACATAAAATGCGTACCGCGACCGTTATTTTTCTTTTTCCCCAAATAAACCGAATCAACAGCATCGTTGTATAATTTCACGCTGTCGCAATTGCTGTAAACCTCTACCGTGGCACGGGTTCGTTTTGTAAAACGATTTGGCCAGGTATGCGAAACAATATAAACCATCGGGTCATTTTTAGCCGAAACGTAATTGGCGCGATACATATAATACGCATCGGTGGGTTCTTCCCAGGGTGAAACCAGCCCTTTGTAGTTGAATGGGCCTACCTTGTCAATGGCACGGAAAGCTTCGTCGGGCTGACGGCGGCCGGGGTTGTCGTGCGAACTGTAAATCCACTGAAACTGTCCACAAACACTGTCTTTGGCTTGTTCGCCGAGCCGGATTTTCTTTTCCAATAACTGGCAGGCACGGTCTTCGCTCCATTTGCCTTCAGCATCGAAAGCTGCCGGTTCGGTATGGAAACCGAGCGAGCGCCAGGCTCCATATTCGCCGTTGAGCAACTGGTTTTTTTGAGCCAGCTCTCGTCCGTAATTTTCAATATTGCCACCATACGTTCCACTCCAGTTTTGAACCACATCCCAATCGGTACCTGAACCGCCGTTGCATGTCGTAATTACACGCATCGATTTAGCAGTCGGATCCATTTCGCGGATAATATTGCTGCATTCTTCGGCAAAGTCTTTGGGCAAAACGCTTTCGTTCTGCAAACCCCACATAACTACCGATGGCGAGTTACGACGTTCCTTTACCCATTGGCGAAGCAGAGTTTTGAAGTTATTGCGGAATTGGGGCATGTCGTACCACACATGCGCCGAGAGTTGTGTCCAAAACAAGATCCCTTTTTCGTCGAGCAAATGCTGATACTCCAGGTTATGCGGTTGATGCGCATCGCGAAAAGCATTGAAACCTGCTGCCTGAATTTGCTTTATGCGCGACGCAATTTGCTCCTTACTAAATGCATGCGACTGCCCAAACTGATGTTCATATTCGCAAGTTCCATTGATAAACGTAGGTTTTCCGTTCAGGAAGAAACGTCCATCGCCATCGTTGCGTTTCACAGGCCAACTAATAGTTCGGATACCGTAAGCTGTCGTTATTTCATCGGTGGTCACATTGTTTCCACGCTTAATCATCGAAGCCAGTTTATAGAGATAAGGCTTTTCGAGACTCCAACGGATCGGATTATTTATAGGTGATGACTGGCGAATGATTTTGGTTTCGTTGGGTTGTAACATTACTTTTTCAGCCAGTCGGAATACGACAATGCCATCTTCATTATTCAACTTATTTACCACCTCTATTTCTGTTTTTTCGGCAGAATAATTCTTTATTTCTGTATCAATAAAAACAGAATCGGCTTTGTCATTATTCCAAACATGAACACCAAAAGGTTCAACTCGGACATTGTCCGTCACCTCAAGTACTACCGGACGAAAAATGCCCAAGGGTTGCGAACCTTCACTAAAGCCCCATTCCGACGAGCAACCGCCACACACCCACGGCATGTCCGAAATCATTTCGGGATGTTCGGCAACTACGGTAAGCGTGTTCTGTTGTCCGAATTTAATAACGTTGGTAACGTCAATAGTTTTGGTGGTACGTCCGCTCGGGAAACGATCGTATTTCTTGCTATTCAATGTTACTGTGGCATAGGTTCCCACACCTTCGAAACGCAGGAAATATTGTTTATTTGCTTCAGCCGCCGGAGCAGTAAATGTCTTTGTGTAAGTGGCCGTTCCGTGGAGATTGCCGTGTGTCAACTGGCGGTAGCCGTAGTAATCGTCCCAGTTGTGCGGCACATTTACTTTCAGCGTATCTTTTCCCAACCAGGTTTTCCAACCTGTATTCAGGTTTATGGTTGTGCAGCGTTCTTTTATTTCAGGAGTAGGAAAATTTACTTCCGAGCGCCCCATGGGCTTACTTGTTGCCACGGCAATTCCACGCTGATCGAACTTATTTACCGCACAATAAAAATGATAAACCACGCCTTTATGGTTGACTACATAACTTTTGTGTGCAAACAAATCGTCGTAGGTTTTCGATGGAATAATCAAATCATCACCCTGCCAGTCGTACCAATGAATGAGATCGTAACTGCACGCAAAAGTGTTATATGCTTTGTAGAGTTTGTTTGTATTAAAAGCTGCAAAATAAAACATTACATACAGGTCACCGAACTTCTGAATTTGCGCATCACCCGTAATCATGCCCTGAATTTCGTGGCCGAAAACAGGATTGCCCGGATAGCGCTTCCATTTTTTTAAATCTTTCGAAAGTGCAATCCCGATACGTTCTCCTTTCAGCTTCGTTTCAGGGTGTACGCCTCCGGCATTGTAATACATCACAAACGGAGCACCCAAAGTCTTTGCTTTGTCCCAATAAATGGTGCTTTTGTATTGGGTAAGATTTTCGAACCATTGTGCATCTTTATCTTTGATAGAGAGAATCGGGTTTTTAGATGATGGCCATTCAACAGCTTTCCCTAAATTCTTTATATCCGTCCAGGCCAGGCCAATGCTCAACGGTCCGGCTTCGTAACCCGAATTAGCTCCGCCGATATAGGTCATCCAATACTTCCCTTTCCACGATTGCAGTCCGTAGCTTCCGCCCCACTCCATATCGGGCAGTGCCGGGAATCCGCCACGTTGGCTTTGATCCCAGGTATTTTCTTTGAAAGAAAGAATCCGTCCTTTTGTTGTCCAGTGGAGCAAATCGTCGCTTTCGGCCATCCAGGTTTCGTAGCCACGACCGTCGGTGCCTGTTCTGCCATTATAGATGACGTAAGTCATATACCATTTTCCGTCCTTTTGGAAAACGGTGGGACAATCAATTTTATAATTATTGGTGGTGGGAGCAAGTACGAGCCCGTATTTATAGGGTGTTTTTACCTGTTCGTAGATTTCCGCCATTTTACTTTGCGGAACTTCCTGAGCAGATATAAACGCAGTTATAAATGGCAATAAAAGTAGATATATTTTTTTCATACTTATCAGACGTACAAAACCTGATTTTGTAATGGTTTTTAACCGTGAATTATCTTCCGGTAAATACAGCTTGTATTATTGCAAATTTCACATCCATACTTATGATGTTTGAGATGCTGACCAATACCGATAATGCCACTAATGGATTTTCGGGGAGTCATAAGGCAGGACTCACTGAGTGTAATGCCGGTAGGGTTTTGTCCGATAAGTAAAAATAAAGATTTTTGATCAGAAAGTGGCCAGTTGCAGTATCCGGGACTATAGCGGTTGGATATTTTGAATCCTTCTTTGTGAGCAGCTTCTTTTAGTGTGTTCTGAATTTTATCCATGGCTTTCTCCACAGTCAATGAACCTATTGCATCCAGGATATATGCTTCCATTATATCTCCCTGTTCGTTTAGCGCATTCGTCATTCTGGTAAAATCTTCGCCGGCTGTACACAGAAAAAGAGCCACCTTCGTAGCTTCTTTGATATAACCGCAAACCTGCCGGCCTAGATTCAATTCGGTATTTTCAATGCGTATCAATCCGTTTTTCACGTGCAGCTCTTCAATATCTTTTATCACAAAACCACCGGTGATTCCCATATCGAAATTCAACTCATCCAATATATCACGAATGAAAACGATAGCCGGATGCTCTTCCTCCAAATCCGTCGATTGGATAAAGTCAAGTATTTCGCTGAATGTCGGAGCAACTTCGGCAAAAGTAAAATGAAAGAAACCCCCAGCCCCTAAAGGGGAGCTTACCCCTAACCCCTGAAGGGGAACTGAGTTACTTAAGTCAAAATCACCCCTAACCCCTAAAGGGGAATTGAAGTTACTTTCGTTATTATTTCTTTCTTTGCATTTCATTTAAGTTGATATAATTAGTGCTAATCAAGTTCCCCTTTAGGGGTTAGGGGCCATATTTTCTACTGTTTCCAGAAACGCACGGATATTGGCTTCGGGAACAAATGGTGGCAAATCGCAACCGCTGGAAACAACAAAGTTTTTATACCCTGCTGTTTTTTGAAGCAAGGCCCGTGTTTCCAGCTTTACTGAATCGACACTTCCCTGTTTGAAAACGCCTACCGGATTCAGGTTACCCATAACCACCACATCGGCTGGACATTGTTTCAACACTTCAACCATATCAATGGCATTCCCGAAATGCAATGCTTTTGCTCCGCTCGCTACCATGGCATCGGTACATTGCCCGGTATTGCCACAGTTATGCAAAATTACGGTAAAATTGTCGTCTTGCACCGCATCTACAATTTGCTTTACAAAAGCAGTTGAATACATCATGCAGTCGTCGCCCGAAAGTAAGCCGGCAGCCGGCTCGGCAATAATTACCCCGGCAGTTCCGGTCGCTTTTAATGCTTTGCAATAAGCAATCAGAAATTCGGTACATTTAGATAATAACTGGTTGATAGTGTCCGGTTCAATGTAAATTGCCATCATAATTTCGGACATGTCATACAATCGTCCTGCCAGTGAATACGGCCCGATACAGCCCGAAAACACCGGTTTGTTTTTGATATTTTCGGCTGCCAGTTTGTTGGCCAACAAGTATTGCGGAATGCGTCCTTTGTCCAAGGTCGGAACAGCGAGTGCCTCCACCGATTCAGCATCAGAAACCAACCGTTCGGATACTGACGGAACTTCATGCTCCGGCAGATTAATTTTCGCGCCAAAAGCTTCTGCTTCTACCGTCAAATCCATGATGGACGTGCAGGCAACAGTATCAAAATGTTCCGAAATATATTTGATTGCCTGATAATGAATCTCGCCGTCGGAAACAGCTTCACGAACGCTTTTACCAATGGCTTCAATGCCCGGATGCGTCATCACAGGCAAGGCGGCTACTTTCGTACTTTGAAGAATTTGATCTATAAATTGTTTCATCTTTACGCCGATATTTTATCCAACCAAACAATTCCTTCCTGCGGATTTTTTCCGTAGCCGTCGGCACCAATTGTTGCCGCTAAATCAGCTGACAGCGGAGCACCTCCTACAATAACTTTGGTCGAAGGCGAAGCCGCTTTGATAGCATCTATTACCGGTTTCATATTTACCATGGTGGTAGTCAACAGAGCCGAGATCCCCACAACTGCCGTTGGATGTTGCTGAACAGCTTCAACGAATTTCTCGGTTTTCACGTCTATGCCCAGGTCAATCACTTCCCAGCCGGCACCTTCCACCATCATTCCGAAAAGATTTTTGCCAATGTCGTGTAAATCGCCGAAAACAGTTCCTAAAATAAAAACTCCTTTGCGTTGAACGGATCCATTCGCAAAAAATGGTTTCAAATGCACCATGGATGCACCCATAGCCTTAGCCGACAGCAACATTTGTGGAACAAATATCTTGTTTTCTGTAAATTTCTGTCCCACTTTATTCATGGCCGTAATCAGCGCATCGTTCAAAATTTCAGTTGGCGTTACACCCGATTCCAATGCTTCTTTCGTAATTTCGTCTGCACCGGGTTGCCCTTTCATTTGCGGTGGATAAGGCGATGCCAGATTGATTTTTCCGAATTCTACACATTCGGATAGTTTTTCCAATAATTCTGTGCTCATAATATTTTAACGTTATTTATTATCATGTTATTTGCCCTTCGGGCGTTATTTAAACTGCATTTGTTATTTACCTTCGGCGTTAGTTACTTCGCGTTATTTGCCTTCGGCGTAATTCGTTTCGGGTATATTGAATATTCACGCCCGCAGGGCAAATAACTAACAATAACGCCCGCAGGGCAAATAACTTTTATGGACGCGCAGTTAGTATTTGTTCCCCATACCAACTTCCGTACGATATAATGACGGATGAAGCGAATAAAAGTACTAATGCAACTATCAAAATAGAATAGGTTCTTTTTGATACATGTTTCCATTCTTTCATCAAAAGGCCTACTCCGTAACTGAAGAAAATCAACATCGACATGTGCAGCACCCAACTGATAAACTGGAAATTTCCCATGCGGACGTGGCCTAAGCCGTAGAAAAAAAACTGTCCGCACCAAAGCGTTCCTGCTAAGGCCGACCACATGGTATTTTTGGCACGTTGACCCAGGCTGATACCGCTCGAAGCCGTAAATTCTTTCAGCGATTTATCTTTTATTCCGGCAATGATAAACCAAACAAGGTTCACCATAAAACAACCCGAAGTGGACACAATCAGTTTGGCATTTCCTTCAAATTCACCGGCTCCGTGAAGCGCAGCCATATCGGCAATGGGCTTTCCTGTTTCTAGCGAAATATTGAACACTGCCGAGAGCAATCCGCCTATAATCGCCAAAATCAGACCGGTAGACATATTGAAATGAGCCGTATTTTTCAATTCGCCCAAATCTTTTTCTTTTTTGAAACCTGCCAATCCAATAAAAATAATTCCGGCAATGGCTATAATCATTCCAATAAGCACAATACCACTCCCCGGCCGGTTGAAATAATGCAACACCTGACCATGCAATATAAGTGGGGTCATGGTTCCCAGAATAGCAGAAAGCCCGATACTAATGGAATAAGTGAGCGAATAACCAATATGACGTATGGCAAATCCGAACGACATACCACCGAAACCATACACAGCTCCAAGCCAAAATGCACCCCAAAAAGCGGAGGCAGGAGCTGTTCCCAATATCTCAAAAAAATCGGGTACTGTCAGAATACCGACCAGCAAAGGCATAATCAGCCATGCAAAAGCCGATTGCACCAACCAAAACGTACCCCACGACCAGCGTTTTGTTTTCTGACTGGGCAAATAGCATGTCGAAGCCGAAGCACCACCCACGGCATGAAGAAAAGTTCCTAAAATTGGATTTGATGTCATATTTACCTCTCCCCGGCCCTCTCCAAAGGAGAGGGAGAATGGGTTGTTTTAAAGTTGTTTATAATTACTGAGATATAAATGATTCTTAATAATAATGCTTGATTGGACAAAGTTTGAGCTTGCTGTCTCCCTCTCCTTTGGCGATAATTCAAAACAGACAGAAATTCATGAAGAATAGATTTTTTTCTTTTGAAAATTTACATGATTGCACTAACTTTGATTTTCGCACTCTCCCTCTCCTTTGGAGAGGGCTGGGGAGAGGTGGAATATTTCTTCCATATTCGCCCAAAATTCTCCGGCACTGCGGGTTTCAATCGGTTGCATAAGCGGTTTTACCACTTCCCACCAACGTTGTGTTTCGGGGTCGGCAGCCATGCGGGCCATGTCACCTTCAAAATCATTTCCGGCATATTCGAAATAAGCAAACAGCACATTATCTTTCTTGAAAATGGAATAGTTCCGGATATTGCAGGCTGTTATCATTGCCAGAACTCCCGGCCAAACCGCAGCATGTTCCATCACGTATTCGTCGGCACATTCCGGTTTAAGATGAATAATTTGTCCAAAACGCTTCATTAATTTACGATTTTAAAAATTACGATTTACGATTTAATTCTGCGAATAGAGCTTCAATATTTGCCGGAGGAATATCATTTAGAATGGCCTCATGGCTTGGTGAAATAATTAATCCGGTAGGAAATAACTGTTTCAGTTCGTGCACTTTGGCCGCAACCTGTTCTGGCGTTCCGTTTACGAGTAAATGCTGTGCATCCACACCGCCGCAAAACGATGCTCTTCCTGCAAATCCGGCCTTCAACGTCCGAGCATCCATATCCTGTGCCAACGCCTGTATGGGGTGGATTGAATCAACACCCAGATCAATCAAATCCTGAATTATCGGATAAATAGAGCCGCAGGAATGATGAATCACTTTCAACCCATAGCTTTTAGCCTGATCAATAAGCTTTTTTGTTCCCGGAAAAACATAAGTCCGCAACGAATCAGGATCGACCATCAATCCACACTGGCTTCCAAAATCGTTACCGATCAACACGGCATCCAGATAGCCTTTGGTGGCTTCGTAGAAAATTTCGTTGGCTTTGAGGTAAAAATCGGTAATGCGGTCGATTACCGCCTGAAACATTTCAGGATTCATCAACATCACCATCAACGCTTTCTCCATACCAAAAGCCGCACAAGCATCCTGAAAATGCGCGCTCCACATAACTCCCATTCTGACATAATCCGGATTGACAGCCATAGCCAACCGACGGGATTCTTCCACATCGAGATACAAAGCCGGATCAGGCCAGGGGAACGAATCCACCAAAGCCGGATCTTCAATATCTTCGAAAAATCCCGGAGCTGTGAGCGTTCGTTCATCGGGTTTATCGTCGTGAGCCATTTTGGCAAACTTAAACGCACAGGCAATATGGTTTGATGGCGGAAAATGATAAGGCACTTCGATAGGATAAATATCATCATCGAGCTTTATTTTCAATTCATCGACCGAACTTACGTTGAAATATTGAAGCAATCCGGGCACAGCAGCCGGTACCGGCAATCCCAACCACGATGCCGGCTTATCGACTGACTGGTTGGCAATGGTAGCAAAAAAACGTTCTTTGTGATTCATATTCAGTTACTATTTACTCATTTACCATTTACTATTTATTACACTTCCAAATTTTGCATAATTTCGGATTCGCTTTGTTCCCTCTCCTTTGGAGAGGGTTAGGGTGAGGTCTAATTGAAAAACAAATACAAACTCACCATAACAATAATCAATACAATCCACGAGGCCCAAACAGTTTTGGAAGTTGCCGGCAGTTTTTCAAGGCCCAATGTATTTTCAGAAACAGATCTGGTATCGAGTTTTGAAATAACAACCGTAGCAATGGCCAGAATGACGAACAAATAAAACGAAATCATCATAAAATGTGGCCAGAAGTGATATTGCTCAACCGGGAAAACCCACCAGTACAAAACAGCTATAGCGAGACAAAAAGCGGTTCCGGCAGTCAGAATCAGATTTACAGCACGTGGAGTTGTTTTTTTCCAGAACACAGCAAAGATAAACACCACCGACATGGATGGTGCCAGGAATCCAAGCACCGATTGGAAAATATTGAAGAGATTCAAGCCTTTAATACTGTCGATAGCCAACGCCACAATCACCGAAATAATAGCACTGAATACCGTCACCCACCGTCCGATTTTTACAATTTCTGCATTGGTAGCATTGGGTTTATTCTTCTTCAGGTAAATATCCATGGTGTAAACGGTACTCACAGAATTGAGCGACGAACCGATATTCCCCAACAAAGCAGCCAGCAAAACAACGATAATCAGCCCCTTCATTCCGTCGGGAAAAAGGTTGGTGACCATAACAAGGTAAGCTTCACTCGCATCCTTCAGATGTGGGAAAAGCACAAAGCAAATGATACCGGGAAGAATAAACAATGGCACATCAAGTATTTTCAACCACCCGATAAAGCTGGCGCCCAACTGACCTTCTTTGAGACTTTTCGACCCCAGAACCGATTGCACCATCGACTGTTCGGTACACCAAAACCAAACCCCCATAATAGGATAGCCAAGTATAATGGGAAGCCACGGAAAATCCGGGTCGGAATTTGGTTGAAACAATTGCCAGTAATGGGCAGGCGTAGCATGATAAAGCGCCGATATACCACCAACTTTCGAAAGTCCGATTAAAGTCAGCGTGAGCGAAACTACAATCAGCAATATCATTTGAAAAACACTGGTGTAGGCGATAGCTTTCAATCCGCCGGCAGCAGTAAGAATGGAGGCAAAAACCACCATGATAATAACCGATTCCCACATGGGTATGCCCAGCAATTGTTTTACCAGAATTCCTCCGGCAAATAAACCCAACGAAAGCCACGAAATTAAAATAGTAATAAGTGTGTACCAGGCAAGCAGGTAACGGGTGGATTGTCCGAAGCGTTTACCCATATATTCGGGTAACGTAGAGGCTTTTGCTCCCAGATAACGTGGCGCAAAAATGAATGCCAGCATCATGATAAACAGGAAAGCGTACCAGGCAAAATTACCTGAAACAATTCCCGTGCTGTATCCGGCACTGGCCGAAGCAAGCAACATAGACGGGCCAACATTGGTTCCCCACATGGTGAGGCCAATGGCAAACCAACCGAGGCTTTTATTAGCTAAAAAGAGATTGTCGTTTTTCTTTTTAGCCATACTTGCCCAAAAAGCAATACCGAAAAGGATAACTATATATCCGATAATGACGGAAATATCGATTGTATTTAGTGCGATTTTCATGTGTGATTTTTTAAGGTTGTTTCCGAACAACGGCTTCAAGCCGTTTGTCGGATGAATATGATTACTTCTTATTTCAACGCGTCAAGCGGACTCAAGCCGCTGGACGCTGTCTTAATATCGGCGTAGCCAAATATCATGCGAAGCATTAATATCGGGACCGAAGAGAGCAACTATCATCGATATCGTTCCACTATTTTCAACGCTTGCTCAATCTCTTTTTCCGATTTGAAATCGACATTGATATGCAAACCCTGATTCCCAACATTGTCGAGAAGCGGTTCCAGTTCATCCAGTGTTACCCAATTGGCCATAACTGATTTTCCGGAGGCAAGAATCTTCTTGTACAAATCGTACCACTGCTGACTTCCGCCCTGAGGCTGCCCGTAACCCGGTGTCCACTGAATGGCATTCAATTTTTCCAGCTCCAGAATAGCATCCAAATGACGAATGGCATCCACTCCATCCAGATGATAAAGCGTGTAATCAATTTTTTCGGTTTGTTCGCGCAGGAAAGGAAGACAGAACGTGCGATAATCTTCCTCCGAAATCATAATGGACAAATCGCATTGCAATTTTGAAACTTTTCCCGGTGCCCACAGCGAAAAGTAGCAGAACGCCATTTCACCATCTTCGTTGATAATGTCATAAATCCGGTTGAAAACATCGAAATACACCTCGTTCACTTTTTTCATCAACTCCAGTGTTCCGTCCGGATCCAGAATCAAATCCATCAGGATATTATCCGAGCCTTTCAGGCTGGCCAATACGTCAAGGCCTTCCACTAAATCGGGACAACCCACCATGTATTTCCCTTTGGCATTGGCTTTACAGGCTTTGAGCAGGTCCTCGTGCAGCTTCCAACCTTTTTCGTCAAAAATTATTTGTCCGTCAAAATTCGGTTTCTGGTGAATCCAGATGGTATCTTCACGGCCTTCAAGTTCAGATCCCAGGATAGCCGCCAGCGAGCCCGGCCCGAGCTGCGTGTTGGCAACCGGCAAAATATCAGCCTTATACGAATTGCGCGACATGGTATAATGCAGATAGTCGGCACGCCATTGCGGGTCGAACCACAATTGATTCAGATCCTTGGGTGACGATGGCGGCGAAACCATTTCGAACGGCAGACCATCTTTTTCAAGATGTTCCCACATGGTCAGCACAATGTCTTTTTGATTCCACCAGTCGGTGTAATGCTTTTTTGTTTCAGTAAAATTAGATTTCCACATAACCCCTAGCCCCTAAAGGGGAACTAAATTAGTATTAATTGATTTAATGATATTATAGCCTTGAAACAAAACTAACTCTCAAGCCCCCTTTAGGGGGTTGGGGGTCGTCTTATTTAAATATTACTTCTTGTACTTTACTCATATCCATTTCGTCCGTGCAGTTCACATCCTCGGGATACATGGGTATTGATGCACCTTGTTTTACAAAAACAGGCATTTCGTCCAATGGCACTTCCACATTTTTCAACCAACGTTCACCTTCAAACACTTCGCGGGTAAAGAAATGCACCCACGTTCCTTCGGGCAAATAAATATCGCGTTTATTTTCGGAATTCATTACAGGAGCTACCAGCATATTTTCGCCAAAGAAATACTGATCGTCAATCTGCCGACAAGTTTTATCGTTGGGATAATGCAGAATCAACGCCCGCAACACCGGCATTCCGGTTTGGGTGGTGATTTCGCTTTGCTGTAAAATATACGGAATCAGTTGATAGCGCAATTTAAGCCATTTACGAATAATCGGTGCAATGGCCGGGTAATGCCACGGCTCCCTTTTGTGCGAACCATGATAGCGAAGGTGCGAAGAGAAAACGCCAAACTGCGTCCAGCGAACGTAAATATCTTCGGGCAAAACGGAGTTCATAAAGTTTGGAACGCCGTGAAAACCGGGCACATCGTGGCTCCAGAATCCAAAACCCGATAGTCCTAGTTGCAAACCGCCTTTGAGCGAACCCGCCAATCCGTCCCACGAGCAAGCCGAATCGCCACCCCAATGCAACGGATAACGCTGACAACCCGCCCAACCGGCCCGTGCCCAGATAATGCCATCGCCGGTGACCTCTTTAGTCACTTCGTAAGCGGCTTTCTGATATAATAAAGGATATAAATTATGTAGTTTTTCGGGACTCATATTCCGGTATTCGGCATCGAGGTGAATATCTTCGCCAAAGTCGGTTTTAATACATACAATGCCCATTTCAAGCAGCTTGCGCAGCAACTCTTTGTACCATTCCGTGGCTTTGTCGTAGGTGAGATCAATGGTGCCGGCAAAATCCTGCACGCTAAAGTTAGACGAACCCGAAATCAGGCGTTCGCTTTTGCTGATATATTCTTTTTCATCCGCCTCTTTGTACTGAATGGCGTTGTACGAAATGTACGGCAACTGCCATAAACTGACGCGGTAACCTTTGTTTTTCAGGTTTTGAATGAATTCGGGTGGATTTGGGAAACGTTCGTCATTGAATTTCCACTCGCAAAGCCAGTCCGTTTCAAACCAGCCTGTATCGAGGTGAATCACGTCGCACGGAAAATCTTCGGCACGCATGCGGTCGCAGATTTCGTTCACTTCGTCGGCCGAGAAATAAGTCATGCGGCTCATCCACGTTCCAAAACTCCAAAGCGGAGGCATAGTTGGGAAGCCGGTCAGTTGGCGATAACCAAACAGAATTTCTTCGGGCGTATCGCCGCCAATCAAAAAGAAATCAACCACCGGCTCTTCTACCAAAACTTGTGCGGAACGGGTAGAATGATCGGCCAGCGAAAACTTAGCAAAGGAAGTGGTGTGCAGGAACAATCCGTAATTTTCGGACGAAAGATAAAATGGGATATTTTTATAGGCACGGCGGTTATTTACGCCCTGCCCATCCTGATTGCGAAGCTGGAAAGTTTTCCCTGAAAGATCCATTTTAGTGAAACGTTCACCGGTGCCATAATAACACTCGTCCGCTTTGGCTTGCACGGAAAATGTAGCGCGGTGCAGTGTGTCGTTCCGTTCCACATAAGCCAGTGCAAAAGCATCGTGTCGAGCCGGCGAAAACATATCGTAAGCCGAAAGCGCCACTTCTTTTTTGCCGTCGGGAAAGAAACTCAACTGGATAGTTTCAGCCGGTGCAGGAACAAGGTCGCTCCACCAATCTGTCTGTGGTTCACGAAAACTAATAACTGCTTTTTTATTTCCTGTAGTATCTTTTATCGTCCACTCCTGTTCTGTTTTTTCGAAACTCAATGCATTTGGTTGCAGACGGGCATCCATTTCCAGCATGTCCGAGTCTTCCATTACAGCATCGGCCAAAGCCATGGATACACGCAGAATTTTGTTGCCCAACGCTTTTATTCGGAGTACATATTCTTTTCTGGCAGCAGATGTGTCGGGCGCGATTTCGTTGGAATTATTCTGTTTTTGAAACGGAATATAAATAAAGATTTCTCCATTCTTTTCCTCAATGCCACTTGGCGCACATGCCCGCCAAAGACGGTCGCCTTCGTTCAACTCCGGACTAAAATCCAGAAAGTCAAAAAACTGGTAATTTGTTTGTTGCATAGATTCAAAAACCCAAAAAGGGGACTAAGTTAGTTTTGTCTATTATTAATCTTTCACACACCGTACCGACCAAGCATTCTGAGGATCGGAAGCTCCCAAATGATTCTTATAGCAGGCATCGTTATAAGAAAGAAACATTCTGAATACATATTCCTCTGATTGGCGGTTTGAACACCACCAGTGACCGTATTTTCCCAATGCACCAAAAGTTCCTTTGGCAGCACGCCATCCGCCCGGCAAACCATTGAATCCGCTTTCGTTGGTAGCATCGGCATTCGGACTGTTCCAATGTTCGGTTCCGGTTTCCTTTAATTTCCCGATAGCTTTCATTTTTCCGCCCAATGCATCATCGAGCAATTTAAATTCTTCTATCGTGGGAATATGCCAGCCAACCGGACAGATATTCCGGCTATCTGTAGCAGCATACCAGATATAAAGTCTTCCGTAAATGAGCAGATTCTTCTCGTCGTTGTTATATATAAACTGATATTTCGGAGTAGCTTCTGCCCTATAATCCAATGTATCAGGCACGGTAGTCAGAATCGGGTCTCCATTCCGGTAATGAGTTGTCCGTAGATTCGCGGCCATCCAGACCTGATTTCCTATTTTGACAGTTTGGTAAATGTTCCCATCAATATCTGTGACAGTATTTTCAGTCATGCTTTTTTGAGCAAAAATATTTAATATATTCAGCAACAAAAAAGATACTATGATAAATCGCTTATTCATACGCTATTAAAATTATCCCCCTTCAGGGGTTAGGGGCAAATCAATAAAACATCCAATCCATAGTTTCTTCTGCACCGCTTGCCGCCAATCCGGCATTGCGCTGCTTGATGGTGGCATCGGTAAATCCAAGTACCAGGCAAACTCCCTTGGGCAATAACAATTTATGATGTCCGGCATCAAAATTGTAAGCATGTACATTCACAGCAGGCATACCGGTTATTCTCAAGGCATTAATCAAAACAGGTTCTGCCTGACCGTACAAATTGGCCGAAGCATCGGTTTCGAGCATTGGAGCGCGGGCATAGCGTTTGTGGTCGTCGCGGAAGTAACCAATCAGCAGTTTCACCGGACGAGCCGTCTCAAATTCAATCTCTGTTCCATCAGCCCGTTGCTTAGCCACGTTTTGAAACCATGCACTCATATTTGCCAACTCCGGTGCAACTTCCTGAATTTTTGAAGGAAAATCATTGTAAAGCGAATCGCCGGGTTGCAACTTCACAGCCTGATTTTTGCTTATCAGTTTGACATCAGCAACGCGTAGAGCCGGAATTACAGTTTTCTTTTGAGGTGCATTTTGTTTTGACTTCAGGAAAGCCAGGTTATTCTTGTAATTTTCGAGTTCTTTCTGATAATGAATGTATAACTCTGCCCAGGTTTTGTTCTTTCCGTCCAAACCGCTGATAGGAACGGCACGTTGCGAAGTCTGCATACTGTTGGCATACCAATACGAGTCTTTTGTTAACTCTGCCAATTTAGCATAGTGCTCCAGGCTTTTTTCCAGAAACGGTATGGCAGCATCCAGATTTGCAATATCTTTTCCCCATTGATAATCCAGTACCAGCTTTGCCGCTTTTATTTTATTATTGAAAAAATACGCAAATTCGCGGTAACAGTGCATGTCGTTACGCAATCGCTCGAATTCGGCTTTATTCTTGCCCGCTTTTCCTTTTACCGAGTCAATTGCAGCAATGGCTTTATCGCCATGGGCAATGGCCTGGGCAATAATATCGAGCGGCATTTCGCCCACATGAGGCTGTTTTTTCCATTCTTTTTCCACGTATTCAATCAGCTTTTCGCCTTCCGGACCGCAACTCTCGTAAAATCCCGGCCAAATGGAGTATTTATATGGATTCACGAACTGGCTCATAAACATGCCCAGCAACAAAGTCTGGCGGTTTCCTTCCGTAATTCCGAAACGACGCAAAAGCTTCGGTGCAATTTCGCCACTTTCGTCGTAAGCGCGTTGCACTTTCCGGGCATCGGCATCGGATATACCGTAATAAGCAGCAAGTTGTCCATTCCAGTACCCAACTTCGCCGGCACGGTCGCGATGACAGTTCCAGGCGTAACGCGCCCAGGTTTTGTACCACATCCAGTCGCGGTCAATTTGTTTCAACCGACTGCCATCAGCCAGTTTATCGGCCGTGTACGGATAATCCCAAAACGAAGCCTGCGGATAGAGATGAAGCCCGTTGGCATCATGGATGTTATGCATGGCATTTACCGTTTTTTGAACAAAATCGGGCGAACTCCAACGCCAGGGCTCCAAGTTGGCCAGAATATGCACATTGCTGATATGTACATCCACCAACTTACTCAACTCCTTATGCGTTTGGGTCCACGGACCGCGCGGCTGGTAAGTAGTGAGGCTTTCGCCGTTGTATTTGTTCATAGTGTACAGATTCTTATAAATACCACGAGCTGCCTCAATGTCCATTTTGGCATTCGTGTCGTGTCCACGCAAAATAATGGGTGGTTCGTCCGTACGTCCCAGCGCTTTCAGACCATCCTTCACACCCGGAAGAATAGTTTCGGTAAACCATTTCACATCGTCTTCATAAGTATCCATGGCTTCGCCAAGGGTAATCAGAAAACCGATATTCGGATATTTTTCGACAAATGCAGCTATACTTTTGCGGGTATAATCGCTGATAAGCGGCGTAATGGGGCGGTTGCGGTCTTGCGTTGCAATGCCGTAATGTTCGGCAAAAGGTTTGGAAATAATAATGTTGTAGAACATCTGAATAACGAAAATACCGCGTTTATCGGCTTCCCGGGTCAGGAACGAATATATTTCCTCGTTCTTTTTGAACGTTGCATCGTCCACTTCCACTGCAAACGGATAATCTTTTAATTTTACCAGTGATGCAAATGGATGCCCGTTCCACAAATACAGCGAGTTCATGCGGTTAGCCACCAGCATATCGAGGTAGTCAATCCATTGCTTTTTATCGTAAAACCAGGGAAAACTCTCCGGCGTATAAGGATATTCGTACACCGTACGCCCCGGCAAATAAGTGGTTTTCTGAACGCCGATGCACGTTCCGCGCATCACCATTTCAGGCGCATCGGTCATCGAAGCAGGCAGGTCTAGTTTCTTGCTGTCTTTCAGGCGGTCGATAATTTCGCGGCAACCGTAAATAGCACCGTTTCCATCCGCTCCGCAAATAAGGGTGGTATTGCCTTTTGTAACAATATAAAAGCCCTCTTTTTTGAGGCTTTGAGGAAGAGTTACTTTGAGTTTTTTGAGAAGTTTGGCTACGTTCGGATCATTTTTTTCAAAAACTACAATCGTCTTTTCGTTCTTCGAAATCCGACCGGGGATTTTATTATCAACCGTATAACCACTCTCTTGCAGCGATTTACTCAGTATCTCCACCCCAAATTGCACCCGGCTGCCAGCATTGGAATAATTGAAAATATTGATATTTTCACACTGTACCATTGCACTAACCGACAACACAACGAACAAAACCAAACTCTTGAATTTCATACCTAAAAAAACTAATATTTCACCTATTAATAACAACAAAAGGACGCTGAAAACGTCCTTCTGTACTCAACTTCTTTTAATTAGGTTGTTGACGAGAACTTACAACAACTTCCACTTTCCTCTCAATCAACAAGTGGTATTTATCACCACCCAGTTTTTCAATCGTTCCTCTTTTGCCTTTAGAGGCAAAACCGTTATCGATTTTTAATGAATTTTGCTTTCGATATCGCTCCGCTTAACAATTGAATCTGAATAATGTAACATCCGGGCTTTAACTCTGAAATATTAAGCTGATTGTTCTGTAGCGCATGTGAAGTAATGATTTCCTGACCATGAACAGTGAAAATCCGAAAATTAGTAATTTTTTCAGATGTTACTATCATTAATTTCTCAGTTGCTATTGTCGGAAAAACGGAGACACCACAGGCAACCGGCACAATTTCAGTTGATGTTATAGATTCGAATCGTGCCAATAGTGCTAAATTCGATGTATCGGTACTGATTGTAATACTTGAATTTTTACCGAGAGTAACTGTATCGGTTGCCAATGTCCATTTTGTGAATTTATAACCTGTGGCAGCTGTGGCGGTTAGTGTTACTTGCGAATTTGCAGTAAATACGCCGTAGCCTTTAATTGTTCCCGTCAGATAGGGATAAGGCATGGCGCTAATTCTTACAGCTTTACCAATATCCGAAGCCAATTTTACAACTTCAGGATAAATAGTGTGTTTTTTTAAGTCAGAAGTAGCTACTTTACAAAAGTTGTAAGCTCCGTTTTCCTGCAAATGAGTTCCATCTGAATTACCTGTCAGATAATTTGGCCACATATTGGCTTTTAGGTTATTAAAAATACTGTCGGTGGAAAATGTTTTACCTTTTGTATTCAGATATGCCATTGTACTTGCTTCCATGTCAACAAATGGAACACTCAGTGCCTCTGCAATTTGTTTCATTGCTTCCGTGTAGGGCTTATGGGCTTGCTGTACTCCCGAACTACTCCAATTGTTTCGGGGTATTGATGAAAATAAAACCGGAAAAGCTCCTTTTGCGCGAGCTTCGTTTATATAAATGGAAATGTATTCTTTATAAGTTGTAGCCGGAATTGTGTAACGTGCAATGTCGTCGGTTTTTTCGTCGTTATGAGCAAATTGAATAAACACATAATCACCCTTTTTAAGCAAATTAGACACAGTTGTCCAACGACCTTCATTATAAAAACTTTTTGAACTCCTGCCTGATGCTGCCTGATCATTTACAGCGACACTATCTTTATTAAAAAACGATTGTAATACCTGAGCCCAGCCGGTACGTGGATATGAATTGGCATCGTAAAGCGAAGCAGTACTATCGCCGATAACAAATACAGTAACTTTTCCTGCATCTAATTTTGCAGGAAACAATAACAAAAAAAACAGAAAATATAAAAAAGAACGATTTAGTTTTTTCATAAATATCTTTATTCAATAGTTCGTTAGAAATTAATTAACTTTAAGCGGCGATAGTGCCGTATAATAATAGCTCTTTGACATTCTGGTTATTTTTGAGTATGTTTGGTTTAATAGCAAACATTGCAATAAATCTATCAAGC